>UMIT01021601.1_pt1 | contig 21308 bp, 20 predicted proteins | sample 1965911 | NCBI WGS metagenome assembly UMIT01 (sample SAMEA4836131, study PRJEB28245) | human gut metagenome | biome: gut microbiome; material: fecal sample | place: Denmark | collected 2008 | reverse complement strand
TCGATAGTGTTGTTGTCCAGTATCTTCACGCTCGAGCCGTACCATTTGCGGACGTATCTGCCGTATCGGTCAACAAAACCGAACTCGCCTTGTGCCGAGGCGATGTAGCTGAGCATCTGCCGCATTGTGGTGTCTTTGGGTATAGAGCTTATTTTGAAGTCGAAGTTTGCAGTCTTTAGGCGTATATGCCCCTTGCCGTAGAGCCTTGCTCCGCCCTTTACACGCAGCTTTGCAGGGATGGTGTAGTCGTTGCCGTTTTGCAGTCCAAGCTGCTTGCATATGTCATCCTCAACAGCTTTTGACCACGCAGGTAGCTTGACCTTTGGCACATAGGTCTTGTCGGAGAAGTAAAGCCTATCCGCAAGAGTGACCTCAGTATTTCCGCCTGACTTTTTCGATTTGACACAAGTAAACCGTCCGAGCGGTATTCTCTCTCCGTCAAGCACCTCTCCAAGCTTACTTATCTGCTCCACTGTCAGCTTTGAAAGCTCAGCGTAGGTGTAGGATTCTAGGGTGGAGTAGGTGGTCACGCCTGTGAGGTCTGCAAGGTACAGGGACAGGTCATACTCTTTGCCGAGGAAACGTGTTTCAGCATCGTTTATCTGTAATGCCCAAGACTGTGAGCACACTGCACCAAGCTCTATGTCGTCACTGAGGCTCGTTGACTGCACGTCACTGGTAGCGGACATTATGTTGTCCCCCATTATTACGCTCTCGTCGTTTTCAAGCCACATACGCCATGTGCGGCAGTAGCTTTCGATGCGTGAGGAGACGGTTGTACTTGTTGTATACATATATCCGCCTCCTACTGCATGATAAGGTCAACAGCAACGCCTTTGCAAAACTGCCGCTTTTCGTCCCAGCCGAATATTTCATAGCTTGGATCTCCTGCATAGACCCTTATTTTGATTTCATTAAAAGTCTCGTCCAAAAGTGTGGCGTTAAAAAATGGGCTATCAACATTTGAGATATACTTATTTATCTGTGCAGTCTGCTCGCCTGTGAGATGATACCATTTAATAGTGACCGTTTTCTTTATAGCCCTGATGTCTCCGACCATAAGACAATTAGCGGTGCGCCCTGCATTGCCCGACCAGATTTTATTGTTACAAAAAGTAATTTCAGCAGGAGTGGCTACCGTTTCTTCTTCAAATTTCAATCCATTTGATTTCATAGTATCCCTCCTATACTTTTATCGGCGATTTGCCGTTGCGCTTGATATAGTCGTTGATATCATCAATAACTATCTGTGTGATAGTCCTGCCGTTGAGCGTAAGCGGTATGGTAACGCTTATCTTCTGGTTTCCGCCTGCTCCGCCGTAAGACACAAGAGCCTGCAAAACAGCCTGCGTGATAGTATCAAGCGGTGCCTCGATATTCGTGCCACGTTTCTGATCGCCCAGAACTGCAAGAAACTCAGAGTTCGGCGGTATTACTGCACCTTGGGCAAGTTTGGGTATTTCGGGGATATCAATTTGGCTTAGGTCAAAGCCAAATGTCTGACCGCCGAGATCACCGGGAAGCCAATCAGGCGTCGTGAAGCTCAGCTCGTTTATGCCGTCGATTATCCAATTTATTGCGTCCTCTACTGCTCCTGTCAGACCATTTATAAGCCCGATTATCAAATTGATAGGTGTTTTTGCTATGTCAACAAGTGCGTCCCACACGCCTTTGAAGATTTTCTTTACACCCTGCCAAGCTTTTTTCCAATCACCGGTGAACACTCCCACTATGAACAGTACAACACCTTTAAGTGCTGAAATAATGTTCTTCACGGCGTCAATTATATTGCTTATGACATTGCCCACTGTCTTTATTATTTTGCCAAGCACACTGCTGACTATCGGTCCGAGTATGCTCACAAGCCAATTCACAACAGGTGCTATGGCTTTGTTGTAAATGCTCAGAACGCTTGTGATAAGTGTTCCCACAAAGTCGAGAAACTCATCAAGCAGAGGTTTCAAGTGCTCCGTCCAAACGCTGTCAGCCACGTCCATGAGCTTGTCAAACACAGGTTTCAAGACTGTTTCCCACAGGTTGAGAAATACGTTCTTTGTGGTGGTTATACCCTCGTTTATGCCGTCAAATATAGGCTGTCCCCACTCGTTCCAAAAGTCTGAAATGCTCTGCCAAGTATCGCACCACAGTGTTTTCAAGGCATTCAACACAGGCTGTGCAACGCCGTTCCACAAGGTATCGAAGATCTCTTTTATGTTGTCAAACAGTACGCCGAGAGTGTTCCATACCTGCGTGCCAAAATCCGCCATTAGGGGTAATCCTACAGTGAGAAAGTTTTGCAGTATAGGGAACACTGCCATATTCCAGATATCAGAAAACACCTTGTTGAAGCTGTCAAAAAGTCCTATGCCTATCTTGCCAAGCGTGCTGAAAGCGGTCTGCATAAGCGGTGTAAAATCGTTTATAAAATAAGCTTTGAGCGGTTCGGAAAGCGACATTATATCACTGAAAACTCTGCCGAGTATCTGAGCAAGTTCAATGCTCTCTCTTTCAAGTCCACTCCATATATCAGCGAAAATAGGCTTAAAATTCTTATCAAGATAGTCTGCAAGCTTTTCAAACTGAGTTCTTACTGACTTGAAAAAGTCAGACAGCTTTTTATCTACCTTTCCCGTATCCACCTCAACGCTAGTCCCGGAAGGCTGCATTATCTCCCCAGCTCCGCTGACCCCAGTGCTGTCTGACTTGCTCTCATCATTCAGCTTGTTCATTTGGTCAAAGCTTGCAAGAGATCCTTCCTGTGCCTCCTGAGTCTGTTGTGCATTGTCGGCTATATCGCTGTAATTATCCGCCGCCTGAGAGGTGCTTTTCACTATGCTTTGAGCCTCGTCTGCACTGTTGCTTAGTTCAAGACCGAACGCCTCTGAAAGTGCCCTCGCTGCCCCCTGTGCCAAAGCTATGAGCTGTGAAAGCAGACTGTTTATCGCCTTGACAGCAGGCAGAAGAACGTTCATCAGCACAGTGCCGATAGTTGCTCCGAACTCTTTCCATTGCTCAGAGAGTATTCTAGTTTGGTTTGCCCAGCTGTCAGACGTCTTTGCAAAGTCGCCCTGTGCAAGAGCCGTCTGTGACATAACGTAGTTGTATCTCAGTTGAACTTTTTCAGCCTGCGACATATCGACAGTTGACTTCGTTATACCCTTTGAAAGTGCATACGCCTGCAAATTGGCGTCCGTCATAACGATACCGAACTGTTTGAGGGTCTCAGTTTCCCCTGTAAAAATTGATTTCAGAGCCGTGCTTGCCACGCCCTGACCGACATTATGAAATGACGCCATATCCGCCGACAGCCCTGTAAGAGCCACAGCCATATCGCTTGCACTGTCATTTGCAAGACCCATTCCTGCTGCCATTGCCATGAAGTTTGAGCCTGTCTGCTTTGCGGTGAGCTTTGAAATGCCGTAGGTCTTAACAGCCGTGCCAGCGAAGTCCTCCATTTTCTGCTTGGACTCTCCGAAAGCCGTATCAACAACGTTCTGAACTTCCGCAAGGTCTGAGGCTGTTTCTATGGATTGCCTGCCGAAGTCCACAAGTTTCTTGATCGAGAACGCAGCGGTCACAGCCATTGCAAGGCTTTTAAGCTTTGGCTTGATATCCCCCACCATATCAGAAAGGCTTTTCAAGCCCTTTTCAAAGCCCTCACTGTTTATGTTGGTGTCAAAATTCAAGCACCCGTCAGCCATTGTTATTCACCTCCCGTCAGTTGTTTCAGAAACTCTTTGTCCTCGTTTTCAGCCCTCTGCTCTTCTGCTGAGAGCTTTCGTTTAAGGTCTATCATATTGCGGTGGTTTCTGTAAAACTCCTGCTCGTATTTTTCAAGCTTTTTGTCCTTGTTAAGCTTTTGCCGTATGCCTATAACAGACGAAAAAAGCCCCTCGCCTATCTCATTGAAATAGCCGAGAAAAGTCCACCAATGAAGATATTTTACCGTCCTCGTTTCAAAGCCTGCCGCCTTGTTCACCGCAGGAAAAATAATACTCTCGTCCTGCTCCCAGTCGATAGTTTTTGCAGGCTGAACACTCTCCTGCGGAACATCTCCACCGCCTACAAACCAATAAGCCTTGTTGACAGCCTCCTGCAAATGCTCTCGTGGGATATCCTCAGCGTAAAGGCATTTAAGACACACATAGCACTTTTCACGCTCGTCAAGTTCGGGGTCTGCAAAGGCTGAATAGATCCGCAGGATTACCCGAAAATCTGAGCGTATGGCATACTCTTTGCCGTCTATTTCAAGGGCTGTTGGCAAACTGCCTATCATTTCAGCAGCTCCCTGAGCAGAGCCTTTTTGTCCTCGTCAGAAAGCTCCGACACGTTGACCGCAGGCTGAGCAATAAGTTGATGAGCGATAACAGGTGCGGTGTACTTCTCCAACTTTTCTTCGAGCTTTATCTGAGCCGCAGTCTGTGCTGACTTTATCTCCTGCACCACCACAATAAGAAGCGCTTCAAGGAAGTTCACAAGCACAGGCTTGCCGTTTGAAGCCATAGAGAACACATTCACACTTCCGAGCGCCGCCGTACACACATCGCTTCCAAATATGTCATTGACCATTTCTCTTGCACGCTGGTCATACTCTTTGAGAAGCTGAGTTCTGTCCTCGTTCTTCTCACGTTCTGACACTTCTTCTGCAATATTGTCAGCCTTGCTCATAGCGTCCTGTATCCTAGTGATGATACCAACGTCTGACACGTTTATCCTTATAACTCTGTTCTCGTCGCCGTTTATAGCGTACTCTTTGTAATTGCCGCTGTTAAAATCTATTGACTGCATTGACATTTTTATCATCCTTTCTGTATTACGGCAAACAAAAAGCACTCCGCTCTGAACGAAGTGCTTTCATATGTTTGTCATATAGTTTATTCTTCCGTAGTCTTTGCAAACGTTGGCACGCCTGCCGCAAAGGTGACAGAGCCTTTCACTCTGTTTCCTGCAAAGGTGCAGTTGAACGGGATATTTACGCCCCCCTGTGGTCCGCCATAAGACTGCGGCTTGACGATGACATCTTCCGTCCATGCGTCATACGCACCTGTGGTCTTGTCAACGATGACTTCAAGCACGCTTGTCTTGCAGGCGTCACCGGTAAGACGATTCATCATGATATCCTTGAGCTTTTCGTAAAGTGCGTCACCGGGCTTTGCATAGAATGTATCAAGGTCGAACTCAGGCTCATAGCCGTTGTCCTCAACTGTGGTTTCATCAAGGATATTCTTCTTTGTGGAAGTGTCAGGGTTGAGTGCCACACTTGCGTCCTCAACGTCCTTGCCGAGAAGATACCAGTTTGGTGATGAGGCGACCGCTGCGAATGTAGTGTCAAGATAATGCAGAAGATGACTTCTGTTGAGCTTTCCGCTCTTGTATGAATAATCAGGCATATGTTTTCCTCCTTTTATATCTGATACTGTGCCGCTATCTGTAACTGATACTGCACAGTATCGTTTGTGTTTTCATTTGGTATTGCATATATCATTCCGTTTGCGCAGGTGAGCTTTTCAAGAACGCCTGTCCTTTCCTCGTCATCTGTTATGGTAGTGAACGTGGTATCTCTATGCTTGTCTGCATAGCTTTCAAGCCACATCTGCAATTCAAGCAGTACGCCGCTGTTTGACATTCGGTCAAAGTCATTCATAGACTGATATACGGCATAGAGAATGAAGTTATGCTGTCTTGTCTGTCCGCCCAGAATATCAGAGCTTATAAGGCTGTCGCCTGTTGAGGACAAGCCATAATTGGTTGGCGTATCGTCGGTAAAGTCGATATGGATATCGTTGCAGACCTCCGATATTTTCGGGAACTGCTGCAAAATATCTTTCACAAGCTCGATTATGTTCATTTCGCTTTGCCTCCCATTATCGCCGCCGCTCCTCTGAGTATTTGCTGTTTCTTGTCGGCTTTCATTCGCTCAAACCAAAGCTTGCCGGCAAGTGGCTCTTTGCTGTAAACAAGGTCTTTGTCCGCCAGCACTTTCTTTTCTCCATGTCGGGCGTAAGACGACCCTGTAACAGAGGATACCATAAGCTTGCCGTAATACTGATAGCGTGCGTAAGGTGCAAGATACTGTATCTTGCCGCTGCCTATTTTAGTGCCTCTTGTGGCGGACTTTCTCAGGTTTGTGCTGAGGGTAGGTGTATACTTCACCATATGCCTTATGCACTCAGCGTCAATGAACTTTTGAGCCTTATCAAAGCGTTCTGAATACTTGCCTGCAAAGGACTTATCCCAAGTGATAGCTCTGCTGTCCATGGGCTGACCTATCTTCATTTCACGCTCACCTCCATATGTGGCAGACCGCCGAACATATAATCATCAATGCTCATTACCGTAACAAAGTCATACTCCGCACGGAACATTTTCATGCTCTCAGATATGCTCTGCGGCGTTTGGTTGTCAAACTCAAACTCGCACTTTCCTCTCACAAGCATATCCTTTGCAGGGGTTTTCGGCACATTATCATCATAGAAATACACCCTTGTACTGTCTGAGGTCTGCATACCGCTTTTCACGATACTTCCCGACTTATTTTCACACCAGTAAACTTTCTCTGCATACTTCCGCACAAATCCCTCTGTCTGCTTGTCGAAAAGATACACCGTGCAATCGCTGTTTGCAAGCATTTATCTCACCCCTCTGTAAAGCAGCCCTGTTCCGCTGAGCCATTTGTACACGATATCGTGAACGGCTCTGTCAGCGTTCTGCCTGCGGACTTCCAAGCTTTCATATGACTTTGACCAGCCCCCAACGCTTTCGGAAGATACCCCCTGAGTGCCGCCCTCCTGCTCTGCCTTGAAGATATTCTCCGCAAGCTCGCAGCAGCACATTTTCACTTCTTCGGGGATATCGTTCTCGTCAACGTTGTCAAGGGTATATTGCTTCATAAGGCTTGTGGCTTGCATTGCATAGAAGTCAAAAGCGGCAGATATGTCAGGCTCTTTGCCGCAAAGATAAACGCCTATATAATAGCTCTCGTTTGCATATGCTTTCATACTGCCGCACCTCTTTACTTCTTGAATCTTGCAAGCACTACCTTTGACTGGTCTGAAATAGCCACAGTGTAGTGCTTGTCAGCAGATATATCTGTGCAGCGCTTTGTGCTTCTTCTCTCTGTTTCAACGTTGGTGTCACGCTTGAGGTAGATAGTCAGAGCTGATGTTTCGTCCTCTGTTTCAGTATCAGCGTTGAGCTTGATGATAGGGCATATGTAGAAAGTGCCAGCCTTGACAGCGGCGTTCTTTACAACATAGTCACCCACCTTTGGAGCGTAGCCATCTGCACAAGGCGTTACTGAGCCGAGCTTTATCTGTGAAGCAGTTGGTGAAGCTGTGCTGTCCGCAACAACTTCCTTTGCACCCTCTGCATCGCTGTCAACTCTCACATACTGTTCTGGGATAGCCTCGTTAAGTGAAACTTTCTTTGACGGAACGATACGGCAGTTCGCTATTTTGCCTATCTCGCCTGTCATGACCACATTGCCGTCATACTTATCGGCAGAAATAAAGTTCGGGTCCTTTCTAAGCTGTGAGTTCTGATGAGGATTAATAAACATAGCCTTTTCGGTGTTCAACTCCTCATTGAACTTGTCAACAGCGTCAACAATGCCACTGTAAGAGATAGCAGAAGCCGAGCCGTCATAGATGAGCTGAGCTTTCATAAGTGCGTCCATGCTGTCTGCGTCCACCTTAGAAGCGATAGACATTGCAAGCTGTGAAGTCGCCTGACCCGCAGGATTGCCATAGCCGCTGAGAAGAGCCTCGTCGGTTATCTCCACCGCTTTCATGGCTTTCTTTACCTTAGCCTGAGTGGAGTCTGTTTCAAGCTTGACAGTTTCGGCCTCAACACCCTCTGCAACATCAACTGCATCGCCGATATACTTGTACTGCGGCACTGTGATAGTGTCGCCAGGCACGCCAACGAGCGTTCTGTCTATCTTCGCAAAGGGAGATACAGTTATCTTAGACTCTATCTTTGCGTCGATCATATCACTCATTACCTCAGGATCGATAAGGTCGGTGATCTTTGTCTGCTCTGCGAAATACTGCATAGAAATTCTAATGCCATTTGTCATTTTCATAATATCCTATCCTTTCAACTGTTCGTATTTTTCGGGGTCTGTTCGTTTAAGTTCCAACCTCTGCATATACCCCATTTTTGCAAAGGTTTCCTTGCTCACTTCACCTGCGGCAGGTGTGCCTGTGGGAGCAACCGGGTTCTTGATAGGCTCGGAGCTTTCAAAAAGATAATCGTTATCTTTCTTCACGTTCTCGATAGCCGTCTTGATATCCTCAGCCTGATTTTTGGAAGCTTTGAGAGTTTCCACATCAAGCAAAGCTTTAAGAGCCTTGACGTTTCTTGCCTTGCTTGCCGAGATAGCGTTATCAAGGGTAGCGTCAAACTCCATATCAGATATCTTCGCCTGATACTCGGTATCTTTCTTAGCAAGGTCAGCGGTGAGCTGTGCGACTTTGCTGTTAAGCTCCTTGACGTCCACGCCCTCAAATTCTTTGAGAGAGTTCTGTGCGGTATCGAGGCTGTCCTTATAGTTATCACGCTCCACCTCAAGGCGGCTTTTCACCTTTTCAAACTCAGCCACAGTCTTATAATTCTCTGCCACCTGTTTTGTGATGTCCTGTTTCTTGTCCTCAGGGATAACGATACCCATAGCGGCAAGGATCTCAAAAATGTTTTTCATATGTTTGTCCTTTCTACATAGCTTATATACCGCTCTGTCTGCGGTGTGAAAGTCTGACAGTTTAACGTCATATCAAGGACGAAATGGTATGAAAAAAGCACCCGGTAAGGTGCTTAGTTCCGATATTTGGGTATAAAAATACCGCCCAACCTTAGTCAAGCGGTAAAACTATCATTTGAAATACTCTGTAAGTTCAACTTCTGAATCAATGTACACAGCGTCTATATAATAACTGTTGTGTACGATTATCTTCTTTCCGTTTAATTCATATATCTGCGTTTGTGAGCCGTCAACATCTGTCAGCATATCGGACCGTTCAATGCCTGGGATATGCTTTTCCAATGCCGCACATTGCTTTTCAAAAATTTCTTTGTCCGCAGCCGTGCAAATATTGTATTCATATTTCTTCATTGCTGATCATCCAATCCATACCTTTTATCTACTGATCTTCGTGTTTTTACAGCGGTCTTCAAAGTGTCTGCTATAGCTTCTTCTCTGCTCATGTTTTTTCGTACCATTTTATTTGATACCAAGTCTTCAAAAGAAATGATAGGTTCGGTCTGGTCAAGGGTTTTACGAGCTTTTTGATTTTCCATTAACTCTCTTGCCTGAAAGCGATATTTGTTACGCAGTTCACAAGCTTGCCTTGCCTGTTCTTCAATAGATTTGCTTTTGTCGATAAGCTGAGGGATATTTTTGTTATGGTGTCTGTACCACTTTCGCACGTCTATATCAGACATCTTACCTTTCATATAAATTATATCACTATAATCTTTTTGCGTCAAGTCTATCTTGGTTTTTCCAGCCCCGATATTCCCCAGTCCGTCGGCGTTCACACGCTCTCTCTGCTGAGGCAGACCCATTGCTTTTGAAAACCTTGTATACTCCTGGGAAGTGCCACGATATCGGCAGCGTGCGTTGATGATATCTTCCTCGCCTGCACCTGCCTCTTCAAGAAGATGTATTTTCTGTCGCTGAGCTCTCATTGCAGTTTCAAGCTTTCTTTGTCGCTGTAAAGCCTCATACTTTGTGTACTCTTTATCGCCGTATTTAACAGGCTTGTTCTCCTCTGCGTTCATCTGTGCAAGCTCCTCGTCTGTGTAGGAACGCTCAGATATGCCGGGGATAAAGGGGTAATAATCGTGATAGCAATTCGCACCGCACAGACCTGTCACAGTACCAAGACCGCAGATAGTTTCAAGTTCTTTTTTGCTGTAGACCTTGCCCTGCCATTCTTGGTGAGAGGGTCTTGCTCCGCTGTGCCAAGTGACTTCAAAATAGTCTGTGCCAAGCTCTTTGGCGTTGTCCTCATTCATTTTTGCGGTTAGCTGTGAAAGCCCTGTCATCACCGAACGCCTTGCGGCTACGTCTGCCCTGTTGCTCCAGCCTGTGGCATAGTCCACAGTGCGCAGGCCTGAGTTCGTCATATCCGAAATGACTTTCTTTATGACCGTGTTATAATCGAACGCTCCGCTTGCTATGCCCATTATGGCGTTGTCAAGACTCTGCTGATAGAAGTCTGCCGCCTGCGTGAATTTCAACTTGCCGTCAGGCTGTTTTACTGCAAAGCCAAGTGACTGAGATATGTTTTTAAGCTCCCCCGAAGTCTGCTCCGATACAGCCGACAGCAGCCTTTGCAGACCCTCATTTTCTTCAATGGGTATCCGTGCCTTGCCTTTGGTCTTGTATATGCTATCGTCCCATTCATAGCCTTTTTGCAGGATATCATTGTACAGCTCTTTTATCTCGTCTTTGGAGAGGTCAAGGTTATCGGCTATGGCTTTCTTTATCTCACGCTTGCTCATTCCAAGCTCGTGAAGCCTGTATATCTGCCAATCCGCCGAACGTGTTATCTCACCGTTTATCTTTATCCTGCGGACGATGTCCTCCATTATCTGCATTTCAAGGTCACGCAGGGGGTTGTCAAGAGCCATTGAAACTCGCTCTATCTCGCTTGCTTTGAGCATTATTCTATTACCTCTGCGGTGCTGTCGGAGGTCATTTTCTTAGCCGTTTCCTCGTCCTCACCATACCATTTCATTCGGTATTCCCACAGTGGCATAATGCCCATAGAAACGTCCTGACGGTCGCTTGCACGCTTTGTTTCATCATCTGCAAGGATGCTGTCCTCGAAGTTCACAGACAGCTCATAGCCGCTTTGAGTAAGCCCATTATAGAACGCCAGCGAATAGCACAGGTCTTCGAGGCAGACACGGAGGTTATTCTGTATCGCCGTGACAGTATCGAACTTTCTCTGCTTTGAGGACTTTATCTCCGTTGCCGTCTTATCAACTGTCTGTGGGTTTGAGATATCCCCATAGGACAGCCCCACAGCAAACTCTATCTCACGCTTGTATTCTTCAAGTCCTGCGATAAAATCAGCCTGTCTTAACTGCGGTGAGAACTCGTGATAAAAGTCACCGCTCGTGCCAGCCGACACGTTTACCCCTCTGAAAAGCCTATCATTGAGCTTAGGCATTTCTGCACGCTTCTTACCTGTGAACGGGTCTGTCACAGGTCTTAGCACAGCCTCGTCAACGTCTATGGCACGCTCTCCTGATTCAAACTCCCAATCGAGCCTGCCGAATTGGATATCAGCTTTTCTTATGACTTCTTCCGCCCCTGCGAACACTGATACACCTGAATGTGAACCATCAACTGTATTGTCGATAGGGTTGACATAATAGCCGAAAGAGGGTCGCAGCATAAGTGGATAGGCTATCTTAGGGATAAGCTCCGCCCACTCTGAAACAGCTGTGAGAGGTATCTCAGCCCCAAGAGACACGCCGTCATTGGAGCGAAAAGCCCTGTTTGTGATAGTCAGTCCTTTTTCATAGTCCAGAGCGTGATATTCAAGCCTTATGCGGTAATCATTATCGCCCATGCGTTTTATCTCAGGGAAAATGACCTTTATAAGCCTGCCGTTCACGTCATACTCCACAGGAATAAACTGCGATTGCGGAACATACTGCACCTTATCAGCACCCAGTGGCTTTATTATCATTGCTCCTGTTGCAAGACCTCTTTGCAGATTTTTGTTGAGGTTTTCAAGAGCGTTTTTCATTATGGCATCAAGCTTATCGTTGGAAACTTTCAGGGTCATTTCATTGATAGCCGTGTTTGCAAACTCCCTCACAACAGCGTGTTCAAGCCGCAGAGAGTGAACTCCCTTGGGTGCTGCATTACCTGCATACATTCTGTCCCACTTGTCAATAGCTCTTATCATACTGTCCGTCACGGCGATATCAATACCGTAAACGCCCTTTATATCTGACTTTGAAAGCATTCTGCTTATCCACTCCCTTATTTTTGAAATAATGCCCATAGCTTACTGACCCCGCCTTTTCCATACTCTTTCCATTGCATACCTAACGGCGTCGATAACGTGGTCATTGCCGTCGGGATAGCCGCTTATAACGTTGCCCTCTTTATCCCTGTCATACTCGCAGTTGATGAACTCCTCGCAAGCCACAGGACAACGCTTGTTATCTATAACGATACTTCGCAGAGATTGCAGCCACTTATATGAATACTCCCTGCTGTTAGGACCTTTCTCTGCGCCTCTTGCAAGCAAGCCGTATGCTCTGTAATCTTCAACGGACTTGTTCTCTGCACTATCACAGGTGATAAGGTCGTTTGCTGTGATACCAAGCTCCAGCAAATGCTTTGCGGTATCAATATTCTTTGTTTTGTTGCAGGTGTACTCCTGCCATATGAACAGCGTGTGCTGAGCAGGAGCATAATGCACTCTGACAAAAGCGTAAAGGTCGGGATACCAGCCCCAGTCAACGCCGTTATAGATGTTATCGAACTGTGCTATCTCGTCGTCGGTTATCTCTCTTATGAGGACGTTATCGAAAACATTGCCACCAGTACCATTTGCAACGCCCATATACTCGTTCTCATAGGCAATGGGATTGGTTTCTTTGAGAAATTCGGCGTCATCAAGAAAAGGCTTGCCAAGCCACTTTTTCGGCACAGTAAGATAAGTGCTTTCGGTAACGAGTCTGTCCGTTCTCGGCACTTTGATGTACTTATTCGCCCAGTTCTGAGCCGACTTCGGAGGGTTGAAAGACTTGAACTTATATGCTCTCTCGCCACCTCTTATAACAGACTGTTCTATCGTTCGCACAGCTTCTTCACCGCCGAACTGGTCAAGCTCCTCAAACCACACGATGCCGATATAGCCAAAAGGAGGCTTGATAGACTTCATCTTGTACGGGTCATCAGCACCACGAAAGTATATTTTCTGCCCTGTTGAAATGCGTGTGATTTCAAGGGGCGACTTTGTGCAGGCAAACTCATCATCAAGACCAAGTGCAGATATTGCCCAGAGTATCTGAGAATAAACGCTGTCTTTAAGAGTATTCGCCACAGAGCGCAGGATGCAGGCGTGCATATTCTCGTTCTTCATAAGCAGGTCGATAACGTTCAGTCCGCAGAATGAAGATTTAGTCGAGCCACGTCCGCCGGGGAAAACATACTCGGAATGTTCCTGCTCTGCAATATCGAACAAGACAGGCGAGAACGCAGGAGCGACAAGGCTCGCAGGGATACCGCTGTACGTCTTATCGGGCATAGAAACAGGCTCAAGCTTTTGTTTTTCAAGCCTGAGCCTTGCGTTATCGTATTTTATCTTATGTTTGAGCATATCGTCATCACGGATAATGTCACGCAGCTCTTTCACCGCCGCAACGTCTCCTTGCTTAGCCCTTGCCATAAGAGCCGCATTCACAAGAAGCATATTATTTATGAAGTCAGGGTCAAGGCTGTTAAGGTCAATGCCCTGCTCAACGAGGAACTCATAGTCCGCTCTGGTATTGGCAGGCTGTTCAAGCAAGAAGTCCATTACCTGCTTCATAGTCTTTTTACGCCTGCGGACTTCGCCTGATTTTTTACCGCCTTTTGCACCGTTTTTTCGAGCTTCACTCGAGCTTGGAACTATTAAATTCTGTTCATTCGGCATTCACCTCACCTCGATTTTTTTGTTGTTTTGGGATATAAAAAGAACTGCCACATTGTTGTAGCAGTTCTAAAAATAATATTATTTGATTCCAATAATGTATTTAATCTGTTCAGCAGACAGATTTCTAACATAATTTTCACGTTCTTCATACTTAACATATTCATAATAACGTTTTAGCATTTGCTCATATTCATAAAGCATTAACTGCTGACTTTTTAACTCACAATTTTTAAATGCAGGATAATTTTTTGTACATTTTATAAGCCACTCTGCACATAAATAATAGCCATTTTCACCATCATCTTGCGAATTAAAGCCTCTAAACATACATTGTTCAAGTATAATATCAAGCTTCCCCTTATGCTCATTTTTAAAGCTATACTCAAGCTCTTCAAATGATGCATAAAGACTACAATACATATAAAGAATATCTACCACTTTTTCTAACACAGATGTTGGTATTGGATCCATTAATTTAGGTTTAGGCTCCGTTAATTTATCCGCCAATTTATATGAAGGATCGTATACATACTCAATACCATATTCTAAAGCTTTCTGACAGCCTTCATATCTTTCTGCCCTATCCGTATCAAGATTTTTAAGTATCTCGTATTGATTCCAAAGTATCAATTTTTCTTTATTACTTAGTTTTTGTCCCATTTTAGAACCTCCTTATATTGTAATAGTGATAAATATATTTTTTTTGCAAGTGCACAAGCATTAATTCTTTTATTTATCTACTACATATTATAGCAGATTCTCAGGAAGCAGTCAATTGATTAATTAGCTAAAGTTATTGCTTGATTTAATAAAATATTCATACATATTTTTTAACAAAATAATAATGATAAACTGCCTACAAACTATAAAAATATTGTACTTGCACTTTTTAGGCAACGCAAGAGACACCCCGTTCGGAGTGCCTCTTGTGAAAATACTTTAAGGAGTTAAGTAAATGTTGGAGCAGACTTCGAGCTGGCACGCTCTCGACCTGCATACGGAGCTTTCGCCCCGTCGGACTTTTTTATGGAGGTCCGCAAATGTTTGCTTGCCTTATTGGCTATTGTAATGATATCATACTATGTGCGTTCCTGCAAGTGGTATTGAGTGGTCTTGTGTGGTATATTTAATTTCTCACAACCATTGTGAAACATTCTCAGCACAGTTTTGTAATCTCTGAAAATATAGTTGTGAGCTATCTTCTTCACCGATATACCATTGATGAAATACAGCTTGATTATCCTTGCCGTATCTATGGTTTCAGCTTCCTCATTGCAGAACATTTCGTCTATCTCAGACTGTATCTCCTGCGTGAGCCTTGCACGCTCTTCGCTCAGTTCCTTTTGTTTCTCACCCTTGCAGGCATAACTCAGCATTGAGCTTTCAGCCGTGTTGCCGGGCGTTCCTGCCGAACTGTCATTCTTGTCATAGCATACGGCTTTCCCATTCAGTATCCTTGCCCTGTTTTCTTCAAGATTGGCTATGAGCTTCGGTATCAGCTGATAGCGTGATATCTTTTCTTGTATTGTCATTTTGTACCTCCTCGATCATTCTTCCGCAGACAGGACAGAACTCAAAGCGGACTTCCTTGCCGTCCGCTCCAAGCTTTTCGCTCCACTCTGTCACTCCATTGCAGTATTCACAGCCTGTATATTCGGGTATGCTTACTCCGTTATGCTTTGCAAGCCCCTCGTCGCAGAGTATCAGCTCCAGTGCCTGCAATGCGTATGTGAGCTTTTCTTCCCTATCCTGCGTTTTGTTTATCTTCCAGACCGTTGTCTGCCCTCTGCGGATATTCTCCTGCATTATGCAGGCTTGCCTGAAAACCCTGCCGTTTCGCTCTTTACTGTGAAGATACTCCCGCTTGTATTCCGCCTGCTTGTCCTCGCATATCTCTTTCGACCACCCCTCGTGCCTGTTCTTGTAGCCAAGTCTTGATAACTGCGAGAAATACTTATATTCCTCAGCAGGATACTCGTCATAGATGAGCCTGCCGTCTATTGCCATATCTTCATACCGTACAAATTCTTCTTGTGACATTCTTTTGAAATCTATCTTTATAGTTGATACCCCCTTTTGTGGAGGGTTGTGGAGGGTTTTCGCTGTTTTTCAAGAACTCTTTCTTTATATATATTCTTTTTATTTTCTTATACGAAAGGTTAAGAAAAACCCTCAACCTATCCACAACCCTCCACACTTACAGATACTTACACTTGCTCGTCAAGGGTTATACCTGAATAATAATTGCACCCTCTGCCTTTTACTTTCTCAAAGCGTTTTGCAAGCTCCATACCGAACTTTGTTGAACTCATACGATATTCATTGTTCTGCTCAGCCCAGTTAAGATATGCCGCAAAAAGCTGACTTGACTTAACGCTCAGACCCTTGCCCACAGTACACTTATCCTCAACAAATGCAGAGATAACGTCCATTTCACGGCGATACTCCCTCACCTCTTCAAGCACTGCACGAGGCATTTTAAGTCCCTCTTTCTGCCACAGCAGACAGCCCTCAACTGCCCAGCGGAATATGCCCGTAAGCTCCGCCGACAGCTTGTATTTCAGCCTGCGGTCTATCTTTTCTTCGGGTATCTGCACGGTGAATGGTATCATATGTATCCTGCGCCATATGCCCGTATCCGTTCCTCTGATGACAGGCTTATGATTTGTCGCCATCCAAAGCTTGAACTCAGGCTTGAACTCGAACTCGTCGCCGTAAAGCTTTCTTGCCGTAACAGTATCGTCGCCTGTAAGCTGTTTGAGCAGACCCTCGTTGATACGAACGCCCTCGTTAGGCTCAACGCTTGTCACGAGCCTTGCTCCTTTGAGCCTTGCGATATCGCTGTTTATGGCGGTGCTCTGATTACTGCGCACCATAATAGTTTCAGGCTGAATATTTGCCGCATAGTCCCCGAAAATATCCCTTATGATATCAATGAAAGTTGACTTGCCGTTTCGTCCTGTTCCGTATAGAAAGAACGCACATTGCTCGGTGGTCGAGCCAGTCAGGGAATATCCCACAGCTTTCTGAACGTATCTGATAAGGTCTTTATCCCCTCTGAAAATGTCGTCAAGAAAGGCAAGCCAGCGAGGACAATCGGCATTCTCTGAATACTCAACGGCTGTCATTTTCGTCAGATATGTCATAGGGTCGTGAGGAGATATGCCGCCGCTGCGAAGATCTATCACTCCCCCAGGTGTATTGAGAACAGTTTTAAATCTGTCCATTTGAGCAGGCAGAACAGGAACATGGTGCATGACCTCGCTTAGCATTGCATTCTTTGATTTGTTAGAACGGCAGGACTTCATATGCTTTTCAAAAGCCTTTGCCATATCCGTTCCCTCGTCTGCGTCAAGCTGAGCATACACCTTTGCCTCTGCCACCATACAAGCCACAGCTTTGTCAGCAAGACGTTTAACTGTGCCTGTCATATCGATACACCACTTTCTGCCGTCATACCAAAGCCAGCGTTTGTCTGTATAACAGTATCTCACCTGCTCGCCAAAAAGGTCAACAAAACGCAGAGCGTTGCCTGTATCGTCAAATGAATAAAGTCTTGGCTTGGTTTCTTCCTGCTCCACAGCACCCACAGAAATCGGTTCAGAGGGTGACTTAAAGTTAAGAGAAAATCCCCCTGCGAACTTTGGCGAATAGGTCTTGTCGCAATCTGCAATGGCTTTCTGAATGGTGAGTGCTCCGTAGGTCGAACCGCTTTGCGCCCTGTCCCACTTTTCCCTCATAAGACCTGAGGAGCGGAATATCATATCCATCTTCTCTGCGTCACAGCCTGTCCAGAAGGCAAGCATTGAGCAGAACGCCATATCAGCTTCACTCTGCGAGGTATATCCTGCGGTTCTTCCGCTGTAGAGCGACACGAACTTTCCACCGTTCTTTGCTCCTGCCGCCGCTTTGATTATCTGGTCTGCGGTGTCAAGTCTGACAGCAGGAACAGCCTTTGCCACAGGCTCGTGACCGCCGCCTATATACTTTTCGTGCAATGGCTTTATGCTGTCGGAACACTCTGCGATACCCTCATATTCTGAGCAGGAGTTGCCTGTCATAACGAAAAATCTGCCGTCCTCATACATCTCAACTGAGCCTTTACGTCTGCCACGCTTCGGGAGCTTTCCTCTGCATATGATATGTATGCCCTTGCCCGATTGAGATATCTCAGTATAGCTTTGCAGTGTGGAGATAAATTCGGATACGATGTTGCCGTTCTCTCCCCTTTGGTATGCCTCAAGCTCCTCCTCTTTGCCGTCAATGTCAACGCCGAAATATGGATAGCCACCGAACATAAATCCTATGCCCGAATGTTTTTCTGAGGCTCTCACCGCCGTATCGAAATCGCACCATGTAGAGGGGTTATTTGACATAGCCCCTCCGCCAGTAAGTGCGTTTATCGGCACTTTCTTTATCTTCCCTCTCTTTTCATCTGGCACAGCGTCCCAGCATATCCAGTTTGGCAGGGCTTTAAGCTCCTGCGGTATTTGTTCGTACATATATCCAACTCCTAACATAAATTTTGAAAAGTCAAAGCCTTTCACTTATCCCCGAAAAGTACCCTTTTTGTTGCATTAAAAATGCAACAATTGCAGAAATGTTGCCAAATTAAAATATAAATCATTTGTTTGCACAAAATATCATCTGCGTTTTTATGCAAAAGCACTATGACTTTTCGCTTTTCTCAGAAATCAGAACGGCACGCCGTCATCTGTAAGCACGTCCTCAAAATCTTCAAGCGAGCCTATGGCGCTGTCAGCCTGCGTATTTGTCTTAGGCGTTGCAAAGCCCGTCTGCTTAGCCGCAAAGCTGTCCGCCTTCGATGCAGAGGATTTGAACTTATGCTTGCACTCAGGATACTTTGTAGGGTTGACAAAATCAATGCATTCCCGCTCCTTGCCGTTCCATTCCTTATGCGTGAGATCTACCCTTATGCACTTGTTCAGCAGGTCGGTGCAGTATGCTTTAAGGCTGTCATACTCCTTGCCGTCAGGAAGCTTAGCCGCCTTGCCCATTGCCATAAGCTGAGCAAAGTTGTAGCCCTCCACCTGCATATCGTTCTCGTTAGGCTCGTGCTTTTTCCATATGGTGTGAAATAGGCAGGAGTTGCCGTATTTCTGTCCCTGCACGTCATTTCTGATGACGAGAGTGAAGTTAAGGCCCACCGAGCCTTTCTTTGTTGTGCGTTCCTCGATAGCGGTTATGATGCACTCGTAATCGCCCTCAGGCTTTAATCCGTTCTGAAATGCCTCTGATTGATTTGACTTAAATCCCATTTTTTATTCCTCCGTTAGTAAATTTACTGCGTCCTCTGCTGAGCGGCATATGCCTGCCAATGCTCCGCACTCACGCATTTTTGTTATGAACTTCTTCTGCTCAGGACGAACTCGCCCCGACTTTGTTTTGACTTCGATAAAGACAGCTCTGCCGTCCTTATGCCTTACGCCGAACAGGTCTGAAAAACCTTTCGGCACACCTGTGGTGAAATATCTGCCGTCAACTGTCCTGCCCTCGCCCACGTTCACACGAAAGACAGTGCAGTAGGGCGATACCGCACAGCGTATCTCGTTTTGTATCCTGTGTTCTTCCGTCAACCTATAAGCCCCCTTTGCCTTGCCTGATAATACGCCCAGCCTGATTTGTAACCGTGATTTTTCGCATACTGCAAAAGTTCGGGATAGGTATGACAATCGGCAGGGCTTGAAAAGTCAAGCTTGAATCCCTCCACCTTTACAAGACCCACGCTGCTGTCTGTTTCAAGCTTTCTCTCGGCTGAGGGAAACTCATATCCGCAGTGAGGACAGCATACTTTCACCCCCGCAGGAGGAGCGGAGAAAGTATAGAAACATTCAGGGCATTGTTTTACCTTGTCGCTCTGCTCCTGCTTTTTATGCTGAGCTTTCGGCTTTTTCTCCAAGCTCCACTCCCTGTCATCGTCAGGCATACCAAACCTTGCATAGTTGCCAACGTGGTCGATTATGACGGCTCTTTTGTTAGGTCTGTACCGCATACATCTCATAGCCTGTTGAATGTAAAGAGTAAGGCTCTTGGTGGGTCGCAGGAGTATGGCACACTCGCAGTCAGGAACGTCAAAGCCCTCCGAGATAAGGTCAACGTTGCACAGCACAGTTATATCTCCCCTGCGGAAAGCTGAGATAATGCTGTCACGCTCTGCCTTTGGGGTCGAGCCGTCAATGTGTGCCGCCTTTATGCCGTTGTCATTAAATACCTCTGCCGTCCGCTGAGAATGTCTGACGGAAGCACAGTAGCATACCGCTTTTTTGCCCAAAGCAAGCTGTTTGTAATACTTTATGACGTCACCGAAAACAGTGTTTTTCACCATAGCTTTCTCTATCTCCGCCGCCATATATTCCCCGTGAGAAACGTGAAGCCCTGTAAGGTCGGCAACGTCAGGAGCATAGTAGTCATAAGGTGCAAGGCAGTTGTTATCAATAAGCCATTTTGCGGATACGCCAATGATAAGCTTGTCGTTCACGTCACCAAGCCCGTCGCCGTTAAGGCGAACAGGAGTCGCTGTAACACCCACTCTCGGCACGTCCGAAAAGTATTCGTATATGCGTTTGTAGGACTGAGCAAGGCTGTGATGATTTTCGTCAGTTATGATAAGTGCAGGTCTGGCAAGCTTTTTAAGCCGTCTTGTAATAGTCTGCACCATACCCACCTCGCAGAGTTTCATATCAACGCCCCAGCGGATAAACGTCTTTTTTATCTGCTCCACAAGCTCGCGTCTGTGGACAAGAAAAAGCACTCTCTTGCCGTTAAAGGTCGTTCGCCTAGCCATTTCAGCCACAATGCAGGACTTTCCGCCACCGCAGGGCAGGACTATGCAGGGTGCTTTATACCCTGCACGCCAAGCCTGCCTTACCTGCTCCACCAGCTCATTCTGATACGCTCTCAGCTTCATTGGACTTCGCCGCCTTTACCCTTTTCAGAACGCATTTCATGCAAAGCTGTTTGCCATAATTCTTCATCGAGCCGTCTATTATCTGCTGAACTGTGCGCTTGCCGTCTGACATTATCGTCTTTCCGCACTCTGAGCAGATATGTTCGTCTGCAAGGTGATAGTATGTCCTAAGCGCTTCATCAACAAGTTTCAGATCGTTGCTTATGTACATACTGTCGAACAGCCCGATAGGACTTTTGCAGGTGTCAGTGCCGTCCGTCTGAGTGGCAAAAAGATACTTGCCGTCAACCACAACAGTTTTAAGCACAGTTGTGAACATACCCTCGACAGTTATCTTCTCGTCAAGCAGCTTGCCGATAGTTTTAGCTTTCTGCCTGCCGTCCTCGCCTGTATCAAGGTGATTGAGAAAATACACGATAACATCTTCGGGAAGCATTTCAACGCTTCTCACAAGCTCCCAGAAATTCTTTGCAATGTCGGTGAACTTCTGATAGCCCGTTTCCTTTGCACGGCGCATAAACTCGTTCACCATAAGATACTGACTATCGTCAACGGCTATTGACTTTGCCGTCTGAGCTTTCATAAAGCGTTCTATCTCACCGTAATTGTCGGTATGTATCGTTGACTTAAACTGTGTGCGGAACGGAAGCTGTTTTCCGTTCACGTTCACAAGAGCAAGTTCGTCCTCTTTGAAATTTCTCAGGGAAGCAGAT
>UMIT01020762.1_pt1 | contig 21888 bp, 15 predicted proteins | sample 1965911 | NCBI WGS metagenome assembly UMIT01 (sample SAMEA4836131, study PRJEB28245) | human gut metagenome | biome: gut microbiome; material: fecal sample | place: Denmark | collected 2008 | reverse complement strand
ATTCTTATCCCACCCCTGTCCAGTCTTAGCATAGCACTCGAACCTCTTGCCTCCCCCATCTATGGGGGAGGGGGACCGCGAAGCGGGCATAAAGCTAGCTGCTAATTGCTAGCTGCTAATTGCCGGCGGCTCTATACAGCAAGGCAGCCGCATTTATTTACCATTTACCATTTAACCATTTACAATTGCTTTTTGTGCCTTCGGCAAATCCCCCCCTCGCCACTTCGTGGCCCTCTCCCGCCCCGCAAGCGGTGGGGCGCAAGGGGGTATATAGCCGCTCGCCACCCACCCCCCCCAGGATGGGTGTGGGCAAGAAAGACATGGAGGCGAGGAAGAATTAACTCAAACCCTTGTCTCCCCCGCTGAGCTGTAAAACGGATTCTTGGTTCACAATTTTCATTATTCATATGTAAAGAAGGTAATTTCATGAATTTAGACAGCAATATGCACCAGCGACTGAACATCCGCATCGTGAAGCTCTTTGACCTGCTCCTGCTGACTGCGGTATTTTCCTTGACCTGGGGGCTGTACTATGCTTATGAAATGACCTATCCCTTTTATAATCTGGGCGATTATATAATGATAGGACTTTTCTTCGTTATCGATTATCTGATCACCCGCCTCTACCGGGGCTACGCCATTCATCTGTCCCGGGTATCGGATCTGGTTTACAGCCAGACCCTGGCCGTCTTTATTACCGATGGTCTCCTCTACATTGTGATAACCCTTGTAAACCGCCATCTGATGAATCCGCTGCCTCTCATTGCTGCTCTCATAGTTCAGGGCGTTATCATCGTTATCTGGTCCCTTACGGTTCACCGATGGTATCTTCATACCCATCCGCCAGTACCGGCAGTATTGGTATGTGATGAGTATCGTATGAACGTGGATCATATCATGGAGAGCTGTGGCATGGATGCCCATTTCAAAGTGACCGATATTATCTTGTCCAAAGACATTGTAGGAGACGTATCCTCTTCTATTATTAAAGATGCTGGCGTCGTTTTCATCTGCGGTCTCCACAGCCATGAAAGAAATATCATTGTGAAATACTGCCTGGCCCATAACATCCCCAGTTATGTCATTCCCCGGGTAGGGGATATCATCATGAGCGGTGCAGAGAAGATACACCTTTTCCATCTGCCCATGCTCATGGTTCATCGTTACGATCCTACACCGGAGTATCTTTTCCTCAAACGGCTCATGGATATTGTTCTCTCCCTTATCGCTGTAGTTATATTTTCGCCTTTCATGATTGTTACTGCTATTGCCATCAAGGCTACCGACGGCGGCAGCATCTTCTACCGCCAGCGGCGGCTGACCAAGGATGGGGAAGAGGTTGACGGACTGAAATTCAGAAGCATGCGCATGGATGCTGAAAAAGACGGCGTGGCCCGCCTCTCCACAGGAGAAAACGACCCCCGTATTACCAAAGTGGGCCGCATCATCCGAGCCATTCGCTTCGACGAACTTCCTCAGCTTCTGAATATCCTCCAGGGCGATATGTCCATTGTAGGTCCCCGGCCGGAACGTCCGGAAATCTCTGCCCAGTATGAAAAAGACATCCCCGAATGGCCCCTCCGCCTTCAATGTAAATGCGGCCTTACCGGCTATGCCCAGGTCTATGGCCAGTACAACACCACCCCCTATGACAAACTCCTGATGGATCTCATGTATATAGCCAGACCCAGCCTGGTCGAAGATATCAAAATCATCTTCGCCACAGTGAAAATCCTTTTCATGAAAGAAAGCACCGCCGGCGTAGCCGAAGGCCAGACAACCGCCATGGGGAAAAAGTAGCGGGATTCGGGTTCGAGAACGCACTCCTTGGCCTTTTTCCTCCATTTAGGAGGGGAAAATACGTCCTTGCAATGTCTAAATATTTAAGAATAAAAGCAAACCTCGGTTTAACTAACACTTCCATAGTAAAGGAGAATAATCTTGCTTGTCAGTGTTGTGATGCCCACATATAATTGTGGAAAATATATTTTGAAATCCGTAGATTCAGTCCTTGCACAGACTATGAATGACTGGGAAATCCAGATTGTAGATGACTGCAGCACGGACAATACGGCAGAGATACTGGCTCCTTATCTGGAGAAATATCCGCAGATTCACTACTTTAGGCTCCCTCAAAATGGTGGGCCGGCAGTGGCGAGGACGGAGGCTATCAGAAGGGCAAGCGGTAAGTACGTGGCATTTCTGGACAGTGATGATATATGGTTCCCGCAGAAGCTGGAAAAGCAGATTGCGTTTATGAAAGAGACATCGTCTTACTTCTCCTGTACTGCCTATTCCTGCATGGATGATGATGGAAACAGCCTTCACTACGCTCTTTACCCGCCTGCCAAGACAGATTACAGGAAATGCATCCGCCTTTCCAATCCTATCGGCAATCTGACAGCCATGTATGATCAGGAGAAGTTGGGAAAGTTTGAAGTACCTATGATCAAGAAACGAAATGACTTTGCCCTGTGGCTTCAAATATTGAAGAAAACTCCTTACTGCGCCGGTATGCAGGAAGTGCTGGGAACTTACAGAACAGGAAGAAAAGGATCTGTCAGCAACAATAAGCTGAAACAGGGAAAATACCACTGGCAGCTTTATCATGATATTGAGCACCATGGTTATATGAGAAGTATTTATGAGATAGGCTGCTGGGCCTTTGTGAAAGGGACTCATATAGGTCTGGATAAAAGGAAATATGATACTTTTTAATTTTCTAATTTATATCAGGAGTCATGTGCGCAGGCCGATAACCCTTTTGTTGGGGGGTGACTATAGTTACAGAAAAAAGTTCTTCTGAAGCTCCAAATTTTGCTTTTATCAAGGAAGGCCATTTCGTTGAGATAAAATGAGAAATTAGATCAAATCTTGATAAGAAAGCACTTCAGTACTGCTTGCATGTCCTATTGGCTTTAAGTAATTACAAAATTAGAAAATGCCCGGCTATATAAGATTAATTAAACTGTATATTTAAAACAGAATATGAGAAAATGTCAAATTATAAAGCATCTAAGTCTAAGGTGTGTTCGTGTAGAGTTGATGAAGCAATTAATTTACCAAAGATTATAAAAGAGAGGGAGAATTCTTAATTATGTCACATATGAATATTGCAGTTGCCGGTACCGGTTATGTAGGTCTTTCTTTAGATACCCTTTTGTCACAGCACAATCATGTGACAGCGGTGGATATTATCCCGGAAAAGGTGGATATGGTTAATCACCGTAAGTCTCCTATCCAGGATGATTACATTGAAAAGTATCTGGCCGAGAAGGATCTGGACCTGACTGCCACGCTGGATGCAGAAGCAGCCTACAGGGATGCCGATTTCGTCATCATTGCTACGCCTACCAACTATGATTCCCAGAAGAATTTCTTTGATACTTCTTCTGTAGAAGCAGTTATCAAGCTGGTGATGAAGTTTAATCCAGATGCTATCATGGTAATCAAATCCACTATTCCAGTAGGTTATACCAGAGCAATTCGCGAAAAGATGGGCACAAAGAATATCATCTTCAGTCCGGAATTCCTTCGCGAAAGCAAGGCTCTCTATGATAACCTTTATCCCAGCCGTATCATTGTAGGTACCGATTTGAAAGATGAAAGACTGGTAAAAGCAGCCCATACTTTTGCCTCCCTTCTTCAGGAAGGTGCCGTAAAAGAGAATATCCCTACCCGTTTTATGGGATTTACGGAAGCAGAAGCAGTGAAGCTCTTCGCCAATACGTACTTGGCCATGCGTGTATCTTATTTTAATGAACTGGATACCTATGCGGAAATGAAGGGACTCAAGACGGAAGAAATCATCGATGGTGTATGCTTGGACCCCAGAATCGGAGAATTCTATAACAATCCATCCTTCGGTTATGGCGGCTACTGCCTGCCGAAGGATACGAAGCAGCTTCTGGCTAACTATAAAGAGGTTCCGGAAAACCTGATTCAAGCAATTGTCCAGTCCAATCGAACCAGAAAAGATTATATTGCAGACCGTGTATTGGAGCTTGCCGGTTATCATTATGATGAAAATGATCCGGAAGCAGCAAAAGAACAGCCTATGACTATTGGTGTATATCGTCTCACCATGAAATCCAACTCTGATAACTTCCGCCAGAGCTCTATACAGGGTGTTATGAAGCGTATCAAAGCAAAGGGCGCGGAAGTCATCATTTATGAACCGACCCTGGAAGATGGCAGCACCTTCTTCGGTAGCAGGGTGGTCAACGATCTGAAAGAATTCAAGAAAGTAAGCCACAGCATTCTGGCGAACCGATATGACCACAGCCTGGATGATGTAAAGGGAAAAGTATATACACGGGATCTGTTTGAAAGAGACTAAGATGCAGCAGGAGCATTAAATCAACGAAATCTCAAGTTCATGGAAATATCGTTAAAATAAGTATTGCATGAAAAGGAAAAGTTAATGATTATAGTTAGGCTTAAAGGTGGACTGGGGAACCAACTGTTTCAGTACTTGGCTGGGCAGGCTGTGGGGGAAAAATACAATCAATCTGTTAAGTATGAACTCAGCTATTTTCAACATGGATCAGCGCATCCAGGAATCAATAAACAAAAATATCAATTAGATTCTTTATTTTCTACACCTGTTTCGAAGGTTCAATTTGAGGAATTACCTCTTATAGCTAAGGCTTTATCTAATAACTATGTGAATAAGTTATTTCGCGTCTTAAATTTGCGCGATTTTAGGGAGGGAGCTTGGCATTATCTTCTTCAGAACAGATCTCGAGACAAAGTCGTAATTCCCCTGAATTTTGAGAATTTGCTAATGGATGGATATTGGCAGAATCTTTCATTGATTCAGAATTATCGTAAATGGATTATGGGCAAAATATCTGCTAAACATATTAGCAAGGCGGCAAGGATGTTATTTGAAGAGGAAAAAGAAAATAGCATAGCGTTACACGTCAGACGTACGGATCTTCTATCGGCTAATTCAGAAGTTCAGTCAAATGGCTATTATATAAAAGCCATTGCGCTCATGAAGCAGTATGTAAAAAATCCGCGCTTCTTTGTTTTCAGCGATGATATTTTTTGGTGTAAAGAGCATTTATTCCAAGATATTGATGCTGATATAGTATATAGCACAAATGAAACAGCTTTAGATGACTTCCACTGTATGATGCATTGTAGACATAATATAATTGCATGTAGCACCTTTAGCTGGTGGGCAGCCTGGCTGAATTCGAATGAAAAGAAGATTGTAATTTCACCTGATTTTGGTGGTCAGAAGGATATCTTACCTGAGAAATGGATTATTTTATAGGCAAGAAAACGGATTGAATGGAGGATAGAGGCATATGAAAAAAGCACTTATTACAGGAATTACTGGGCAAGATGGTTCATATTTATCAGAGTTTTTATTAGAAAAAGGTTATGAAGTTCATGGTATTGTGAGACGTTCGTCTCTTTCCAATACTGCTCGCATTGAACATATTATTGACAAACTTCATCTGCATGATGGCGATTTGACTGACAGTTCTGCAGTTATTCGTATTATTGGCGAAATACAGCCAGATGAAATTTACAATTTAGCTGCCCAGTCAGATGTTGGTATTTCATTTAATAGTGCTGAATATACAGGAAATGTAGATGCCTTGGGAGTACTTCGAATCCTTGAGGCTGTTAGGGCTAACCATCTCGAGGCAAAAACCAGAATATATCAGGCTAGCACTAGTGAACTTTTTGGTAAAGTAGAAGAAGTACCTCAGCGAGAGACAACACCATTTCATCCATATAGTCCCTATGCTGTTGCAAAGCAGTATGGTTATTGGATAGTTAAAGAATATCGAGAGGCTTATGGAATGTTTGCTTGTAATGGTATTTTATTCAACCATGAGTCTGAAAGACGGGGGGAGAATTTTGTCACACGTAAGATAACATTGGCGGCAGGACGTATTGCAGAAGGGCTGCAAGACCACCTTGAGCTAGGAAATATGGATAGCAGGCGAGATTGGGGATATGCAAAAGACTATATAAAATGTCAGTGGCTTATTTTACAACAAGATAAACCTGATGATTTTGTCATTGCAAGTGGAGAACAGCATACCGTCCAAGATTTTACTGATAAAGCATTTCGTGCTAATGGTATAGTTTTAATGTGGAAAGGCGAAGGCAAAGATAAGAAAGCTTACGATACTCAGACCGGTAAGATGTTAGTTTGTACAAATCAAAGATGGTATCGGCCTACGGATGTGGTGAATTTATGGGGTGATCCTACAAAAGCAAAAAAAGTGCTGGGATGGAATCCACAGGAAACACCTTACGAAGAACTTATTCGTATTATGGCGGAAAATGATCGTAAAATAGCACGTAGAGAAAAAATATTAAAAGATATGATGTAGAAGATAAAAGAGGGAATTACTAAATATTTGAGAAATTTATTTACAGGAGGTTAATATATATGATACCGAAAGAATATCAATCAAAACAGCCACCGATGCCTAAAAATGCGAGGATTTATGTTGCTGGCCATCGTGGTATGGTGGGATCGGCTATTAAGCGCGAACTGGAACGACAAGGATATACAAATATCATTACTAGGACCCATAAAGAATTAGATTTAACAAGGCAAGAATCAGTAGAGAACTTTTTTTCTATAGAAAAACCGGAATATGTTTTTTTAGCAGCGGCTAAAGTTGGCGGAATCATTGCTAATGAAGAAGCTTTAGCAGATTTTATGTATGAAAATATGACACTTGAAATGAATGTAATTCATTCTGCATGGCAGAATGGAGTGAAAAAATTTGAATTTTTAGGTTCATCTTGCATTTATCCTCGTATGGCTCCTCAGCCTATGTCAGAGGACGCTTTGTTGACAGGACCATTGGAAAAAACCAATGAAGCTTATGCTTTAGCTAAAATTAGTGGACTTAAATATTGTGAGTTTTTAAATCGTCAGTATAATACAGATTATATTAGCGTTATGCCTACTAATCTATATGGTCCTAATGATAATTATCATCCAACACATTCTCATGTTCTACCTGCTTTAATTCGAAGATTTCACGAAGCAAAGACATCTGGTGCTGAATCTGTTACCTGTTGGGGAGATGGAAGTCCATTAAGAGAATTCTTATATGTAGACGACTTAGCAAATCTTTGCGTTTTTCTTATGAATTATTATAGCGGTAATGAAACTGTCAATGCGGGTACAGGGAGAGAATGTACAATTAAAAGTCTGACAGAACGGGTGGCAAGGATTATTGGCTATCAGGGAAAAATTAAATGGGATAAATCTAAGCCTAATGGAACACCTAGGAAATTGCTTGATATATCTAAAACGAAGGCAATGGGATGGGAAGCTAAAACCAGTTTGGATGATGGAATTCGCTTAACATATGAAGATTTTTTGCATAATCCTATGAGGGCTGAAAGATGAATATAATTTTATTATCCGGAGGATCTGGAAAGAGGCTGTGGCCGCTTAGCAATGAAGTGCGAAGCAAACAATTTATTAAAATTTTCCGTAATACGAATGGTGGATATGAATCTATGACACAACGGATGTATAAGAAAATCCGTTCTATTGACAAAAGCGCAAAAGTGACAATAGCAACATCGAAATCACAGATTTCTGAAATCCATAATCAACTTGGTGAAAATGTGAGCATTTCTGTTGAACCCTGCCACAGAGATACTTTTCCTGCTATCGTACTGGCAGCATCATATCTACATGAAATAGAAGGCATATCTGAAAAAGAACCGGTTGTTGTTTGTCCTGTGGACCCATATGTTAACGATGATTATTTTGAATCATTGGAACGTTTGTCGGCATTAGCACAGATAGGAAATGCAAATCTGACATTACTTGGAATTGAACCGACTTATCCATCAGAGAAGTATGGCTATATTATTCCAGCTGTGCGGGACGAAATGAGCAGGGTCATTGCTTTTAAAGAAAAGCCGGATGAGAAAACAGCAAAAGAATATCTTAAGAAGGGGGCACTCTGGAATGGTGGAATTTTTGCTTTTCAGCTTGGATATATCCTCCGCCGTGCACATGAACTTCTTAATTTTATCGACTATGCTGATTTGCTTGAAAAGTATGATTCTCTTCCTAAAATAAGCTTTGATTATGCTGTAGTAGAAAAGGAAAAATCTATCAATGTTTTAAGATTTCATGGTATTTGGAAAGATTTAGGCACATGGAATACACTTTCGGAAGCGATGGACGAGAGAATCATTGGAAAAGCAATAGTCGATGATACATGCAAAAATACTCATGTTATCAATAATCTTGATGTTCCTATTTTAGTAATGGGACTTAAGAATGCTGTTGTATCGGCTTCTCCAGATGGGATTCTTGTTTCTGATAAGCATATGAGTTCTTATATTAAGCCATATGTTGCAAAGATCGAACAGCCAGTGAGATATGCTGAAAAATCATGGGGATCTTTTCAGGTGCTTGATGTAGAAAGTGAATCTATGACTATTAAAGTTACTTTAATGCCTGGACATCATATGAATTACCATAGCCATGAGCATCGTGATGAAGTTTGGATAATTATTTCAGGTTTAGGAAGAACAATTGTAGATGGAATGGAACAAACCGTTAAAACGGGGGATGTTATAACAATGCAGGCTGGTTGCCGTCATACAGTGATTGCAGATACAGAGTTACAGCTGATTGAAGTACAAATGGGAAAGGAGATAAGCGTTCGGGATAAAAAGAAATACAGGCTGGGAAAGTATTGATTTTTATGGACGCGTGTAAATCATGAATGATAAAACTGCTAATAAACCCTTTTTATTAAAGCCGGCAGCAAAAGACTATCTTTGGGGAGGGCAACGTTTGAATGATGATTTCAGCAAGGGAATTCCATTGGATCCGCTGGCTGAAACATGGGAATGTTCAACACATCCTGCTGGTCCAAGTATAGTAGATAGTGGGATATTCAAAGGGATGGAACTCAGCGCAGTTTTGGATAAACACCCGGAATATTTAGGTAGCCATCCACGCAAAATTGTTCAGCGAGGGATACCGGTTCTGGTAAAATTTATAGATGCGAAAAAGGATTTATCCATTCAAGTACATCCTTCAGACGAATATGCAGCCATCCATGAACAGGGTCAACTGGGTAAATCAGAAATGTGGTATGTGATTGATGCGGAAAAGGGGGCTAAACTTGTATATGGATTTAATCATGATGTAACGAAACAAAAAATAAGAGAAAGCATTGCTGATGGGAGTATAGAAAGAGATTTAAGGTATGTTCCAGTTCATAGAGGCGATGTTTTTTTTATCTGGCCTGGAACAGTTCATGCAATTGGTGCTGGAACTCTGTTGGCAGAAATTCAGGAAAGCAGTGATTTAACCTATCGGTTGTATGATTATAACCGTATTGGTAAGGATGGGAAAAAACGTGAGCTTCATATTGACAAAGCTCTTGCTGTATTAGAATCAGGAAATAACTTAGCTCCTCGGCAACCCATCCGTAAACTTGTCTACAAGCCTGGCTATGCCAGTGAATTAATTGGTCGTTGCAAATATTTTGAAGTGGATCGTCTACTGATAAACACGGAAATAGTTAGAAATATGGCTGAATTGCAGACAGCGGATGATAGTTTTAATGTGCTTCTCTGTATAAATGGGTGTGCTGACTTATTTGGCGATGATATACTGATTCATATTTTTAAAGGAGACTGCATTTTCATTCCGGCTAATAGTGTAAAATTGAAATTACATGGTAAGGCCGAATTTCTAAAAATTCAATGCTGATTGTTCATATCAGGTAATTGTATGAATATCTTTTGAATTGAAATATGGAAATGAAATTGAAGATGAAGATAGGATCAGCTATGCTTAAGAAGCGAGTCGTGGTAGTGTTTCTAATAGAAAATCATAAACTGTGAAACGAATTATAAAGATGATGGATTTTGTATATGTGTTAGAGGAAGAGAAAACGCTGAGCTGGAAATTTGATGAATAGATATGAAGAATCTACAAGAAGCGCAAGGTAAGTTATCTTTTAATATTCCGGTGTTATGGACATTTTATTTTTTTTTAGATGTATTATATGAAAGCAATGCAGACTACCAATTCTACTCCATAATAGGGGATGTGCTCAAAAAAGAAGAAGAAAAGTATAGGGACATCTGATTTATTCCAGGATGAAGAAAACAGAACCTACACAAGGCTGTTGAATTAGTTAAGTTTGTGTGCATTGATGTAAAGGTGATTAGCGATTTTTATATTCTCAGGCTAATAATGTTTTATAAAACCTAATATGGTTTGTAGGGAATTAAAGGATGAATTAACCGATTTTTATCGAAAGCTTTATGATGTTATCATGAAGGATCCGCAATTCAGATTGATGAAAAGTTGGATTTGGTAGATAATATATAGGAAATTAGCCAAAGGAAAGATAGTGCTTATTTTGAAGACAGCGAAATTACAGAAATTAAGGAATTATTCAAAAATACAGACTGTTGTTCTGCGTTAAAAAATCTGCGGATGCTGCACTTCCTCAGGAAAAAATTTGTGGTTACTATTACTATAAAAATGTACAAAAATAAAAAAATTATCCGCAGATCATGGGCTATTCATTATTCCAGTCGAGGAATTAGAGTATTTTGTTAAGGACGCTTCCGGCCATGGTTGCAAATGAATGGATAAAGTATTAACTAAATATCCAAATTTTAATGAGCCGGAATATGATAATATTAAAATTTTCTTAGAACAATAAATTTATAGCCTTAGGCTAGCTTAGGTGATATTATGAAAAAAGTGAAAAATATATTTGTAGTATTGACTTATATAAATTCTGATGATTTAATTGATTTTTTGGATTCTGTAAGTAATTGCGTTGACGATTATCAAGTTATTGTGGTTAATAGTTTCCATGATGCCGAGTCAAAAAATAAAATTGAACAGATTGCCAAAAACTATAATTGTGATTTTTTAAATGTTGAAAACAAGGGATATAGTTATGGAAATAATCGAGGAATTGAATATGCATTACAAAATTATAACTTTCAATATTTAACTGTTTCTAATGCAGACATCATAATTCGGTCTTATAACACAAATCTGCTTCCCAAAGAGGGGATTTTTGCAGGAATTCTCATAGCCAAGAAGGGGCATATGCAAAACCCAATGATTGTTAAGGAAAATAATTTTTCAGAGAAACTTATATACGAGGCTTTCGTGCATGGTACTAAATGGAAATTTATTCTTGGCGTTGGATTAAACAAAATTTTCAGGGAAATTTTTTTATTTACCCATGCTATGAAAAAGCCTTCTGCTAATGGGCAGGGGTTAAGGCTGTTTACAATATCGCAGGCGCATGGCAGCTTTTTAACCTTTTCCAGGGATTCTTTATTCAGGTTGTGGGATGGGGCGGATACAGGTTTTAAAGGTATTTTTGACGAAAATATATTTCTATTTGCTGAAGAAAGTGTTTTGGCAAAACGTGCTAAGGCACTAGGGATACCGGTTTACTATAGTAATTTTGCTGTTTGTCATCATAAGGAAGACGGCAGTATGAAATTATCGCATGTAGATATTGGTGGTGAATTAGCTAAAGCTAATATTTACGCTTATGAACATTATGCAGTAAAAAAACATTAGCATTTATTAATACAATTTGGTTCTGAATTGTATGTAATTGTGAAATTTCATATGCTGTCATATAGCCGGTTAAGTCCTGTTTACTGGCTAATTGTGAAATTGTTACAAAAAGATTTCTAGTAATTATTTAATCTATGCTTCTGCTAATTATTTGATTATTATTTCTATCTGTTATCAATATCTATATCTATAAAGGAGACTCTAAATGATTGCCTTTTTTGTCGTTGCGGTTCTCTCCATAATCCTTTTATTTGTTAGTCGTAAAACTGGAGGCGGAATTGGCTCTCCATCATTTATGATTACTTTTTTTTGGGTAGGGCTGACTCTTGCCTCCATTATAGGTACGGTTGGATTGCATTCTTGGGGTTATCTGGGGATTATTTGGATTTATTTGGCATTATTCCTTTTTAATATCTGCTATTTTATTGGAGATAAGTTTTATATAAAGAGCAGCAGTTTCCAGTCTGTAAATAATCGGATAATGATGACAGGGTCATTCTCAACGTATTCTTTCTATTTATTTATACTCTTTTTGGCTTTTGGCAACTGGGTATATTTTGTTTATACTAATGGTTTTAGTTTAAATAACTTTATGTCTTTGGCATCATTAGCAGAGATGAACAACAGTTTATCTATAGAACGATATTCTGGGGGATATGGGAATAGATCCCCCATTGCTGCTGTGCTGGGAATTGCTCCTTTTGCTGCTGTTGCTTGCGCTGGATTTTCATATCCCTTTAAGAAAAATAAAAAGGAAACAATTTTCTATGTCAGCTCTTGTATTCCTTGCTTTTTGAGTATGATGACGGATAGTACAAAAGCGGGATTTATAGCCGCTATTTTTTTATTTTTCCCAAGTATGATGATTGGTTATTATTATGCACATAGTCATTGGCCTGTATTTTCTTTAAAGAAAATTTGTTTTTATTTTGTCGGATGCCTAGTGGCAATCATGCTTTTGGTGACCGCTATGGTACTTCGCATGGGCTCCGTCAGTCTGGATAATTTACTTGTGGTGGAGCAGAAATTTATCATGTATGCTTTCGGGAGTATATTCAATTTCGACCTCTGGCTATCAGATTATTATTCTTTTGGGGATGAATTGACTTATGGCATAATTACTTTTTTGTCTTTGGCTGACTCGTTGGGGCTCGTAGAGCGAGTTCAAGGGGTTTTTGACCCTATAACCGGATCGGCAGGCAATGTTTACACTGTCTTTCGCGGGATTATTATGGATTTTGGTATTATTGGTGGGCTCTTGTATACGGCGTTTCAGGGGTTGTTTTTGGGGCTGGCGGTTTCCACATTGCGGCATGCACAAAAACCTTGGCTGTCGCCTGTTATATCGGTAGCTATTATGTTTTTCATGTTCTTTGGTATGGTCATTTCACCTTGGACTTATAGAAGCTTTCTGGCAGCAGTAATCATATTTGCTTTCTATCTATTGGTGGCATTTCGATTTAAATTGACCGGTACTCATGCATAAGGGGATAGTATTACATATGGTTAATCACCTAGATTCCCGAATTACATAACAAGGATTCACGAAAAGTATGCCCTTCACCAAGCATATTCTGGATTGTTAAGCGGTCTTCCAAAGTGAGATGTTTATTTTTAGTACTATGGTTAACAAAAGGATCCATGATGAGCCCTTTCTACCAGAAATACGCTCATAGTTAATTCTAGTCCCAAAAGCTTTTTGTGGTAATTTTCGGTTGACCTTACAGGGCGGAATTTACTTTGGAAGTTTTCTCCCAAATCACTCGATGCTTATCGTTATCCTTATTTCTCTTTATTTTGCTTTATTATATGGTATATAATATAACTACTATGCTACTGACTTATGATGTGTAATTTTTTTTGAAAATCATGGTGGTCTGAAATTTGAATACTATAATTATTCCTGTACTGAGGAGGGAAATTTAAGTGAGGCTGGGAGGAGTTATAAAAAATATTTCTTATTCTTTTTCCGCAAATTTGATTTCTCTTCTTATTTCTGTTTTTATGGTTATGTTCGTGCCAAAGCTTTTATCGGTCAATGATTACGGGCTTTGGCAGCTTTTTTTGTTCTATTTTTCCTATCTGGGCTTTCTTCATTTTGGCTGGGAAGATGGGATTTATCTTCGATATGCAGGGAAGAGTTTCAAGGAGCTGAATCCTCGTTTGTTTGCCGGACAGTTTTACAGTATCATTCTTTTGCAGTTTGTACTTGTTTTGATGGTCAGTTTCTTTGGATATATGTTTGTCAGTGATCCGGATAAAAAGTTGGCACTTGTCTGTGCTATCTGTCTGGCTCCTTTTGTCAATTTCAATAATTTGTGTAATTTTATCATGCAGATAACCAATCGAATCAAGGAGTATGCAAAGCTGCTTGTTACGGAACGGGTCATATTCTTTGCGGGGGTTTTGTTTTTCCTAGTGATTCTGGGAAGGAATGAATTCCGGTACATGTATTCTGCTCAGGTTTTTGCTGTTGTATCTATGGCGGCTGCCGGAGTTTATTTGTGCCGGGGTCTTTTGGTACCTCGATTTGATTCGATTTCTTCAATCGGTCATGAAGCCTATGAAAACATCAGTGTAGGAAGTAAGCTGATGCTGGCTAACATTGCAGGAATGCTAATCATTGGTATCATCCGCTATGGGATTTCCATGGGATGGGATGTAGCGACTTTCGGTAAGGTCTCGCTGACATTGGGAGTTTCTAATTTCCTTATGGTTTTCATCAATTCTGTGAGTGTGGTCTTTTTCCCGATTGTGAAGCGAATGGATGAGGGAAAGCGGTCGGAGGTATATACGGTTATCAGGAATGCTTTGACATTTCTGCTGTTTGCCGGTCTTATCGGATATTATCCGGCCCGGTATATTCTGTCTCTGTGGCTTCCGAAGTATGCAGACAGCCTAATCTATATGAGTGTTCTTTTCCCAGTGTGCGTTTTTGCAAGTAAGGTATCTCTTCTCATTAATACGTATCTGAAGAGTATGCGAAAAGAGTTCCTTATGTTGGAAATCAATGCGGCAAGCGTTGTTTTTTCCCTGGTAGTTACAGTTATCACAGTAGGAATATGGCATAATCTGAATGCTGCGGTTTTTTCCATCGTTCTGTCCTACGCTTTCCAGTGTGTGCTGGCAGAGTATCAGGTAACGAAGCTTCTGGGTCTGGATTTACGAAAAAATATGATAGAGGATCTGCTGATGTGTGGTATTTTCATTATCAGCGGCTGGGTATTTGACAGTTTCCTCTGCATGGTGGTATATGGCGTTGCCTATGCGGTGTTTGTACTTCTCCATAGGCGCAGCCTGCAGCAGATTATCGGTATGGTGAGAAGGTAAAGAGGAAAAGCGAAGCCGGAATTGAGGCCGGGGTCGGGTGATAGAAGGAGGGCGGCGTGTAGAACTCTTCTAAAATGAAGGCGATTGGCCCTTTGTTCTTTTGAAGCCGCCTCTTTTTCTCCCAACTTGCAGCGCTCGTACAGGTGAGTACATAGATAGTTAATGGGCTAATGGAATAACCATTTTAATTTTTTGCCATATAATTCAGGAATATAGGGGCAAGCTAAAAGAAGCACTTGGCTACGAAGTGCTTCTTTCAAAACTGTCCGCTTCTGGACTGAATCATGTCCTTATCGGAAATCCTCTGAGGCCGTAATCCCGTGCGTAGATGATTTTACCATCTTTAAGACGTATCCATGCACGAAAAATGATTCCACCTTTGTGGGTCCTAACCTTTTTACGCAATATATGTAGTTCTCCTTTCTCCCAAGTGCTACAGATGCCCCCCTTTTTTGAGATTTTCGGCGGATTCTGCGCAAAACTTGAAAATTGAGGAGAAACATTCTATACTGAGTATGCGACTAGGGAGTATGGAGTAGCCTATGTCTCTCCTTATTTCCAAGAAGGCCGATGAGGTGATTACCTATTACCCTGTCGGCCTTTTTTATATTCAGTAGCTTGGACTACAAAATACCTGATTTAAGATAATAATATTGGCTTGAGTAGGATGGCTTGACTTTTAATGGAGTGAATCCCCAATAGGCTATATTCGTTTTAGCTGATCGGAATGATAATGGGTTTTCCTGTTGTTTGAAGAACTCAAACCAACCACTTTTGCTGAATCGGGATGAAACGGATAGTAGCAGTCAATGAGTCAGTATAAAACGTTTATGACATGCTTTGCTCTACCCGTAAGATTTCCTTGACTGTTAGCTTACATCATTTTATGAATATTGTCAAATATCAAAATTATAGTCCCAATCTAATTGATTATTGTCCCATAATTTGATAAAATCAACATGGGAGGTTGTATATCATGAAAAAGAAGATGGTTCTCGATCTGATTAAATATCATACAGATGGAAATGATAATGAATTCAGACGCACTGCGTATGAAATAGCAAAAGAGTTTGACAGGGCTGGTGATTATGAGTTGGGGGAGTATATTACAGGCCTTCTTTCTAGTGCTGATACATTATCTATTCAGTCCATGCCAACTAGTCTGACAAACTTTGTGAATGTACCCCTTAATCAGGAACCATTACCGCTTCCTAGAGTAATCCAACAGGACCTGATTGGAGTTGCCAATGCTATTCTTCACAGGACGAATGTGCATAAGTTTTTATTTGAAGGCGCTCCCGGAACCGGAAAAACGGAAAGTGCTAAACAGCTTGCCCGAATGTTGGGTCGAGAACTGCTTGAATTGGATGCAGGACAGCTCGTAGATAGCAGGTTGGGACAGACTGCTAAGAATATCGCAGATTTATTCGCTGGGATGAATACATATCCGCAATCCAGAAACGTGATTTTTCTATTTGATGAGATTGATGCTCTTGCTCTTGATCGAGTCAATAGTCATGATATGCGTGAGATGGGACGTGCTACATCCTCTCTTCTTCGTGGGATGGATAGCCTAAATAAAGATGTTGCTGTTATTGCGACAACCAATTTATATAACCAGTTTGATAAGGCACTTATTCGCAGATTTGATGCAACCATTCATTTTGATCGCTACAGCAGGGAAGATTTACTGGATGCTGCGGAAGCAATTTTTGATAATGAGATTAGCAAGTATAAAGGCCTCAAGAAGGATGGGCGTTTTTTACACAAGGTTCTCTCATTAATTCCAGACATGCCTATGCCGGGTGAATTGAAAAATAATATTAAAACATCATTGGCGTTTAGCTCGCCTGGGGAAGAACTTGGATATATGAGACGGTTGTTTTATATGCTGGTTCCCCAGGCAGATAAGATGACCCCAGCTGATTTGAAAAAGGCAGGATTTACTGTCCGGCAGATAGGCATATTGATGCAGATGTCAAAGAGCAGCGTTTCACGTGAACTGGGAGGAGAATAAATGAATCCAATTGTACGACTTAAAGGTAAATTTCTCTATAAGGCAAATACAAACAGCATTGGCTACCCAACATTCAGCTCATCAAATCCTCATATTACATGGATTGACCTGGACAGGAGGTATCATGAGCTCTCTATGCTCGCTAATGATGGGGAGAGAAATAATAAAATTGGTGGGGTACTTATCAGTGTCCACTATACGCGGGTTATTCCTAAAAGCCGCCGGGTATCTTATTTCTTCTCAAAAGGGAAAATTTCTGCTAATGATACGGTTGTAGGTGCCAAATTTGGGAAGACAGAGAAAGGCTCTCCATATCACATCATTACCCATTTCGTACCGATAGAAATTATGGAAGAAACATTGCGGCGGTTGGGTTTATGTATTCAATTTATGCGGGAAATGGGCCTTACAAAGGCAGATAATAATTTCCTTAAAATTCTTTATTTTAAACATTCTAAAAATGGCATAAAGAAAAAACAATTACCGGAAGGCATGAGTGAGTCTGAGGTATTGAAATTACAAGGAAAATACTTATCTTACATGGTGAAAATGGGGATTACCAAAAGCATGCTGGGAGGAATGCTGGCTGAGTCTTCAGAAGTTGCTTCTTTTTCTGAACCTCTTTATAGTAAGCATTCCAATGGGAGCAGTATTGTTACTATTTATAGAACGGGAAAAGACACAGGCATGCTCATGAAGGAATTGGGAATTGATGTACCTCAGGAACGCATCTTAAATAAAACTACCATGCTTTTGCATCCGGACCAGATCAAAGCATTAGAAGAAAATGCACCATACCTGATTTCTATGTCCTTGCCTGATTTCAGTCAGATTAAATTTGATGAATTTTCCTCCATTCCTAAACAAATTAGCATTCCCAAGCCTGGACGCGAGCCGGTAGTGGGGGTCATTGATGGCCCATTTGATGAAAATGCATATTGCCACGATTGGGTTAGCTATGAGAAATGGTTTGGGGAGGATGTAGAACCGGAACAGGCAGCTATAGATCACGGGACGGAAGTCACATCACTGATTGTGGATGGACCTGCTTTTAATCCAGAATATACTGATGGATGCGGGCGATTTCGAGTGAAGCATTTCGGCGTAGCTTCGGGTGAGAAAGTTTCATCATTTACACTCTTGAAAAAAATAAGGCGAATTGTAGAAGAAAATCCGGAAATTAAAGTATGGAATTTGTCCCTGGGGTCTGAGCTTCCTGTTAATCCTAATTACATTTCACCTGTTGCCGCTTTGTTGGATACATTGGAATCGGAATACGATATTATCTTTGTGGTGGCTGGAACAAATGACAGAAAATGCACAAGAAAATTATCAATGGGAGATCCGGCGGATTCTATTAATTCTATTGTAGTGAATTCAGTACGGAAAAATGGAGAGCCTGCTTCCTATACCCGCAGAGGGCCGGTATTATCTTTTTTTAGAAAGCCGGATATAAGTTATTTTGGAGGAGACAGCAACGAGTTAATTCACGGTTGTACTGGCTTGGGTGAAGTATGGGTCTCAGGGACTTCTTTTGCGGCCCCTTGGATTACGAGAAAGGTTGCTTATTTGATTTACAATCTTCATTTGCCCCGCGAAATAGCAAAAGCGCTCCTTATTGATTCTGCATCGAAGTGGAATGAGAAAGAATCGAATATAGAGATGAAGGGATTTGGCATTCCACCTATTTCTATTAGAGATGTAGTAGAAAGTACGAATGATGAAATTAAGTTTTTTTTCTATGAAACAGCTAAAAGTTATGAATCTCTTGCAGAAAAAATTCCGGTTCCGGTTTATGATGATAAATATCCTTACATAGCAAAAGCGACGCTTTGCTATTTTCCTGTATGCGATCGAGACCAGGGAGTTGATTATACAAATACTGAACTGGATATTCACTTTGGACGTATCAATCAAAATTTAAAAATCAAGTCGGTGAATGAGAATGCCCAGACTGAAGAAGGAGATTATACAAATGAGGAGGAAGCCAGAAAGTTATTCCGCAAATGGGATAATGTGAAACATATCATTGAACGTTATAATTCCAGAAAAAGACCTAAGAAAGTGTATGGTCAAAATGGCTGGGGCTTGGATATTAAACTCAAGGAACGCTTGGATACTCGGTATCCGGATGGGCTACGATATGGTGTAGTTGTGACACTTAAAGCGCTGGATAAAAAGAATCGTTTCAATGAATTTCTCGAACTCTGCCGCCAGAATTACTGGGTGGTCATTCCACTGGATGTACAGCAGCAAATCAATGTACAGCAGAAGGCTGAAGAGACGGTAGATTGGAATTAAACATGCATATGATTTACAATTGGATTTATACATATATTGGACTATCCTACGTAGAACCAGAAGGACTTCGTTAGGTAAAAACGTTTAAGATTTTAGGAGCGAATAATTATATGAAAGGTATTATTCTGGCCGGAGGTTCCGGCACAAGGCTTTATCCGTTAACCATGGTGACTTCTAAGCAGCTGCTTCCTATTTATGACAAGCCCATGATTTTTTATCCGCTTTCCACGCTGATGCTGGCGGGAATACGGGATATCCTGATTATTTCCACGCCCAAGGATCTGCCGAATTTCGAGAGACTTCTGGGCGATGGCAGCCGATATGGGATTCATCTCTCCTATAAGGAGCAGCCTTCTCCGGACGGCCTGGCTCAGGCATTTATCTTGGGAGAGAATTTCATTGATGGGGAACCCTGCGCCATGATTTTGGGAGATAATATTTTCTACGGTGCAGGGCTGACGAAGTATCTGAAGGAAGCTGCGGCAAATAAAGAGGGAGCCACGGTCTTCGGCTACTATGTGGATGATCCGGAGCGTTTTGGCGTCATTGATTTCGACGAGCAGGGAAGGGCGAAGTCCATCGAGGAAAAGCCGGCATATCCGAAGTCGAACTATGCGGTCACCGGTCTTTATTTCTATGACGGCCACGTGTGCGAATACGCAAAGACCATCCGGCCTTCTGCCCGGGGTGAGCTGGAAATCACGGATCTGAATAAAATTTACCTGGAAAAGGGAAAATTGAATGTAATTACCCTGGGCCGCGGATATGCCTGGCTGGATACGGGAACCATGGATTCCCTGTATGATGCCTCTGTCTTCGTGCGTTCCATAGAGACGAGAGCGGGCATCCATATTTCCATGCCCGAAGAAATCGCCTACGTCAATGGCTGGATAGACAAAGAAGCTTTCGCCGAAAGCGCCAAGCAGTATGGGAAGAGTCCGTATGGGCAGTATTTGATGAAGGTGGTGGAGGGGAAGATTCTTAGAGAGAATTAGTGAGACAGTGTGACAGTGAGACAGTGGGATAGTGAGAAAGTGTGAAAGGTTTTGCTGATTTAAGCTGAATTAAAAGGAGACAGATTATGGGATTTTCCAGTTTTCGGGATTATGCTGTCTGGAACAGAGCAATTTCCTTGGCCAAGGAAGTTCATCGGATAAGCGAATTGCTTCCGAACAAGGAAATGTTTGGACTTCGAGATCAGATGAGTAGAGCCGCCACCTCAGTAGCCTCCAACATTGCCGAAGGGCAGGCACGCGGTTCTGCCAAAGAATTTGTCCGCTTTCTCTATATATCCTGTGGTTCTGTCGCTGAAATACAGACACAATTGATTTTGGCGGTAGAGTATGAATATGTATCAAAAGAAGAAATTCAATATGCAATGTCTCTGGCTGTAGAAACCTCTAAGATGCTGCACTCTTTGATTAAGACAATAAAAATAAGAAATGGAATGTGAGATAGTGAGATAGTGAGAAAGTGTGATAGTGTGACAGTGGGAAAGTGGGAAAGTGGGAAAGTGGTCTTTTCTGTGAGTCCGCTTTCTTACTTATCCAATTTTCCACTATTAAACTTCCCCACTTATTTACTGTCCCACTGTCTCACTGTTCCACTGTCCCACTTTATAAAAAATGCGCAGAAAGGAAAACACGACTATGACTATCATCATCACCGGCGGCGCCGGATTTATTGGTTCTAATTTTATTTTCTATATGATGAAGAAGTATCCGGACTATCGCATCATCTGCCTGGATAAGCTGACCTATGCGGGAAATCTGTCTACCCTGGCTCCTGTGATGGACAAGCCGAATTTCCGCTTTGTGAAGATGGATATCTGCGACAGGGAGGCGGTGTATGGCCTCTTTGAAGAGGAGCATCCGGATATGGTGGTGAATTTCGCGGCAGAATCCCATGTGGACCGGTCCATTCTGAATCCGGAGATTTTCCTGGAGACGAATATTATCGGTACTTCCGTCCTTATGGATGCCTGCAGAAAGTATGGCATCGGCCGGTATCATCAGGTATCTACTGATGAAGTCTATGGAGATCTGCCCTTGGACAGGCCGGACCTTTTCTTTACGGAAAAAACGCCCCTTCATACCAGCTCTCCCTACAGCAGCTCCAAGGCAGGAGCGGATCTTCTGGTGGGTGCATACCATCGTACCTACGGCCTGCCGGCGACCATTTCCCGCTGCAGCAATAACTACGGACCTTACCAGTTCCCGGAAAAGCTGATCCCCCTCATGATGATGAACGCCCTGGAAGATAAGCCCCTTCCGGTATATGGGGATGGAAAAAACGTAAGGGACTGGCTCTATGTGGAAGACCACTGCAAGGCCATCGACCTCATCATCCATAGAGGCACCGTAGGGGAGGTCTACAATATCGGCGGTCATAACGAAATGGCAAACATCGACATTATGAGGCTTATCCTCAAAGAACTGGGAAAACCGGAAAGTCTTATCACCTATGTGAAGGATAGAAAAGGACATGACCGGAGATATGCCATCGACCCCGCAAAGATCCATAAAGAACTGGGATGGCTTCCGGAAACGAAATTTGCAGATGGCATCAAGAAGACTATCCGCTGGTACCTGGACAATAAGCCCTGGTGGCAGGAAATCGTAAGCGGAGAGTATCAGAATTACTATAAGAA
>UMIT01043118.1_pt1 | contig 21934 bp, 10 predicted proteins | sample 1965911 | NCBI WGS metagenome assembly UMIT01 (sample SAMEA4836131, study PRJEB28245) | human gut metagenome | biome: gut microbiome; material: fecal sample | place: Denmark | collected 2008 | reverse complement strand
CGGTAGTTTTCGGTATCGCGCCTGCCCCACAAGGCCCGCCGCTGCACCGAGCAGGAAGCCGCCCACGCCCCCATCCAACCGGCCAACAGCAGCAGGCAGGCGGGCACAGCAGGCGCGGCCCCGGCCAGCGCCAGCAGCACAACAACGGGCAGCAGCATTAGATCCAGCAGCAGGGCATCCGCACGGCGCAGGGCCGCAGCGGCCAGCGCCCCGGTAACGGGCAGGGCGGCCAGCAGCAAAAACAGCCCCAGCTGCGCCGCACTGCCGCCCTGGGCCACCGGCAGCGCACTGCCAAGGCGGGCGTTCAGGCTTTGGGCAATGTTCCCGGCGCACTGCTGCGCCCCGGCCAAAAAGTTCCGCTGGCAGATGAACAACACCACAAGATACACAATCACCCCCGCCAGCAGCCCCCAGCGGCGCAGGGCTTGCGGCGCACGCAGGAACAGCGCCCACCCGGCGCAGAAAGCGGCTGCCGCGGGCCACACCCACAACGGCACCGCAATGCCGAACCCGGTGGAAAGCACCAGCAGCAAACCAAAGGTGAGCGCCAGCAGCAGCGCGGCATCTGCCGCCAGCCACAACGCGGGGTGCGCTGCGGGGCGTTGGGTGCTCACCAGCACACGGTCCACAAACTTCAGCCCACTGCCGGGGTCGGCAGCGCCGCGCCGGCTCAGGGCAGTACGTTCTTTTTTGCGCTTGGGCGGGTTTTTGCGGTGCTTCGCCGCCTGTTGGGGAAAATCCCCCCATTCCTCCGCTCCGTCCAGGTCCCCACCGGGGGTCAGGGCAGCGCGCAGGGCGGTCAGCGGTTCGCGCACCATCAGGCGATCCAGCTTGGCGCTCAGCTTCCAGTGTACCTGCTTGATGGTATCCCCGTCCCGGTACTCCCGCAGCTCATAGCTGCCGCCCAGGGCGGCGCGGGTGTCGGCTTCGTCGCCGTCCTCATCGGGGGCGGTTTCCGCTTTGGCTTTGCCAGCCGCGGCAGCGGGCAGCACACAGATGCTCCGGCTTTGCGCGGCAGCCGGGCATGCCGCGGTGAACACCCCCAGGTGATCCCGCAGGGTGATGCCCCGCACCGCAATGCTCCACACGCCGCTTTTGCCTGCGTTTAGGGTAATGCGCTGTTCGGCGCTCTCTCTGCCGCCCAGCATGGCGGCGCAGCGCAGGGTGATCTGCCCCCCGCCCCATTCATCGGCGGCGTTCAGCAGCACCACAAGCGCAGGGATGGGCAACCGGCTGCGGTTGCGCAGCCGAACCGTCAGGTTAAAATCTTCGCCCTGTATCACGGGTTTGTCCGGCACCAGCAGCTCTGCCGTTACCTGCCTGCGCAGATAGGCGGCGTCCAGCCGCAGCAGCACCAGAAGCACCAGCGCAAACGCTAACAGGAACACCGCCAGCGGTGCCTGGGTGATGAGCGCCGCGGCCAGCAGCACCAAAAGCACCAGCGCCCGGCCCAGCTTACCTGCCATGGCGGTCAGCCTTTTCGGGGCGGGGGCGCGGCACGGTGCGCAGCAGGTCCTGCATTACGCTGTCCACCGTTTCGCCGCCTGCGCGGGCCTGGTCGTTCAGCACCAGGCGGTGGCGGGCAACCGCATCAAACACAGCGGTCACATCCTGCGGGGCAACAAAATCCCGCCCCGCCAGGTACGCCGCCGCGCGCGTCATGCTGGTCAGCGCCAGGGTGGCACGGGGGCTTAACCCCACGGTCAGGCGCGGGTCCTTGCGGCTGGCCTGGGCCAGCGCCACAATGTAGCGGTACATCAGCTCATGCACAAATACCGTGCTGACCTCCTGCTGCATGGCAAGCAGATCCGCCTGACCGGCAACGGGGCGCACACGGTCCAGCAGGCGGCCTTTGCTCTGCCCGGCCAAAATTGCCAGCTCCGCTTCCTCATCGGGGTAGCCCATTACGGCGCAGACCATGAAACGGTCCAGCTGAGACTGCGGCAGCATCTGCGTGCCGGCGGCGCCGATGGGGTTCTCGGTTGCAATTACGGTAAAGGGTGCGGGCACCGGGCGGGTAACGCCGTCCACCGTCACCGTGCCTTCTTCCATCACTTCCAACAAAGCCGACTGCGTGCGGGAGGAGGTACGGTTGATCTCATCGCCCAAAAACAGGTTGCACATCACTGCACCGGCGTGGTACACAAACTTGCCGGTCTCTTTCTGGTAAACGGAAAATCCCACCAAATCGGACGGCAGAACATCCGGCGTAAACTGCACGCGGCTTTCTTTCAGGTCCAGCGCGCGGGCAAAGGCCAGCGCCAGCGTGGTTTTGCCCACGCCGGGAATATCCTCAATCAGCACATGGCCGCCCGCCAGCATGGCCATCCAAATGGTGTTTACCGTTTGCTGTTTGCCCTGCACGGCCTTGTTTACTTCGGCCGTAACGGCGGCGGCCTGCTGTGTGTACTGCATGGTTAATCCTCCCGGTGTTTTTTCCATATCACCATAATGCCAACGGCGGCGGCAATAACCACCAGCCCGGCCCACAGTGCGTTGTTTTCCAGCCAGATCATGGTATTGGAGATCGCGCTCCCCTCGGATTCCGCGCTGCCCTCCCCTGGCAATGGGGTCAGGGCCTGGGGGGCCACTTCGGCAATGGAGCTGCCGCCGACATCCTCCACGGTCACCTGGCGCGGCGTTTCGTCCCAGGTAGCGGCGCTTTCCTGCAAATCCTCCTCTTTGGTGGTGTCCGCAGCGGCGGTGTCGTGCTCCGCAATTACCAGGTAGCGCTGGCTGTTGCGGGTGTAGGGGTGGCAGGTGGAAAGGGTCAGCAGGTCCCGCCCCGGCTGGATCAGCACGGCGTTGATATCGCTGGGGTCAATAATTTTCAGCTCGCTCACGCGGTAAATCAGCGTTTCCCACGGGGTGGTCAGCTGGATCTTGTCCCCCACCTGGATCTGCTGCACGTTGCGCAGCATTTCCGCGCCATAATAGCCGCGGTGGGCGGCAATCACGGTGTTGGTGTTTTCGCCGCCCAGCGGCATCGAGGTCTGGCCCAGCAGCGCCGCGCCTTTGGCCAGGTTTTCGCGGCTGGCGCCCAGGTAAACGGGCAGCTCCAGGTTCAGGCGCGGGATCCACAGCACAGCCAGCACATCATCGTCATAGCCATAGGCAGCAAGGTCCAGCGGGGCTTCCTCATAGGCGAACGGGTCGGTCAGGCCGCTTTGGCCCCCGGCGTAAATTTCCGCGTTATAGTCCTGCATCGCGGCGTACAGTTCAGGGTAGGCGCGTTCCGGCTCCGGGGGTTCGGCTGTGGTTTCCTCTGCCGCGGGGGCGGTGGGCTGGGCTTCGGCGCGGGCCGCAAACTGCGCAGCGGTTTTGGCGTTGCGGGTGCTGGTCCACCACTGGGCGGCGGTGGGCTGTATCAACAGCGCCAGCCCCAGCAAAATGGCCAGCCAGGCCAGAATTTTAGCAATCAGCCGTCCCATTTAGTCATCCTCCTCGCGCTTTTTGCAGCGGTGCAGCAGCAAAAGCAGCAGCAGCGCTTCGCCGCCGATCACAATGCTGCCCGTTACCGCGATCCACGGCCAGGCATCCACCACGCGCTTGACCACCGTTCCGGTGCGCAGCGCCTGATACTGCACGGCCTGCGGGGTGTTGGCTTCTTCCTCTCCATTATAAGGGATGCGGGTGCCGCGCACAAGCATGCGGTGGGTGTTAATGGCATACGGCGTGCAGGTAACAAGGGTGCAGTAATCCTGCCCCGCGGTGATGTCCAGATCCTCGGTGTGCTCCGGTTCCACCACTTTGATTTGATCCACCTGGTACGCCAGCGTTTCATCCAGAATATGCAGGTAGAAACAGTCGCCCTCTTCCAGCTTGTCCAGGTCGGTGAACAGCACGGCTTCGGGCAGGCCGCGGTGGCCGGTCAGCACGCTGTGGGTGCTTTCGCCGCCAAGGGGGTAGCTGGAGCCTTCCAGATGGCCAACGCCCCTTTGCAGCACATCATCGCTGGTGCCTTCGTAAATAGGCAGGTTGACGTCAATTTTCGGGATGGTGATATACCCCAGGCTTTCGCCCACATCCACAAGGTCCACATAGCTGGTGCCGGTATCCTCCGCTTCGCCTGCGGCATCGCGCTCCACGGCGCTGTCCAGCTGCTGGTTATAGCGGCGGGCGGCCTCCTTGGCGGCGTCCAGTTTTTCGGTATCCATGCTTTTTACGGTATCATCGTAATTTTGGATCGCTTCGCTGGCGTGGCGCTGCGCCACCGCGTTGCTGATAACCGGGTACGATGCCACCCCAATGCCGGACAGGATCATCAAGGCCGCAAAGCCGACTTTTAGTTTTGTTGTGGTATCCATAGCGTCACCGCGAACCTTTCCGTGAGAGGGTTGAAGTTGGGAACTGATGCAATTAGAAATTAGGAATTAGGAATTGGAAGTAGGCAAAAGAATAAATAATAAAGAATAATGAATCATTGTGGTGGACCGCGGCGCATTGCGCCGCTCAGGAGATATTGGGTTGGGGGTGGTTTTTAGGGTAGTGAATAACAATAAAATAATCTGTAGGGCCTTACGGCGTTGCACACCACAAAATTGTAATAAACCTCGCCCTGCATGTAGGGGGCGGCGTCCCCGACGCCCCGTTTGACGGGCCTAATAATTGCCGCCCATCCACCCCGCGCCGCAAACGTTGCAAATCATTTGTAGGGGCCGATGCTCGCCATCGGCCCGTTGACGGGCCTTGCCCTATTTATTTTTAGGTTCTGCACGGGGAACCACCCCTCAGGCCGCTCCGCGTCCAGCGCAAACAGCGCCCCGTCCCCTCTGTCGCTCCGCGACATCTCCCCGCCCCGCGGGGAGTCACCCCTCAAGGGGCGCCAATATCTTACCTTATGTTTGCGGTGGCTCCCCTTTGAGGGGAGCTGTCTGCAACGCAGACTGAGGGGTGGTTCCTCGCCACAAACCTAACGGCCGTGGGGTGGTTCCTCGCCGCAAACCTGACGACCATGGGGTGGTTCCCCACGCAGAACCTAAAAATCAACCGAACAACGGCCATGTACACCCAAAAAAATTTATTTCCCAATAACCCACCATAGGGGGAGGGCCAAACCCGGCCCTCCCCCTGTGTATGATGGATTATCCCTCTATACCCTATTGGTGAATTGTAACATTGTTTTGCCTTGCGGCAGGTGCATCAGGTGCGGTTCTTCTTTTTCAGGCTCAGCAGCACGCCAACACCGGCCACAACCAGCAGCACGCCAATGCCGCTGAACAGCAGGGTGCCGAAACCACCGGTGGTGGGCAGGTTGAAGCCCTTGCGGTTGACAACGGTAATTGTATACTCCGTTTTACCACCTTCATCGCCACCGATAAAAGTAGTGGTTTTCTTATCAACCGTATGCTTCAGCATGTTGCCGTTCGCATCATAAATGAACGTATCAGTCCATGTCGTCGTTGCCTGAATGCTCAAGGTAACCTTAACAGGAGCTTTCAGCAGGTTATAACCAGAGGCAGTCTTGGTTTCAACCAGGTAATACTCACCGTTTGCCAGGCCGCCCTGTTCCACATAGCCATCCTTATTAGTTTTCAGCGGCGCTTCATTGACCTTGGTCCACTTTTCATTGGGATCCAGGCCCAAGGCTTTTGCAGCAGCGCCAGTTACAGTGCCGTTCTCATCTTTTTTGTACAGGTCAAACTCTACGTTCTCAAGTCCCTTTTGGGTATCGTCTGCAATTTTATGCACTTTTACTTTGAAAGTGTAAACAAAGGTACTATCATGGATTTCTTTCTTTTCACCTTCCGTCGGGTTGCCTTCGCTGTCTACACCAATTTTATTGCTATAAACGAGAGAAACGTCATTCCGGTTGCCTGCACCCGTCTGGTCAGCAGTGCTCAGCAAAGTTGCACTGTAGTTGATAATAATCTTTTGGCCGGCATATAGTCCCATTTTGGCAGGCTTAAATGTAATTTTAAATCCATTGCCCTCGGTATCGATGGTATATACGCTCGAATCCACAGCAGCACCCTTGCATGTCAATTCCGCATCATTATTATACTTCAAATTATTGGGCGTATCGCTTACGGTAAAGGTCGTCAGCTTGGTAATGTTCTCCGGAACCGTTACCGTGATCTGGTAAGGAACCTTGTCGCCAACGCTGTAGTCTGCTTCGGTCTTGGGAGAATCGTTTTTATCAATTACATTCTTTTCAACATCCGGCCTGTCATTGGTAACATAAAAAGTAACCGCTGCCTCGGGGTCTCCGCCTTTGTACTGGATTTTGCCTTCTTTGGTTACTTCGAATTCAATTGGGGTCTGGTCAATAATGTAGGTGTTATTTCCATCAATCGACTGCTCGATAAAGCGATACTTGCCCTGAGACAGGCCGCTTACGGAAATTTCACCGTTTTTATCGGTTTTCAGATTGAACGCTTTGCCATCCTTATCACTGACTGTTACAGACTTCCACGCACTGTCAGTCTCATTCCACTTTTCCAGCTTAAAGCTTACACCACTGAGTGTGCCCTCCGTATCAGAGCCAACACGTCCGTATTTAACAATCTTCACTTCGCCATAAGTTGTACCGTTTTTCGGATAAACATGGATATTGTACAGCCACTCGCTGGGGTTGCTTGCTTTCGTCATAGGAACCGATACCAGGAACGGCTTCACCGGGCTTGTAACCTTATCCGGGGTACCAGTTTCAACAACTACATACAAACCAAGCTGGAGATTGGGAAACTCGGCAATGCCGTTCGCGCCAGTCGTTGCTGTAGCGACCGCAGTGGAATAGCTCTTACCAGGTTTAATCGCATCCTTTTTGTCGTTCAGGTATGTATCGACTGTAACCCTGCCTTTGTCATCCGTACCGTTATAGTAATCTCGGAGCTCGGCACGGTCCATAACCTTATAAATGCTGAACGTTGCACCTGCCAACGGAGTAGGCGTTTCAGCTTCGCCCCCCTCAACGGGTTTCGAAGGAAGACTGTCTCCTTCCTCGCCGGTTCCGGCCTCTCCATTTTCACCGTTCCACTCATACTTATGAATCGTAATGGAACCGGTCTCCTGCGTCCAAACATCCTGTGGTGGCGTTGTCGCCGGTGTTTCATCGCCCTCCGCCGCCATTGCTGGCATGGCGCACAGGCTGAGGGCCAGGGCGGCGCTCAACAGGCCTGTGAGAAAACGTTTTGCTTTTTTCATTTCAGTACCTCTTCTCTTAAAAAAATCATCATCGGATGGGCGGCGGGGCCGCCCGGCTTAAGGGTTCTGCATCAGCACGGCGTGCAGTGCGGGGCGCTGCAGCGGGGAAACGCTGCCGCGCCGCCCGCACTGTGCCGTGAAGAAAAAAGGAGGAAAAACTGGGCCGCTTGCCCACTTGGCTTAAGGCTGCGCCTGCCGTAAACGGGCGCGCACTGGCGGGCTGTACCCTGGGGGTTGCTGGGTTTCCGGGGGATGGTTAATGTCGCCGGCCCCCTTTCCTGTTGTAGCGGAATGTGAATATCAACAGCCCTGCCACCGCCAGCGGCATGCCGATCAGCAGCCACAGGCTTGGCGCGTCTGCACCCGTGTGGGGCAGCTCAGGCGTTTTACGGTTCAGAACGGTAAGGTTCATGGTGTAGGTGTTGCCGGAGTTCGTAAGCTCTTTGTCCGGAATTAACTGCTCATCAATATAACACTTGCCGCCTTGGGTAAATTTGATCTTAATTGGCTGTGCCAACAGGTTGTACCCCGGATGTGCCTTGGTTTCCGTCAGGCGGTATGTACCGGGTTCCAGATCTGTGAACGGGTTCGGGGTTATCTTGCCGTCCTTTCCGGTTGTACCGGTAATGGAACCTATGTTTGTGCTATCGAATGGGTAGTTTTCATCTACTACCCACTGCGTTTTTCCTTCGGTTGTTGTTTCGACCAGCTTTTCCAGCTTGAACTCAACACCACTCAAGAGCACGTCATTGCTATTTTCGTCTTTTTCCGCGTCCTTCTTGATGATATCCAGTACAAACTTCGGGTTCTGCAGCTTGTTGGTCAGCACAATCGTGCCGCTGCCGCCGGTGATGGTTCCATCGGCGCCTACTGTGGCATTGGTTTTCTTTGTGCCATCTTCATCGCTGATTTTTGCTTCCGCTTTAGCCGTTACAACATACGTATTGCCTTTAATCGGAATGGTTTCTTTCGGCTCTACCTTGGTAAAGTTGCCATTCTCCAACGTACCTTCCACAATGCGGTATTCGTAGTTCGTATGATCCTCAACGTCAAACTTGTCCAGGTTCGCAAAGGTAAAGGCACAGTTCCAGCCATTTCTGGCCGGGGTTACCGTTACATATTCCGTCTTTGCGTCCTCCGGATACCTCACCGGCTTCCAGGGATCGTTTTTCGTCTTGCGGCGCTGGAGCTGGATATAAATTTCACCCGGCAAGCCATCTTCCAACGGGCTACCATTTGCGTTCTCCCACGTTTTGGTAAAGTCGATGTTGATCAATTCATGCATCGTGTTCGTGAATGTCGCGGTAACATCCGTTTCGCCGATTGACCCCTGCACATAGGTATTATCAACTTCCTTCGTATCAACGCCGCCGCCTGTTACGCTCACTCCTTGCAGGTGTGAGCCGTCATTCGTCGTTACCTCTTCAATACGGAAGCGTGTTCCGATGGGGATTCCGCTGATCTCGCAACGGTCCTTGTCGTTCATGTCGATGGTAACTTGTTTTTCGATGGGGTCCTTCTCCAGACCTACGCCGCCGACATTGGTGAACGTTACATTAAAGGTATATTTGCCTTTAATCAAATCAACTTCATCACTTGCCGCAGCTTTTTGGATTACCAGGTCTCCGGTTTTCACCGTATTAACAAACTGTACTTTCAGCTTTGTCAACGAAGATGTTGTTTCGTCCGGGTTCTTATAAGAGCGGAACACAATGGTGTTTGCATTTTTCGGCTTTTGGCTTGCCGTGTAGCCGTTATTTGCAATACCCTGTGCAGGATCATAGACTTCCGTTCGGCCATCATCGGGGCCGTCGGCGGGATCCTTCTGCCTATCCAGCGACTTGTTCGTGTCGGTAACTTCCACGGTCTTTACCGTGCTATCGCCCTTCATCGAAGTAACCTTCTGCCCGTTCTCGTACACCGTCCATGTGGTATCATACAAGTTCGGGTTCAGGGTTTCTTTGAGCGAAATGTAACTGCCGCGGCGGAACTGGTCGCTGAAGGTAACGGTTTCACCGTTTTGCAGCATAAACTGGCCGTTTTCATCCACAACGTGCGTATCGTTGTTTTTGGTGGTTGTGAACTGTGCGCCTGCGGCATTTGTCAGGCCTCCGGCATTAATGGAACCATAAACGGGGATATCTTCCTGCTTGGTGGTAAAGCCTGTTTTGGTTGTAGCTTTGGCCTGGGCCGAGAATACAAAGTCCTTGAAGTAAATGTGCCGTGGGTAGTTATCGCCCACACGGATCGTTGTTACTTGCGTCAGGTCAAAGCCTTCCTCCGCATTCAGCTTGTTCAAGTCCAGCTTTATGGTTATCCACTTATCATTTTCCAGCGTTACCGTGCCGTATGTAGTACCATTCAGGCACGTTGTGCCCAGGCAGCCTTTCTGCTTTTTGTTTTTGTCCAGCAGTTCAAGGTACAAGTTGCCAAGCGACAATACGCCCTGGTCGCTTTCCGACTTTGCGTAAATTTTGAACGTCAGGTATCGCTTCTGGCTGATATTTATCGCATCATTCAATGTCAGTATGCCGTACCGTTCACTTCGACGCCCGCTGGGTGGATTGGTATCTGGGTATTGCGCGTACCAGTGCAATGCTTCTTCACCATCCAGCGCTGTGGTTGGTTCAAAAATAATTCCCTTGCTATTTTCTACCGGTTTACAGCTCGCATAGTTGCTGGTATTCAACTTAATCAGGTTCTCATCCGAATCAATGGTAGCGTCATGTTGAGGATTCTGATAGTGCGTTGCCTGGTTTTGGATGGTGAATGCAAACAGATCCGGAGTATCGAAGCAGCTTTTGAACCATTCATTGACATCTTTTTTATCAACGATTTTTTGAACCTGCAGCTCGTTATTATCCGGGAAGTTGAACGCCACCGCCATGTTGGACTCCCACATACCGCGTTCCATGTAGTACATGGTAAGGGTGTGCTTTTGGCCTTTGCCGAGGTCTTTAAGAGTAGTGCCTTGCGCGTAGAAATCGATGTTCTCGCCTTTATATGTTACGTTCTTGACAGCGCGATTGCCATTTTTTTCATCTTTATCTTCTTTATCTGACGTTCCGCCTTTTTTGACCCTACTGACATAGGCTGTTACACTATTATTCTTTTCATTTGCCTCGCCAAATTCCAGCAGGCCGGAAACCTCACCATGGGCGCCGCCAACGTCAAGCGCCAGCTTGCCATCAATGAATACCCAAACGTCATCGTCACCGGAGAAGAAGAACTTGATGCTGGTTTTTTCCGTTGTTCCATCTGCCTTTTCTGTTTCCACCATGCCGTCATCCGTCAGGGTAAAATCCATCTGCAGCTTGGTGCCAAAGCCGTAATTGTAGGTAGAAAACACACCAGGGTCTGCTGTTTCATTGAACGGGAAGTAGCCATAAGGGTCTTTCGAGTTCGATGACGCACTCACATTCTTTGAAGACTCTCTGTCCTTGGCACTTTGGAGAAAATATTTTGAATCCGAATTTTGTCCCGAATCTTGTTTTAGATACAAGGTTGTATCCTTGCTGTCAAAGCACCAATAATCAACGTCCGTCTCATTACCAAAAAGATTTTTCACTTTAGTAAATGGGAACTTTACATTCTCATACACTTCACCAAGCTTTGCTTTTTTACTATTCTCTCCTAAGAGGAAGTCTTTGTTAAAGTGCGGTTCTACTATTTTTGTACCTTTCAGCAGCGGTTCACCTGTTGCTTTACCGGTGGATGTTGTATCCGCAACCAAACCCTGATAGGCATAGTATGTATGCTCAGAACCTCCGCTATTATCTTCATTACGCTGAGAGTTATTGATTGCCATAAAACGATTAACGGTATTCGGATCGTTTTTGTCGTAACCAAACAAATTTAATGTATCTGCAATCTGGCTAAATTCCGCTACACCTGCAGGCTGGAAATGTCCGGTATAAATCGGGTATTGGGCACCTGCCTTAGCATAATAATCGCTCAGCGCCTGATCAAATTCACGGAAGGGTACCCAGTTGCGGTGACTTGCATCAGTATAGCTACCGTAGCCATCACGGTTCTTGCCATTCAACTCGTAATCTGTATAATAGTCATACAGCGTACTGGTAACATACTTTGTGTTTGATTCTTCCGTAAAAGGAGCGGATGCAATATCTACTATTGGAGTTTCTTTCCCCGTTTCGGCATCACGATTTTTCCACGTTTCGGCATCACGCGGGGTGGTGTCTTTTGGAGCCCAGTAGCCGCCGCGCACTCCCTTGCTATATACTGCATCGTCATTCGTATCCGCATAGAAGCACTGTTCCGTATTCTGACAGTTATCAGGGATGTTTTCCCAACCTGTAGTGTCGCCGCATTTTGTTGTAGTGATATCATCGCTACTCAACTGATGCGAAGAGAATACAATTTGGGTATAGCCATCCGGCACATCTGCTGCATAGTAATCTGTGCCCTCAATCCGGCTCATTGCGCCGCCTATGCTATCTACGGTTTCTCCTTTTAAGCGGTAGTAAACCGTACTTTGATTGGCTTTGGGATCGGCTTTGGGATCGGCTTTGGGGATTGAATAGTTGCCGCCAGCATCACCCTCTCCTGTTGTTGGCAGCTTTGAGAAAGTAGCATCGTAATAGATAAGGACAGACTTTTCTATACCCCATCTTTCGTTGTTTGCGCCAGTATAGATAAAGCAGTTACTTGTATCACTGTATGTAAAGGATTTATCATCACCACTAACAGATTCACCATAGAAGTTATAGATTTTGCTGGATTTTGTGGAATTGCCCTCATTCCATGTAAACTGAACATAAGAGCAAAAATCGTCAGGAATGGTAACGGTTGCTGTGGAATTAGGTTGGATATCATCTAAGGATATTGGCTGCTCACTGACTGGGGTAAGGTTTTTATTAGTATCCAGTTCATAAAACCAGGCTTTGACGTTCGTTAGTTTTTCACTGGTTTTATTTTCAAAGGCCATCGGTTTGTCAGCGAAATACTTATGGCTAACCGTAAAGATCTCCCACTGCCCTGGATCCCAGCCATTTCCGTTCTTTCCGTCATAGTAGTTGCCGCCGATATAACTCTGATCTCCTGGTTTGAACGACATCCACGTAAGGTTATCATGAGAATCTTTGTCTACTACTTTATTAATTATTACTGTGTCTTCACATTTATCTCCTTTATATCCGCGAAATTCAAGTCCACCCAACCCTCCATATTGATAGTGTTCTGCTTTATTCAGGACCGCAGAATAAATTTTTCTTCCGTCATCCGTTTTGCTATCTTCCTTCATAGCAAGTTCATATCTTTTATTACTATTTTTATCTGTTCCATCAATGGCATATATTTTCACCCCTGTATAATCGATCCAAGTCTTAGGCACTGCAAAATAGAGCGTGTAAGTATCCGGCACTCCCCCCTCACTAACTGCCTGCACGTTATCCCCGCTTTTTGCGGCGTACATCTTCTGCGGCTGTTCGGTCGGTTCCGGGGTGGCGGTGGGGGTCACGGTCGGCACAGGGGTGGCCGTTGCGGTGGCTGTCGGTTCCGGGGTCAGGGTGGGTTCTGCCGTGGGCTCCGGCGTTTCGGTCGGGGCGGGCTGCTCCGGCTCGGTGCTTTGTTCCGGCACCGGGGTGGCGGCATCCGGCACCGGGGTGGCGGCGTTCTGCTCTGGCAGAGCGGTATCCTCCTCGGAGGCCGTTCCCGGCTCATCCTCCAGCAGCTCTACTTTGTCAGGTGCGTCGGGCAGAGGATCCACCTCGGCGTATACAGGCAGGGCCATTGCCATAACCAGGCAAGCGGTGACAAGCAGCGCTGTCAGCCGGCGCGCCCAACCTGTTGTGTTTTTCCCTGTTCTATTCAATCTGCTCACCCGTCTTTCGCGCTGGCTTGATGAAAGCACATTGTTCCACAGGGGATCCCTGTGGAACAATAAAAGAAGCCAGCTTCTTTTACTTGCGCAACCGTTGCCATGTTGTTTTCAAAAAAATTACGCATCGAATCTTCTCATTGCGCATTTACTTTTCAGTGTTAAAGTATAGCACCTTTATACCAGAAAGGCAATACAATCCACGTAAATTCCTGTTTTTCAGCACTTTTACTGATTGCGTTTTCCTCCAATTATACAATGTATTCAAAGCCTTTGTATAATTTATTCCTGATTTTCTTTTTGGCAGCGGTCACTTTTATATACTTTGACCGCGCGTTTATGATCCTCTGCGCACACAGAGCGCAACTTTGCAGCAAAATTCGCCTTTTTTGTTGTATTTTCCCGTTTTTGCGCAATTATTTGTTTCGCATGCGCCTGTTTGCGGCGGGGCCTGGCGGCTGGGTGGGCGCCTTGTGGGAGGGATGGCAGGTTTGCGGCGCACGGTTCCCGTTTTTTTGCGGCGCGATGGGTACACCGCGCCCCTGCAAACGGTTTGCGGTGTTTGCGGCGGCGGGTGTGTGTTTGGTGGATTGCACGCCCGCCAACGGGACGCCGTTCTCCCTTTACAACGGGGTGCGGGTTTGCTGCAGATATGCCATTCGCTTTTTTGTCCCCCCTGCCCTGCCCCTGATTCCCGGTTCCCCCTTGCCGATCTCTATCTGCGCCAGCTCCTGAGGTGCATCTGAGAGCAACGAAAATAGCGGATCTTTCGCAAGCACAAAATCCGGCTGCGTTTACTGAAACAGACGAGCTTTTTGACGTTTCAGATAGGACTAAGGTATATCTGAAAAGTCGAAAATTTAGTCTATTTCTACAAACACAGCGGGATTTTGCGTTAAAGCGCCTTGGAATCCACAAAGGATTCCTGCGGCTCTCTGCCTTAAATCCTGCTTGTGTTTGCGAAATATCCGTCATTTTCTTTGTTTTCAGATACACCTCCAGCTCCCAGCTTTCAATCTATCCTGTGTAAACTGCAACCCCTCACGCGCCATTCTGTGCGGCACTTACCTTATAATAAAGGGGTGCTGCCCTGTGTAAATTTGCAACTGATCTATTTGAAGCAGCTGTGAGCTGTTGTAATTTTGCACAGGGTATTGCCCGCATTCTGTGCCGAACATTCCCGAAACGTGTTGGAAAAACGCACAGGATTGCCTTGTTTCCCTATGCCGCTTACCGTTGGAAAAACGCACAGGTTACCCCCGGAACAGTTGCAATTTACACAGGGTATTCCCGCTCCCCTGCCCCGCCGTGACCCGCGTACCTGTTGGAAAACCACACAGGATAGGCCCGTTCCCCGTGTTGCAATTTACACAGGTTTGGCTGTTTTTGGCTTATTTGCAACTTTACGCAGGTTGCTTTCCGCACAGGAAAATGGTGGTGGAATGCACAGGCTGCAGTTGGTTGAACACACAGGTTTGCGTTGTTAAATTACACAGGCTCTACCTATTACTAATATAGAACTAAACATCTAAGCCATAATAACAACCAGAGGTAAGCCGGGAGATGGGGGAGAACGGGAAAAAATTGGTGTTGCCATTCCATCAGGTTACAGAACCCTGAAACGGCAGGGCAGAAAAGCACAATAAAACCCTGTGTAACCTGCACCCGGGCTGCAACCCCCACAGGATATATGGCAAACCACAACGCGGGTGTTGCATTTTGCACAGGGTAATGGCGGTGAAAACCTGTGTAAATTTGCAATTCTTGCGCTGGACAACAGGATGTGCTATAATGTTTAGCATGATGTGCGTGACCACCCGGGATACAGCAACCGATATAGGAGGCCCCTGCTTATGGCGGCAAGTAAACAGAAAAAAGATGATCCGTTTGTCGTTACGTTTGAAGAACGCGGGGACCAGACCATCGTTCGCAAATCCAATGACCTTGTACAGATGACGCGCAACAACCTGACGCTGAGCCAGCAGCGCCTGATGCTGCATATTTTTTCGATGATTAAGCCGGAGGATACGGACCTGCCCTCTTATGAGCTGAGCATTTATGATTTTATCAAGATGACCGGCATGGACCCGCACAGCGGGGCGCTGTACAAGCAGGTGCGCAAAAATATTGAGGAGCTGGCCAACGCGCCCATCCAGTGGATCAAGAATAACGGAACTTCCACGGTGGAAACATTCCGCTGGATCGATAAAGTGCGCATTGATGAGGGCCGCGCGCGCATGACCATCACGCTGGACCCGGTGCTGAAGCCGCACCTGGTGCAGCTGAAAACCCTGTATACCACCATGGATGTGACCTACACCATGCTGATGCGGTCCACCTATTCCATCCGCATTTACGAGCTGTGCAAGAGCTACCAGAGCCTGTACCTGAAAAAGAAAGCGGCCGGGGAACCGCTGGTATGGAACCTGAGCATGCTGTATGAACAGCTTTCGTATACGGCCAACCGATGGTCGGATTTCCGCCGCCTGGCACTGGAAAAGGCAAAGGCGGAAATTAACGAAAAGACGGATATTATTTTTAATTACGATGTGTACGAAAAAAAGGGGCAGAAGGTTCTTTCGCTGGTGGTAACGATTGACCCGGTGGATGATGCCGCCGCACAGGCCAACCTGGACAGCATCAACAGCACAGTGCGCAAAAAGAGCAAAAAGAAGGGCCGCCCCACCGTGGCAATTGAGGATTCGCTGCTGGATGATCCCAGCGTGATCACCTTTGATTATGTTTCGGCACCGGAAACAACGATCCCCTATTCCTTTGGACGCCACCGCACCGAGCTGCGGGAGGAAATTGTTGTGAAAGCGCGCATGGATCAGCTGCGCGCGGAGATTACGCCCGAAGAGCTGCATGCGGTGGAAGTGATCATTGATGTGTTGGCAGATGCCTGCTGCACCATCCAGGCAGGCGATGGCGAGCAGGACGGCGGCAACAAAACGGTGTTTGGAAAGATGAATGCCATCATCCTCGATTGCGGCGGGCTGACCAGTTGGCTGGCCGGTGTGGCACCCCGCTATGCACAGGAGATCATTCCCCGGTCGCAGACGATGCGCAGCCCGGCGCGGTACCTGAACAAGGTGCTACGCGAGGATATGGATAACTATCGCATTTATATTTTCCGCAAGGCAAAGCCGGCAGCCGAACCCAAAGAGGAGCTGTTGGAAGCGGAGTACCATGTGATGGACGAGCCGGTGCAGCAAACGATGCCGGAGCCTGAGCCGCCCACGGTAGAGCTGATTCCCGAAACGATTGTAAAACGGCAGGATATGCGAAAAGAGTTTGCAAAGTTTGTAGATGATGGATACCTGGAAAAGACGTTGACAAGCGGCCAGCGCGGCGCTTACCACGAAATTTACCGCCACCTGGCAGCGCGGTGCGTGCCATCGCCTTCCAGCCTGCGCAATGGGCTGAAAGACGAAATGCGGCTGCATTACCTGGCCTGCATGAATGAAGTGATTGAAAAGTATGGCAGCCTGACCCCGTTGATGGAAGCTATGGCGCATGAACTGGACTTTGATGTGTTCTGGGCAAAGGCCGCCAAGGACCCCAACGTGAATAACCCGATGGGGTTGTTCTACCACATTATTGAAGAACGCGCGCTGAACCCGATCGGCACCATAATGAACGACCAGGCACAACGGCAGAAGGTTGACGCCAAGGAAAAAGGTGAAAAAGATAAGTGGCACAACGAAAGCTGGATGGATGCTTTTGAGGAAGATATCCCGGATGACAGCGAAGAGTAATTGAGATGAAGCGGAGCGGAACATCCGGGAGCGCTATTATAATAAGGTAAGCAGCGGCTGGCAGATTGCTGGCCGCTGCTTTTTTGTTGGGGTGCAGCTGAGAAATGGAAATATCCGGCGTTTTTAATTTCAGATAGACCTAGGGCAACACCGCACAATTCCCGCCTTGCGGCTTAAGCACCGCTCCGGCAGCTGCGGCACGGCATCTGCGTTGCCAAAATGCTCGATAATGTCGGGTTGCGGTACCCGCATCGTGCTTCGGGGGCAAAAGCCCCTCGCACTCTGCGACCGCTGCCCCTGCTTCGGTTCGCTGTTTCCGCCACTGGCGGCGCTCACCTTTGCAGCATCCAGTATTATCTGCGCTTTTGGCTTGGCATCTGCCGCACCTCGCTCGCCGTATCGGCACTTAGAATTATGCGGTATTGCCCTTGGGATAATAGGTGAGAAGGAAGGTGCGTGAGCGGGAATGCCTGGATGAAGTGAAGAAGGATGGGAAGGAAAAGCGGCAGAGAAAAAGCGTGAACAGCAACGAAGAGATGCCTGCATAATATTCGTCAAAATATCCGTTGACACGCGCGAAGCATATGATATAATAGAAGCTATAACAGCAACGAAGAGATGCCGCACGGCATGGGGTGCCCGTTTTTGCAACCCGCGGTATTGCCTTGGATTAAGATACCGGCGTGCGGTACTACAAAAAGAACCGAACAAAAGGCAAAGATTAACCAACAGCAACGAAGAGATGCCTACACAAAGGCGCTCGCAAGGAGGAAAACAATGGGATATTGTATCTCAGTCTGCATTGAAAAGGGCGGCGTGGGAAAAACCGTTACCGTCTGCAACCTGGCGGCGCTGATGGCGCAGGACGGCAAGCGGGTGCTTGTTGTGGATATGGATGCCCAGGGCAACTGTACCTATACCCTGACGGGCGCCCGTGTAACCGATAATACTTTTGACCGCGCTGGCGTGTATGATATGTTCCGTGCCTATGGCATCAGCGGCACGCAGAACTATATTTCCCGCACGCAGTTTGATAATATTGATATAATTCCGGCAAATGGCAACACCCCAATGGCGGCCAAGCAGCTGCAAATCCTGGAACAGTCCGAAAGCACCAGTATCAATATGTTTTTGGCCATGTGTCTGGCACAGGTTGCCGGCGAATACGACTATATTTTGATCGATACTCCGCCGTCCCGCGATGTAATGGTGACCAACGCCCTGATGGCCAGTGACTTTGTGCTGATCCCCTGCGTGTGCGATGACTACAGCCGTGACAGTGTGTACCGCACTGTGGCCATGTGCCAGCAGTTGGAGCACGATGAGGGCGAAAAAATTGATGTTTTGGGCATTATCCTGACTATGGTGGAAAAAACTGCCCTGACCGAAGTGATCCGCAATGAACTGCGGGAAAGCCAGCTGGGCAGCAAGCTGTTTGCTGCCGAAATCCGTAAGGGACAGGCTGTAAAGGATAGCACCCGCCTTGGAGCGCCGGTTGTGCTATGTGCACGTAGCAGCAACCCGGCGAAGGATTATGCAAAGGTGTATGCCGAGCTGAAAACGCGCGTTGAACAGGAGGCAGAGTGATGGCAAGCAAACTGGACCGACTGCAGAAGAAAGGCTTTAAAGTAAACGAAGCAGCGTTAAGTAAGATCGCGCGCGGCGACCAGGAGCCGGGCGGTGAATACAGCGAGATCAATATCAATGATATTGAAGAAAACCCGGATAATGCCCTTTACCGTGAGCTGGATACCGAGGAAGATATTGCGCTGCTGGCCGATGATATCCGCCGCGCGGGGCTGCTGCACAACCTGGTTGTGTTCCCTAAGACCGGTGTTGGCGGAAAATATGTGCTGCTTTCCGGCGAGCGCCGCCTGCGTGCGCTGCGCCTGTTGGTGGAGCAGGATAAACGCGAGCAGGAAGAAAAGCAACTGCCCAACCGCATGAGTGAATGGCAGAAAGTGCAGTGCAAAGTGGTGCGCAACTTGACGGAAAACGAAAAAGTTGTGTATATTGACAGCGCAAACCTGCAAGTGCGCGGCGGCATCAGCAATGAACGTGTGATGCGCCAGGCGGCGGCGCGTTTTGTGGAAAACCTGCAAAAAGCACCGTATAACCTGAGCGCAGCGGAAGCAAAAAAAGCGCTGAAAGAGGTCAGCCCGCTGAATTCCCGCACGATTGATAAGGCGCTTTCGATTCAGAATGATCTCAACCCTGATCTGCGCCGCTTGCTGGATGAGGAATTCCTGAACCGAGCCGAGTGCGAAACCTATCTCCGCCTGACCCTGGAAGAACAGGCCCGTGCAGCCGCAGTGTTTTTGAAAATTGCAGCCCTTGACCCACGCAGCCATGAGCGCCGCGCCATTAAGGACGCATTGACCACCGCCATGTTGGATGTAGCAGTGGAACGCCGCAGTATGCAGGAGCGCGAGAGCGTATTTGCAGCAGCGTTGCAAAATGCACAGGATGCAATCGGTCAGGCCAAGACGCAGGAAAACAAGGCGGCGGCAGTAGATAAAGACCACAACTTTATTTCGGCCAAGCTGCCTACCACGGCCCGCAAACTGCGTAAAATTGCAGCGGCAAAAAATATTGAAGCTAAGATCCGCAGTTATACGGCAGAGGACCGCAAAGCAATGTCGGACCAGATGCAGGAGCTGATTGCGGCAGCGCAGGAGCTGAAAACACTGATTGATGCTGTGGAATAATCCAGATCCACGAAAGCAGCAAACAACAAAAATCCATGCAAATAGGAATACAGGAATCCACAATATGAAACAGCGAATTGTCATCCGGCTGCACCTGGCTGTGCGGGCAGTGCTGCAAAGCGAAGCGGATTGGCGCGGCACGCGGCTGGGCACCCTGACATCGGAGCTGATCCATGAACAGGCTGCGAAAGCGCGCCTGTGCGGGGTGCAGAATTACGAGTTAAACCCCGTCAGCAGCCGCTATGTTCCCGTTACAAACGGGACAAAATATAAGCAGACATCTGGCCTGGAGCAGATCTCCATCTATCTGAACGATGAGGATATGCAAACCCTGAAAGAGCTGGCACTGGCCAACGATAGTGTGCGTGTGATCAACGGCAGGCAGGCAATCACCTACCGATATGTTGTTCCCGGAATGCTGCTGAACAACCCGGTGTTTACGGGGCTGACAGAGCAGAACAGCACGGCAGGGTAAGCACTACAAAATCTTGGGCAATACCGCATAATTCTAAGTGCCGATACGGCGAGCGAAGTGCGGCAGATGCCAAGCCAAAAGCGCAGATAATACTGGATGCTGCAAAGGTGAGCGCCGCCAGTGGCGGAAACAGCGAACCGAAGCAGGGGCAGCGGTCGCAGAGTGCGAGGGGCTTTTGCCCCCGAAGCACGATGCGGGTACCGCAACCCGACATTATCGAGCATTTTGGCAACGCAGATGCCGTGCCGCAGCTGCCGGAGCGGTGCTTAAGCCGCAAGGCGGGAATTGTGCGGTGTTGCCTTGAATAAATCAAAGGCGGCACCGCGTTTTTTGAAAGACGCGGTGCCGTTTTGTATGCAAAGCAGCCTGAAAATACTACAAAACATAAACCTGTGCGAAATTACAACAAAACGGATAGAAGGTGAGAATAGGAAAAAAGGAGAAATATGTTGGAATTTTACACAGGTTTACAGAGCAAAACATGAGGAAAAGCGCGATGCAGCGTTTGCAAAATAAAGCGGATTTTGGGTGAATCAGGTGCGGGGAACCAAAAAAGAGGGGAAACCTGTGTAAATGGCAACAATCTGCAGGGTGAATTACCTTTTTATAATACGACAGGGATAGTAATACCCTGTGTAAAGATGCAACACTGTACGCTGCGAAAGGGAAGGGTTGCAATTTTACACAGGGTATTGGTTATTCTGTCAGGCGGAGTAGAAGGAAAACACTAAAGGCAATACCGCACAATTCCCGCCTTACGGCTTAAGCACCGCTCCGGCGGCTGCGGCACGGCATCTGCGTTGCCAAAATACTCGATAATGTCGGGTTGCGGTACCCGCATCGTGCTTCGGGGGCAAAAGCCCCTCGCACTCTGCGACCGCTGCCCCTGCTTCGGTTCGCTGTTTCCGCCACTGGCGGCGCTCACCTTTGCAGCATCCAGTATTATCTGCGCTTTTGGCTTGGCATCTGCCGCACCTCGCTCGCCGTATCGGCACTTAGAATTATGCGGTATTGCCTAAAAACAAAATGGCATATATGAGCTGTATTATACGATTTGGAATTAAAACAGCCGACCAAACGATGGGATTTGGCGGGATAGGGAGAAAGGCGAAAGTTGATATGGAGCGAGCTAGGGCAGAGGTTGGCATGTTGCTTGATAGACAAAAACGTGGAAACGTGATGTGAAATGGCGGGAATACAACGCTATTTTTGTATTAAATTTATTAAATAATACAATTTGTATTTCGGTACAGAGAATCTCTTTGGAAACCAAGCGGGAATAATTCGACGATTTAAGCAATAGTAGATGGCCTGCAACTTGAGAAAATATTGGCAACACCGCATAATTCCCGCCTTACGGCTTAAGCACCGCTCCGGCATCTGCCGCACCTCGCTCGCCATATCGGCACTTAGAATTATGCGGTATTGCCTATTACCTTCGCATCGGCGAAAGACAGTCAAGATAAATGCGGAATGGTTAGTAGCAAGGAGAAAATGACTGCCGGACGCCGCGGAAATCGGGTAGCATAAAAACATGAATTTTTCAGATACACCCTAGAGGCAGCCTGTGAAATTCACCCTTCAAGCATTTGTGGTGACAGGTGTAAACAGCGCCCGGTCCGCTCTGCCGCTCCGCAGCATCTTTCCACCCCGCGGGGAACTGCCCTCAAGAGAAGCATCGTCTCCTGCAAATATTTTAGCGGGCACAACACAAACCAACAAGGTTCTCCGCGGCGGGAAGGGGAAATCCCGCCCCACAGGTTGTTTATGGGGTGGATGTGTGGGATATAATAATCCGCAGGGGAAAATTCCGCCCTACCACCCTGCACAAAAATCCATCCCAGACCATCATTCCAACCCACCAAAAATCCAGAATGTTCCCCCGTCCGAACCACCCACTCGCAAAATAAAAGCTGCCCGCCGATCCTAATGAAACGCTCAACCCCCTGGAATATGATGCACAAGCTGCCCCAAAACCGCCAAACAGTATCCCCAAAATACGCAAAAA
>UMIT01025422.1_pt1 | contig 22442 bp, 24 predicted proteins | sample 1965911 | NCBI WGS metagenome assembly UMIT01 (sample SAMEA4836131, study PRJEB28245) | human gut metagenome | biome: gut microbiome; material: fecal sample | place: Denmark | collected 2008 | reverse complement strand
ATTCTCCCAATACAATCTTTACGAAAATCGCTTTTCCGAGATACTGGCGCTGGTGGCCTATACCGGCGCAGGCGGGAGCAGGCAGGCGTTTACCACATCCCCGGAGCTAACCACAGGCGGTATGCTGCCCAAGGCGTGGCGCTATGTGGAGCACGATGGGATTTATCTCTACAAGGGCGGCACGACCGGCGCGTCCAATACGGGCCGGGAACCGTACTGCGAGTATTATGCTTCGCAGATTGCGGAAACCATGCGTCTGAACGCCGTGCATTATGACCTGGAGAACTGGAAAGGCATTACCGCCTCTAAGTGCGCCCTGTTTACCAACATCGACACAGCCTATATCCCCATCGGGCGCATTGTCCGAACCGGGGGCATTGCCGCCTGCCTTGCCTACTACGACAAGCTGGGGCCGGAGTTTTCCGAGCAAATCCGCAGTATGCTGGTGTTTGACGCCCTGATCTACAACGAGGACCGCCACTTTGGAAACTTCGGCGTCCTGCGTGATAACCACAGCGGCAGCATCATTGCGTCCGCCCCCATTTTTGACAACGGGCTGTCCCTGTTCTGCTATGCCGGCAAGGAAGATTATGCGAACCTGGACGAGTACGCTAAAACCCGTTCCAACCCGTATAACATCTCCTATGAGGAAGTGTGTGAGGAGGTTATGGGGCCAAAGCAGAAAGAGCAGCTCCGCCGCATGATCGGGTTCCGGTTCAAGCGCCACGAAAGCCTCAACCTGCCGGAAGAACATTTGCAGGCCATTGAGAAGCATTTGGAGGGCCGGGTGCGTAAGCTGTTGGCAATCCCCACCCGTCATCTGAAACAGGAAAAGGCGCGGTAAAAACGAATACCTTTTTGGAGAGCGTTCTGAAAATGGACGCTCTTTTTGTTGCCCATTTTTAGAGAGGAGCGTGAGCGATGAACCATTATGATGTTACCATCCGGGAAACGCTGGAGGTGAAAATGAAGGTGGCGGCAAACAGCCGGGAGGAGGCCGAGCAGTTTGCCAGGGATCAATGGAAACGCGGCGAGGTCGTTCTGGACGCCAGCCATTTTACAGGCGTGGAGTTCCATGCCAAGCGGTATTCCCGTGACCGGGGCGAGCGATGAGTTCTTTTTTCGACTGTCCCGGATTCCCCGCAGGGGAATGGAATGTAGCTGTACCAGCAAGCATCGCCTTTGTGATACCACAAAGGCCGCTTGTTAGGGGGAACGCCCCCTAATACCCCTTTTGAAAGGATGGAGGTTTTCATGGAAGGATTGTTTTTTGCCATTGGATTTCTGCTGGGCAGTGTGGCCGGCGTGCTGATTATGTGCCTGCTTCAAATCAACCGCATCGGCAAAAAGGAGGATTCAGAAGAATGAGAAAACGCAACGTACACGTCCAGTTCTGGCTGGACAAAAAAGAGGCGGAAGCCTTTAACAAGAAAGTAAAACGCAGCGGCCTTTCCCGCGAGGCGTACCTGCGCCATCTGGTGAACGGCCTGGTTCCCCAGGACGCGCCGCCGCCCGCCTACTACGACTTTATGCGGGAGCTTCACCGGATCGGCGGCAACCTCAACCAGATCGCCCAGAAAGCCCATGTGCTGGGCGTCATTGATGAGCGCCGCTACGATGAGGAAATGCGGAAGTTTGACCAGCTTGTCCGGGACATCACCAAAGCGGTGATCCTTCCCCGCGCTATGGAGTAACTTTGGCTACCACATCTATCTGGCGGGTGAACGGCTGGCTGGGCAAGGTCCTCATCTATATTGAAAATCCAGACAAGACCGAAAATCCTGATTTTTTTGAAAAACAGGATATGGGTGGCAAGGAGGCCCAGGGCCTTGCGGATGTGATCGAGTATGCCGTCCAGCAGCAAAAAACAGGTAAGGCGGTGGAAAATGAAGGCGAAACGGTTATGCGGCAGTTTGTTTCCGGGGTGAATTGCAGCCCCTCTACTGCCCGCGATGAGATGATAGCGGTAAAAAAGCGGTTTGGAAAGGAGGACGGGACTGTGGCCTACCACGGCTATCAGAGCTTTGCCCCCGGCGAGGCCACGCCAGAGCTGGCCCATGAGATCGGCCTTGCCCTGGCAAAAAAGCTGTGGGGTGAAAAATACCAGGTGCTGGTGGCTACCCATCTGGACCGGGAAAATCATCTGCACAATCATTTTGTAGTGAACACCGTATCCTTTGTGGACGGAATCAAATACCATCGTACCGAGCAGGATTATTTCGATATGCAGCGGGAATCCGACCGGCTGTGCCGGGAGTATGGGCTTTCTGTCATTGAGAACCCTCAGCGGGGAAAATCCAAGCACTACGGGGAATGGCGGGCCGAGCAGGAAGGCCGCCCCACCTATCTCTCCCTCATCAAAGCCGATGTAGATACTGCCATCCGCCAGTCTATGACGGAACGGCAGTTTTTTTATCATCTGCGGCAGATGGGCTACGACATCAAGGTGGGCAAGGATATTACGGTCCGCCCGCCGAATTACCCCCGTGGACGCAAGCTCATGCGTAACTTTGGCGAGGACTACTCGATGGAGAACATCCGCAGGCGGATTTTAGCCCAGCGCCGCCCCCTGCGGGAACACAGGCCGGAGCCGTTTCGGTGCAGGCTCCACGGGGATTTGAAACAGGCTAAAAAGGTGACGGGGTTCCGCGCCCTCTACTTCCACTACTGCTATCTGCTGGGGGTATTCCCCCAAAAGCAGAACCGCCCGCCCAGGCGGGTGCCTCATACACTGCGGGAAGATTTGATCCGGGCGCAGGAGCTTACCGACGAAGCCCGCCTTCTCTCCCGCCACCGCATTGACACCCTGGAGCAGCTTAACGCCTATCGGTCCGATGTGGAATCTCAGCTTGCCGGCCTGACGGAACAGCGGAAAAGCCTGTACCGGAAACTTCGCACCAAGGCAGTGCTGGCCGACCCAGCCCAGCAGGAACACATTCGGGCTGAGATCTCCAAACTATCTGTGCAGATCAAGGAGCTGCGCCGGGAGGTGAAGCTGTGCGGGGATATTGCCCTGCGCTCCACTTCCATCAAGGATAAGATACAGGCCGCCCGTGAGGAAGTCTCCGGCAGGGATGAGAAGGCCCGCCAGGAGCCGGAGCAGGGCCGGGCGGCTCCCCCAGGAAGGAGATGATTTTTGATGTATAACTCAGGCGACGCGGCGGAGCAAGTGGTACGGATGAGCCTGGAGGGTGCTGAATTTGCCCTTAAGATCACCGGTTCTGCTGCTAAAAATCTGGCCGCCGCCCTTTACACGGTTTTGAAAGACCAGAAAAAGACCAAGGGCAAAGCCCGTATTGAGGCTATGCTGCGGGAAAAGCGCCCCTTAAAGGTTTACACCATCAAGAAGGAGGATTGCCCGGAGTTTGCCAAGCAAGCCAAGGGGTACGGGATTCTCTATGCGCCTATCCCGGTGAAGAAAGGCGACGATACCATCGACATTCTGGTGTTCGAGGATGACGCCGCCAGAGCCAACCGGATCGTGGAGAAGTTTAAGCTCACGGTAGTGGACACGGCTTCGATCAAGGAGGATATTGAGAAATCCCGCGAACAGCGCGGCAGCGAACCCGCCGCCCCGGAGCAGGCCATGCCGGAAAAGAGCGAGGACGACCAGCTTTTGGATGAGCTGATGGAAAAGCCCACCCAGAAAGAAAAAGCCCAGCCGGAAAATCCGGCAGCGGAGAAGAACGCCCCTTTTGCCCCAGCGGCGGAAAAATCCCCTCCGTCCGAGCCTATCTCCGAGAGCAGCAGCAAGTCCGCAAGGGGTACTTCTGATGGAGCCGAGAAGCCTTCCGTCCGGCAGGAGCTGCGGGACATCCAGGCCCAGCGGAAGAAGGAGGCGGAGGCTGCCAGGGGCGAGGAGCCGGCTGCGCCCCAGAAGAAGGCGGCTCAGAAAACCACACGGCACCAGCCGCCCAAACCCAAAAAGAAGCCCAAATCGAAAGAGAGGTAATCTGTGATGAATAATTTTGACGATCTGTTTGAACAGCAGCCCCAGGCGGAGGCCGCGCCGCAAAAGCAGGAAAGCCAGAAAGAGCGCCCCAAGCGCCAGTGGTGGCAGGTGAAAGAGGAAAAGCAGCGGAAAGAAGCCTATGCCACCTTGGATAAGATTTTTGGAGAGTTCTCCGAGGGTGCGGGCAGTATGGAGGCATATCTGGATGTGCAGAGCCGGTTCCCCTTCCACTCTGCCCGCAATGCGCTGCTGATCGGGGAACAATGCCCCGACGCGGTGCGTGTAGGCGGCTACAAGGAGTGGCATTCCCAGGGGATCGAGATTTTGGAGGATGAGAAGCGTTTGCCCATTATCATCCTGGAGCCGGGCAAGGCATACCGCCGTGAGGATGGCAGCGTGGGCCAGAACTTTTACGCCAAGGAAGTCTATGATATTTCCCAGACCACGGCGCGGGATCAGACACAGCCCCAGGTGAGCTACGATGACCGCCTGCTCTTAAAGGGCCTGATCGCCAGTTCCCCGGTTCCCATCCGGGCTGTGGAGGAGCTGCCCCAGGGACGCGGTGCCATGTTTTCCGCAGAGCAGAACGCCATCCTGGTGAAAAAGGGCATGGACGCGCCGGACATCTTCCGCTGTGTTTCGCTGGAGGTTGCCAATGTGCAGCTTGCCCAAAGCATGGACGGCTATTCCAGGGAAACGGACGGCTACAAAGCCTATGCGGTCAGCTATATGCTCTGCAAGCGGTATGGCGTGGACGCCAAAGAGTATGAGATTTCCAAACTGGACGGCGTGTTTCAGGGGCAGGTTCCAAGGGAGGATATTCCTGCGGCCCTCACCGATATGCGGGACGCCTTCAAATCCTTGAATGGCCGTATGGCCAGGGCCATGGGCCTCACCCGCGACAGCAAGCAGAAGGAACAGGAACGGTAAAGGAGGTTTTGAGAAATGGAACGACAGGACAAGGTTGTCCTCACCCTGGACAGCTATGAACACGGCATTATGATCCGCGCCCTCAATGAGCTGCGGAACGATATGCTGGAGGAACAGCGCGACCCCGGCCCGGTGGAGGATGTTCTGCTGAAAACCATTGACGCCCCAGCCCAAAAAGACAAGAAAGCGAAGCGCCGGGATGAAGCCAGATAACAAGGCGGGCGGCCCCTGGCTCTATGCCCTGGGGCTGGTCCCGGTGATCTGGTTCGCCCTGCTGATTGCGCCTGCCATTTCCGGGGGGATTTCGGAGATCGTAAACGCCCTGCCTGCGGCAATGAACCATCCATTCAAAATCGTGTGGTGCGAGGACAGTGTAAAAACTGTCCTCATTTTTATTGCCGCCTATGGGCTGGGCATTGGCATTTATCTTTCATCCCGGCGCAATTACCGCAGAGGCGAAGAACACGGCTCCGCCAAATGGGGCGATCCGCGGGCCGTGAATAAGAAATACCGGGACAGGGACCTGTTCAAAAACCGCATTTTCACCCAGCACGTCCGCATGGGGCTGGATGGCCGGAAACACCGCCGCAACCTCAACACCTTGGTGGTGGGAGGCAGCGGCGCGGGAAAAAGCCGCTTCTATGCCAAAGTGAACATCTGCCAATGCAATACGTCCTTTTTTATTCTGGACTGTAAGGGCGAGCTGCTGCGCGACTGCGGCGGCCTGCTGGAACGGATGGGTTATGAGATCAAGGTGGTGGACCTTCTGAACATGGAGAAAAGCCACTGCTACAATCCCTTTGCCTATCTGAAATCCGACAACGATGTGCAGAAGATGGTGACGAACCTGTTCAAAGCCACCACCCCGAAAGGGAGCCAGTCTAACGACCCCTTCTGGGATACGGCGGCCAGTATGCTCCTCATGGCGCTGGTGTTTTACCTGTGGTACGAAGCGCCGGAGGATGAGAAAAATTTCCCCATGGTCATGGAAATGCTCCGTGCCGGCGAGGTGCGGGAGGACGATGACTCCTACCAATCCCCCCTGGACGAGCTGTTTGACCGGCTGGAAATGCGTTCCCCGGACCACATCGCCGTGAAGTATTACAAGGATTACCGTTCCGGCTCTGCCAAAACGCTGAAATCTATTCAGATCACGTTGGCGTCCCGCCTGGAGAAATTCAATCTTTCCTCGGTGGCGGCCCTCACCGCCACGGATGAACTGGACCTTTCCAGCCTGGGTGAGAAAAAAGTGGCGCTCTTTGCGCTGATCCCGGACAACGACGCCAGCTTCAATTTTTTGGTAAGCCTGCTGTATGCCAGCACCTTCCAGGAGCTTTTTTATTCTGCCGACCGGGTACACGGCGGCAGCCTGCCCACACCGGTGCATTTTTTGATGGACGAGTTTGCGAATGTTTCGCTGCCCGATGATTTCGACAAGCTGCTGGCCACCATGCGTTCCCGGAATATCAGTGTTTCTATCATCATCCAGAACATTGCCCAGCTCAAGGCGCTGTTTGAAAAGCAATGGGAATCCATCATCGGCAACTGCGATGAATTTCTGTATCTGGGCGGCAACGAAACGTCCACCCACAAGCTGATCTCCGAAAATTATCTGGGGAAAAGCACCCTCTGGCTGGACACCTACGGCAAGAGCACCGGGCATTCCGGCAGCTACTCCACCAATAACCAGATCACGGGCCGGGAACTGATGACCCCTGATGAGGTCCGTATGCTGGACAACAACCTGGCCCTGCTCTTTATCCGTGGCGAAGCGCCGCTGATGGATGAAAAGTATGACCTTTTGAAACACCCCAACATCAAGTACACCACCGATGGCGGCGCGCCCGTCTATTCCCACGGCGGCACCGAAAACGCTGTGGCGGATATGGTCATTGGCCGCCTCACCCCCGGCGACCTTGCCAATATCCAGGAACCGGAAACCCTTTACGAGCTTCTGTCCGATGAGGACATGGAGAATATCTTTCAATTCAAGGAGGACACCCAAAATGAAATGGATTAAGAAGGAAAACAAGAAGAAAGAAACCCGCAGCCTGCCCATGGGCAGAAAGGGCCGGAGCGCCTTTGCCGTTTATGCGGCCCTGGTGCTCATGCTGTGCTGCTGCACCACCACGGCCTTTGCCGCCAGCGACCCGTTGACGGTTATCAACAACCTCAGTGATTTCATCTTCGGCCTGATCCGCGCCGTAGGTATGATCCTGCTGGGCTTCGGCGTGGTACAGATCGGCTTGTCTCTCAAATCCCACGACCCCAGCCAGCGGGCCAACGGTTTTCTTACCCTGGCCGGCGGCGTTGTGATTACGTTTGCAAAGGAGATTCTGACCCTGATTACCGGCTGATTTTAATAACGGCAGTACGGGGGCAGGTCCATGGCGGCCTGCCCCTTACCGTTGCCGGAAAGGAGGTTATTGAATGTCCGATAACTGGGTTGTACAAAATTTACAAAATGCCCTCGACACCTGGAACAAGTACCTGTCTGAGATCTGGCAGCTCATCACCCAAAGCCCGGAACAGTTTAAGGGCGGCTCCATCTGGGGCGTCATTGTCAACATCCATGACGCGGTAAGGGCGATTGGCCTTGCGCTTTTGGTGCTGTTCTTTGTAGTGGGCGTCATGCGTACCTGCGGCAGCTTTGCCGAGGTGAAAAAGCCGGAGCACGCCCTGAAGCTGTTTATCCGGTTCGCCATAGCCAAAGGCGTCGTGACCTATGGGCTGGAGCTGATGATGGCCCTCTTTAATATTGTCCAGGGCCTTGTTTCCACCATTATGAACGCGGCGGGCTTTGGAACCGCGCAGCAGACGGTTCTTCCCCAGGAGATTGTCACGGCGGTGGAAAGCTGCGGCTTTTTCGAGAGCATCCCCCTCTGGGCGGTCACGCTCATCGGCGGGCTGTTTATCACGATATTGTCTTTCATTATGATAATGACCGTCTACGGGCGGTTTTTTAAGCTCTATTTATACACGGCCATCGCGCCGGTGCCCCTGTCCACCTTCGCCGGGGAACCGACCCAAAACGTGGGCAAGAGCTTTATCAAGAGCTATGCCGCCGTGTGTCTGGAAGGGGCCATCATTGTGCTGGCCTGCATTATCTTTTCCCTGTTCGCTGCGTCCCCGCCTGCCATTGACCCCAACGCGGCGGCAGTCACCCAGGTGTGGAGCTATATCGGGGAGCTGGTCTTTAATATGCTCGTCCTCGTGGGCGCGGTGAAAATGGCCGACCGCGTGGTGCGCGAGATGATGGGCCTGTAAAAAAGGAGGAAAACAAATGCGTTATCAAACCTATGTGCTGCACTTGATTGACGGAACCGCCATCCCGATGGCGGAGGATTACGACCTGCCCGCTGAAAAAGGGATTGTGGGCCACTTCTCCAAAGCGGCTCCAGACGAGATTTTTACCGTGGGCGACCGGCTGCTGGGCTTTGCCTATATCCCCAAGAGCAGCATTGTTTACCTGGAAACCGGCGATGTGATTGTGAGGTGATATTTTGGAAGTCAAAATCAACCGGGAAATCCGCAACTACACCGAATCCATGTTTTTCGGGCTGAGTATGCGGCAGTTCATCTTTTCTGTTCTCGCCTGCGGCGTGGCCGTGGGCCTTTATTTTATCCTGCGCCCCTACTTCGGGGTGGAAACCCTGTCCTGGATGTGCATTTTGGGGGCGGCCCCCTTTGCCATGCTGGGGTTCATCACCTATCACGGTATGACGGCGGAACAATTTATCTGGGCGTGGCTGCGCTCGGAAATGCTGGAGCCGAAGGAGTTTAAGTTCGAGGACAGCAACTACTACTATGCGGCTCTGAAAGATACCATCCAGGAGCTGCAAACCGGGCGGCCCGTAAAGCGGCAGCCCAAAGAGCCGAAACATTTTCACAAACGGAAGGAGGCCAAGCATGATTAAGACCATCAAAACCATGTCCAAGCAGGAAAAGGAGCGTTATACCGTCCCCCGGAAGGTGCAGGATGTGATCCCCGTCCGCCGTATCTGGCCGGACGGCATCTTCCTTGTGGGGAACAAGTTCTCCAAAACCTATAAATTCAGCGACATCAACTATCTGGTGGCCAGCCGCGAGGACAAGGAATCCATGTTCCTCACCTATTCGGAGCTGCTCAATTCCCTGGATTCCGGCGCGGTGACGAAAATCACCATCAATAACCGCCGTATGAATCAGGCCAGCTTTGAAACGTCCATCCTCATGCCCATGCAGGGGGATTTCCGGGATGAGTACCGGGGGGAATATAACCAAATGCTGCTGGATAAAGCCACCGGAGCCAACGGCATTATGCAGGAAAAGTATATCACCATCTCCGTGGTGAAGAAGGACGTTGAGGAGGCCCGCGCCTATTTTTCTCGTGTGGGAGCCGACCTGATTTCTCACTTTGCGGCCCTTGGCTCCAAGTGCGTGGAGCTGGACGCCACCGAGCGCCTGCGTATCCTGCACGACTTCTACCGCCAGGGCGAGGAATCCGAGTTTGTTTTCAATGCCCGTGAGATGATGAAGCGGGGCCACAGCTTCAAGGACTATATCTGCCCGGACGGAATCGAGAAAAACAGCGACTATCTGAAGCTGGGCAGTAAGTTCTGCCGGGTGCTGTTCCTCAAAGACTACGCTTCTTATATTAAGGATAACATGGTGACGGAGCTGACGGATTTCAATCGCAATCTGATGTTCTCCATCGACATTGTGCCGGTTCCCACGGATGAGGCCGTGCGGGAGGTGGAAAACCGCCTGCTGGGTGTGGAAACCAACATCACCAACTGGCAGCGCCGCCAGAACGCCAACAACAACTTCTCTGCTGTGGTCCCCTACGATATGGAATTGCAGCGCAAGGAAAGCAAGGAGTTTTTGGACGACCTCACCACCCGCGACCAGCGGATGATGTTTGCGGTAATGACCCTGGCCATCACCGCCGATACCAAGGAGCAGCTTGACAGCGACACCGAAGCCGTACTCTCCGTGGCCCGAAAGCACATGTGCCAGCTTGCGGTGCTCAAATTTCAGCAGCTTGATGGTCTGAACACGGCCCTGCCCATTGGGGCGCGGAAAATCAACGCCTTTCGTACCCTCACCACCGAAAGTTTGGCGGTGTTCATTCCCTTCAAGGTACAGGAAATCCAGGATAAAGGCGGCATTTACTTTGGAGAGAACGCCATTTCCCACAACCTCATCATGTGCAACAAGGCGAACCTCTTGAACCAGTCGGCTTTCCTGCTGGGCGTACCTGGCGCGGGCAAGTCCTTCAGCGCCAAAGAGCTGATCGCGTTTCTTATGCTCCACCCGGATTATGCCAATGACGACATCCTGATCTGTGACCCGGAGGGAGAATTTGGTGCATTGGTCAAAGCCCTGGGCCGAGAAAAAGCGACGGTGGCCCATCTGGTGGCGGGCGGCAAGGACCGCCTCAACGCCATGTATATGGTGGAGGGCTACGGTGAGCAAAACCCCATCGTGGAAAAGAGCCAGTTTGTCATGTCCCTCATCGAGCAGATCGACAAGCGCGGCGTGGGGCCGCAGCATAAATCCATCATCGACCGCTGCACCGCCCTGGTGTACCCGGAGGCAGAGAAATCCGGGCGGGTGGCTACCCTCTGCGACCTGCGCCAAAAACTACTGGAGCAGCCGGAGGACAAGGCCAAAGAGATCGCCCTTTCCCTGGAGCTTTACACCACCGGCTCCCTGGACATCTTTGGCCGGGAAAGCACAGTGGATTTGAACAAGCCCTATGTGGTGTTCGACATCCACGGCCTGGGCGAGCAGTTAAAGCCTGCCGGTTCCCTGGTTATCACCGATACCATCCTGAACCGAGTCACCCTCAACTGGAAACGGGGCAAGCGCACCCATGTGTTCATCGATGAGTTCCATGTGATGTTTGAGAATGAACAGAGCGGCATTTTCTTTAATTCCGCATGGAGGCAGTTCAGAAAGCGCGGGGCCTATCCCACGGCTATCACCCAGAATGTGGAGTACCTTTTGGATTCCGTCCAGGCCAGCACCATGCTCTCAAACTCGGAGTTCATCGTCATGCTGAACCAGGCGGCGTCCGACCGGGCAAAGCTGGCGAAGCTGTTGAACATTTCCAATGAGCAGATGAGCTACGTTACCAATGCGGACGCGGGCTGCGGCCTCATCCGGTATGGCAGCGCCCTGGTGCCTTTCATCAACCGGTTCCCCCGTGACACCAAGCTCTATGCCTTGATGACCACCAAGCCCGGTGAAGGTGTATTCGGCGGCGAGGAGGTGCTGGCATGAGCAATATCCGCTTTGCGTCCCCGGAGCACCGGGATTTCTTTTTAGATATGATGAGCGAGGCGCGGAGGAACGACTGTTACCACCGGGCTTTTTTCTATGTGATGGGGATTGCCCCGGAAACGCGGGCAAACATCCGCCAGATGTTTGATTTCAAGCAGGATTGCATTGAACCGGATGGTATGCACGGCGGCTGGCAGACCAGCGGCACCGTCCGGGTGTGCCGCCTTGCTTTCAATCTCTGGAACGGCTATACCGACCCGGAGCACAGCAACGCCTATTCCCCGGAGGATTTGTTCTGCTGCGAGTTTGCCCCCTACTTTATGGAGGGCGTGAAAATCCGTTACCCGGAATACTGCCGGGAGCTGCCCCCTGTCAGAAAGCAGGCGGAACCGGCGCGATGATAATTTTGAGAATGGAGGAATGAACCATGGCTGAACCGGCTCTTGCGCTGCGGGACCATCCGCAGATCATAGACCTGATTTCCGTTCTGGAACAGAGCGGGCTTCAAAAACAAAAGGAAGAAGTGCAGGCCCTGGTGGGCTATATCGACGGTATGGAAGAAAAGCTGTCCCAGATGATGGACGAAATGAAGGAAATGCGCATGGAGGTGGGCAAGCTCCACGACAAAGGAATCCGCGCCCGGTGCTCCCAGCTTGTGGACACTGTGGAGGGTAAAGTCCGCCAGACCAAAGTAATGGTTTCCACGGCAAAAGAAAACCTCATTTCATCTGCAAAACAGATGGTGCAGACCTTCCGGGAGAAAGGGCGCTCCGCCCTGTGCCATGCGGTCCAGGCCCTGCGTATCCCCTCGGTTCTTTCCCGGATGGGACGGGGCTTTGCCCATGCGGAAAAAAGCATGGGGCAGCTTGCCGTGAGGCTGGACGCTATGCGGGAGGAACTGCACCAGGCGGGCGGCCACATCAAAAACGCCGGGCTTGCCCTTGCGGGAAAGGAACCCCAGGAAAGCAAGGAATTATCTGCGGATAAGGGTGTGCTTGCCAAGCTGCGGAGCTTTGTGCTGTACTGCGGCAAGGCATTTTCTGAGATGGATCGTGACACGGCGCTCACGGTGGAGCGAATCAATGGAGGGCGTTCATCAGTGAAAACTGAGCTGCAGGGGCTGAAATCGGCCCAGGCCGGGCAGCGCCGCCAAGCGGCCAGTAAAGAACAGGCACGATAAGTACAGGAGGGTGAAAATATGAGTGACAAAGTTAAAAACAGACTGATGATCGCGGGTGCGGCCTTTTGTGCCGCCCTGTTCCTTTTCTCCGGGGCTATGCTCTGCCGGGAATACCTGGACCAGAAGCAAAGCGCCGAAGCCTTTGACGAGGTGGCCGGGCTGGTCAAGGAAGATGTGGAGCTGCCCACGCTGGAGCTGGCCGATGACCCGGCCCAGGAGCCGGAAGAACTCACGGCCTTTGAAAAGTACGCGGATGTGTACGCCCAGAACAGCGACCTGGTGGGCTGGATTTCCATTCCCGGCACCCGGATTGATTATCCTGTCATGCAGACCAAGGATAACCCCAATTTCTATCTGAAGCACGCTTTTGATAAGTCGTACAGCAGCTATGGGGTGCCCTATATGCAGGAAAACTGCGACGTCGGCATTTCCGACAATCTGGTGCTGTACGGCCATCACATGAACAACGGCAGTATGTTCTCCGACCTGTGCAAGTACGAGAGCGAGGATTTCTACCAAGAGCACAAGACCATCCATTTTGATACCCTGGACAGCTTTGGCGACTATGAGGTGATCGCCGCCTTTAAGACGGTGGCCTACTCGGAATCTGGCTTTAAGTATTACCATTTCGTCAATGCGGAAAGCGAAGCCGCTTTTGATGAGTATATCGAGGGGTGCAAGGAACTTTCCTTATATGATACCGGCGTGAGTGCCGAATACGGCGACCAGCTCATCACCCTTTCCACCTGCGAGTATTCCCGGACTAACGGGCGGATGGTGATTGTGGCCAAGCTGCTGGAGGAATAAGGGCGGCCCCGCCCTGGGAAGGAGGTGAAGCCCATGGGCAAGGGCATTAAAACAAGAGTTTCTGAGAAAAAAGGCATTAAAGCGATTGATAAAGCGGCGGTTGCTTCTGAACGGATGAAAGAGGCATATATCCGCACCAAGGATAAAGCCGAGCATGGGATGTATGCCGAGGACGGTTCCCCTGGTGAGTATGCGTCCGACCGCCTTTCCGCTGGGGTGGATAACGTCACCCATGAAGCGGTCCACCAGTTTGATAAACAGGGCCGCAAGGGGGTTCAGACAACCAGGGAGAACATCTCCAAGGTCAAGGAGAAAATCCAAAAGCGGAAAGCCGCAGCGGAACAGCCGAAAAAACAAGCGGAGAAACAGGCGGCCCGGCAGGCTGGGCAGCCTACCACACGCTGGAGTGGCCGTCAGGCGGCGGATACGGTTTCCGAGCCGGCCAAGGCGGTCCGTCAGGAGCGCGGGGCCATCAAGACCCTGGACCGCGGCAAGAAAGGCATTAAGACAGTGGACAGGGGCCGAAAAACCGTCAAGCAGGCTTCTTCCACGGCCAAGGGGACCATAAAAACCACCAGCAAATCCATTAAGACGGCGGAAAAGACTGCCAAGGCCAGTATCAAGACCAGCCAACAGGCGGCCAAAGCCGCCCAGCGCACTGCCCAGGCCACGGCGCGGGCTGCCAGAGCTGCGATCCATGCCGCCCGTGCAGCAGCCATCGCCACTGCTCATGCGATCAAGGCTGCAGCCAAAGCCACCGCCGCGGCGGTGAAGGCCATCATTGCGGCAACCAAGGCGCTGATTGCGGCTATCGCTGCGGGCGGTTGGATTGTCGTGCTGATAATAGTGGTAATTTGCCTCATCGGTATGATTATTGGTTCCTGTTTCGGGATTTTCTTTTCTGGCGAAGATTCCGGCACCGGGCAGACCATGCAGACGGCCGTACAGGAGATCAATACGGATTACCAGGAGAACCTGGATGAGATCAAGGCGTCCCACAGCTATGATGTGCTGGAGATGTCCGGTTCCCGCGCTGTATGGAAAGAGGTATTAGCGGTTTACGCCGTCAAAACCACCACCGACCCGGACAACGCCCAGGAAGTGGCCACCATGGACGATGAGAAGCTGGAGCTTTTGAAGGACATCTTCTGGCAGATGAATGAGATCTCGTCCAGCACGTCCACCCAGACGGAAACAGTGATTGAAACGTCCGATGATGGCAACGGCAATATCGTGGAAACAGAAACCACGGTCACGCAAACCTATCTGTATATCACTGTCAGCCATAAGACTGCGGAGGAAATGGCCGACCAGCTCGGCTTTAACGAGGACCAGCGGGAACAGATGGCGGAACTTTTGGCCGATGAGAACAATTCCCTTTGGTCCCAGGTGCTTTACGGCATTACCGGAGGGGACGGCGAGATCGTCACGGTGGCGCTCTCCCAGGTGGGCAATGTCGGCGGCGAACCGTACTGGAGCTGGTACGGCTTTGGCAGCCGTGTGGAATGGTGCGCCTGCTTTGTAAGCTGGTGCGCCAATGAGTGCGGTTATATCGAAGCCGGCGTGATCCCGAAGTTTGCGGCCTGCGCGTCCCAGGGTGTTCCCTGGTTCCAGGAGCGCGGGCTGTGGCAGTCGGGAAGCTATGAGCCGCGTTCCGGCGACATCATCTTTTTTGACTGGGATGGCGATATGTCAGCCGACCATGTGGGTATTGTGGAAAAAGTCGAGAATGGCCGTGTCTATACCGTAGAGGGCAACTCCGGCGATTCCGTGCGCCAGAACAGCTATCCTATTGGGTATTCTGATGTGCTGGGCTACGGTTGCCCGGCCTATTAACTCCCTCAAAAAAGGAAAACCCAGCCGCATAGTCGGCTGGGTACATAACTCTGTATGGCCGTATGCGGCAACGCTACCTGAAAGAACACCGGCCCAGCCTTTACAGCAGCTTGATTTTGAGCGAAAAGCTGTACCCGCACCTGTTGGAGATTGACCGGGCGGCGTGTGAACGGATGGACGCCATGTTGCCCCGCATGATGGAGGCGGCAGGCATCACCGAGGAATTGAAAGCCCGTGACCCTATGCGCTGGGTGGGGTTAATGAACACGCTGAAAGCGCAGGCGGAGGAAATTATATTGGATGAACTAATTTTATAAACAAGAAGCAGCAGAAATTATTCTGCTGCTTCTTGTTTATAGATTGGCATAAAAACGGTGAGCCAAAACTAACACTTCTCTCTTGCATTCTTATCTCCAATGTGGTATAGTGAATGTCGTAAGCTAATTAGATTAACTTACGGGAAGGTTTTTATATGCCAAGAGATAAGACAGATACACATAATAAATTGCTCCCCTGTATTAAGCAGGAATTTTTGGAGCATGGATATGAAAAAGCGTCTATGCAAAATATCGCAAGACGAGCAGGAATTACTGCTGCGGGGATATATCGCCATTTTCCAAGTAAAGAGGCTATGTTTACTGCAATGGTAGAACCAGTCACGAGTGACTTTTTGAAGATGTGCGATGTTTCTATGGAAGAAACGTATTCTCGACTTAGTGACGATGATTTCCTCAAAAATTTTAACGAGTTCAGAACGGAAAAAAACAGGGAATCTATTAACTTCATGTATGACAATTATGATGTTTTTCGATTATTACTTGTTTGTTCAAAGGGTACACCTTATGAATCTTTTCAGGAGCGTCTTGTGGAAATCGAAATGCAAGGAATTATTGATTTGTTTGGCGTACTTGAAAAGCGAGGACTGCCCCATAAAGCAGTAACAGATAATGAACTTCATATATTGTGTACCACATTTGTCACCGCTCTTTGTGAAACAATTAAACATGAATATACAAGAGAACAGGCATTGAAGCATTTGGACTTCATCGGTAAAATGCTTTACCCTGGTATGCAAGAAGTCCTTGGCTTCTGAAAATTACATAATAAATGACTGCACTGAATTTTAGGGCGTTATCGTCCTAAAATTTTTCTGTTTTATAGGTTAGTTAATGCTAACCAAAATCGTTAGCTTATATAGGAGGGATGGACTGTGAAAGTAAAGGGTAGCTTGTATTGGATTTATTCTTTTACAAGCGGATGTAAAGGCAAAATGTTGGTAGCTATTCTATTGGCTGTGATTGGGGTATTGTGTGGAATGGCACCCTATTTTGCGCTCGCAGGAATTTTGTCGGGCTTGATCCAAAACACTTTAACGGCAGAACACATCTTTTGCTATGTGGGAATTGCTGTGTTAGGCGAGACTCTTAAAATGTTGTTTAATACGGTTTCCTCTTTGAAAGCGCACAGGGTAGCTTATCATATCTTAGGGAATATTCGATGCAAACTGGCTGAGAAAATGATGCGTGTTCCGATGGGAGTTATGGTTGATACCTCATCAGGTAAGTTGAAAGCGATGGTTGTAGATACTGTTGACAAATTGGAACAGCCCTTAGCTCACATGTTGCCAGAGATTACAGCAAATGTTTTCACACCGCTTTGCATTATTATTTTACTTTTCATTTTGGACTGGCGTATGGCACTGGCCTGTATGATTGTGATTCCTATTGGCTTTTTACTCTTAATGGGGCAAATGAAAGACTATAAGAATAGAGCTGATAGATATATTGAAGCCAGTAGCAACATGGACAGCTCTTTGGTTGAGTATGTCAATGGAATTGAAGTAATCAAGACTTTCAGCCAAACAGGGAAATCATTCCAAAAATTCTCTGATGCTGTGAAGAATTACCATGATACGACATTGGATTGGTGGAAAAATACCTGGCTATATTCAGCACTTGGTTTAACAGTAATTCCTGCTACCCTTGTGGGAGGTATTCCCGTTGGAGCATATCTTCTTATGCAAGGAAGTATCAGTTTTTCTATTTATATTATATGCCTTATTTTATCCCTTGGAATTGCCGGTCCACTGATTCAAGCAACGTATTATGCTGATAATTTTGCTATTGTTGATGCCAGTATCCGGCAAGTAGGAAATTTTCTTGATGAACAAGAACTGGTGCGGCCATCAAAAGAAGTTTTGCTAACAGATGATGGCTTTCATTTTGAGCATGTTTCATTCAGATATGATAAGAAAGAAGTGCTGCATGATATAACCTTTTCCCCTGTGCCGGAAGGAAAAACGGCCATAGTAGGGCCATCTGGTTCAGGTAAATCAACCATAACAAAATTGATGGCGGGCTTTTGGGATGTAACTAGCGGTCACATCATTTATGGCGGCCAAGATATTCGCAATATTCCAACAAGCCAGTTGATGAAACATATTAGTTTTGTGTCACAGGATAACTTTCTTTTCAATATCAGTATCAAGGAAAACATTCGAATGGGAAACCCTTGTGCTACCGATGAGGAAGTCCTTGCCGCAGCAAAAGCAGCCAGATGTGATGAGTTTATCAGCAAAATGGAATATGGATACGATACTTTGGTCGGAGATGCAGGAGGAAAACTCTCTGGCGGAGAAAGACAACGCATCACGATAGCCCGCGCAATGTTAAAGCCAGCAGATGTTGTAATTCTGGATGAGGCAAGTGCCTATGCCGATCCAGAAAATGAGGTATACATTGAAGAAGCCATAAATGAGTTGGTAAAAGGCAAAACTCTTATTGTGGTTGCTCATCGCCTGGAAACGATTGAAAATTCAGACAAGATTGTTGTTGTAGATCAAGGAAAGATTGTAGCGGAAGGAACACAAAACGAATTATTAGAAAGTTGCTCTCTTTATAAGCGACTGTGGAACGAGACAATATTAACTTCAGAGCGGAAAAGAGGTGATTGCAATGCTTGAAACCATAAAGCGAATTTTGGCAATGGCGGGCAAATATCGTCACAAAATTACAATAGGAATTATCATCAGCCTATTACATTCCTTCTTTTCCGCAATGGACTTATTTGCCATACTTTATATTTCTTTTTCTATCAATACCCTTACCCAACAGAAAATTGGAGTTGCTGCTGCGATTTTACTTGTGGGTCTTACAGGCAAGATTATTTGTAAGTATCAGATAACTGAACATATATCTGGTTCCAGCTATGATGTCTTTTATGAAAAGCGTTTGGAGGCTGGTGAAAAATTAAAGAGAGCGCCGATGGGTTATTTCAGCGAAAAGAACCTCGGTGAAATCCAGATGGCAATGACTACAGATATGAATGCTTTGGAATCCTCGGCAATGTCTGTTGTAGAAAACATTTTGGGCAGCCTGATCTATGCTGCGGTTTGTACTTTAGTATTGCTTCTTTTTAACTGGAGAATAGGGCTTATTACATTAGCGGGCCTTGGAATCGGAATTCTTTTGCTCCGTGTCGTACAAGAAAACGCAAAAAAAGTAATGCCAGTACGTTTTCAGGCTCAGGAAGAAATGACAGAGAAAACGTTGGAATTTATACAGGGCAATATGGTTATGCGCCTTTTTGGAACAGGGCGGGATGGTTTGAACAGAGTAAAAGAAGCATTCCATAAAAAACAGGAAGCAGACATTCGTCTGGAAAATACAGCGATCTGGCCAATCAGCTTTTACAGATACATATTTCGACTGGCGAGCTGTGGAGTAGTATTGATTTCCGCATTGCTCTATGTAAGACAAGAAATGGCATTTCCTATTTGTGTTATGTTCCTTTTCGCAGCTTTTCTTGTTTACTCACAGATGGATGGACTTGCCTCTAATATTGCTCTGCTACGAATTGTAGATACTGCTCTTAGTCAAGTTGAGTCTGTATTGGAAATTCCGGAGATGTCAGGTAATGACACCATAGATAGAATACAGAATTATAATATTGAACTTCATAATATATCCTTTGGCTATGAAAATCGTCCCATCATTCAGAATGTTACATTAAAAATCCCAGAACATCGAGTAACGGCTATTGTAGGACCGTCTGGCTCTGGAAAAACAACTCTATGTAATTTGATTACAAGATTTTGGGATGTGCAGCAAGGCGAAATTATGATTGGTGGCAAAAATATCAAAGAAATAGAGTTTGAGGAATTGATGAAACTGATGAGCATTGTGTTTCAGAAGGTATACCTGTTTCACGATACTATAGAAAACAATATAAAATTTGGGAAACCTAATGCCACGCATGAAGAAGTTGTTGAGGCGGCACGTCGAGCATGCTGCAATGAATTTATCGAAAAATTACCAAATGGATATCAGACAGTTGTTGGTGAAGGTGGTTCAACACTATCTGGTGGTGAAAAGCAACGTATTTCTATTGCTAGAGCAATCCTAAAGGATGCTCCTATTATCATTTTGGATGAGGCCACATCCAGTGTTGATCCTGAAAACCAGCACGCATTGTTGACAGCTATCAACGAACTAACATGTGGCAAAACGCTGATTATCATTGCCCATCGGCTTTCCACAATCAAGGATGCCGACCAGATTATCGTTCTGGATAACGGGCATGTTGTCCAACAGGGGACACATGAAACATTGCTTCAACAGGATGGCATTTACCGTAGGTTTGTAAAAATACGGCAGACAGCGTCCTCTTGGAAATTATAAAACACAAGGAAAGGATAAAGAGTATTATGGAAAACAACAAACTTAAAGTCAAAGACTTAGTGAACATTGGGATTTTTTCAGCATTGTATATGGCCATCGCAATGGTAGTGATGCTTCCTGTGGGAATCACACCAGTCCTTTGGCTGCTTTGGCCAGGAATCGCAGGTCTGTTCGGCGGAGCATTTTTTACTCTTTTGTTGGCAAAAGTGCCTAAAATGGGATCTGCTCTCCTTCTTGCAATTATCAGCGGTATCCTGTTTTTTGCGACAGGAGAATGCACATGGGTGATTATCGTTACATTTGCTGTTGCCGGAATTCTGGGAGAAATTGCAAGAAAAATATTCGGATATAAATCCTTCAAAGGCATTGCATTAGCTGGCGGTTTTTCTGCGATTGGTTTTATTGGTTCTCCTTTACCTATGTGGTTGTTTCAAGAATCTTATATGAAATCCATTGAAGAAATGGGTATGGGTGTAGAGTATGTGGAAGGGCTACAGTCTATGATCTCAGTTGGCTCATTTATTGGAATGTTGGCGGTTGCTTTTGTTGGCGGTTTTATCGGAACTTTAATTGGACGCAAAATGTTAAAAAAGCATTTTGAAAAGGCAGGAATCGTTTAATGGGTACAATGAAAAAGGGAATTTTGGTTCTTGACCCACGAACCAAAATTCTCCTGCTGTTGGGGATCAATATTTATGTTTTCACAAATAGCTATGTCTGGGCTGAAATAATTGTAATGGCAGCTTTAATTATTCTCCTGTTGTTATGTGGCGTCTATAAGGCTGCCCTAAAAAGCGCGGTTACATATATAGCCCTACTTGCAATTAAATACTTTTTGCTGCCATTTTGCCCGGAAATTATATTAACTTCGCTGAATATTGTCGTCATTACTTTCCGCAAGTTGCTTCCCTGCGTAACATTAGCAACTTTGCTCGTTCAGACGACACCTATTCGGTTGCTTATGCACGCATTGCAAAGGTGGCATTTACCTCAGACTGTAATTATACCGTTAGCAATCACAGTACGCTACTTCCCTACTTTGCGTGAAGAACAACAGGCAATCAGCGATGCGATGAAATTGAGAAATGTACATGGTGTTTTTCAAAAATTGGAGTATATCTATGTACCGCTCATGTTATCAGCCTCGACAACAGCAGATGAATTAAGTCAGGCTATTACTGCGCGTGGTATAGATAATCCACGCCCCAAAACCTGTGCCGTACCTATGCAGTTCCATATACAGGATTATGTACTCTGCTTTGTCGCTATTGTACTTGTTATTATTGCTTTTGTGTTGCTTTAAGAAGGGGGGATTTTATGATAACATTTGAAAACCTGTCATTTTCCTATGGAAATACAGGTGAAGAACAGTTAAATTCCCTTGATCTGCAAATAAAAAAGGGGGAATTTGTCCTTCTCTGTGGAAGAAGTGCCTGCGGTAAGACAACTGCAACCAAGTGCATCAACGGATTGATTCCGCATTTTACAGAGGGAAAATATTCTGGCTCTGTTGTTGTTAAAGGAAAAGAAATTGCCAAAACACCAGTTTATGAAATATCAGAAGATGTAGGCTCAGTTTTTCAAAATCCTAAAACTCAATTTTTTAATCTTGACTCTGATAGTGAACTGGTTTTTGGCATGGAAAATTTAGGAATAGAGCCAAACAAAATAAATGCCCGCGTTCAAGAAGTAGTTCACGATCTTATGATTGAAAATCTGTTGGGTCGAAGTGTTTTTGGCCTTTCTGGTGGCGAAAAACAGATACTTGCTCTCGCTTCTATTTATGCCGTAAATCCGGATATTTATGTCCTCGATGAGCCAACGGCAAATATTGATAAAGATGGAATTGACCGGCTGCATGAAATTCTTCTCAAATTGAAGCAAATGGGTAAAACGATTGTGATCTCAGAACATCGCTTATATTTTCTCATGGATTTAGTGGATAAGGCTGTTTATATTGAACACGGCATTATTCAGAAAGTATATACAGGCGATGAATTTCGTGCGTTAGCGGATTCAGAACGTATTAGGCTTGGATTGCGCTGCTTTACCTTGGACAACGAAAAAGATGAGGTGCCTACGAAGTGTAATTCAGGCATATTGGAGATTGATAATTTATCCGTGAGCTATAAAAATAGAACCATTTTCAGCAACGCATCTTTTGCAGCGGCTCGCGGGGATATTATTGCAGTTACTGGACGCAATGGAAGTGGAAAGTCCGCTTTTCTGCGTGTGCTTTGTGGGCTTATGAAAGAAAAAGCAGGAAGAATTGTGTTTGATGGAAAGCCATATCCATATAAGAAGCGCCGAGAACTGTGTTACATGACGATGCAGGATGTTGTCCATCAGTTATTTTCGGATAGTGTATGGGAAGAATTTTCTCTTCTCAATAAAACTGTTGATGAACAGGAAATCACGAAAATTCTAAGACGACTGGACTTATTGGATTACAAGGATAAACATCCTATGACACTCTCTGGAGGTCAAAAGCAGCGGCTTGCTTTGGCAGTAGCCACTCTTGCAAATAAAGATATTATGATTTTTGATGAACCGACCAGCGGCTTGGATTATGGCAACATGATCAAAGTTTGTGAACTTATCAAAGAGTTATCTTCCAATAGAATAATATTTGTGGCGACACATGATCGTGAGTTAATGGGATTGTTGTGTACCCGTCGAATGGAAATATCAAATGAATCAATCTCTGTTTACGATCTCACGACTAAATAAGGAGGTTCAGATGAAACTCTATGCGTCCGGGGAGGACTATCTGGAAACCATCCTTGTTCTC
>UMIT01013024.1_pt1 | contig 23395 bp, 16 predicted proteins | sample 1965911 | NCBI WGS metagenome assembly UMIT01 (sample SAMEA4836131, study PRJEB28245) | human gut metagenome | biome: gut microbiome; material: fecal sample | place: Denmark | collected 2008 | reverse complement strand
AATGGGCATAAAAATAGACCTTTCTGCTTTTAAAACAAAAAGGTCTATAAAGAAAAAGGAGTATAACTTTCGGCTTTAAAAGCTTTTGTTATACTCCATATCAAGTTTATATCTATGTATTTAACTATATCGCTTTTTTCTAACAAAATAAACTATCGTAATAGTTATTCCAATGAATATGACAGAGGCTATTATAATGATCCACAGCCAAAAATACCCGATATGAATATTATCGACCTCCTGAACACTGTATGTGTTGCCAGCAACATCTTCAAGTGTAATTCCTACATTATGCCAACCTCCGTTAAGCGTAAACGACAGGCTACCTTCAGCTGCCGAGTAAGTAAAATCAATCGCTTTACCGTTATCATATACTTTACACATTGTTTCATCAAGTAACTCGCTTATATTTGTAACAGTAATTGTGCGAGATTCGTTTCCATAATACCAATGCCATGATTTCAAATCATTAGGAATATTACACGAAGGCGGAATATTATCAATATGCATTTTGCCCAAATCAATCCTTCCGTTTTCATTTTTTACAGACAAATATAGTTCTGTATCTGTATCTTCTTGAAAGTTTTCCTTAAAATAATCTGACTTCAAAGTATATCTGTAAACACTTACACCATACATACTATTATCAGTTTGAGCCTGCAGATCGGTATTCTTTTCTTCACCATTGTAATCTCTAAGAACTATATCGGTTTGAGAATTTGTTTTAGCAAGAACAACAATATCTATGTCGCTAAAATTATCTGGACGCTTGCTTATAGGTTCTCCGTTTTCATATTGAAATGAGTACCAGCCTGTTTTTTCCGCTGCATTGCTGTTTGAAATATACGCAAGAACATCGCTGTCCACGATTCTCATGTATGTGTTTGAATTAAGAACACTTTCGTTACCAGCTTTATCTACCGCTATTAGTTCCAATGCGTAAACACCGTCTTTTGAAAAATCAGGTAGAGTGAATAAATTCCCCTTAAATATGCCCGCTTTATCTTTGTCAGAGTCAAGATATACACTAACAGGCTTTACTTCCGAAAGTTCTCTGCCATTTGTATACTCAGGCGTATAAACAGTAAGGACATACTTTATATGATCAAAATTTACGTCTGTAAATTCGACCGTCGGGGCTGCCTCGTCCTTTCTCTCATACGGATATATATCCAGAAAATTCAGAGCATTCTTTTCATCGACAAGAATACCATTTTTTGATGATACAACAGGAAGTGTCGTATCTATCTCGAAGATTTCTGAGCTTTTATAGCCGGAAGTATTTCCGGAGGAATCTGACGGAGATATTTCAACACGGTATACAGCATCATCATCAAATATAATTGAGAGCGTATGTGTATCAATATCATCAGACCAATCTGCCATACTTACCATAGAGTATGTGACATCAGTAAAATCATTCTCGTTATGCTTTGCTCCCGCATCCTTTTTCAGTATTTTCAAACCGACAAGGCTAGGATCAAAGTTGTGCTCGGTGATTTTAATAACAGCGGTTTTCTTAGTATTTAAATAATTGTCATTATCACTGTTTATAAAGTCGCTGAAATTTTCTTCAACTACAGGAGAAGTTTCATCAACATAAAATCTTTGTACTTTTTCATAATCAAGATTTACTTCGGCTGAATGGCCTCCAAGATCTGTGCCTCTGATATCAAAAGTATAATCTCCCTCGCTGAAAGTAACAACTGCTCTGTGTTCTGTTGAAGAAATATTCTGAAAGCTGATATTCGGAATATTTCCGTTGTAAGCATTTTCAATTTCAGCTTGAATCAATCTTGCGTCAAAGTTTCTTTCAATTACATCGATCGTCATTACCGCTCTGTTTTCGGCATTGTAATAAATCGTATTATTGATTCCATTGTTAATATCCACATTTATAATCGGAGCAGTTTTGTCGATAGTGAATGTCTCACTTTGAACACTTTCATTTACATTACCTGAATTATCCATCGCATCAAATGCTAATGTGATATCGTTATTATCTTTATCGAAAATAAATGTTTTTGTGATCTCAGTTACAAGATTTACGTCTTTTTTTACTATGACCCAGCCGTCGCCTATCTCGGAATCTACCTCAACGCCTGTCCCATCGATTTCAAGAACTCTTCTCTCAAATCCGTCGTTTTCGGACGTCTGATAATAACCGATTTCTCTGATGCCTGATTTAGTATCTGTTATAGTTACTGTTACGGCAATATCATCAGTAAATAGCTTGTTTCCGTTTGCGTCGCTGTATCTGCTGCCGCCGATTTCGGAAATATTTATTTCAGGAGGAATATCATCCGCAACAAATGCTTTTGGAGTTTGTTCATCGGAATAATTTCCAACATTATCAAAAGCCTTAACAAAAATCTGTCCCTTGAATCCCGCAGGAATATCTATATGAGCTATACCGTCGGAAATAATTACTTCTCCTGTTTTTTCTCCTTTCCGCTCTCCGTCATCATAAGAAACAAGGCGGTATTCTGCTTTGTTAAGACCGGATGAAGGCGCACTATCGGAAATATGGATATTCGCAATGAAGTCTTTTTTGAAATAGTATCCGTACTCAATATATTCGATATATTCAGATGTTTCACTAATATTATCGGAGGTTTTAGGAAGAAATTCAAAGCGATCTACGTTCGGAGATTTATTATCTATATGGTAAGTAAAGCTTTCTTTTGAATTGACATTTCCCGCATTATCCACAACACTGACTTTAACTTCATATTCTCCATTCAACGATTCGCCTGCGATTTTGGTAAAATAATCGGTATCAAAAGTATAGATATGTTTTTCGTTGTCTCTTTTCTTAGCTGCTTCCGTTGCGGATATTTTAGGAATGATCGTGCCGTTTTTATCGGCTGTCACATCGATCCCGTTTACCTCTATATCTGCATTGCTAATACCCGAATCTTTATCGTAAATAGTTATGCTTATGTTTTTATTGGAATTAAACCAGATCTGCTTATCATATCGCACTATCCCGTCGCCCTTAGGTTTACTGATAGTGACTTTCGGCTTTTCAGTTTCGATCATAGCGAATATATTATCGGATACTCCTTTACCTTGATCTGCATTTTCTATATTGGGGCAACTTAGACTTTTTTTACCATATTTATCATATGCAGTAACTATAATATTGCTCTGAAAGACCTTGGTGTTTTTGGGTATTATGTAAGAGTAGGTCTTATCACTTTCCCTTGTCATCAACGCCTGCTCATCTATACCATTGTACTTAATTTTTACATTATCAATACCACTGTCATGAATATCATCACTAACTGATACCTTAAAAATCAAATCGTCATTTGAATATACTCCAAATGAAAGCACGTTCAGAATTTTATCTAAAGCAGAGCTCTTTTTCTCTACTGTAAACTTTTCTATAACAGGATTTTTACAATCTACATATGCAGTACACACTGCTAACTCACTGCAAGACCCAGCAACATTTGTAATTGTTCCTGATACAACATATCTATGTTTATCATCAATTTCTATGCCTGTTGTATCAGCAGTGACACAATATCCATGTTCATTACTTTTTATTTCATTCTCCGTAAACGTCTTTTTTATTCCGTTTATGTCCAACGTGATATCTTTAATACCCGAAACATCTGGTTCAGCGTCAACACGAAATTCTATGATTTGATCTTTGTCAAACCATTTATCACCATTAATATCAACTGGTTCAGGCCCTTCAATAGATGTTTTTCCTACAGGTTTCTTTGTATCAACTCCTATCACCATTACGGCAGGATAATTACCACAATTATTCCCTGCGTTATCAGTTGTTTCTACCTTAATATAATGTATACCCTCAGAAAGTTTTGATATTTCTGTTGAAAAGCTGTAATCATTCTCCTGATTTTCAGAAAAACTTTTATCATCCAAGACATTAATTATTCCATTATGCTCATCAATAATTTTTACACTTGCAAGGCCACTGCAAACCTTATCGTTCTCATTAACGTCTGTCACTTTCACAGAAAATATGCTATCGCCTGTGTTGTACCAATATATCTTTTCTCCATTATCTTCGATTGTCGATGATTTAGAAGTATCAAAGGAGACTTCAGGCGGATCATTTTCAACTACGAGTGTATTCTCTTTCATTTCAGTTATTTGGTCTATTACATTGGCCGTATTAGAGAAACCATTTTTATCTGCGGCCCTTATGACCATATTATCGATCCTTGTGTTTTTTGAAATTACAAACACATACTCGTTCGCTGCATTGGAACTGTTAAGTTCTTCAATTACGCTGTCACCATTACATAAAGATACACTTCCAACGCCTGTAACATAATCCGTTTCAGATATATCTTTAGCTTCGACCACAAGTTCAATATCATCTCTAGCATAATTACCGAATTTCAGAAAATTAACGCAATCCATATATTCTGCACTACCCTTTGTACGAAAACCCTTGATTTCTATATTCGGAGGCTGGGTATCTCGTCCGTTTTCGGCATTGCTGTATTTATATAGATCCTCATTGAAATTTCCGGCATTATCCGTAATTTTTAATTTTAATTCATAGGGATATTTTTCAATCGGTGCATCATCGTATTTTAATTTTACTGAAAAATTAACGTCTCCATTTGGCACTCTGGTATATTCACATTCTCCATTGTCATTTATACCGTATTTTACAAGTTTATTATCTTCTTTAAGATTCCAAAAATATTCTATTGTATCAATACCAGATTCACTATCTTTTAAAGTCCCTGTTGCTTCGACGTAACCTTCATTATTGTGATAAACGATCTGCATAGACTCAACTTTTGGAGAAATCTTATCCAGAATTAAAACATTGCTGCTTTCATTATCAAATTCGATATTAAGCTCTTCTTCGTTGCCTCTTCCTGCTTTATTTTTTGCATATGTTTCAAAACTACTTCTAAAAAACTTGCTGTCGGGCATTTTGATATTAAACTCTGCAGTGTAGTAATATACACCATTACTTTCTGTGCATAATTTTGCTGAACAATATTGACTATATCCATTTTCACCGTTTAAATATATTAATGTTTCTTGATCTACACCTGTCCCCTTGGCAGTAATTGTTAGCATCACATTATCATTACTTACAATTCCAAATGGAAAAGATCCCAAGAAACTATCAGATTTGACCTTTGATATTTTAGCACCTACAATTTCAGGACTACTGGTGCTGCAGCAATAACTATGTTTAAGCTCCCTGCTTATAGCCCCATCATTAACATTTCGTAAATAATACGAAACCTGTTTTTTATGATTAACTGTAGTTTCCTCTAAATCAACTATAATATAATTGCTAAAATTATTTCCGTCTGAACTTATTTCAAAACCGTCAGGAGCAGTTAGTTTTGCATGATTTGAATAATATGTTTCATCATTAAGTAAATATTTTTCTTCTGGAGAATATTCTTTGATCCTAAATTTGGAGCTTTCAGATATCTTTCCTATATAATTAGGATTATCAGACGTCTGTTCAAGGATAACATAATCATATTCGCCTATATTTTTCGGTTCACCCTGCACTGCGATTTTAACATTTAAATCCACATTATATTCTTCGGGCTGCTCAACGGTATATTCAAAATTCTCAGGGATTGCCTGACCATAATAAATCCATGTTTCTTTGGGAATAACTTTTAATTCTTTTGGGGTAATGTATGCGTATTTTTCTACGACATCATAGTTTCCTGAAAGTTTAAATTTATTCCTATCATTACCTTCAAGACAGAATTTTGATACGGTCACTTTATTCTGTTCATCAGAAGCATCTTTTCTCTCAAACTCCCCATTGCACGCAAGATAAACATCATATCCTGCAACTGGTTCCATTGTATTCGCATTTATTAGGGTCACATCTTCACAATGAACAATCGCCGTAAGTTTTCCATCATACTCCTTATCTTCAACGGTTATTTTATCGGCAAACCCCTCCTCCAAGAAAACCTCGATCGGGTCGGTACTGCCTTCAAATTCGGCTATTACAGACAAAGGGAAGCAATTCATAATTAAAAGCATTGCAATAAAAACAGACAGAAATTTTTTTCTCATTTTAAACACTCCATTCTTTTTATTACAAAATATATTTCTATGGAAAACAGTAATAAAAATAAATTTATGGAAAGAGCAAATTCATTATCTCTCCAGAAAGCCATAATAGGAATCAGTACAAAAACCGATATTAGAAATATAACTCCGACTATTTGTCTTGTTTTCGACTCCTTGACTTTAGTATACTTTTTACAGGTCACAAAGAGTATTATTTGAATAATTATTCCCGATATTGATCCGCCCCAGAACAACAAAGCGACAGCATATGCCGAAACAGATAGGTTATCATCAAAAGCAAGAAATGGGATAATAAGCAAACTTGACGAAGAAATAAAAAACAAGACTCCAGATATAATATTCAATACCCTTAACTTCATAATTATCGACCCTGTTTTATATTTTCATTCAACGCACCAGCCAATGCTTTGTAAAACTCGCCTTTATAACTGTTTCTTTTGTATTTATACAAATACAATATCATACCTACAATAAACGAAAGAACGGCTAGTGTTGCGGCAATCAGAAGAGGTCCTATTATCCACGGTGAATCATACTTCAAATCAAGCATATTTTCAACAGCAGTGTATTTCCCTGTTATTTGTAAAGATGCAAATAGCACAGCAAAAAACAGTACAGAAACTAATAATGCTTTAAAAAACGCACTTAGGACATAATGAATCAGCATATGCTTTTCAAAAAACTTTTTTGAAATACTCATAATATATTTCACCCAATTTCCTTAAAATAATTTTTTATTTCTACTCTGGTAGTATTTTCATGTTCTGAGATCATTCTAATGCTTTCGTCATTATCCAACACATTTTTCAGCTTTATAACAGCATTTTTAAACGCATGATCGTCCTTGTATTTTTTCAAAGTTTCATAAGAACCAATAATCTCAGTCTTTCCAACTTCTGTGTTATAAATTGCTTTTGCCAACTCATATCCTGCACAGTTATACTCTGTATTGAGTTTCACAATGTCTGTTGAAATCTCCTTAAAATTCTTTGTATTGGCATTCTGCATCAATTCGTCGATATATCTACACATGTACTCACTATTTGACATCTTTCCAAGCAAATCCACAAGCATTGCCGCTTCCTGTTCGTCAATATCTCCGTCGGAATATGTAAACGCAGCTATCTTGGAATATGTATCATCCGTTTTGCCATTAGGGGCGGTTTTGATCAGGTCATTTGCTATAGTTTCAAGCTTATAAAATTGTGTAACGTTATAATCTGCTGTAAGGCTGTCCCATTTATCCTCGGCAATACCGAAACCTACCGCTCTGTAAATAATGGAGATCATTAAAAATGTAACGCATACGGCAAGCATAACACCAAACATAGTGAAAGCGTTTCTTACCTTGATATTTTCGGCTCTAACAATCGTAGGAGCAGAATTTTTAGCTTCTTCAATATCCTTTTTCAGCGTTCTGTATGAGTGATAAAAATCATCGTTATCGAGATTTAGATAGTTCTTGTTGCGTTCTTTAGTACACTTTTTTATGATATTCTCAAGCTTTTTATGATAATGCAGAGAAGTAATCGTCAGATCTCGGCTACAATATGCTGCATCATTAAGAAAATGATTCTTGTAAAAATCATGACTTTCTTTAGAAAATTCTTCGCTCTTAGTAACTAACTCGAATATATTCAGGCACTCCCAGAAAGTTGCTCCGAATGAGAATATATCGCTTTCAATAGACATTTTCCCCGGCTCAAAATGCTGCTTGAAGGGAAACTGAGAACCATCCGCCGCTTCAGCATAGCATTCAGGAGCGGCATATCCCAGCGTTCCGTACTGATACATTTTTTCTATGGATTCATTGTCATTATAGTTTACTTTTGCAAGATCGCTGACGGCAAATCTGTCGGCTTTGGTAATTCTTTTTGATCTTCCGAAATCTATTAAAACAAGCTCCTTACCGTACTTGGTCACCATTATATTTTCCGGCTTAATATCAAGATGCAGAATATTTTTCTTTTCCGTTACAAATTCAAGTATCTCGCAAAGGTTTATCATAAACTGAAATATCTCGCTCTGATATTTCAGAACATTGTCGTAATTCTTGTAATAGCTTAGATTAACAAAGCTCTTTTCATCTTCCGTGTATTCATGGTAATCTACGACTTTGCTGAGATTGTTTTCAAGCTGTTCGATCTTTCTGAGTTTCCACCGTTCCTGCCGGCAGTACTCTTCAAGCGACCAGCCGTCGATATATTCTTCAACAACGCAGAAATATCCCGAGGCGTTTATCACCCCGCTTTTTATTTTATCGCATGGCAGGCTGAAATCGCCAAGGCTTTCGATAACGTCATAGATACGGACTATTGATCTGCATTCCTGAAGATCCTCGAAAATTTTCAGTTCCTCGTCCTTGAAAACCTTGACTCTGTCAATTTTCGTTCCGTTTACATAAACATATTTGGGCTTGAATTTCAAAACACAGGAAAACTGAAGACCGCCTTTATCAGCAGTTTTCAGTCCCCTGTATACTATGCTTTCCGTACCTATTGCAATAAATCCGTCTTGATTTATGCCATACGATGTATCTACCGTGTACTTGAATTTTGTTCCGATTATTTCGCTGCTCATTTATTTCTCAGATCCTTGCCTTTAAATCTATTCATTCTTTAAAATATATTCATATTTATTATCTTCACTCCATTGGCTGTCTATATCCTTAACAGACAGCGCATTGATCGAGCCGTCATCTCTGCCAACAGCCACGATCGCATATTTATTGCTGTCTGAAATTTCATACATATATACATCGGCTAAAACATGTTCCTTGTCATTGTCAAGAGATTCGGCATACGGAGCGCCGAATTTTTCCTTAAAGCTCAGAAAATCTCTGCTATTCCATGCGGTTATATCATTATATTTTACAATACTTTGAGGATTGATTATCCTGTAAATATCTATAACTTCGTACTTATTGCCCGTCTGAGCGACTATATAACTGCTGCTGTCGCCATAACAGGAAACAACGCAGCAGTTATGGTCTGCAATTTCAATAGTATTGGCAGTATTACACTCGATATCACCGGACTCATAATCCAAAGTATTTATGGATATGTTATAAACGCCGACCAGATTTTCCCCATCACCATGCTTTTCATCGATGGGACAAACTGCTATATATACCCCATATTTTTGCTTATCCGTGATAATATAAAATGATCTGGAAAGAAAAGCACTGGTATAATTTTTTCCTGAAGAGCTGGCGCTCACAGTATCCTTTTCATACTCTGTCGTGCGAATTATATCGCCTTCAAATCCATCAATCAACGCTTGTATATCAGCGTCAATACCATCTGAATTTTTCAGACCGTTACACAGTAAGGATTTTACGCCGTCTTTATCCCCATCGTCTATGTATGTCAATAATTGATCTACCGTATCTGCGTAGAACTGATCGTTGTATTTATACTCAACACCGTTTATGATAGGCGTTTCTTTAATGGCACAACTACTCAGAGATATCACCAATGCTAAGCTCGAAATAAGGTTGATGACTTTTTTCATTTATTATTTCTCCTTCCAGTCTAATGTTGCCGTATAAGTCTCATCTGAGAATGACCAACCTGCAGTTTCGTCAGTTTCACCTTTTTCCCTTGTCGATACAGTCGCATCTTTGAAAGCCTCATACATAATCTCACCATTCTCCATTTCAGAAAAATCAATAATTGTAATAGCTTCTAAGTCCTCTGCTTTAACATTTTGCGTTCTTGCATCAAATCCTGTAATCCACCACTGTGCACCGTTATTCCAAAGATTTTCATCACCATAGGGAGAATAACTATATAGTTTCTCGCCGTTATGGTAAAGAGTAAGTTCCATATCAGTTGCTTTATCAGTTGCTGTAAGCCAATGGGTATCTGAATAATATTCATATATTCCGGTTTCAGCACCGGCACCAAGATTCATATAGTCACCCTTCCAAGACCAGAACATATACGTTTTATCTGTTTCTCCATCACCATCAAAATCCACTTCAAATTCCACGGATTTCTTTTTATCCATTGTATTTCCTGATGCTCTGATTGCTGAATCAAAAACATTATCATATCCATCATTATATCCCAATGGTGCCCAGCTTTGAAACCAATCTTGTCTTATATGGTAAACACCATCATTATCGTCATCAACAGCACCTATCAGACCTACAAATTGATCTGCACCTGGCAAATCCTTTTTTGTCCAGTATTTTATAAATTTCATTGTAGGATAGAAAGTAATAACCAATCCCGCAATAAAAAAAGCAAAAGGAGCAGTATTAATAAATTGTCCTATCAAATCAATAAATTTTGCAGCCAATTCATTAATTATTTCTTTTAAGCCTTCTACAAAACTATCCCAATGCTTCTTGCACCACTCACGAGCACTATCCCATTTCTCTTCCAACCAGCTTTTTTCACAGTCCGGCTTTAAGTATTCATACTTATCGTAAAAATCATTTTTGCTCTGATTAATAGCATCAGCGACATCGCCGTCAATACGCACCACATCGGCAACAAACTCATTTACATCTTTTTTGAGATTATCAAGAGCATCAATCTTGTCTTCTTGGGTTTGCGTTGATGATTTTATCGAGCTGATAACATCATCAACATTGCATATGCTGCTGTCAATTTTAAGCACTTTTGATTTCAGTGATTTCAAATCAGACTTATATTCTTTTATAGCTTTTTTTGCGTGGTTTATCAGCCTTGACATCTGATTTACTTTGCCTGCGTATAAAGTAATAGTTGCCATATATTCACTCCTTTACTCCATAAATATGTTAAACAGATTTTGATTCTTTCTCCTTATCCTTATTATCGGAAACAGAAAAAATCAAGTTATATATGGTTTCTTCGGAGTTTTCATTAAGTACAGTCAGCTTTTCGAGTTTTTCAGTCTGACTATCATTGAATCTCGTGTCAAGCTCACCTACACTTGGTTTACTCATATCTTATTCTCCTTCAGCCGTCTGTGGATTCTTATTAAACTCTCCGAGTTCTTCGTCAAGCTGAAGATAAGCGTCCTTAGTGTCTTTGACCACTCCATTGTTGATGGAATCAAGAATATCCTTTATCCCACCTATGTTCTCCATAATATGATCCGATTCTTTCTTATAAGCGTCTTTACCCTCACCTTTCCATTTTTTAAGAAGTGTAGTGTTTATATCGTTAAACTTCTCCTTTATAGCGTCAAATTCTTTGATCGCTTCGTCACTTTTTTTCTCAAATTGCACGAGTTTATCAATATCAGCCAATACAAAAGCCGAATCTGCCATAATTACCGCTCCTTTCAATATTTAATAAATTTCAGTTTTACAAGTTTATCTGCTTCAATGTCATAACAATACCCGTCGCCTAATTCACAGCGAGCATAATCTTCTTTAAGAGTTTTTACATCCATGTTTCCAAAGATAGTTTTTTGACCTCTTTCACCTGCAAATTCAGCTACATTGTCAAGCAAAAATGCAGTGGAAATATTATTGTTAAAAAACGAATTTTGCTCTCCGTCGCTTATTTTCTGAACATCTGAAAAAATGAATAAAAACTCACGTTCCTCTGCCACTGCGGCAAGCTGCGGAAGTATTGAATTAATAAAACGTTTTCCTTCTGGAGTGTTTAAATATATCAGCTTGCTCTGGATAATGAATACTGTAAAAGGAGTTTCATCCATATTGCAGCCGGGAATATTTTCATACTCTTTTTTCAAGTTCTCACTGACTCCATACATTCCCGCAAGAAACTTTTTATCCAGTTCTATGTAATTTTCATTAAGATACAAATAGAACTGTTGAAGAGGTGAAAGCTTTCTGTTTACAATCGTTCCGTCCCTTAATGTAAGATCCTTTTTATCAAACTTATTTATCAAAACACAGTTACGAACCGTTTCATACTTTTCATATATCTTGTTTAGCTGATTTCGTCCGTCATCAAAAAAAACAAGACGTATATCTTCTTTTTGTTCAACCAACCCTTCGATCAATAATTCAAGAAGATTTGTTTTTCCAAATTCTTTTTTACCGTAAATTGCAATTACATGGGATTTCCCTAAATCGACTGTAACAGGACAGAAATCTACATAATCCAGACCTACACTTACAGGAAACTTGACTTGTTCTTCAATATTCGTTTTTTGTTTCAGGCGTATATAGTCATCTTTATTCAGTTCTTTTGGAAATGTCAAATATTTTTTGACGTGTTTTCCATATTCCTGTGTATCAATATCAAAATCGAATTTTTTTCTTAATGCAGTCTGAAATGGCAGCGATTTATCATTATTACTGATTTCATTAAGAGCCTGAGCTTTAAAGCACTGCACTTCATACGGCAGATTCATACGAAACGTACCCGTAATACCCTCCGGTTTTACTGTTACATTTGCAAAACCATGACCAGGATTATTACCAATAGCGTCGACCTTACCATTGAATATGTCAGCATACTTGTCTGCCGGCATTTCAAATGCGATTTTCTGCTTAAAACTGCCCATATATGAATTCAATCCCTTGGTTTCTCCCGCCGTGACCACAATGGTAATTCCTTTTGACAGACCGTCTCTGCAAAGCTTTGCAAGCTTTTCCTGATATGCAGTATATCTGGATTCATCTATAAAGGCGTTTACGTTGTCGATAATAAAAGTTGTATGTATAGGCTGATTTTCTGTAGTTTCTCTGTAGTTTTTACCGTTCAGGGTCTTGATATTGTCTTTTAATATGTTATCCATTACCTTGAAAACACGTTTCACATATTCCTCGTTGGAATTATCAAAATATGCAGATACCAATGGCATGCTGCGATATTCTGACAAAGCTCCGCCAAAATCAAGAATGAATATCTGCTCTTGATCTTCGTCATATTGTTTATGAAGAATATTGACAAGGTTTTTAATGAAAGTCGTCTTTCCGCTCATAGCAGAACCGAACAAAATCAGATTGGAATCCAGCAGATCAACGATAAAAGTCGGCTGCATCTGAATTATTGGTATATCGAATTTGCCCAAAGTACACAGAATTTTTTCTCTGCTCAACTTAAACCCTCCCAATCTGTTTTATCCGTAATTACGCCCGGCAAAGGTGGCAAAAATATTTGACGAGGTTTCTCCATGTTTTTTCCTATTTCAATAATGGTTTTAACAACATAAGCCAACTGAGTATCATGCTCACTAACATTTTCACTGCGTTTTTTCTCTATAATATTGTCCTTTTTGGAGGAATAGAATCCGTTGTTGAATTTACCTGAATTTGTTGCTTGAGTAACAATGACTGCCGGATCAATATTGAGATTTTTATTAGCTCCAGTGTATGCAGACTGAAAATACTCAAATCTTGTTCCTGTTCCCACAAGCAGATATGCCCGTCCGTTAAGGGGCATAGTCGGAGCAGCGGCGGCAGGAGTTCCTATCATTTCCTTTGAGGCTTGTTTTGTGGCTACCTTAAGACATATTCTTGCTTTGGAGTTTACACGGATATCATCGGTTATAGCTCCCTCGATATTCTGTGACACAAGTATGATATGAAATCCTAATGTACGTCCCACACGAGCAATAGTCGTTATCTCAGCAATAAAATCGACATCGTTGCTCTCGCTTGAAAAACGTTTCAACTCAGTAAATTCATCGACAACGAGGACAAGATGCGACAATGGTGAAAGCTCACTCAGATCCTTACTCAAAATTTCTTGCTGCTTATTGTTAAGTTTCTTTTTCAGCTTTTTGATTTCTTCACTGTTCTCCTCGTCGGATTCAAGCTCCTTTATTTTTCTGATAAGTCTTAATGCTCTGATATACGAATCAACATTATCAACTCCGAAACTTGAGAGCAACAATTTACGCCTTTTTATTTCAGCATTAAGCGTTTCAAGAAAACGCTTTAGCATATACGCAGCAGATGTTCCCTCATCCTCTCCTGCCGTATCCGTTACTACTCCGACGCAGTGCGGAAGATCTCCCAAACGATCGGAAAAGCCGCCACCTTTCATATCAACAAGCATAAGATTTAGATCCATAGGTGAGAATTTCATGCACAGTCCTATAAGGTATGTAATTATTGTTTCGGATTTACCTGAACCAGTAGTTCCCGCAACAAGCATATGAGGTCCGTCTGCCTTTTCGTATAGATCTAGATACATTGTGCCGTGTTCATGCTTACCGATTGGAACACGAAGATTTCTTGTCACGTCATTTCTATCAATATCCTCCCAGCTCTTTCGTATGCTTGATTTTACTTCGCCGTTTTCGACTTTCTCGGAATTATATCCGTATAGCTCAAACAAAGTAACCATAGAGGGAACCTTGCCATTTTCTGCAATACGAGTATAGTAAATTGCACTTAGCTGTCTGAATGCAAGATCAAACTTATCATCATAGCTTTCCGGACCAAACATATACTTGTTCTGAAAATATTTATACTCTATCAATTTATCAGTATCATTTGCCTTGGTTTTATCGCCCTTGTCCTCGCTTAAAACATTCAAGGTCTCTCTGCTGAGAACGTTATATCTCAGGCTGACTTTTCTTTCCTTTTCATTATCTTTGTCGATATTGACTATATTCCCGCAGTATTTTGGAAGCATATCCTTTACGGGCTGAATGAAAATAAAGGTAAGACCAAGTGAATTAACATAAGGCTCGCCCTCTTTCGGGACTTCCGGCAGAAACTTTGAAAAGCCTGTTTCCTTAATATCGTAATCGCAGAAAACCACGCATACTATCTGCGTGAGTTTACCGTCCGATACCGATTCATCGGAATCTTCTTTTTTATTGTTTGAGCGGCTGTTCATAATACTGAGAAGCTGTCCGAAAACTATACCAGAGCTGTCCTTATCAAATACAAACTGAGAAACTCCGTCCAACAGTTCATTCGTATGAGGCAGATACTTATAGTTTTTCAGTATTTCATTCTGTTTCTCAATTTTGTTCTCTTTATCGAAAAAGAAAACAAATTGCAGATCCTCTGGCGAATGATAATATGCCAATTCAAAAACGACGTGCTGAATAAAGCGATGGGACGTCTGCACATCGTTTGATATAACGCCCAAGGCTCCGCAGTTTTTCAAATCTATCAGCAAAGGCGGTTTTTTACCGCTGTCGCTTCTCAGATAGTTAAAGCCGATAACCTCGTTATCATTCTTAGTGTCCACGCCTTTATTTGCAAAATTGTACGCTAAGTCGGTAAGGAAAAACTTATTTCGCTCCCTTTCAGCTATTTCCTCGGGAGAAAGCTTTTTCAGCTTTCTGTTCTTTTTCTTTGTCGGAACTATTATTTCGATCTCATCCTTGTTACGACGTATTTTGTAATAAATATCGTAAAAGATATTATCCTTTTTCTCGCTTTTGATCTCAAAAAGCGGCTTTACCTCATCAGAAGTGCCAAGCGATATTTTCATAAAATCATTATCGTTCTGAGATCTTGAAAAAATAATACCGTTGATCTCGGCAGTATTCTTAAACAATGTATCCATATTCGGATACACGCTGTTCAGATATACAATATCGCTTTCCTGCCATTCTTTTATTGTTCTGATAATTCTGGCAATGTAGTTTTCATAGTTGTTTTTCCATTCCTCAACGTTCTTTTTATAGTCGGTCCTTTTTTTCATAAAGCTGTAGAATGAAGTAACCAAAGATACTACTCCCATTGCACCCGACATAAGAAGCATAGTATTGCCCATAGACGAAGCACTCGGCACAAGTTTCATAATAAGAAAACGTGCACCAAGCATTCCTCCTGTGGAAAGCACGGTGGGAATAAGAACATCTAGAAGCGATGATTTATCCTTTTGGGGCATATCATTGGGCGGAATTATGTCTATTACCGAGGATTCAATGACATTCAGTCTGCGAGTACTTATATTATATTCAAGCGTATCTTTTTCTTTTAAGATATAGCTGTTCTCTTCTTTTTTAAACAAATAAGACGGCTTGATCTCCTCATTCATCGTAAACAGGACGCAGCTTGAGGTCACAAAGCCCAGCTTATCAAGCTCTGCATTATAAATTTTGACCTTTTCGCCGCCTTTGACAACATCTGTTGTAAAATCTATCACATTATAGCTGCCCTTTGCCGTATACAGCACCTGAAGTTCTTTTCTGGTTTTGATATATTGCTCAAGCAACTCGAAACATTTCTCATAATCCGGGGATTTTTTTAATCCGTAATACAAAGCCTCGATAAAAGCTTTGAGGGTAATATCCTTAAGAACAAGAAATGAAAGCTCCTGACATTTACTCTTATCGTCAAATTCAAATCTTGCGGATATCATTATTTCGTTGTTTTTCATAATGCAGTTTCCTTATTCAGCATGGAAAGTATGTCCTGTGCTTCTGTTCCTGTTTCAAAACCTTTGCAAACTTTTATATCAGACAGCTCAGGTCGGCTTAATTCGGGTTTCTTAAAATTTGTTATCGGTTTAAATGTTTTTACCTTTGCATTTAGTTTTGGTATGATCTCCTGAGGTTTTGTAAAGCTTCCTATATTTATATTCACTTTCGGAAACTCAGGCAGCTCTGTCTTAATATCCTGCGGCTTTTTAAATGGCTTGACATTAATACTTGGTTTTGCGACAGCAGAAAGCTTGATCTCCCGTTTTTCAGGAGCATGAAACTCTATATGACTTACATCAGGCTTGCGGATCACAGGCAACTTAACCGCTTCAAATTCAGGTTTCTCAAAACCCTTTACTTCAACGTCAGGCACGGTATTCAGCTTAATATCAAGCTTTGGCTGCACAGGAGGCTGAAAACTGCCTATTTCAACTTCAGCTTTTCTTATTTGAGGTAGATCTGCAACTGCAATTTCGGGAATTTTAAATGCTCCAATTTTAAAATCAGATCTCACATTAACAGAAATATTCGGTTTATTTCTTTCCGGCTGTTGGAAAGTTGACATATTAACGTTTATTTTTTGAACTTCAGGAAAAGCTTTTAAAGTAAATTCGGTTTTTTCAAAGGGTTTTATCACCGTTTCAGGTTTTGCATTAACCGCAAAGTCAAGCTTAGGTTTTTCAGGTGGTACAAAAGCTCCTATTTTAATTTTCGAAATTTCTGCTTTTGAAAGAACAACCTTGTTTTTTTCAGGAGCAATAAACTCATGCAGATTTAACTTGGCAGTTTTTTTGATATTTACCGGTTTCAAAAGTACATTCTCTAATCTAGTAAAGGTCGTATCGGGTATGACAGGTTTTGATAGTTTGTGTAATACATATTGCTTTTGCTCATAACATTTAAAATTATTGGCCTTTGAAAACAGTTTATGATTGAAACCAATTTGTTCTTTAAGAACAGCGTTTGATTTAATTACTTCAGATATATTGATTTTTTCGCTCGCTTTGCCGATAAGATCATCAGGGAGTTCAGGCTTTTGCATAGGTTTCAGACTGAGCTTTTGCCGCTCGGGACTTATGAAAGGTGCAAACTCGATTTCCCTGATAATATCGATTGATTTCAGGTTCGGTTTATACGGCTTGATCTCCGCATTTTCAAGTTTTGTCAGCTTTTCTACAAAAGCCTCTCTCTGCTTATAGATTTTAAGTTCTTTTTGATAGCATTCTACCTGTTCGTCAGTAAGCAGCGATATTTCTTCGTCATTAAGTATTTTAAAAGCCATGTATATACCTCCCAAGATAAAAATAAGCGCAGCCTAAAACCTTTGATACAAAGCAATGTCAGGCTGCGCTTTTATGTACTTAACCGCCGCTTATATTATCAGCAATCTGCTGATCAACCTTTTCAAAATTATCTCTGTTCGCTTCAAGAAGAGACGCCATACCTTCAATTGCTCCAGGTAAATCTGTTGCGACAAAATTATTAATATCGCCGTCAATCAGAGTTTTAAATGCATCCTTAGCCGCACCCTCCATATCTGCGATCGCACTGCTAAGTGAGGTTATGAGCGTTTCGCCTGCAGTTCTATATGATGTTGCATAACCGTTGATTGCTTCCACAGCGCTTGAAACGCCTTCGTTTACTATTCTGCATCCTGCCATATCTATTACCCTCCCGTTTATTTTCTGTTCTCTGTCGCAAGTGATTCGTCAACGCCCCGTTCCGCAGGTATTGCTTCAGAAATTCCATCTACGATATTATTCATAAGAGTTATAATCTGCATTACTCCAGAATCGTTAACATCCGTATTTGCAACAGACTTAATATTGTTATCGTAAAAATATTTAAAGCCGTCTGCCGCACTTCCGCTGAAATTACCTGGAATAAGAGCACTCATAGTATCCTCCAACTGAGAATACAGAGTTTTTACAGTATCCTTATACTCCTGAATTGCGTCTTTTGCATTGTTGATCATTTCCGGCGTTACGTTTACCGTACCGGTGTTTCCCATTGCCATAGTAAAAGCCTCCTATTAATTGAATTTAATGTTTTGCATCAGTTGCTCATATTTATCAAACACACCTTGATAATATGGGGTATCTTTTATATCATCAAGTGTTTTTGACATCTGGTCAATTACAAGGATAAGGTCGTCTATCGGTTTGATAAGTACGTCCTTTGCCTCGATCTCGATCTCTTTTCCGGCCGGCGTATCCAAAGCCGTTGTCAGGTCATTATACATCTGTTCCAGCGTAGTTTTAAGCGTTTCAGCTCTTGTTTTTAAAGCAGACATTTCATTCGCCGCAGTTTTAAAAGCCTCACTGCTCAGCTTAATATCCTGTTCAAGAGTCAACGGATCTCGCCTCCTCTATTTTTTCGAGTAAAGGCTTTCTCAGTTCGTTAGCCAGAAGATTACAAAGCTGCTCCGCCTCATCGTACTGACCAATATCCATATAGCACTGAATACGGAATGTCACGGCCGCCATATCGCTTGGATTTTTGATCATAGAGTTTCTGAAGTATTTTATCGTTTCCTCATACTTCTGCTTTGTTTCAGGCGAGCCAAGCTCCTTGTAGGCGTTTGTTTCGCTGTAAATTCCTATGTATGAATTCTGAACGCTTTCGCTGCTCTGCAATTTTCTTGCATAGTCGATCACCTTATTGAATTCCTTTTTCAGAGTATATGCTCCTATATACAGACGATTGATCTGATCTATATTTTCGGGAGTCAATTCAATTTCTTCCGTTTCGTCAAGCTTGTACGCCGTTTTCTCGGTATCGGTTTCATCTTCAACGTTCGTAAGATATTCTCTTGCTCCGTTTTCATCGGGTTCAATGCTTTCAGCCAATTCTTCCAGACCATAATCGCCGTATTTTTCAGCAATGCGTTCCTTATCGGCTTCGATCATTTCCTCAACATCATATTCTGTAAGATTAACAGGCTCAAATTCCTTATCAATGACATCAAAACCGAGATTATATGACTCGGCAGGATTTTGTGCCGCATTCAGACAGTCAATGGTTTTATCGGGATCTTCAAGCTGCAAATATATTTCTGCGGCGTTGATATAGCTTTCGATTACCTCTGTAGACGTAGGTTTTAACGTTTTCAAGGCTTCTTCAATAAATGTAAGAGCCTTGTTATATCGCTGCTTGTCCTTATCGGTCTGATACTTCTGAATCTCAAAGGTCATGCAGTCAAAGTAGTAATCCATTGAAAGCTCGGCATATTTCTTAGCCATTTCAAGTTCCCGTTCTGCGGCGTCGAGGCGGTTTGCCTGGCACAGCAGTTTAAATGCAAGCTGATAGCCAGTGTAGTCTGACGGTGCGACAAGCTTCATCTGATTGGTGGTAAGAAGTCCGTTTCGGATATCATTCTTCATGCCGTAAATAATTACCTTACGTTTCATGATATCCATATCCACACCGATTATCTGCTCCGCTTTTTCAAGATTTACAAGCGCGTCCTTATATCTTCCTATATCGAAACAGATTATTCCGAGCAGGTTATACAGCTGGACTGTGTTCTCGGGCGAACAGCCTAATTCCTCAGCTTTTGCGAGATTTTTTACAGCCTCCGCAGCTTTCTCGTTAGTGGCAAGGGCATATCCTAAGTTAAAATACCTGTTGCCGTTATTCTGATCAAGCTTGACCGCTTTTTTATAGCTCTCGACCGCCTTTTCATACTGTCCCAAAGACATATACGCATCTCCTGCACATTGATAAGCGTCAGGATTTTTTGGAGCAAGCCTAATTGCCTCGTTCGCTAAGTGAAGAGCTTCGCTGTTTTGGCTGTTTATGAATGCAAAGTGCGAATCGGCTAGCAATTTTGCTACTTTTTCTTGGTTGCTTGGCATTTTTATACCTCCGTATTTTTGAAGTAAGACAATATTAAATTTCTCCTACTAATGCTGTAATCAAGGCTATATGTTCACGTATCTTTACCTTCTTCAAATTTTTGGTGATTTCCTTGCCGCCAAGTGCAAGTAGCGGAACATAACCAAAACACTCATCATAAGCTAATTGTCCATGCATTTTAACTGCTTTGTTATATTTGTCAATTGTGAAAAAGTCATTAATGAATTCATCTGGTTCATCACAAAGGAGATCAAAGAAGAAATCCATACCCTCCAGCATAACATCATTTTTACCATATCTATATAGCACTATATCCATAAAACGATTTTCTCTCCAAGTTATTACATCGCCAAAAGCCGTTGTAAATATTGGAATCGATACATTTGCTAAAAAATATGACTCTTCTAAAAGTTTTATAAAGTCATTGGGATTTATAACTTTCAAATAACCATTCATAAAACTTCCAAAACCATAATTTTTCCAAACAGTTATAATTTCTTGCGGCAGTACATCTTTATACTCGTGAATAAGTAACGTATCTACATCACTAATTTTCACAAAATCATTTAACGCATCAGTATTCATTACAATAATCCTTTCTATAATAACAAAGTTACATTCTTCATTGCTTCAATACTAATTTGACATCAAGATATGTGGTTTTCATTTGATCTTGCGTTAATCCTGATGCCAATTTATTGACATAATCATCAAGATTACCAATGCGAGAATCAGACTTCCATTGTGCACCAATAGATGAGTTAATGCCAGAATCCCCTAAGCCTGTAATGTTACTAGCTCTACCTCCAGCAATTTGATCTGGTCCATGTAATGCAGCTTTGCCTTTCGCCCATGCCTTAGCTTTAGCTTTTGCCTCAGAACGTTTCATTCCTTGTTTCATAAATTCATTTGTCTTTGCAGTAATAGCATCTTTTCTTGCTTGACGCTGATATTTAGCACTATCTGAAGCACGTCCATTTTTTTGGTATTGCTTGCGATTGTTTAAATAGTCGTCAACTGTTAATTCATTTAATCCTTTTTGTTGATCTGCTAATTGTTGTTTAAATTCTTTTTCATCAAGACCAGATTTATTATTAAACTCAATTGTACATTCTGCATTATGTACGAAAACACAATTCTTGCCAACATAATAAGTATGAAAATCTTCTACTTGAAAATTATATACCGTAATGAGGTCTTTTGTCAACTCCACAGTATAATTTTCAACGAAGAGAACTTCGCCATCTGAATCAAGCAATTCATCCCCGACTTTAAGTTCTCCTGCATTGACAAAGCCACGATTATTTACATAGAACGGGTGCGTTTCAGTCGTAATGATCTCTTCGCCATTGATCATCAAATGAATAAGCTTAGAATCTTCTCTGATGTATGTTTCAAGAACTGTTTTCTCGGCAGTTTCAAAGGTTTCGGGGTCTGTAGAGATAACTTTATCTCCTGCTTTTATGTTTTCAATAGCAACAAGTCCGCTTGCTGTTAGTATCATTGTTCCTGCAACAAAACAAGTAAGCGTTTCTTGATGCTTTTTCATTGAACTATAAGTGCTTCCGCTGAAAACTGCCAAAGCACTTACAGTAAATTGAAAACCATTATACAACTTGCTGGAGTGAAGTTTCTGGTTGAATTGCACAAAAGCATTCTGTGGATCAAATAAACCAACAACCATTGCTGCCGTGTCAAACAATCCCATGCCGCCTGATAATACGCCAGTAATTCTTGAGGTCCATTTCATAACACTGAACAATTTACATGAATTGGATACATTGCCAAGTAACGAACCTGCTCCACCAATGCCACCGAAAATTGCACCCGTTAGTGCACCAGAAAAAGCACCCTCTTCAAAACCAGCCCAGAACGAACCTCCTGCGGCTAAGCTTGAAAGCCCCCCTGCAACACCACCAATAACAGCCCCTGAAATTGCACCCCAACATGCACCAGCTATAATTGCACCACACGCAGGGCAAGTCACTAGTATAACGACAGCAGTAATAACAATAACCACTGTAATGATAGCTTTCCAATGCTCCTTACACCACTCGCCGACCTTTTTGCAGCCGTCTTTGAACTTCTCCCAACCGCTTTTTTCGCATTCGGGCTTCAGATATTCATATTTATCGTAAAAATCATCTTTGCTCTTATTGATTGCATCGGCGGCGTCACCGTCAATGCGTACAACGTCAGATATAAAATCATTTATATCCTGTTTTAGATTTTCCAGAGTTTCAATCTTATCTTCCTGCGTTTTCGTTGATGATTTTATCGAACTGATAACATCATCGACGTCGCATATGCTTTCATCTATGGAAAGCACCTTTGATTTCAGCGATTTCAAGTCTGATTTATAGCTTTTGACTGATGTTTTTGCTTTATTTATCAAACTTGACATCTGGTTTATCTTTCCTGAATATAAAGTAATCGTCGCCATATATACTATTCCTCTTCGTACATCTTGCGTCTGTAATACTCCATATCATATGACGCATTCCGTCGTACATTTCGCCAATCCGATGCTGCCGAGCAAGCCGTATCTATCCCTGAATTTATATCCTGTAATTCTGATTCTGCACGATTTATATTTTCTTCTAACTCTGAAATTTTATTATTTACCGTGTTTTTCTTGTTCCTGAGATTTGAGAAAATATTGTTTAAAGTATTCTGACTTTTCATTGATTCTGAACTGTAAACGCTACTCAAACTCTTGTTGGCAACTGAACTTGAACTTGCCATTTTGCCGAAATTTTCAGAAGCTGAATCGATTTTATTATTGATCGATTTTATATCATCTTGAAGTATGGAGTCTTTTTTTAAAGCTGCATTTAGCTCTGACAACACTTTTTGATGTCTTTTTAAATCTGATTTGAGCTGATTGATATATATAATTTTTCTTTGTCTCTGAGACCTCAGCTCATTTGCCCTGTTTTCATAGTTATTAACTTCAGAACAAGCGTCAAAATATCTACTTCTAGATTCATAGTAGTAATCTTCATAATCCATAGGTATTAACACTCCAATCACGAATATTTGCTGAGTTTTAATTTCCCAATGACCAACATTAGAGATTCCGTAAACATAACAATAGGAATAGTTTTTTCTACGGGCTGAAAAATCACTGATACTGCTAGCCATATGAAAAATT
>UMIT01008666.1_pt1 | contig 23425 bp, 30 predicted proteins | sample 1965911 | NCBI WGS metagenome assembly UMIT01 (sample SAMEA4836131, study PRJEB28245) | human gut metagenome | biome: gut microbiome; material: fecal sample | place: Denmark | collected 2008 | reverse complement strand
TTTCTCCGTGACAGGAGAAAAGCAAGATTCGTAAATCATGATAACAGGGACCACGGGCCCGGTTATCATGATTTACGTACATCTTGCAATCTCCGGAACGGTGATTGGGCGAAACGCAGTGTAGACGTGGAATGAGAGGCCTCATTCCAAGCGAGAGGCCTCGCGGCGTCGTAACTGCGTGAAGACCGTGAGCGAAAGCGAACTTTTAACGCGAGGGATGCCGAGTATTTGTAGTACCGCGCAGCGGGCTCCGGGCAAGGCCTGGAGCGAATCGGTGAGAGGCCTCACCGATCGCGGAAGGTTTTGGCCGGAGCATCCGGCATCGCCGGATCTTTTCGTGATGGCTTCTGCTGAGATAGACAGCTTTCGACATTTCAATGACGCGAAGAGTCTTTAGTGAGACTCGTAGCGTTGTTGGACTGTCGAAAGGTGGCGCGATTTGAGTAGCGATACGATCAACGAATAGATTTTCACACGCCGCCTGCGGCGTCGATTTATCGCGCCCGTTGGGCGCTATGATATTGAATTCATCACATTCTGAATTGCAAGATGTCTTTAAGTATGTTTTGGAAACTTTTCAACACAGTTTCCGGTTTTCGATAATTTCAATGGCGCGGAGAATCCGAAGGGAGTAATTCGTAGCGCTGTTGAATTTGTCGAAAACCGGCCGCTCCATTTTTGTCATCAAAGCAAGCAAATCAAAAAACGAATTCGGCTTCGCGATCTTCTACTGAATCCCTTTTCAAGACTCGCTATACTTTACGGCACTATCGATAAAGATATTTCTTAGATAGTAAGCAACTAAAACATAAAGTGAAATCAGCTATTACCAAGAAATCGTTTTGATCGTCACATTGGAAAATCTCGATTAAAAAGGGCTCCTCATTCGAGAAGCCCTAAACAGTTTTGATGTCCGATGCACTTGGACCCAGGCATCAATTTTAAATCTAACGGCATACCCTAACTAAGATATTCAAGCAAAGCTTCCGCCTGACGAATACCAAGTCCGCCAAGACGACGATTGCCTGGGATGTCCACGTCGTGCATAATCTTATCCGCCTTCGCGCCACCAATGCCGGGAATGGCCTGAAGGAATTCCTTAACCTTCATTTTACTGACGAGCGGATCGTCCTTACGAGTCTTAAGAATAGAAGCCGGATCAGTTTTGCCGGACTTAATGTTCTCCTTAAGCTCTTTACGCGCTTTGCGTACCTGCGCTGCCTTCTCAAGCGCCTTTGCACGCTGCTCAGGTGTGACATTCGGAAGTGCCATGATATCTCCTTCTTTCAAACTGTTTTTAATTCTTTTGCAAACCAAGATCGATTACATACGGCGCAACTCGAAATCCGCCGCTCTTGCTCGGATCCTTTGATTCCTCGTTGTGCTTGAAGAGAATGCAAATATGATTCTTCAGATCACGTCCCCAGAGCTGCATAACATCCTTACCACGTCGACCGTCAGTACGCTCGCTTCGAATCGTCTCATCCGAATCTCCGCCAAGTTGACGGAACGTGATGACATAGCGCTTTGAAGACTCTTCAAGTACGACGCTAAGCACTTTGACGGTAATCTTAATAGAAGACTGCACGAGCATCGCAAGGGATTTCTCGCCTTTGGCGCGAGAAATCTTTAAAACCTCGGATGCAAGCTCGCACTCGCTGACCTTCTTTCCTGAAAGCATAAGCGAAAGATACGCAAGCTCGACATTGCGCCTCTTCTCGTTTTCCTCCATTAGTTCATCCTTTCTGTTATTAGATTTCGCAAGCGCTTGCGAAAATTAAACCTGATGATCGCTGAGACAGCTCAAAATAAATAAAGAACTCTTCCAAATAGTTCCTGCTTTAATTTTTGCAAGAAGCCCCAACATAAATAGACTGAATTCGGAAGTCATTACATCACTTTCTGATTCAGAAAAACGCCAGACATGGATCGTTGCGTCCGGTTCAATCGACCAGTCTTTCAAAACATCTTGAAAGATAACGCCTCCGCGCTGCACGGTCAGATCGATTTCATGTTTTGTGACATGAAGCAATTCAAGATTGTCCGCACCATAAGTTATTCCGCTGTTGAAATAAATTTCAAACTTTGGATCATAAAGCTCGAACCCGCCATCGCTTATGTTGCAAAGGAAATCGATAACAGTTTCTGGATCAAGCACTGTATCAGACTTCATTCCGATGCGAATCGTATCCAGAATGTAGTCCTCAATCTCTTGTTTTCTAACTCGCGTCAAAGGACGTTCAAACGGCGATGCGCAATACGGGCAGAAATTCGGAACCGATGCAGATGGACTATTACTCTGACAATCCGCATCGGTTCCGAATTCCGTTATCCGATACGACCTACCGCAAATGGAACAAGTAATCAATCCACAGTTATTATTTTGTGCCAAATTGTAGGCGCTTAGCTTTTGCACCATTCATCCACTCCCCTCTTTTTTCAACAGAATCGTCAGGACATCTTCTTCCTACCCGACTTCTAAATCTCCTTGCCGCAATCCGGGCAGAACTGCGCACCGACAGGAAGAATAGCGCCGCAATGCGGGCAAGGAGCAAGATCCTCCCAATTCTTCATGTCCCTATAAAGAGCAACCAGCACAACGTTATTCATACTTTCGTTCGTCTCCATGCAGTGACGCTTCAAGAGACGATGAATATTCGCAGGCAGGCGAAGGTTGTAGCCGATCACGTCTGCATTCTTGTCGTATTTCGCACGACGAGGGTTATCTCCCTTTGAGAGAGAGTAGATCGCCGGCACAGAGGTGCTGCACGCATCGGCAACAGACTCGGCGGCAACCTCCTTGCGGATATCAGCAGCCATGTCGAATGCGTCGGAAGTTTTCTTGCTCTTAGCCATTCTAGTAATCCTCTCCTTCAAGATACTCATTTACAAAGTCAGTAAAGTCCGCAACCGCGTTGCAGTTCGGATCGTAATCGAAAATCGAAACGTTAGCAGACTGCGCTTTATTTACAGCCTCGCACTTTCGAATAATCGTGTGGAACATCTTTGTGTTAGCGGCACGTGCGATCGATGGAAGCTCATTAACCACACCGCGCGAAAGACTCGTGCGGCCATCAAACATGTTGACGACAATACCGGCAATGCGGAGATTCGGATTCAGACGCTTGTTGCGGCGAACCGAGTTGACGCATTTCTGGATATTGGTAAATCCTTTTAGGGATGAACGGTTCGGGATTACCGGAACGATCAGCTCATCCGCGGCAACCATCGCATTGCGCGTCACCAATCCAAGTGACGGCGGGCAATCAATGATTGCGTAATCATAGTCATCATCGATACCCTCCATTGCATCGGCAAGCATCGTAAGGCGCGTATCCAGTTTCGCCATATCGCTTTCGGCATTCGAAACAAGGACATCGCCGGGAATAATATCGCCACCGTCGAAATGTTTGATTCCGTCTTTCGCCGTGTAATCGAACGAAGTGAGAAGATCGTAAACCGTCACTTCATCCGTCGTATCAATTTTTGCCTGTTGCGTTGCGTTCATCTGCTGATCAAGATCAACGAGCAGCGTGCGCTTGCCCTTACGATGCAGCCCCTCTGCAATCGCCATGGACAGTGCGGTCTTGCCGACACCTCCCTTGTGATTACAAATCGCAATCGTCTTCATTTTCCTCTCCCAACTTTCCTTTCCCATCAAGATCAAAATTTGATTTCGTTGCAGCCTTTTCCATCTCTGAAAGCAGATCGCCATCGTGCGCCGACTTGCATAAAGCTGCACAAAATACCATTAAAAACGTTCCGAGAATCATCGAAGCGATAATAAGAACGCCTGTTTCGAAATGAACGAGACTGTGTAGCACAAGGCCAATCAACACCATTCCCGGAATACCTAGAACAATCCAGATCAGATATTCTTTCAGCTGGTTCACAGGTTGATCCCTCCTTTCACAATACGATAATACCAACATGCTTATACTATGATGACAACATAGTACTTGTGTTCACAAAACAATCCCATTGCCAATCATTCAGCAATAAACCTGTTTAATTGAATTGAAGTTGGTATAATCAATGTGATGAGAGGGTGGCGGCGCTTTCCTTTTTTGTTCTTGCGTCGGTTGCAAGTTTTTCCTTTCGCCACCCTCTCTCCTTTATCTATTACGCGTTATTTACGCGCAATGCAAAGGATTAGAACGGGATATCCTCATCATAGACGTCCATCACCGCAGGGACATCCGGAACAACAGGAACCTGCTGAGCCGGAGTCGCCGGCCTGTTAGCGGAAGCATTCTGAGACTGGTTCCCCTGGCTCATGAAGTCGATTGTATCTACGACAACGGTAAGGCGAGAACGCTTCTGGCCGTCCTTCGTCTCCCACTGATTGAAGCGAAGCTTGCCGTCAATGCTGACCTTCATGCCCTTTCGAACGATACGGCCCACAGCCTCGGCACGCGTGCCGAACATGGTGCACTCGACGAAGTTCGGATAGTCCTCCCACTGGTTGGTCTCGCGATTGAGTCGGCGATCGTTGACAGCAATACCGAAAGAGAGAACCTGCGTCCCCTTCGGAGTCATGCGAAGCTCCGGATCGCGCGTAAGATGACCGGAAATGTTGACGCGGTTGATAGACATGCTCGAGGTCCTTTCTCCTCTTGGTTATTGACTGATACTAAGATACCACAACACATCAGTATTACGCGTGGAAATGACGAATTTTTTAAAGAAAAATAGGCAGAAAGAGCTGTTTATACTCCTTCCACCTATTTTCAGTTGGCGTAATGCGTCGTCATTCTGCTATTTAATTTTCCACCGATAGCGGAATTGCCTATCCGCCTTTCTTCTCAATTTACTGCGCCTACCGAGCATTAAAGTTATTATTTATCTCATCTAGACTGACTCTTCTACTCACAGTATCTCTCTTCTTTTCGAGCGACATCTGATGGGACCGATCTTCTCTCTGTACTGCACTCTCCCATGTCTTACATGTCTCCCGACGTAAAAAACCGATCAGCGGTTTCAGGTCACCCGTCATGTCGAAACCGTCCAGCGCCGCATAATAGTCTTTCCGGTCTTCATCAAAGATTACGATCGGCGGATGGTTGTGCAACAGCAGATAGTAATTCATCATCGCTCTGCCAGTCCTGCCGTTCCCATCTGCAAAAGCATGAACACCCTCAAACCTCGCGTGCCAAAACGCAGCTGCCACCAGAGGATTTTCATCTCCAAACTCGGAAACCTCATCAAGGTCCTGCTGAAGGTCATCCTCGAGCTCATCTACAGGAGCGGCAACATCGTGCATGCCGACTCCCCATAAATCGTTTTTCTTGAATTCCCCCGGTCTTTCCCCAAGTTCCCAACGCCGCTCGTTGTAAGTGCCTTTCGTCAGTTCAAACTGCATCTCCCGAATGGAATCGAGCGTGATAGGTTTACGCTCATCGAACCACCGGTACATCAGCTCACTTGCGTCTTTCAGATTCTTAATCTCGTAAAGCGTCCGCAGGTCTCCTGTGTAACCGCATACACGGCCATTCTTAAAAATCTCGTGCGTATCATGGTAAGTGATTTCTCTATTCTCGATTTTCCCTGAGTTGTAAGAGAATAATATTGCAAAATTTTCCAGGTGCGCTGCCAACTCAAGCGACGTAGCGATACTGTAACTACGCCACAATTCCATAGTGCGCTCGTATTGTCTATCTGAATTCATAAAGTCCTGCCTCTTCTTTTCAATTCGATATTTAGGGAATTCTCCCTTTTTATATTATACCATAATACTAACATATTGCATCATGTAATCTACGAAGCGCTATCAAGTCGTCCTGCGAGTCGACGGCGAGACGACTTGCAGGACGTATGGCGATGCGCTTTTCATGCGGCGTGCACGCACGCCTATGACCCGCTCCCCGCGGTCGCTGATAGATTTCCTAGACAGTGCTTCTTTTCAAACAGACAGTCAGATTGTCGCTATAGATCGGCTTGAATCCCGATTCCTTCAAATCTTGAATACCGACATCATTGATGCCGTAATTCAGTACAGCGTAATCCATTCCATAGTCATCGCAAATGGCCGATAGGCTTCCAGAAGAAAGCGCCTTTCCTGCCTCGGCAAGCACATTCTTCTGCCCGTTCTGCCCATTGAACACCTCAATTCTGGTATCAAGATACGGCTTGAACCCGTTTAGCTCCGCTCGGCATCCGGGGTCAATGTCCGTCAAGACTGCCGTTCCCGATACGGCGCCATCCTCTCTCATCGCCTGAAACGCCCTTTCAATCGAGATGGACTTTTGATCGGTCGCAGACAGCGTGCTATAAAACAGAACCGCTCCAAACTCAAGTGCAACCACAGAGATTGAAAATAAGACTATCCTGCTTAACATCTTCGAGCTCACCTTGCATTTTGGCTCAAGCTTCCAGCACCACGTGCTGTAGACGATCATCAATATGCCAAGCAGCAAAAGTTCGTTTCGCCATGTCATCAGGGATAGAAAGAGCAGTCCTGAGATCATCATCGTTTCGAACGAAAATACCGCCTTTTTAAATCCCAAGCACTTGGCATGGAAGATCACCGGCACGACCGAGATGACAATTAGCATCGCCGCTTCAACCGGAACGATGGAGAACATCGGTTTCAGTTCCGGCACGGCAACCGTGGCGACATCCGACGTGCCTATTGTCTTAAACGGAAGCGACAGCACGTCTAGTCCGTATGGATTCAACATCGCGGAAACGATCGTAAGTAAGATCGTCACAGCCAATGCGATCCGCGCATTCGAATCCAGCTTACTATCTAATAAAGCGGCAAGCGGCAACATGATCGCACAGGGCCAGAGCGCACCATGCACATTAGCCATGAAAACCCCTAGGAAGGGAAAACCAAACAGAAATCTAATATCGCGGCTTTCAATATATTTCTCCATCAACTCCCAGGAAACAGCCAGGCACAGGATATCGAGCGCACGCGGTGTCGACCGAAGGCTATAAACGATTACCGCTCCGAATGCGCATGAAGCAGCACAGTGAAGAATGCGGTTTCCAGCTTTTGGAAAAGTTTGGTACCAAATGAAGAGAACCGCCACCATGTCCAATAGTGCAAAAAACAGCCGAACCGACATCTCTCCAAAAGTGTCGTAGAGAACTGCAACTAATATGCAGATAGGATATTGCTGGCAGATATAGGTCAATTCCGAATGGATCGATAACGGATCGGTTGTCGGCAGATGACCGTTGGCTATAATCCAACGGCCGGCGGCAACCATATACTGCGCATCGGTTATGAACAACTTTCCTTGTAGGGAGCGAATGCTCAAAGTCACCAGCAAGACCGTCAAAAACGATTCCCTTCTTGCCTGAATTCAGTAAAGACTTATGGTCGAACCCGTACCACCTCGTTAGCTCAAGAACCGAATAATCGCACCTTCCCCGCTCATAGCAGATCACCGGCTGCATGTCCTTAATGCGCTCGCCGGACTTCAGTTTGATATTTTTATTCCAATCGTCTTTCCAAAACCACCGTTCACCCCTCCAGCGTGTCGCCTCGCTGGTCGGCTCGCCCTTCGCATCACAGATTGCAACGATCTTCTTCCAGTCGACGTAACGTGAGCCGAATTTCAGCGCGTCGTGCACATCTGCGTACTCGCGCATCGTTGTCAACTCGATAACCGGACGAGCGCACAGCCTTTTCTCCTCCATGTAGGCTTCTTTTCTCTCTTCAAGGTTCTCACGATTTGCCCAATGCATATCAAAGGCAGGGCATCCATGCCGTATGGCATCTCCGACCTTCTGAACGATCTCTTTTCGCGTTTTCCCGTATCCATCGGACCATATTGCGGCACAGATTTCGTCATAGCTGTGATAGATGGTGTCCGTCTCAAGACAAATCATCTGCACATTCAAATCTACAAGTCTCCCAACTTTCCCGTCCCAATCCCTCACATACGAAAACCTCTTATTCTGAGGCTTGACCTTGTTTTTCACATGGTCTAGGACTACCGATCTGCTTGTGCCGGCAGCCTTCGCCGCCTCGGTCGTAGTCGGGAACATCTCCCCCGTTTCCAAATTGACGATCCACCCGGCGAGTCCTCGAATCTCTGTCAGATCCATATCCGGCGAATACATCGACTCAAAACAATAGAACTGATTTTTGATTGCGACCCATTTGCCCCGCAGCGCCATATTGCACACATCCGACATCCAGCCCTGGGTGATCCCAAGCTCTTTTTCCGCTGCACTGCAGCTCGGCCATCTCTTACCATCGTCAATCCGGACAACCGATTTTGCCGTTCTGCGAACAGGGGCATCGAATGGAAACTCGGCTTCCTTCAACTCGGCAATCTGCTGGTCGGTCAGCTCGCCCGCGCGATAAAGACGGCGAAGCTCGTACTCCAGAGTCTTTTTCCGTTTGAGCTGGTCCTTTCTCCCGTCAGTCATCTGTTAAAGCCCCTTCCACAGCGCTATCTTTTCATCGATTGTCAGTTTCTCAGATCTTAGCGCCAATCGCCGTTCAAGGTTTTTAGCCAGATTCCTTGCGTCCTTCTCATGATCGATGACCTTGAAAGCGGAAGGCGGAATTAGTTCTTCCGGATCATTTTCTCCAGATAGTCGGGCGTAGCTTTCCGACATCATGCTTACAATCTGCTCAATTCCGATCATCTCGAAATTATCGACCAGATCAATAACCAACGGTTCGAAGTTGCCTGCGGCGGTCAATGCACGCCCAAGCTGCTGATAGAAAATCGTCGGCGACGAGGTACGACGTACCATAATGACGGCATCCACGCCCTTGATGTGAACCCCCTCGTTAAGCTGGTTGACGCAAAGCAAAAGCTTGATTGCGGTCTCATCATCGTCCTCTTTGAACCCATCGTATTCACTCGTTCCGAAGGGATTCGAGCTATGGACAACATAGGTATGAACGTTACCGTTTACTCGGGAAAACCACCGCGGGCACATCTTCTCGATTTCATTCAGCTCGAAGACATTCGGGCAAAAAACAATCACTTTCTCTATTCCCTCAAAGTACTTTTGAAAAATGGCCGGAAGGTTCGCTGCCCTGCTCGCGCAATCTCTCAACTCGTTAAAATCAGCCAGCAACTCCGCCCGCCTACCCGCACTCTCTTCCTTTGCGATGCGCTCGCCGAGATCTTCAATGTAGCCGTTGATGCTGTACCCGGCAGTCACATATGTCGGGACAGGCAGGATGCCTAAAACCCAGCAATCCGTCAACGACATATATGAGGCGATATGCCCATCAAAAAGTTCATCGGACATATCTCGGCCGCTATCGCTGTATCGAATCGAAGTCGCGCTCAATCCGATCAGATTGGCGTCGGGATTGCATTCGATAACTCCTTCAACACCACGAGACCACTGCGGTGCCCCCGTATGATGGAACTCATCGAAAATAACCGTATCTGCATGAATATCAAGATTTCCCTTTTGCGCTCGATGCATGGCGGTCTGATACGTCATGCGCTCGATGTTCTTGAATTCTTGATTCGGCAGCTCGCGCCTGATGGAAGCTTCCTGCTCCTGCTCGATATAGGTCGAGGGCGACATCCAGAGAATTCGCTCATTCGGATGATCGAAGGCATAACGGTACGCTATAAACGCCTTGCCTGTCCCGGTAGGATGAATGATGCAGGCACGCCTGGTCCCAGACAACATATCCAGAAGTTTGCGATACGCCTTTTCATTATGTGGATACAGTTCCAGTCCGCTCGGCATCTCAATCCCCTTTGTACTCATGTAACCATGGTACTAGGATACCATAATGCTATGCAGAAACATAAAAGAAGGTACAATCTGGACAATTAACAGATTGTACCTTCTTGTGAAAGGGGATTTATCGACGTGGAGTCCCTGCGGTATCCATGTGCTCCCCCGCGTGTCCGATCACGATCTTCTCCTCATCCCTGTCGATATAGAAGTGGAGCCGGAAGGCGGCCTTGATGTTCCTTCCCTTGATATGCGGCGAGATATCGATCTCCTTGCCGTTGTACATCCGCTTGCGGAGCTTCATCAAGTTGGGCATCGCGCAAGTCGTTCCAGACTCTCCGCGAGCCAGCTCATATCCGGTTCGTTTCTTGAACTCAGAACCCAGCCGATCGTTCACCGTCTCCTTAAAGCATAGATCCCAGAGCGTCGTCGCGACGGCAACCAAGATTTCCCATTCTTCCGTCAAAATGCCGTCAAATTTCTTGGCACTCCTGTAGGCATCGGGAAGAATCACGATTCTGTCCGGATAGAGCACCTTCGCCAAATCAAGCAGCTGTGTAAGGTTTTCAGGCACTACCGTAAGCGCCTTGCGGATGCCGTTTAACGCATTGGCGTTTAGCTGCTCGAGTTCTGCCATCTCGAGCTTACGCTCGACGGCCCTTTTCTCGTTTTCAAGTCGCATCGCATCGCGCGTGAGCATGTCGATTTTTGCAGCCGCTTCCGAGTTCGAAGTCTCCAACTCGCTCGCAATTTCCTCCCAGTCCGCGATGTCCTTTTGAAGACCGCTTATCTCATCGCGAAGCGAATCAACCGTTTCGTTTCCACCGGAATCGCCTTTCACCCGCTGCTTCAGTTTCTTAATCCGTGAACTGAGGCGTTTGGCCTCATCGATTCCATCTAACCATCGGACATCGGCGATACTCAGGATATCCCCAGCCACCCTGTCGCTCGCACGGCAGATCCCCTGACGAAGGACATTTATGAATCGGTTTTCACCGTGGCGCGTATATCGATCGATCAGATACTTGGCATAAGCCATCCCCATTTCATTGTCAGTTGGAACCGTGAGATCGACCGGCTTACAGTAAATCTTCAGGCTTGAGCATTCCATGCCGTAATCATAAGCCGGCGTGTTCTTCAGAAAGACCTCTCGATAAGTGTCCATAAGAGCACGGTCGTGCCAGTCAAGGACATATATATCTGCCATCCCGAAAAGCTGCTTGGTCAGATTTTTCAAGTTCCTGACCGGCAGTTTCGATTCTTCGTCGGTGGTGATTAAGATCAAGGAAAGAGTTCGATCCGGATCGGTCAGATCCGGTATGAACTTGCTCGTCAATGTCTCGGAAGTCAGGTATATCGGCTTATCGTTCAAAAAAGTCGAGCCAACGCGAACGACGTTCGCCTCATCGCTAAAAAGCATCTTCACGATCCGCGGCGTAGATGGTATCGGCGGCGCAGCCTCCCCAATGAACCCCCTGACGATATAGCGGCTCAATTGGATGTTGACGATACAGGAATCGGCATTTCCGATAATACCGATCCTCGTATGCCAACGGCCATAGATCAGCCTGTGATCCTGTTCATCAAGCTCCATCGCCCACACGACACAGCCCGGGACGCCACTGTTCCGCTTTGATGCAAGGGCGGTCTTTCCCTGTTCAAGTTCAGTTGTTCCTTTCCAACCATCAGGTGTCGAATAAGCGCCATCTCGGAAAGAATCGCAGTACTCTTTCGATAGAACCTTTTTTTTCATTAGCCAGGAGATGACAGTCGAGATCACCGACTCACTGGCATTTTCATTATCGGTTCTGGTAATCGTCAAGCGTGTCGCGTATTGTCTATCCTCGTCTACGATCGCATTTACCAGTTGAAGCTGTTGGGCGGCTATACCTGCATCGAGAACGGCTGAATCCAATCCGGCCGTCTCCAGCACGGCTGGTGCTTTCTTTTCCGTTCCACACGAAACCTCCGCCTTGCCGGGACAGAGGGCGAGCGGCGGTTGCCCTCTCCGCTCCCAATTCCTTCAATTCTTTAAAATGAGATCTACGATACTGTAGGTGGTATCCCCTCCCATTATTCCCGACGCCTGCTGAAGACACTCTAGAAAATAAGCTGCATCTTCTCTACTTCGGAACGCCATGATCGGTTTCGAACTTTCCGGACCGTTTGCCATAATCGAAAACACAGTCTCGTCTGCCGAGTCGATCTTGTTTTCCGTGTCGTTGCGTTCTTTTCCAGACATAACGGAATTCTCCTCTTTCGCATCTGAACTTACAGAATCAGCCTCATGTCCGCATGAGACTTTTGCGGGGCATTTGGGCGACTCTTCATGAACTTTTTCCTGCTCCGCGTACCACTCATTGAAACTGGCGACGATCTCAGAGCGCCGACCGCGTACACTCTTGACAACCTCGTCACTGCCGTCTGCCGGGGCGTAGGTGAAAAGAAACCTACCGTGAGACGTCTGGTGCCTTGTCAAGCGCCCATGTTCAAGCACGCATAGAGCCTCAGATTCCTGTGGAGCAGGAGGTTGCTTTTGTGCCTCCCGTCCGCTCATTTCGCTTTCAGGCAGCCTTTCACTTTGCTTTCGGTTCTTTGCCTTATTGCTCATATGGCGGTTTTCCTTTTCAAGCTTCCGGCGCTGCTCTCGATTCAGCTTCACCTCCGGATCTACTCCCTGCTCCTTGGCAACGGACCGCATGTCGTATCCGGCAGCGAAAAACTGCTTGAACGCCACGGGTCGATTGGTTCCAAGCTGCAACGTCTTGAATTGCCCATTTGAATCCTTGATGCTCGCCATATATGAACCCTTTTGTTCAAACAGGCAGGCTTTCTGTCGATCACCGGTCACAAACCGCTTTCCATACATAAAGCTCCTTTCCTATAATCGGATAGTACCAATATACCATAGTGCAATATATCGTTAACGAAAAAGGAGCCCGCTCGCCCGAACTCCTTTTTGAATCGATTCTTTCTTCAGAGCCTTACTTGTCGTAGAGGGTCCACTCTTTACGGACGTCGCGTTCAGCCTGACGCATAAGGCGTTCGGCGCGGCGCTTTGCTTCGCGCTCGCGACACGCCTTAACTTCGGGAAGCATAAACTCCTGATAGTACATGAAACATGCAAGGCAGATCTCGGCCGTTCCCAGAAGAAGCAGGATTACGTTCATCTCGAAGAACAGGAAACTACCTACCCTGATCTCACAGACAAGTGTCATGCATCCAAACATAAATACGACAGCGTCGTTCATGATACGAATCTTCTCAATATGCGTATACTTTCTCGGGGCGCGATGCTTACCGTTCATCATGGGTTCCTCCCTCTAGGCGCTTAACATGATGATATTATAGCATAGTACTCTAGTACTATCGCTGAGAAAGTTCAAAATCATACTTGGAAACTCCTCGCCCCAAACCTTGAACGTCACGATCAAGCGATACGCACGGCGATTTGCCAACAATCCGCTATTCCTGCGGTGCCTGACGGCACCTATGATCCGCTCCCTGCGGTCGCTGATTGATTTCCAAGAAAAAGGGGGCGCATTTCTGCTCTCCCCTTTCATAAGCTAGATCAAATATGTATGTAGTGAAATACATCAACTTCACCCTAGCTAATTAGCTAATCGATCCATCTTCAAGAACAAATCCGATCGGTTTGCGCAAGGAGTTGTCTACGATGATATTCGGGTAGTGTCGGATATCGTTGTAGACACTCCCGGCAAGATTATCGATCGCCCACTTGACCAAAACCGGTTCATATCCATTCAGCTCGCAGAAAGCTTCCCGCGCCAACTTACTTTCAAAAGAAACCGCGCAATAGTGCTTTCCATCACCATCTAAATCCTTGACAGCGAAAAAAGTCTTCTGTGCCATGTTGTCTCTTTACTCCAATCTATCAAGCACCAGACACCAGATACTTTAGCGCCGGACACTTAGCGTCTAATTACGCGATAATCCGCTCCTCAAGGTTTTTGCGCATCTCGACACTGAACAACTTGAGCGCTTCCTCCGCATCCCCGCCGTTCTCAAGATACTCGATCGACAGGTTATCCCTAGCGACAACCATGAGATCGTCGAGCAGGATAGAAATCAACTCCTCACGACTCACGGAATCTGGGGTGAAGTCATCGAACATGGTTTCCAAGAAAATGTGTTTAACGGACATGGCCATAACCCTTTCTTTGACACTCCCCGTAGTTGAAACCAGGGGATTCTCAGTTCTGCGAGGTCTGCCGTCGGGGACCGATATAGTCCTCTAGGGTCTTACGTCCTCTCCTCGAGCGTTTAGGCGGTTATAGCCGCCACGGTTCCCGCGTGCCCCGCGGTACCTTCCGTGTTGGAGAGGATGCGTTTCCCCTCCGTCAGTATGTTTCTCGCCGCATTGACGTCGCGGTCATGGTGAACACCGCACGAAGGGCAGTCCCACGACCGCACCGACAGCGACAGGGCGTCAAGCCTGTGCCCGCAGACCGAGCAAGTCTTGCTCGACGGGTAGAACCGGTCGACCTTGACGAGCGTGCGCCCGCGCTCGGCGCACTTGTACTCAAGCAGCCGTGCGAACTCACCGAACGAGGCATCCGACACGGCTTTCGCCAGATGATGGTTTCGCACCATGCCCTTCGCATTCAGGTCCTCCATGCACAGGACTTGGTTCTCGTCCGCGAGCATGGTTGTGACCTTGTGAAGGGCATCGGTTCTGGCATCGGCGATCTTAGCATGAACCCTGGCAACCCTTTTCCTCTGCTTCAGGTACCGCATCGACTGCTTTTCGCCCCTGCGGGCACCTTTCCTACGGGAGAGCCTGCGCTGCTCCCGCGCGAGCCTGTGCTCATATTTCTTGAGGTGACGCGGGTTTCCGATCTTTGTGCCGTCCGAGAGCGTCGCAAGCGTCTCGACGCCGAGGTCGATTCCGACCTCCCGGTCGGCTGCTATCGCGTCCTTGGACGGCACGTCAGTGCAGGGGAAGGTGGCGAAGTAACGGCCGACCGCGTCCAGGGAGACCGTGACCGACATGAAGCGTCCCTGGAGAGGTCGTGATACCTTGGCCCGGACATTTCCGAGTTTCGGCAGCGCGATATGGTTGCGGTCGACGACCTTGCCGCCGTTGGTGCGGTAGGACTGCCGGGCGTGCCGGCGCGACTTGAACTTTGGGAAGCCCGGCTTCCCGCCCTCGCGCACGCGTCGGAAGAAGTTCTTATAGGCGCGATCGAGGTCGCGGATGGACTGCTGGAGCGCCATGGAGTCCGCTTGCGCAAGCCAGGAGGTCTCGGGGTCGCGCTTCCACGCAGGGAGCATTCGGGAGAGCTCCGCCCACGAGACCGTCTTGCCCGTCTTCGCATAAGCGGACTTCTTGACGTCGAGGGCGCGGTTGTACACGAAACGGCAGCAACCGAGCGTCCGCGCGATCTGGTCGCGCTGTGACTCATTCGGGTAAATTCGGTATTTGAACCCGCGTTCCATCGGCTAGACCTCCTTCTGTCTCTCTATGTATTTCCTCACCTGCGCGAGCGATGCACCTCCCACGGTCGACACGAAGTAGCTGTTCGTCCAGAGCGTCGGTATACGGCTCTTGAGCCACGAGAACTCCTCGCGCAGGTCGTGGCTTGACCTCCCCTTGATGCGCTTGATCGCCCGGTGGATGCTCAGCTGGGGATCGATTGACAGGAGCAGGTGGACGTGGTCGGGCATGACCTCCATCTCGGCGATCTCGAACCCGAGCTCGCCGGCGACTTCCCATGCGATCTCCTTGAAGCGCTCGTCGACTCCGTCCACGAGGACGGGCCGACGGTACTTCGGGCAGAAGACCACATGGTAGTTGCAGGAGAAAACTATGTTGCGGTTACTCTTGTACTTCATGGTATAGATATTATACAGTATTGAGCTGCATAATATCTACCGTCTTATATCCCCATAGATAAATCCAGGGGCTTTACGACGGTCTCGGTAAGTCGGCGAGTTTTCGACAATTTCAATGGCGCGGAGAGTCCCTGGGTGAGGCTCGTAGCGCTGTTGGATTTGTCGGAAACCTGCCCCTGTCCGCGCTAGCGGACCCATTAAAAAGCATCGGATTTACCGATGCGGATTCTTCAAAGAAATCGAAATGAGGGATGTGAAATGCCTTCCGGTGATCAAATTCGCAAGCGTTTGCGAATTTGATGACTACTTGCATTTAGCTACCTAACTGATATCTAGGCATGGAAAAGGCTCCCGTCCAAAGGACAAGAGCCTTTTCCATAGGAGTAAAGATGCCTAGAGCTATTTTAGCACAAACCGAACTTCTCCCATTCCTCACCCCAGTCCAGCTCACCGTAAAGATCATTCCAGGCGAAGAGATTCACGTTCAAACGCTCTTTGTTAAGGAGTGGGCCGCACGCACGATCAACCAGACCCTTTTCACCCCAAAAGGCAATCGCGTCCTCGACATCCGACTCGTCCAACCCGAGCAGCTTAGCGATGTCGTGCTGACAATACGGGCAAAAATCTGCCTTGAAGCTCCACGCAGAAATGAATCCGAGGACAAGTCGGGCAATTAGGGATGAATCCGGATATACCTCACCGGCCCGCATGGCGGCTAAGGGAATCGGCGGACATGAAGCCTCATCGATATCAAATGCCACCTTAGCTTTTCTACCGGCAACGTTAGCTTCATAAATTCGATCGCACATCTCCAAATCAGGAATAAGATATGAACCCCTCCTGTAAACGAGTCTGCGATCAAGAAGCTCTTTAACCGAAGATTCCACTACAGCCCCGTCCATATGCAAGTACCCTGAAATGAACGTGGCATCACCTGGAATCGGCCCCTTGTCACTGGCAATCAACGACATGACATCGCGCATCTCATAAGTAGGGAGGCCTAGCGTTAGCGTCCATGTCGGAAATGAATATCCATCGCTGTTAAGGAGCTCTTCCATAGCCTCTTCGTCAGTCATTTTTTTCTCCTTCAATTCAGTCAATTAGGCTTTCGACATCTGTGCGACAGGCTCATTGAACTCGGCTATGCACTTGCAGATGCCGCTCGCACTGTACAGTTTCCCGAGTGCCTTATCATAGCCATAGTCCTCCTTCAAGCCCTCAAAAATCTTCCCGGCCTCCACCCTCGCATGGGCGGCATCGGTCGCTGCCACCGCCGTCACGTAATTCTTGCTTCCCATTTTCCCGGGAACGGTGTAATCGACCTCGAATCGATACAGCATCATTCTTATTCCCTTCTCTCGTGGTGCCGTAATACCAATATACCACAGTAGTATGCTAAGTGATCGCTCAATCGAAAATGCCTTGTAATACTAGAGAAAAAATTACCCAAATTTTTCGATGATACTAAAGTCGAATCGTGTTATAGTCTTATTGTCGCTTAACGAGGAGGCACCACCTGATTCCTTTCCAGGTGGTGCCTCCGCCTTTTTATAGCCAGATAATCAAATATGTCTTCCGAAGGCTTTGCGCTTTACATAGAGCGTTCGTCATCGTTGTAGGCGGAAAACATCATGTCCTTTTCCGCCATCCAGCCGATGCGGACTGCACCTCTCTTGCCGTCTCGACAGATCGAAAGGAGGTGAAACCTATGGGTAACAGCGACAAGGACTTCGAGAAGTCAAACCAATGCGCGTTTGACGCCTACTGCAAAGTAATCCTCAGAAATGAAGCGAGGGACGCATACGACCAGCGTAAACGCAAACTGAAACGCGAACAGCTCTTCGGAGAGATGTCGCCTGAAGAGCTGAACAAGCTCATCACGACAGACCGGTATTTCCAATTCGAACGGGATATCGTGGAAGACGGTTTGCATTTCATTGTGTGCGATCAGGGCGTATACGATGCGCTCATGACCCTTCCCGGAGCAAAAAGAAAGATCGTCCTTCTATCCTACTTCGGAGAGATGAACGACCGCGAAATCGGCGACGCGCTCGGCACCGGACGCGCCAATGTCCAATACCATCGCTCGCGTGCGCTCGCAATGATGCGAAAGATGCTCGAACAAGAAAGTGAGGAATACTGATGAGCAGGCGAAAAAACAAACTTGTTCCATTCGAAACCATCGTCCTTGCAACGCAGGGCGACCCACAGGCATTGGAACAGGTTATACGGCATTACAGACCGTACATACTCTCACTCTGCCGCCGGGAATACATTGCGGAAAACGGCAACGTTTCCATCGTATGCGACAACGAACTGAAACTGCGACTTGAAGCGAAGCTAATGGCAAAAATCCTGCTGTTCGATATCAGAGAGAGGACATATAAAACGTAACACGTAAATCAAAATCGAAACACGACTCTTAAAACCTAAAGATAGCAGGGGAGACCGCGAACCGGTCTCCCCTTGGTTACGTTGTACAACCTAATCCCGCTGTGGTATAATACTACCATACGACAATATAATCACGGAGGCAATCCAATGGAGAAAAATACCAAAACGTTCGCTTTGGAAGACGATCCTAAAATTCCTGAAATGCCGAAAAGCGAGGATGAGCAACGTAGGCAAAATGAAGACTATGCCAGAAATCTCGGACTTGATGTGATCGACCCGATAGGGGACTGAATCGCGGAACAGCCGACTGGACATGGTAAGGGCTGATAGCGGATAACCGCTATCAGCCCTTTCGTCTACCTATCTTGCCTGAAGGCGGGCAATCAACGCCTCCTGCAGGACTTTGGAAAAATTGATTCCGCGTTCCTCACATGATGCATTCAGCCACCCAGGAATCGTCAATGTCTTCTTTACCGACTTCTCCCCATATTTCCGCTCGAATGCCTTGAGATCGATGTCAACCATATTGACGATCGCCCCCTCTTCCTCCGCAATGACATCCTCAATGGAGGAAGCCACCGGAAGAACATTGCCTTCCTTCAATTCATTGAAGAGATACTGTCCACATGCCTCCTGGGCCATCGTAAACGCATCTGCAAAATCATTTCCGTAAGTCGCCAAATCATTCAGATCTGGAAAAATAACCGAATAGCGACCGTCCGCTTCTTTATAGAACACCGCCGGATAGATATAGCACATACCGTTTCCTCCTTAATCAAAAACTACTTCAGCCCCGCCTGCCTCAGCACGGAAATCGCGACCCTCAACGGAATGTCGCCGCCATGCCTCGGTATCGTGACCTTCCCTTTCTTCAACGGATGCCGGTACTGGTAGTGCGATCCTTTCACATCACACCGAATCCAGCCATCCGCGACAATCAGCCTTTCAAGCTCCCGAAACCTCATCTTCCGTTTACCCTTTCTCTAATTATAGCACGTGTAATACGTGGTGTAAATACCATACTACTACGGTACGAAACTACTACCGATAATACCGATCTTTTGCAAGGAGGGACGCTTTTTTGCGCGTCCTGCCTGCTGGTTTGTGATATATCATTTTCTGTGCATTCCTACTACGGGTTACTGGTATCTCGGTAGCATAGTACCGTAGTGCTATTCAGATTTAAGGGTTTTCACGAACTTCGCCACGATACTCTGGCTGGATTCCGCCATGTCATCGAGGAGTTTTGACGCCTCCACCTTGTCGAGCCTGCCGACCTCGATCACCGTGTCGGCCGCCCTAGAATATGCGTCGAGCGCGGATTCGATTGCGAACTTGGCTCTCGCAATAGCTCCGGTCAGCTCCCTGTTCTCGATTGCCTCAGTCACTTGGCGTTTGGCGGCATCGATCTGTTTCCGTGCGACGTCTGCAACGGCTTTCGCCGCCCTCTCCTTTTCCTCAAGTTCGGCACGTTCCTTTGCAAACTTAGCGTTCATCTCCTCTTCGGCTTTTCGTCGGGCCTCGGCAACCTGTCGATCTCTCTGTCCATTCAGTTCGTCGATCTGTTTAAGCAGTTCCGACTGCTTTTCGGCTGCGGCATCGAGTTTCTTCCGCTCCTCTTCAAGGGCAATACCGATTGCCTCTTTCTGCCGCTTCTGGTTGGATTTCTCGGCCTCTGCCGCCCGTTTCTCCAATACCTCGATCTGAGCAGCAACCTTGGCTTTCTCGGCAGTCAATTTCGCCATTTGAGTATCCTTTTGTTTCAGCTCGTCAGCGAACTTGGCTTCCGCCTCGGCTGCGTTCCTGTTTGCAAGCTCTTTAACGGCTGTGACCTTTTCCTTCTCCTGTCTCACCTCCTCCTGGAGCTTACGAAGCGCCATCTCTCCAGCTTTACGTTCCTCTGCAAATCTCGCGCGCTCGTCTTCCGGAAGGTCAATCAAAGCCAAAGCCTGCGTGTAGCTCAAATTCGCAAGCGCTTGCGATTTCTCTGCCAACCCGTTCCGACCGTACTCCTGATAGATCTTCATGAAGTTGTTCGCCGTCCTCTGGCTGTAATCGACCCTTTCCTTAAGCCACGTTCCCCACGTGCCGCGCTTCACCATAGCTTTAGCCTCGGTCAGACGCCGGCCGATCTCGATTGAGTTGAACAGGACGACCTGTTTCGTCTGTTCCGTAATCATCCGGATCTCTGAAACCAGCCTATCCTCCCTTGCAGCATCCTCGTCGGAGACATACTGGACTGTCTCCTCACTCTCCGTTTCAGTCATCATCGGAACGACATTTCCCCTTGCGATCACTTGAGCCTCGACCTCTACGTTTTTCTTCGCTCTTCCCATCTTGTTTTCCTCCTATTTTTAAATGATTTAGGCTGAACAGCTTGTCTGTTCTGCTGTGCCTATACCGGGCATGAATGCAACGTAGTGGAGCGAGGGCGCGAATCAAGGGCGAAGTCTTTCTGCCAGTTTTTACGGAGCATGCGGAGGAAAAAGTTGCAGAAAGATGCGTAGGCACCCTTGATGGTCAAGCGCAGGAGCGGCATAGAATGCCAATGCCTCGGATAGGCCCAGTTCCCGATCCCAGAGGGAACTTTCCTTTTTCCAAAAAGGCCGGCGCCGATTGAGCCCGGCATAATTTAGGCAATACTAGCGTACTGTGGTATCAAAATGAGGACTTGCATTTTCTTCAAGTGACACGTAAATGTCTGCGAAAAGAAAAATAAGAAAGGAGGAGGTATATAGAATGAACAACATTGAAAGATATGATGATACTATTAAATATGCTATTATGAATATAGTAGATGCGGTAAATAAAATCGAATCAATGAAAACAAATGAATATTTAGCGATGCATCCATATGCCATCACCCATAGCCAGGATGGATATTACCGTACATATCTTCCAGGGGAAAAAGGAAAAAGAAGACAAATTAAAAAGAAAGCGAGGGATGATCTTGAAAAGACAGTAATAGATTATTGGATGAAACATTCAAAACTATCTTTCAAAGAAAGATTTAAGATTTGGGCCGAACGGCAAAAACTAAAAGGTGTTAGTGATAACACTTTATACAGATATAAAACTGATTATGCGCGATTTTTGAAAGGGCATGATATCGAAAATAGGGATATAAGAACCATCGATGAAGAATATCTCGAATTATATTTCAACAAGATACTTGAAGAAAATAGCGTGCTGTATCAAACGTTAAAAGAGCTACTTGGCTACTTCAGAGGGACGTTCGATAAATCCATTAGAGACGGGATAATCGAAAACAACCCATGTTCAAAAATTGATTATCCTCTCTTGAAAAGCAAATGCAGACAGCCGATTATCAAAACTGCTGAAGAACGAACGTTCTCTCAAATTGAAAAAAACAGACTGATGAATTCTTTAAAAGAAAAGCTAAAAAAACATCCTGATGATGTTCGACCATATGCAATCGAACTCGCACTTTATACAGGAATGCGTGTAGGTGAACTTTCGGGATTGATGTGGGAGGACATAGATGAAACCAGACAGTGCATCATCATCCAGCACAGTGAAAAATATAATGCATTGAAAAAAACTTTTTTCGTCTCAACTCCTAAAAGCGGAAAAACACGTGTCTTCCCGCTTACAGCTGAGATCGCCGCGCTTCTAAAAAATGTCAGAGAGGTAGAATCAAAATATGGTTATCTAACTGAATTTGTATTTTCTGGACCCAACGGCAGAATTCATAAAACGAATATTTCGAGCTATATGATCGCACGCACATCTGGTGACGGATTCACAAACCAAAAAAGCATACACACCGCGAGAAGAACCTTAAATTCCGAATTGATTGCCTCTGGCGCCCCAAGAGCTATGTGCTGTGCACTGATAGGAAATACCGAACTGGTAAATGAAACCTTCTACACATACGATGTTTCTACTAAAAACTATAAGCTGGAAATGGTTTCAAAAATAAATCAGCGGACCATCAATAATAATGACAACATCAATGTTGAAAAACTATCGAGTAATCAAGAGTAATCAAGTTTGTTCGGAAAAATATTTCCTTGAAACCCTTATGAATCAAGGGTTTCAAGGAAATATGCCATTATCGATTGCCGGGTGATGATTCCTATGAAATTCTGCTGGTCATCAATGACCGGAACAAAGTTCTGATCCATCGCTTTTTCCATCAGATCCTCCATATTGGAATCGGCACTTACCGGCCGGTAATCTGCTCTTCTTGCAATCTTCGTGATTGCAATGTCTTCTGCTTCTTTCAGATTCAGGATGTTCAGCTTCTTAAGTCCCCAGAGCAGGTCTCCTTCGGTGATTGTACCGACGTATTTACCTTCCCGGTTGATCATCGGAATGGATGAGTATTTGTGGTACTCCATGATTTCCATTGCCTGTCTGAGCGTGTGGTAGTCATATACAAATGCCACTTCTGCTTTTGGCTTCAGGAAAAATAATATATTCATTTTCGTATCCTCTCTTGTATGAATATTCTGTACAGGGGAGTTTTCCCCAACACCTGTACTATACCATATTTAAGGATCGAATTGAAGATTTACAGCTGAGTGTTAACAAAAATATCATAAATTGCTTTGATTGCTGCTTCAAAGTCGTGCTCTCTCACACCGATGATAATATTTAACTCGCTGGATCCCTGATCGATCATTTTTACATTGACATGTGCATGTGCCAGTGCAGAGAAAATTCTTCCGGCTGTACCGCGTGTCTGACGCATTCCACGTCCAACAACAGCGATCAGTGCAAGATCGGATTCCAGTTCGATGTCATCCGGATTCACGGCACGGTGGATGCCCGCAAGCACTTTCTGCTCATGTTCTTCAAATTCATCCTGATGAACGAAGATAGTCATAGTATCAATTCCTGACGGCATATGTTCAAAAGAAATTCCTTCATCTTCAAATACACCAAGAACCTTGCGGCCAAATCCGACTTCTGAGTTCATCATTGCTTTTTCAATTGTAATAGAAGCAAATCCACGCTTTCCTGCAATACCGGTAATTGTATACTTCGGCTTTCTGCAGGTTCCTTCTACGATCAGAGTACCCTTTTCTTCCGGTGCGTTTGTATTACGGATGTTGATCGGGATTCCTTCTTTACGAACCGGGAAGATTGCATCTTCATGTAATACGCTGGCACCCATATAAGAAAGTTCACGCAACTCTTTGTAAGTAATTGCTTCGATTCCTTTTGGATTCTTGATGATACGGGGATCTGCAATGAGGAATCCGGATACGTCTGTCCAGTTCTCATACATATCAGCATGTGTGGCTCTTGCAACGATCGATCCTGTTACATCAGATCCGCCGCGGGAAAATGTCTGGATCGTTCCGTCCGGACGTGCTCCGTAGAATCCAGGAATCACGGCACGCTCTACTTTTGAAAGTCTATCTGCAAGTACCTGGTTAGTTTCTTCTGAAAGGAAGTTCCCATTTTCATCGAACTTGATCACTTCTGCCGCATCGATAAACTCATATCCAAGATAAGCTGCGATTACACG
>UMIT01030670.1_pt1 | contig 25925 bp, 18 predicted proteins | sample 1965911 | NCBI WGS metagenome assembly UMIT01 (sample SAMEA4836131, study PRJEB28245) | human gut metagenome | biome: gut microbiome; material: fecal sample | place: Denmark | collected 2008 | reverse complement strand
ATAAGCATGTCATCCGTAATGAAGGAGAGTTTATCATTCTTGGCAAACTTACCGTTTGTTTCCAAGTCTCGCCAGGTATAGGATCTCAGTTCTTTTTTTATCACCTCTATTTTCCTGTCCAATTCTTCTTTGGATAGAAGCAATATTGCCTGATTTTCTACATTTACTTGCTTTTTTGTTCTTCTTGCTTTAACATTCATCTTGAATACGTCTTGTGTTTTTAGATTTTACTAACTGACCGATCAGTAATAATCTAAATTTACTTGAGGTATTCTTTTTAGTCAATTCCCTTTACTCTTTAAAGTATACAGGAAGCTCCTAAAATAAAAAAAGCTGCAATGATAACCATTGCAACCGAACCGTCAATATAATAAAATACGTGTATTTTATTTTATTACTTAGACTTCATGTTTTGCGTCCTTACGTTTCCATAAGTTTGCCCTAATTTGATTATTAGCTTAATAAAATACAGTCTCACTTCCTTTCACTAAAGATATATTCACTGCAAAAGTATACTATATTATTTACCATATTTCAACAAATTTTACAGATGTCTTGTTTATCCCTTTCATTGAAATGTATTAAAAGCATCTCATCCAGTCCCAACTGCTATTTTTATAATTTATTACAAATTGTTACCAGATTTTCTTTCCCTTATTTTTTCCCTTATGAGGGTTCATAACCAAGGGTAAAACGGTATAACACGATACAAGATGTGATGAATAGGACACCAACAAAAACTTTAGTGTTTTCAAGGGTCTGCCGAGATTTTTATAACAAGATATAACAGTTATTAAATCCCTAAAAATACCTCAAGTGAGAATTCAAATTTTGGGGAGAAAGCATGAAATAGGGCTTATTATATTCATAAATGTATATATTATGTAATTTTAAATAAACGATACCGTCTCTGTTAAGGCTTTTCGGCTGTTATGGTTAGGAAGAGGAGTAGTTGTTTGGTCAGCAATTCCAAGATCAAGAAGCATTAATATTTCCTCATCTTCTGGTAAATTAAAAGCTTTTGCCAGTTCATCAGGATTAAAGAAGTTAATCCAGCAGCTGTCAACACCTTCATTGCATGCAGCTAACATAAGATGAGTTGCAACGATAGTTGCATCTTCTATTCCAGAGTTTCTTTTATCTCCCGGGTAAGTGAACACATTATTTTTATTAAAAGCAACAATTAGGACTGTAGGTGCGTTATATCGGCAAGGCGTTAACTTATCAATAGTTTCTAATGCACTTTCAGACTGTACAACATATATATGCTGTTCCTGAAGATTCTTTGCTGTAGGCGCTACTCTTCCGGCTTCCAAGATAGCATCTAATTTATCTTTTCCTATTTGTTCGCTGCTAAATTTTTTACATGAATATCTGTTTTTAATTACATCTGAAAATTCCATAAATAACCTTCCTTTCAGTGAATTTTATCTACGCTAATTATATCACTTATACAATAAAATCCCAGCACTGTAATTATATTAAGAAATCATCATCTATCATTTGTTTATATTCTGAAAAGTCACCATCATTAAAATTATATCTGTATCTTACATCTTCATCGTCTACCACGCATCGAAGTATCATTGTATCATCTTCTATGTACAGATAATTTTCCGGATTCAAATAATTCTGTTTTAAAATTGCCTCAGATAAACGATATGCAATTACTGTTGAAACTTCAAAAATCTCTGAATTGGCTCCTTCTATTTCTGCTTATCATTCTTAATACTGTTTTATTTATCATGTCTTATTATCCTCCTTAAATCTTTTTCATCCAGTTATTCAGCCATTCTTCTGTGTTATTAATGTGCATGCCAACAATAATCACATATCCATATTTTTTTGCCATATCATGAAGATACTGTACACAATATTTATACAACTCCTGACTCATGCTTTTGTATGTGGTGTATCTGCTCTGCAAAAGCCTGAAATGTTCTATTAGAATAACATTATATTTATTATGCCCTTTGTCATCTGATAAAAGTTCAACATCTCTATCATCTATAGCTTTAAAATGAATATTATCACATTGTGACTTAAATAATTTTAGAGCCTCATCACATATTTCATCAAAACTTCTTTCATCATTTTCTTTATCAGGTGAAAAAACCTGTTCATACATATGTGTTTCTGTTCTTTGTAATATATTGTTATGCACATCCTTACCAACCTGCCTATGAAAAATACTTATAATACCGTTAAAGCCTCTGACATAAATAATCTTTTAGCTAAGTCAGAAAAGAAAGAAAATGAACTTGTCATTCCTACTTTTCTGCAGTCAAGAATGAAAAAATAGGGGGGTTCCCCTATTTTTCCATTCTCTAACCTGCTTTAATTTTCAACATTTCCCAGCTCTGCCCGAAACATCAGTCTTCTCGTTCCCCTGATATTCTCAAACTGGATTTCATATGTCTGTGTAACCTTATCTACCTTAACAATCTCGCCAGTTCCAAATACCTTATGTCTGACTTTATCTCCAACCTCGAATACAACCTTTGGCAGCATCTGCTCAGTCACACCTCTGATTAATACTCTGCTGTTGTTGATACAGTCAAGAAGATTAGTATCAATGTCACTTAAAAATGCTGATGGTCTTGCAGCGAAACGGCCATCTTTCTTTCTATAAGTGCTGAGGTAAAGCATATTCTTAGCCCTTGTCATCGCAACATACAATAATCTTCTTTCCTCTTCATATTCGTCTTCATTACGAAGCCTGCTGCTTGGAAACTGTCCTTCAACGAGTCCTGGTACAAATACTGTATCAAACTCAAGTCCTTTTGCTGTATGAATTGTCATTACTTTTACAACATTATACTCTCCGTCCTCATCTTGCGCTGAAAATAATGCAAAATGGCTTAACAGATCAGCCAGCTCAACCTTCTCCTGATTATCTTCCTCCAATGCCGTAATAGTCCTAATAAGCTCTGACACATTATCAAGTCTTGTCTGGTCGATATCCTGCTCCAATGCCTGACGATATCCCATATCAAGACATTTGTTTACTATATCAGTACAGGTATAAGCAACATATGTATCATGCAATTCACTGATTGCATTGTAATATTCTATCACATGTTTCTGTGTTATATCGCCATCTTCAATCTGCTTTCCAAGTGCCTTGAAAAGACTGCAGTTGTTCTGTGCCGCTGCATTTTTAAGCTTCTCAACAGACTTCTTACCAAAGCCCCTTCTCGGTCTGGATATAGTATACATCAAATCCATGTCCGTAAGACTGTACACCATTCTCATGTATGAAAGCACCGTTCTTATCTCTTCGCTTTCATAGAATTTTGCACCGCTTAGTATCTTGTAAGGAACTTTTCTTTTTATAAATGCTTCCTCTAACGACCTTGTCTGTGAAGCAGCCCGCACCAATATAGTATGGTCGCTATACTTCATATTCTTAGCGACATTATCAAGAATAGTATCAGCTATCCACAAAGACTCATTCTTCTCGGTGTCAGGTGCATTAAATACCGGCTTATGGCCATCTGGTCTGTTAGAAATCATCTGCTTTTCAAGCCTGTTCTGATTAGCAGATATAAGTGACTTAGCCACATTTACAATCTGAGGAGTACTCCTGAAATTCTCAGTAAGTGAATAATCCTGCAGATTTTCATGTGTTTTGTCAAAATTAATCATGTATTCAGGGTCAGAACCGCGCCATGTATATATATTCTGGTCGTCATCACCTACCACAAACAGATTCTGATACAATCCACTTAGAATGTGAAGCAGCATGTCCTGTTTCATATTGACATCCTGATACTCGTCGCACAGTACATACTGGCACTTTTCCTGCCAGCGAATCCGCACATCTTCATTCCTGTTTAAAATATATAAAGTGAAATTAATAAGGTCTTCAAAGTCCAGAGCATAATTGTCACACTGTCTCTTAAGATAATTATAGAAAACCTTTTTATCCACATTTTTCTCGCTGGAAGCCCTTCTTTTAAGCTCTGTCTTATCAACGCCTGCCATAAGCTCAACATAGGACATATCCTGCTTGGTTATGTCTATATCACTCATTATCTTCTTCGCAGTATTGTCCTTGAGCGATATTCCCATATCCTCTGCCACGTCCTTAATCATCTCCAGCTCTGCCTTCTTATCAAGAATCGTGAATGTCTTGGGAAATGTCAGCCTGTGAATCTCCTCTTTAAGAAACATGTTACAATATCCGTGAAATGTTCCTGTAAAACAGTTGGCGTTATCACCAACAATATTCCTTAATCTGTGCTTCATCTGCGAAGCCGCCTTGTTTGTAAATGTAAGCGCCACAATAGATGATGGCTCAACAAACAGTTCTGTTATGAGATATGCTATTCTATATGTAAGTACAAACGTTTTTCCCGAACCTGGAACTGACGCAACCCTTATGTTGCCTTCTGTCTGTGTTATTGCCTCTGTCTGTTCCTTCGTTGCTCTTTCTGGTATGTTCATAGTCCTCTTTACCTGTAAATATTTAGTATACCTTTGGTATCTCTCCATCAATTCCATACATTTGTTTAAATGTATCTATATCCACGGCCTGCTTAATCAGCATTATCTCCTCTATCTTACCGGTATGGATATCCTGAAATCCCGCAACCTGCTCCCCTGTGCATATGCTTGTTTTCAGTACGGGTTTCTTATTCATTTTATCATAGGATTGTGTGTGTTTCTTTTTAAATATGCTCATCATTTACAACTCCAAAGCCTGCCTGCTTGTATTGTGCTGCTTTCTTAAATTACTCCTGTGTCATATGTGCCTCCTTGTATTATGATACATAGCAATGCAATATCGAACATTTATTTGTTTTCATTATACACTATTTTTATGTATACACAAACATCAATGTAAATAATATTACAATATATGTACCTATTATGGGATATATAATATTTTAATGCATAACAAAAGGCATCGGCTACCGCCAATGCCTATAAATCACTCTACTCCCAAGGCTTTATAAACCGCTTCTTCCGGAGAAGAATAGAATATCAAGCTAAATGCTCCAACTAAGTCAGATGGTACAGTTCCAAGATCTGCTGCCGATGTGATTGGAAGAAGAACTTTCTTAGCTCCACTATCAAGGCACACCTGCAATGTACTTGCCAAATCTTCCACCTTAATAAGAGTACCACCTATACTAATCTCTCCAAGTACAGCAAGACTGCTGATTGGAGGCTTACTAAGTGCTGCCGATGAAATAGCAATCAGTGTAGGAAGTGCGAGATTTCCTGTCATGCCAAGTCCCTGCATATCCTGATAATTGATTATATAATCCTTAGTTGTTGTACTGATTGAACCCGATATTGCATTTCCATTTGCCTTCAAATAATTAAATGCCGTATTAGTTGCTTCTTTTGGCTCTTTTCCGGAACCAATACCTGTACAAGTCAGCTTTCCATTTCCCGGCATCATCTGCGTTTCAAGACGATAACAGCCTATCATTCCAGTCTTTGACTTTGATACTGTATATAAGCATCCCGGTTTGCCCATACCTTCAGGAATCATCTTTCCGCCGCCCTGCTCCGGTACAGATACAAAATGCTCATCAAAACTGTCATTGTCTATGTATGAGAAGTTCACATCATAGAACTCCATTCCACCAATCTTCTTAAGCTGCTCTTTTACTCGTCTACGAAGTTCAAGTGAAATATCCATAATCTCTGCAACTTCTTCCTTGCTGACTTCTCCATCCGGATAAATCAGTTTGATAAATCCGGAAATCAGCTTACGAACAGCAATTGCATCTCTCTGGTTTAAATTATTTCCTAATTTGAAATACTTCTCTGCTATATTGCTGTAATTATCCTTACGAAGCTCACGCATAAACTCTGATAGATAATCTGTGATAAATCCATAATCATTTGTAAATGAATCCGGTCTATACTTAGGAATCTCCCATCCCGGTATATATGCATGGAAACGGTCAAGGAAAGCCGTATCCGTACCCATTTCAGGAGGAAATGGATCAAACAGACTTGATGTCTTCTGCAATGTCTCAACACTCTGATTGATATTTCCTACAAAAACCATAGATGCCTTTGCCTGTATCTCAGCCTTGCCACGGGAAAATGCACCTGATGCCATGTATCCTTTCATAATCTGGATACCATCTTTATCCTTAAACTTGATACCGGCAACCTCGTCAAATGCTACAACATCCCACATTCCGACAAGACCGACTGTATTGTTAGACATGTTATAAAACAGATTAGCAACAGTTGTCTGTCCTCCGGCAACAAGGATACTGTTTGGAGAAATCTGCTCATATATGTATGATTTACCTGTAGAACGTGGTCCTAATTCACACATATTAAAGTTGTTCTCAACAAGCGGAATCATACGGGCAATCAATAACCATTTAGCTCTATCAGAAAGCTTGTCTGGCTCCATACCAGTAGAACGAAGCAGAATATCCATCCATTCTTCCTTAGTAAATGCCTTACGTCCATTCTTTACCTCATCCATATCCACATGTGGCATCTGAATCGGTGTCAGCTTTCTGATGCGGATAGGCTGTGTATTCTTCTTGTCTTCCTCAATAAACTCATAGTCAAGCTGGAGAATACACCAAATACCACCACAAAGTAGGCGGTCATAATCCTTCACATAGTCAGCACTAATTGGAATATTTTTAATGCCGAGGTTAGAGAAAGTTGCCTCATACCTGTCTTCCTTTGTATTAAGCACTACTGTAATTCTGTCAATAACTGTATAACTGCCTCTCTCTCGAAGGAGTGACAATATCTTCTGTGCTTCATCCGGGCGGACATAGTTATCACGCAGAATACGCTTTACATTGTCTACTCCTTCATCAATAATCTCTGAATCATCAGAATTACAATACTGTCCGAGAAGATATTCCAGTACATATACCGGAACATTGGCTCCTTCTCGAATTGATTTTGTTAAATCCTTACGAACAATGCGACCATCATAATATTGACGGAGTTTCTGCTTTATAATTTCTCGTCTATCATTGGTTTCTGATATATTCGTTGAATTTATAGATTTACCCATTGTTCTTACCTTTCTGCATATTATATTCTATGAATTTCATTTGCATATACTATATAGTTGCATCAATTTTCATTATGTTGATTAATTTGATATGCTATATCATCAAGTTTTGCCGCTGTTCCTATTGCATCTATCTCTTCTCGTGACCAATACTTACCAATTTTACTCATTTCTTCTGCTGATGACTTAATTGCTTCATTAATTCCTTCAAGCGAGTCAAATGCTGTAAAACTACATGCCAAATTCTGCATCGCCTCCTTATACCCAGATGTGATATCTACTGAAGAAAATTTCAAAGCGCTTTCCCTAATGGAATCTACAATTTCCGGTTTAAAATTCATTTCCACTGGTTTCACCAATTCATTTACTCTCTCGCTAAATGCCTTAAGCATATCCCCAACTATATTAAGATTTATATTCTTCATTATTAACTTACCTGCCAACGATGCAAAAGAACCTAAAATATCAATTTTCTTTGATTCAGTTATTTCTTTTGACACAGCAACTTCAATTGCACTATTTAATTCACAATTGATATTATTTAATTGTTTTAATGTATCATAATACTGTTTAGGAGTTATTTTTTTCTGATGTGCAACAGAATTACGAATATTATGTATATCTTTCATATACTTTTTCCATTCATTTACATCACCTATTTCCGTAAATACTCTCTCCCATAAACACTTAGGATTTCTAATCTTGTCTAATAATAAACATATTTCTTCTTTTTCTAATGAATCTATTTTCTCTGGTGTAAATTCTTTTTCTAAACACATTTTCACATCAATATCTGGTGGTAAAAATAAATAGTTTTCAATTTCACCTAATTCCAAATATTCTAAAATTTCATCCATTTTTAGATTAGAAAAACTATTATGTGCTCTACCAGAAATTGATTGCTTGGCATTCTCATCTACAGTGTTTTCTATCCATCCTGCTCCGTATGCTTTTGTAACTATGATTAAAATCATATATCTCAATTTTCGTTCATATTGAGCATATTTAGGATATAATTTTTTACAGTAGTATTCAGATAGCCCATCATATATTTTTAAAATATGAAAGTATTTTAGAATGCCACTTGTATTAATATCAATTGCCATATTCTCAATGTTTTTTGCAGTCTCTCTAATATTTCCATCAGAAGAAATAGTTAAAAAACACCTTTCTTTATCTACACTCTGATTAATCTCATATTCAAATGTGCTTCTATCAATAATAAATGTAGTTCTATCATGATTTATATTATATTTTTCATTCAAGAACCCATTTAAAATATCTTGCAAATCTTCATTTGTATCATTTCCATTTTTCTTTATAAGAAGATACTTCATAAGTATATGTGCCACTAAATCACCTTCTATCCAAATAAATACCACGTTTCATTATCAAATTATGCTCCATATATAACAAATCAAGTATAAGCTCAATCGTCATAACATAATTTGACGCTGTTTCCATCCTTATAATAAATATAAAGGCACTTATCACATAAGCCAAATTGCTTATAATTATAATCATACCTAAAATACATAAATTGATCCTTATATATTTTATATGGATATGAATTATCTGTTACTTCAATTTTTTCATTGTCTATAGCAAAATAACTATCAGATTTAAAGCTTTTTCTATAATTATCCATAATTATTCCATATGGTATCACCTTTTCTCCCTGTAATATGGATATCAATTTTTCATAATCATAAATTTCACCTATAAATGCATAATAAAAAAAACATTTATCATTTGTTATATTTGCAATATCAATTGCCACTAATTTTTCATGATAAATGCATGCAATACAATATTGTTGATTATCTTCACAAAATTCATTTGCCTCAATGCTTTCCGCACCTAATATAATATCATCCAGTTCACCTAACGAAAGCTTTAGGTCATCTTCTGTACGGATATCTGTTATCCTAACACAATCACTTTTAATTATATTAAGATAATCTTGATTTTCTAAATCTCTCATAAAGACTTTTCCTCCATCCTAAAATCCAAAATCATCCACAAACGCAATATCAATCATAAACTCATACTGCTGCAAGATATTCTTCTCATCGTTAGCATCTGCCAATACAAGATAATACTTATCGCCATACTTATATTCTCTTGACTTCAAAGTAAACTTCTCATGGAAAGTTCTCTTCTCCGGTGCATCTTCTCTACTATTAGCAATCATAGGCACATCAAATGAAATCTTTTCTCCGTCTTCCGTAGTAAAGTAAGCCACGATACTTCTTGCTTTCATGGTGTCTGTGACTTTCTCTGTCTGAATGAAATCAAAGTATGTGATAAGATTCGTCACCTTACGGGTAACAGAGGTCAGAATAACATCCACATAATCATATGCCACACCTCTGGTATTCGTTGTAAGTTCAATAACCGGAACTATCATCTCCTGCAGAGACGTACCGCCATGCACATAGTTCTGTCCGCCTCCGGCAACCTTAAAAATATCTGCTCCTACCGGAGTATCCACATAGAGTTTACCCAAGTACGCCATTGTTCTTGCCATGATTCCCTGCTCATTTACTGCATCTTCTGTAATAAGAAATCTCTTGTTTGTATAAAGGCATTTATCCTTTGGATATGTAACTTTATCAAATTCCTGTAATCTGTCTCTCTTATATAAGAAGCCATGATCTGCAGTGATAAGAAACTTAGGTGTAGACACATATATGGTCAGCTTTCTAACCAACTTATGTATCTCTTCTATCGCCTCTGCACAAGCGTTGAATACCTCATTCTCACTTGCAGGCTTGTCTCCTCTTGCATCCACCTGATTGTGATAGATGTACACGATATTCTTGCCCTGAATCAACTCCCTGATTCGAGCCTGATTAGCATTTGCCACTTCATCAAATGACAAAGCCACATTATTTTCGTTATAAGATTTCAGTATCTTGTCTCTCTGTTCCATACTTGCACATGCCTGTCCATCAACAGTCACATTCAAGTTGCCATCCACCTGCATCTTTTTATGTGGAAGCAGACTCGCCATTCCTACTGATGTAACAGAAGGCAGGCAACTAAGCATACACTCCATCTTCGGTGTACACTTCTCATCCAATTCCAATCTGCCGAAAAGTTCCTTTGCACACTCATACCGGAAAGCATCGGAAATAATAACAATAACTCTCTGCTTTCCATCGTAGCCTCTAAGATAATGCTTATAGAAGTCTTCCTGCTTCGGCAGGTCTGTAGCATTCATTACCTCATTTGTGAAATTCTCATTCCACTTCGGTGTTATCTTCTGCAAATATGTATTCGCATATATATTCTCTACTCTCTGTCTTACATCAGAGAATTTGCTGTTATCTTCAATCTGGTCATATGCATAATAAAACCATCTATAATATGAATCTATAAGGTATGATTCTTTCTGATAATTTTCGAATAAAGTCCTAATATCACTTGAAAACTCCATAAGTGATACCGACTTCATCATCAAATATGCATACTTGATAGTTGTATATTCTTTCTTGTATCTGTCACTATAATGATATGCCTTAGACATTCTCTGGTCACATACCTGAGCGATATTAAAACCATCAATCTGTGCATCTAAAATTTCGTCATTTAACTGTTCCAATGCCCAGTCAATAATAATGTCGTCTAATCCGGCAAATGCATCACAAGCAAATATGTCAGACATCTGGAGAGAACTGTCTTTTTTCTTCTCCACGTCTTTCTTTAATCCATCCTGTATTCTTGTCACAAAACGTAATGACTTATCTATTCTTTCTACAAGTTTGTCATAGGCATCCTGATAATTCACATTGTCCATGATATTACGGATAAAGACCACAACATCATTACGCTTCTTAAGAATATAAGACCTCATTGCTTCCGGAACAGTAGCCTTTAATGTTGATGATGCATAAGTTAATATCATACAAGCTGACAAATCATCCATGTTTGGCTTTTCAGATTTATATCCAAAGAATTTTTCACAAAGTTCCCAGAATTTGTCAGTCAATCCATTATCATCTAATGCCTTAAAATACTTCTCATTATCACCAAGCATCATCTGCTTAACTACTTCCTCGAAATTTGGAGTCTTTACATCCGTGAGTACAGCAATCAAACCTATATCAATTGTCTGAGCATTATAATGATCAATTCCAAGTTCCTTGAACTTCTCAATACGATGTTTATTTTTCCAGAAATTAGCATACTGTGATAAATGCTCCTTAAAGCGATTATCAATGCCTATCTCCTGTGACATCTGCGACACTCTGTCTGTATAATAAGGTGTTGAGTAATAATACATATCTGCAAGCGGATTCTCTGCATCACTTGGCTTTGCAAAGGCTGCATAGACAAGATATTTACCCTCTTTATCCTCTTCGTTTAATAAAAACTTAGAATAGAACCAGTTTGTACCATCAAGAATGTGCAGCTTTACATCACCAAGTTGCAGTTCCGATACCTCATCTTCGTATTCACCTTTATCATCAAACCAGAATATTATTCTTGTCTCTGACTTAGCAAATTCTGTATTTAATTGATCCTGTATGTTCTGTAAATCCATATTTCACCTTCTAATCTATTTGTTCAGATAGTCTGCACAAATTACATTTGTTCAATCATGATATCTTCAATTTACTCTCAAGCCATGAAATAATTATCCCGCAATATGGCGTTAAATTTCGTTCTTGTACCAAACTTTCATATGTACGCTCTAATTCATGTATAAATGCATCCTGAGATTTTCCCTTACATTTTCTCATAATTCTGCTTTTCTCTTCCATCAACACTCTTTTACGTGTTTCAGGAAGGGAGACTGCTTCACAGTTTAGATTCAGTGTTTCTGTAACATCCTTGTTAATATCCTCATCATCTGAATAAATTCTACCATCTGATTTATATTTTATCTTTCTAACTGACGCCTCATCAAATGGATTTATCGTAAGTTCTATATTTCCTCTATGAGCATCACAGGTTGTGTCCTCTTTATTTACACCTTTAATCAAGCTGTTGCCATAGCATACGCCAAGCATCCATTTAAAATCTAAAGTTGCCTTCTTATCATGCTCCACTTCATCATACGGATGTCTTGGCCTGCAATGCTCAATTCTTTCCACAACCGGACTATCAATTTTTCTCATACAATACGCACACAGATACCTTTGCTCCTCCCACATCTGCTCTCTTATATCTTTAAGCACATTTGAAGGTATGTCAGTTTCATAATCTGCATCAGGATACTGCTTACGAAATTGTAATAGACTATTAGGTTCTTTTCCTCTTCTCACAACTATCATATGCTATTCTCCCAGTATCTTTTCTAAGTCCAGTGATGTTCTCGCTGCTGCAATATCAGGATCTGTTGCTCCCACAATTGCTTCAATCTCTGTCAATACCTTATCTGCTTCTTTGTAATTATTTTCATCCATATATGAATAAAATAAATTCATACGCTGCTTGATATCCGTTGGACGTTCAGATACCTTCATTACTTCTCTTAATATGGAATTTGCATCTCTTCCATAGGTTTGCGCCGCTGGCATATAGATTCCTCCATTATCAAGAATGCGAATCTGTTCTTTGGCTACTGAATTAATTACTGCCGGTGCGTGTGAGCTGACAATAAATTGTATCTTTGGAAAAATAGTATTTAAATCACTTATAATAGTCTGCTGCCACTGTGGATGTAAATGTAAATCTATCTCATCAATCATAACAACCCCAGATGTCTCTTCTAGCACCTTGTCACCAAGCATCGGATTCAATACTGCCATACGATATGCAATATCTCCAATCATACTGAGTGTATTTTTATAACCATCACTCATTTCATCCATTGCGAATTTCTGTAAACTTCCATCTCCACTCTCAAAATTTAAAACCAATCTATGTGTATCTAGGTCAAATACAATATCAGCATTTTTTGAACCACTAATTCTTTCAAAACACTTGCAAATGGCAGATTCTACTGTCTTTAACAATAAAGGCTTTTCCACCTTACCTGTCCTTTGCTGCTCCTGAAGGCTTTTTAAAGTCTGAATCTGAAACCAATTGAGCATCAGTTTTTCATTAGACTCAGCCGCCATGCAATCTACATAACCGACCTGACGTTTAAATTCAGTCAGTGATTTTATGTTTTTCTTTTCTTTCTTCTGTGCATACAAACGTCCGGTACCATAATAAGATATTAACGGAAGATTTAATGACTTGTCTCCCGTCATAATTCTATTCTGCACGCTCTTTGATATATTGGTTAATTCTCTTGCTTCTTTGACTGTTGTATTTCCACTTTCAGAATTTAGAGAACGCACCCATTTCACATTATAATTGTCCAGAATGTCTCCTATACTTTCAATATTTACAGGAAACTGATGCTGCGGATCAACTGTGCCATCAAGATCATGGAACTCATATCTAGCATCATCTTTTGAAATACTTCTACTTACTCCAACATCAATCCCCAGTAAAAATGTACTGATTGCAACAGCAACTGCATCTAATATTGCAGTCTTTCCAGCTCCATTCTTTCCGACAATCAATGTTGTATGTTCATCAAAATCAATCTCTGCTTCTTTGAAGCATCTGTAATTTATGATTTTTACTTTTTTCAATTTCATTTATATTTCACCTTCTAATCTATTTGTACAGATGATCTGCACAAATTACTTTTGATATTGGTAATGGTGGTCACTCAATGAACACCAGTTACCACCTGCTGGTCACTTAGTGGTCGCTCTTTTATTTAAAGTGACCACTATGCTATTCTTTAATTTTATATATCGTATTGTTTCCTTCTCCAGTTTTGCTCTGCCCATGATGTCATAATCTTGTCGACATCACTTCCAGCACATCCACATCGCCAAATACATCTCTTTGGTCTGAGAACATCGCACGGACTGCCTCTTCGGTACAAAGAAAGTCACCTTCATAATCTCTTTTATAAGTGCCTTTCATTGGATCTGTCCCAATATAAACCGGCTTATCATGTCTGTCTGCCGCTGGAACATCAATTCTTAATATTTTCTTTTCTCCAACAACCACAGGTCTGACGTGATGATTCAGTAAAATATTCTTTGACACCTTATTCCTGTCATTCAATGTACTCCAGAAATCTTTCTGATATTTAACAATCTGCTTATCTGTCAGCCCTTCAACGGTAAAAGAATCTCTGTATTCCCTAATTCCAAGCATAATCGTGCCACCATTTGTATTTGCAAAAGAAGAGTATGTCTCCAATATACTCTCTGGAAGTCCACCTGTTGCCAATTTGCATTCTCGCTCATGATCTTTGACAAGGTTCAATTCATTGAATATTTCATGCTTCATCTATAATAAAAACCTCCTGCTTATGATTTATTCACAACTTTAGTCCTTGCAAAAACTACCAATTTTCACCTTTTGCTTGCTGATGTTTGTTTTTGAGAATCTATGATAAATAATTTAGGCGGATTCTCCCCTTTTTCCAGCCTAGACTTATGAAGACTCTCAATCTTATCATCCCGTACAGGATTTCCAACTTTAACATACACAAATACTCTCTGTGTAGTACCTTCAGCTTTTGCATACTCTTCAATTTGTTCTTCGTATCCATGAATATAATCAGCATTTGATGAAAGCTTTATCTCAACAACAGTTTTGTCATTTCCTCTGCTCATTTTTAAATCTACTGGACCAGGACCTTCATTTGCTTCAAATGCCATATCTATATTATTTTGTGTACAATAATATTTCCCAGAAAGATGTAAAAGCCTTTGTAATGATTTTTCCCTTTTACTTGTTGATGCAGACAGAATTTCATCCCAGCCTCGATTGTTTTCTATCCAATCTCTAAATATTGAAAGGACTTCAATGGTTGCTTCCCAACTACTTAATTCTCTCTTCGCAGAATGTGAAAGCACATCAAATACACCCTCTTTTTTTATCTGTTTAAATGTACTTGCCACCAAATATTCAGCATTACTTTCAATTTCATATGGTGCTATTGTCTGTGTACGATAGTTTTCTATCATTCTGCCACATCGCTCAGAATTTTTGAAAATATGTTCTTTCAAATATTCTTTCTTATCTGCCGAACACATTTTTCTCCATTCTTTTCCAACTGCCTCATTTACCTCGTCACGAATTGCTTGATTCTCTTGAATCACTCTATCAATATCACTCCAAGATTCCGCTATTGGAATCTCATGCAAAACCTCTTCTGGTAAATAAAGAAGTTCACATTTTTTATATGGATTAATTGCAATTTCCCCTTGAAATTCAATACCAGGATATTTATCCGTATTTATGTTCAACTTTCTATTTATCCCTATCGTATAGCTTCTTATATCTGGCAATATAATAGTTGCTATCATGTCACTCAAGCGATCTGCTGAAACATTCTTTTCAAAAAGTCCTACAAGCTGGAATATTTCCGGCTGTTCTGAACCTGATTTAACTATATCAAAAGCATCATTTATTACTTGTTTCGACAAAACCGATCCGAATCCTGCATCAATTCCAGTTTCTGAGACGCCAAGATTAATTCCACTTACTCCTGGAAAATGAAAAAGTTCCAGTGCAGCCCTGTATAACTTATCTTCCTTATTTTTTGAAGAATCAAGCAAAATCATTATTTTTCGATAGAAACTATTAATTCTTTCATAAGAACCTTGAAACTCTGGCGTTTTATTTACTTTAAGTCTAAGTAAATTAATAAAAAATGGACTATCTCTATTAATTATAGAATCAAATACACCAAGTTCTTTAAATTCGTTATCCAAGTTCAAAAACTCTGTAATAAAAATATCTTCCATATATAATCCTTTCCAAATATAATTTTGCTTAATTTCAACTATACATTATATCTTTGCCAACAAGTCCACTTTCAATGTTTTTTTACCTTCCTGTGCCACTTCTACACCTTGGAATTTCGCATAATTCACCTTTACACCATCATCCAAGTCAATCTCGATTCTCTGATTTGCAACATGGGCAATGGCTTCATCATATATCCTCATCTCTGCAAGCTGTTTAGTGTACTTTGTTGCCGCCTTTGTGGCTTTCGATTTCTCTGATGACGATGTCGCATTGTCAATCGTATACTGTGCACTCTGCATCGCAGTTTCTACATACTTCTGTGCCCTATGGAGATAATCAGTTCTTACTCTGCCGACTGTATCCGCATCATAGCGATGCATGTAAATAAGTGCCTTAAAACCATTCTGCTTGCCACTATCGAACAGCCAGTAAATAGGACGTTTACCAGAACCAGTAACAGAATAAGTATTGCAATGATCCTTGAAGAAATCATTTAAAAAATAATTTCTGATTACTTCTCTGCTTGTGTTTCCTTTGTTACCAAGTGCTTTTGCAATAAAATCAAGGTTTGTCTTCAATGACTTCTCACCATATACAATCTTCACCCATTCACAGAATCTTGAAACAATATCATCCGAAAAATATTCTTCATCACAAATCGGAATGATATTATCTTTATCAGGATTATAAGTACATTTTTTCACATCATCATCTGTCTTATAATAAAATTCACCTGTCGGAACAGATGCCCCCGATGCTCCTGCAAATCCAGTTCCACAAACTGGTGCTGATGCTTCAAAGAAATGTGCTTCAAAAGGCTGTCCTGCCAAAACAAGACCTTCCTCATCCAATGAATATCGTCCAAACATACATCCAACAGCATAAGAAACCAAGCTCTTAATATCACGCTGTAAATCTGCTTTACGAACTGTGACATCTTTATCTTCTACCTCTGGTGTTAATTCATCCTGCAGACCATAAATATCAATAAAAATACGATTCAGTTCTTCCTCATTTGCTTTGAGCTGATTAAAACGCTCATTACATTCATTTTCCCAGCAAGTGTAACATTCTGCTAAATCAACCTCTGTTATATCATCAAATAATGTTCTATTCTGTGAGATAACAGATATTAGTGGATGACGTTTGAAATCCCATGAGGTTTCAAATGAATCCCAATCTTCTTTTGATATTTTTATAGCACTATTAACTTCGTTTAAAATCCCTTCTTTATTTTTGTCAAATGACTTGATTGGCATGGAAGTAACAGGACCTATCATATAATTTAATGTAGGTGCAAGAAATTCCAAAAACTTCTTTGCAACTACTGAATTGCAAAATGCAACAATAAATTTCAAATCAATAATTGATGAAAACATACTAAATCCTGCCATATCTGACAAATAACCATACTTTTTTATTCTAAATGCTGGAGCACCTGTAGAAATCCTAGACCATGTAACTAATGGCTTGAATTTCAACTCTTCTGCATATTGTTGATAATGATGTCCTGTAATTTGACTATTCCTTATAATATCCTCGCCATCATTTTTCCAATCAATAACTGTGGCATCATTTCCATACCATTTTCGATATTCCCCACCTTTATTATATGGAAACCACTTTTTATCTTGATAAGAGTCTTCTATAGACATCGCACCATAGTTAATATTTTCTTTTTTAATCTCCCACCACAGATGTATAAATTTTTCATTATCTCCAGTCTGTATTCCTACTGATGCTGTTACTACATCTTTCAGTAATTTATCGGCATCAAACGCATTTATAATATTCTCAGACACCCAATATGCGATTGGTGCACCTTGTATTTTCTCATAATTTTCCTGTCTAGAATAATATATTTCTTTCTTTTGCAAATACAGCTCTTCTTTTTTCGATTGTGAACTTGCTTCAACTAATCTACTGCAAGATGCTATATAATTATTTATTTTTCTTTTACTTAAGACAAAACTTGCCGTTTGCACCACTTCTCCTGCAATTTCCTCAAAAGCCCTTGCTCCCAAATGTGCCATATTGATTATCGTTTTTTGTTGCAACTTCATACGTAACTTTTCATAACTAGTTAAAAACATCCATGAGTGCTGTGTAATCATCGCCTGATACCCATTTTTCTTTAGAATCTCCCCACAACGCTCAATGAACACTGCAAATAAATCAGCCTTACTATCCGGATAATTTTTCTTCACAAAATTATTCATTTTTGCACTCAGGTTACTTGTTCCTGCATATGGTGGATTCGTAGCAACTATTTCATACTTCTGTGCCATCACCTTGCCAATTCTAATCAACCGTTTCAACTGCTCTGCTGTCTCATCCAGTCCATACGTATCAAAAGAAATCTGGCTTTCTGTATCTGTATTCTCTACAAATTTCTCTAACAGCTCCCAATCATAATCTTCCACATTAAGCAAAGAACCATATTCTTTTGCGTCATTCAATGTGTTAAGAAGTCCTTCCATCTGCGATACTGCTACATTCTTCTCTGTATCTGTCAATCCAGTGCCAAAGTATTTAAGCTGACCACGATTAATGCCATTACTCTCCTGCACAGCATACACATTCGGTTCTATACCTCTTGTCAGGATTCTTCTATCATACTGTCTTGCTTTCATCAATACTGCAAAATAACTCAACTGTGCAGCTCTGTCATCTATATCAAGTCCATATATATTATTTTGGATAATACTCTGTGCAGCATCTCTCTGTGACCATCCTGCATTTTCATATATCTGCATAAATACATCAAATGCATACACCAGAATATGTCCTGAACCCATACAAGGATCAATAAGTTTTATATCCTCCGGCTTTAATGTTGCATACTCTGCCTTTATCTTATCAAGTTCATGCTGTACAAACTCTTCCTGCTCTGCCTCATCCAAATAGTATTTCCATTTGCTCTTAAGTTCTTCATCCGGATGTCCTTCTACCCACATTCTGCCAAGGCTGTTTTCAACCATGTATCGTACAATCCAGTCCGGAGTAAAAAGCTGGGTGACTGCCGGTACTTCTTCTTTTGTGATTTTGGTTTTCTTGGCAAATGCTTTATTTTTAGGCTCTGTATTGTAATACTGATATAGCCAGCCTATGATTTCTACCTGTCCTGCTACCTTGCCATCCTCATCAACAGATGTGATGTTAAAATCTTTCTCATCAATACCATCCACAAGCATACGAATCACATCATCTTCATTCGTAAATGAGATGTTAAGAAGCATTTCTGTATAGTCTTCTGTCTCTTCAAAAAGTCCCGGTAAAACTTCATGAAGTAGATTACACTGTTTGATAAAAAGCATTCTAAATAAATCATCCAGCCTGTTATTCATTTTGGCATCAATGATTTCTTCTCTCTCTTTATCAGTGAAATCCCAGTCAATATCTGGAGCCATAGTTACCACATCAGGCTCATTTTTTCCTTCTTTTTCAGAAGAAAGCACACGAACTCTTACAGGATACATATAGTCGTTCACTTCCATAAAACGGATAGCACAGATTCTGTTAAACCATGTATATGCCACTTCTTCTACTACTGCTTCAAAGCCTCTTGCATGAATCTGGTCTACCAGTTTTCTTCTCTGCTCACACTGTTTTTTGTTAAGTGTTACCTCTGTTCCTGCTGCTGTCTTGTATACCTCAAAATCAGCACCTTTTGTGATTGCTTCACTGCAATTATTCGGTGTAATTCCAAGCATACCAGCTTTATCCGTAACGGATGCTATCAGCTTATTTCTTGCATCTATTGCAAATTTTTTAATTGCATTTTTGTTCATGTGCTATATCCTCCAATCAAGCTTATCAGCTCAATGTAATTATTGTGTCTTCTTCCAGTTCATCCATCAATTTCTGCTTCATCTCGGAAAGGAACTTATCAATATCCTGCTCTGTCTCTATCGAATATGTTCTAGCCCCTGCCACATTGCTGATGGAAACATTCTTACGTCTCTTTGTCTTTACTTTAGTCGGTGCTGGAATAGGTTCAATCGGCTCTTTACCTGGTACTACCGGTGCGACAGGTGGTTCCGGTGCAGGCTGATGTGCCCTCTCATATTCATCTATCTCATCCAGACACTTGATTTTTAAAGTGTCACTTTCCAGCTTGATATTCTTAATTGCAGCAATATCACTGGATGTTCTGAGTTTCTCCCAGATCTCATCAAATCTCTGATTGATACGAGGACGGAGCACTTCCGCAAATGGCTTAGTATCCAATACTTCTTTCACTTTAAGGAAGTCGTCATGTACTAATGGATCCATGATAGCTGCTTCTTTTTCAAGCAATCCCATATGAAGCTCTTCAAATCTCTTATTTAATTCCGGTAATCTCTGGATCTTACTGAAAGGCTTGCTGTCCTTTACGATAGTCTCTATCTCTTCGACTTCCTTTAACAGCTCCTGGTCACTTACATACGTCTTGCTGTTTCCAAAATATGCAAGATTCTTTACTGCCTCTTCAAAAATCTTTTTCTGATCTCCCTTAAAGAAATCAAATACAGGTGCAGTATCTTCTGCATCATCAAGCAGGTCATCTCTCTTCTTATCTACTGTCTTGAAGAACTCTGTAGGCTCATTGATATCAAGGATTTCAGCAAGTCTCTTTCTAGCCTCTTCCATCAGTCGCTTACAAGGATATTTTGGATTGATTCTGTACTCTACAAGGATGTCATCGTATACTTCGACTTTATCCTTTGCTCTGCTCTTGAAGCTGTTCATAATTTTGTCATCATCATCACTGGATACAGTAAATCCGAAGTAATCCTTCATAACTTCTTTTGCAGAGCGAATCTGTCCATCCGTTGCTCTTTCTCTGATGTCTATCAGGAGTTTCTCTACATATTCACGCCTTGTAATATATCTGACCAGTTCATCCGAATTCGTTGAAAGTAATGACAGGCTCTGACTGTTAAGAGTAAGAGACACTCTTCCCAGCTTGAACAGCATTGCAACAAGCCACTGCACATCCTTTGGATCAAATCCATAAGGTGCTGCACCAAACTTATCCTGTAATGATTTGAGGGATGTCTTCATATGTCTGGCATTATTTAATCCAATTACCTGCACCACTTCCTCTAATGCAAGCTTATTCGGTGTGGTATCACTTGTACCAAGGAAGCTCATCTGACCATCACTATGCTTAAATATAGCACTAATATCTGAAAGCTCCGGTGCTGTCTCCATGTATGTGAGCTTATTGTATTTCATTGCTACAAGCTTACCTAATGCTTCATTTATTCTCGTTGCCGGCTCCTTGGCTGAAATGGTTGCCTTATCGCCATTTACATAGATATCAGCATTCTTTAATGCATCCTCAATAAAGATTCGGATTCTATCCTTCTTCTCAATACGCTCATCCTCTTTTGCCCTGCGGATACTGTCAAAGCTGCCTCTGGCTCCGGAAGCATTTTTATTAAGGAATTTATATATCTTGATGGATTCTGTAATCTCATCAAGGAATGTACTGTCATTTGGCAGCTTCACAATCACACTGCTTTCCTGTGTTGAAAGTAAACGAAGTGCAGAGTCTGCATAATCCCCACCATAAGGTGTAATAACTGTCACTCCGATATCGTTAGACTGATTGCCCTTGAAGAATCGGTCATCCACCTTCTGGTTGAATGGGAATAAGTAACGACTGCTATAACGGTATTTCTTCTCCGTATAGATTTCCTCGAAGATAACTGTAGACGCTTCTCCGATGATTTCTCCCATCTCTACTGACTCATTATTGATAGCATTATTGATTTCCTGCTCCTCGTTTGTCAGAAAGATGTATATTTCACCATTCTTCTGTACAAGTGTCTCTTTTATCAGCTTCTTTAATGATTCTTCAATCTTAGAGCGGACTTCAATTCTGTCATCATCAATATTGGAAATCATAAGTGTAGTAAGATTATCTACATTTGCCTTGATTTCCTTGACATATTTAATCATAAAGAGAACTTTCAAAAGCTCTACATCGAACTCATCCAGCTTACTATTATTCTCTGCATCTGAGATTACCTGACTGTGCTGGTGGTCAATAAACTTATGTAAAGGATCATAGAAGAAGCTAAACGGAACCAATACCCCATCCTCTTTATCCATTACTCTGATTGCCGACTCCTGAAACAGTGCAAGCATAGAACGTGACTGATCAGACAGATGCTTTCCACTTGCGCCATGTGTTCTGACCGCAGTAAGTACCTGTCCTAAAAGATTGAACTGATATGGTATGAATGGATAGCAGTCTGCAAAATCCCCCTTATCTGCATACAGCTTCTTGTCCGCTGTATCCGCTGTAAATGTAATGAGATTCTTGATAATTGATTCTTTCTGCTCATAGAGAAGTCTGAGCGTCCGTGTTGCTGTCTCATTCTTTGCAAGCACACGCTTACGAATTACTTCATCAACATTGGATGCCGAAAGAGAAAGTCTCGTATCAAAACGTCCCTGAATCTTAGAGAAGTCATTTCCCTTTGTCTTTGTAATAGAATCAATATCCTCCTGACTTGTTACGATAACCCATGTCTTACCTTTGCAGGCTGTTCCAAGGTCTTCCACGATTGTCTGGAGATTGAGCATAAGCTGTGTATCATCTGCAATATACTGACCGATTTCATCCACTAAGAAGATAACATGATGATTCGGACCTTTCTTAGCACAGTATTCCTGCACAAGTGATACAAACTTCTCGATGCTAAGGTCATAGTTACCCTTTGCATTCTTGCACCAGTTGCGGGCTGCTTCCTCACTCATAAAGTCCATCTCAACTAATGTCTTTACTACTTTATCCTGAATAACTGCAAATGCCTGTCTCTTTTTCTCCCAAGGTGCTCCTGCATTCGCCTCGAACTTCTCTTTGAACTCTTCAAATCTGCCTTCATCATCCAACTGGCGTTCAAAATCAGCCAGATAAGGGATTGAACCACAATATCCCATTTTCTCGTTGAACACCTTCATAAACACTTCTACGATAGCCTCCTTGCCGGAGCCTACCTTTGCAGAACCCTTTGAATCAATATTGAAAAGCATGACATCTGACTCAATTGTTCCAGCCTTTGTCATCTCTGCAATAAGCATCGGATCTTCTATTTTTTTACCATCTGTAAAATACTCAATAGCTCTTTTACCTTCTACTGTGCTGTTTTTTAATAAATAAGACAGTATTTTTAAGAAGTGAGATTTACCACTTCCAAAGAATCCGGAAATCCAGACACCCATCTTATCTGTATATCCATCTACACCCTTTTCATAATTGTTGAAGAAATCTCTGAAATGCTTCAGAAGCTCCTTAGTCACTACATATTCATCTAATTCCTGATATACATTTTCTTCATCCGACTGACCTACTTTAATAACACCTTTGATGTCACGGTCAATCTGCTTTTCAAACATATTTTTAATCTGCATTGTATTTCCTCCTCTACACCAGACGGAATGCCCTGTAATAGTTGTGTGAATCCATCGTTCCAAATAATTTCAAATCCTGTCCGCTATACTCTCCCGGATAGAAAAGCACTACCGGCACACTGTCAAGCACCTGATGCAGGTTATTTAAGATGTTGTGACTTGCAATTATCGGATGGCACTTGCCTACTCCGGTAAGAAATACCACACTGTCTGTCAAATCTTCCTGCAATATTCTTGATATGATTAGATTTAGCTCATTTGTCTCATCCAGTCCCAATGTTTCTACAAGGCTGTCTGCCATTTCAAAAAATCCATTCTCTTTTTCCAAATCAAAGAATGCTTCCAGATAACCTTCCTCCTGCAATATCTCAATCATAAGATGAAACAAGTCAAACTCAACTATTTTGAAATCTTTATTTCCGTTATTTATTCTGTCTTTGAGGTATGCTATATGATTTCTCACATATAGTTCCTCACTTGGGTCGTAATCAAAGATATAATATCCCACTTCATTTCCAAGTCCTTTATTCTCTCTAAAAGATTTTTCTGATATTTTATCTTCTATCTGATTCAGTCTATCATCCAAACTTAACTTTGCCATACTCAGACTCCTTTAACTGCATTGATATATGCATCCATTCCATTATTATGAAGCAGTTCCTCTATACGATAATTAACAAGAGCATGTCTGATTACCCTTGTCTTTGTTGATTCAATCAATCCGGCATCTGCAAGATTTTTCGTGTAACAGTTCTTAAGTTTCTTAATTCCTGATTCTGACCAGCCTGCTACTTCCTCACTTTGAGCTGCCTTATCGTCAAAGAATCCATTTATATCTCTATCTTCTATCGTCTTTTCTCCAAGTATTACCTTGCCACGATACACCTCATATACAAATTCAAAAAAGAGCTTATCTGTATTCATAATTGCAATAAGGGTCAGCAGCTTTGCATTCTCGTTATCAACTTTAACCAAAAGCTCTACTGCTCCATCAGGCAATGACGAAAGACGATTATAGACATAATTGAATGTTCTCCGTAATCTGGTCTCATTTCTAAGCTGATAAAGATTCTCACCAATCACCTTATCCTTTATTTCATCCTTCGACATACCTGCTGACATAAGTTCTGCTGTCTGTTTCATCTCTACAAATGCAAATACCTGAGACACCATGCCTGCACTATAGTTCATTGTTTCCACCATCCTTATTCTTTTCATAGTGGATAATGTCACCAAAGTCGCAGTCTAACTCATCACAGATTTTCTCCAAAATATTCATAGAGACTTTCTCCCCCTTTGTCATCTTGGCTATAGTGCTGCTGCTTATTCCAAGACCATTAATCAAGTCCACCTTCTTCATATTTTTATCAATTAATAGTTTCCACAATCCATTATACGATACTGACATATACATTACCTCTTTGTTTTCTTAATCACTATCTATATAGCTTTTATCGTAAGTTTCACCTATACGTCTCCTCATTGTGGCTATTTTACCATATCTACGCTATTCTATCAACCAAATTACAAACAATTACTTCGATAAGTCGAACTTTCTTTTTGAAACATTTTATTCTTTGGTTCGATACCAAATAATGATACAACTCCATAGCTTTATATTCATAAATGCAAATATGAAACAATATCGTATGTATCCTAGTTATCTTCATTTTTACTTATATTTTTCACTGGCAAGATTTATTTCTCTACACACTTCCTCCCTCAACTTCTCCGGTCCAACAACCTTATACATTCCCGCATGCTGCATAAACCACCCTACAAGCGTAACACTATCCATCTTCTGAAATACTGCTCTGCAACGGCCATTCTCCAGTTTCCTTACTCTTATATTCTCCCCTGCAAAATCATAAAGGATTGCATTTGCTGCCTGCCCCGGTTCGTATTCAACTTCAACTCTGATGAGCTCCCCCTGGAAATGATCCACGCTCTTTTCTATGTATTCCTGAATTATCATTTCCGGATTGACACCTACTTTTTCCTTGGCATCAATTGCCTTTTCTTCACTCAAAGTTAGGTTTACAATCCTATCCAGTCTGTAATTAACCAGATTATCGTGATTATCATGTGCACCTATCAGGTAATAATTATTATCAGACCAGTAAATTGCATACAAATTAAGAAGGTACTTCTTTCCTTCACGGCGCAGTACCTTCTTCATATCATCATTGATTTCTGTATACTGAAATTCTATCTTTCTATGCTGGTAAATGGCTTCAAGCATAGTCTCTATGTATGCACCAATATTTTCTTTTGCATTCACATTCCCAGAATGTGGCATCATCATATGTGAAAATCTGATTCTGCCTCTTTTACTTGTCAGGTTAAGAAGATTCTCCCTTATCTGCATGGCCTCATTTATTGAAACACATCTTGCCTGCTGTACTGCATCCATCATTATTTTAATCTGCCAGTCTGCAAATACATGAGTATTCATATACCAGCCGCTACGCCTATCTGTGGTCTGTACAATGTCATATCCACAATCCTGTAGAAGTGCAATATCTCTATATATACTTCTTCTGTCAACTCCTTCAAGCTCATATTCAGTACTCAGTTTCTCTACAATCTGAGTTGCATTCATTGGAGTTTTTTCATCTGTAGTCTGCATAAGCTGCAGCACTCTTATCAGTTTTTCCTTTGTCTCCGTTGCCATTTTATAATACCCCTCAATGTTAGCTAACGCCATTACATTTCACAT
>UMIT01018310.1_pt1 | contig 27587 bp, 28 predicted proteins | sample 1965911 | NCBI WGS metagenome assembly UMIT01 (sample SAMEA4836131, study PRJEB28245) | human gut metagenome | biome: gut microbiome; material: fecal sample | place: Denmark | collected 2008 | reverse complement strand
CCGCCGTAAGCTCCCGCATTCATCACAACTGCACCGCCGATCGTTCCCGGAATCCCGGCTGCGAATTCCATCCCGGTCAGCGCATGTGACGCAGCAAGCGACGCCGTGCGTGACAGGAGTGCTCCCGCTCCCGCCGTAATCCGCACGCCGTCTGCCGAAATCTCATCCATCCCGTCTCTGGTAAGAATGACCACCCCACGGATACCGCCATCTCCCACCAGGAGGTTACTGCCGTTTCCGACAATGTAATATGGCTCTCCCGCCTCCCGGCATGCACCGGTAACTGCTGCAAGCTTCTCCGCTTCCAGCGTCACCAGCACATCTGCCGGACCGCCCACACGAAAGGTCGTGTGGCGGCTCATCGGCTCGTTCGGATGAATATTTTCTTTTCCTGCGATCTGTTCTAACGTATCCAATAACTGTTGTTTCATGCCTGTTCCTTTAAAAATGCAATATAGCCGCGATATGCCTCATACAGATCCACCTTGCTGATGATCTCCCACGGTGCATGCATGTTCAGCACTGCCACACCGCTGTCAATCACACGCATGCCATAGTTGGCAAGAATGTAGGCGATCGTTCCGCCGCCGCCCTGGTCTACCTTGCCGAGTTCTGCCGTCTGGAATGCCACCTCGTTGCGGTTCATGATCGCGCGGAGTGCTCCCACGTACTCTGCATTCGCATCGTTCGATCCGGATTTGCCTCTGGCTCCGGTATATTTGTTAAACACAAGTCCTCTTCCAAAATATGCTGCGTTGCGCTTCGTCATCACGGACGGGAAGTTCGGGTCAAATGCCGCCGATACATCCGAGGAGAGAACGCTCGAGTTCTTCAGTGCACGTCTGAGTGCCAGTTCAGAATACGTTCCTGCCGCATTCATCACCTCTGCGACCGTATTCTCGAAGAAACGGGACTGCATACCGCTCGCGCCGACACTTCCGATCTCTTCCTTGTCTACCAGAAGGCATACACTTGTGATCTCCGGATTCTCCATCGCCGCAATCGCCTCAAAGGAAGGATATGCGCACACTCTGTCATCGTGTCCGTAGCCCATAATCATGCTTCTGTCAAAGCCGTAGTCTCTCGCTTCGCCAGCCGGTACGACCTCAATCTCCGCAGAGAGGAAATCCTCTTCCTCTATATCATATTCCTTTGCAAGGATCTTCATGATATTGGCTTTTACTTTTTCCTTGACGTCGTCTTTTTCATCCGCTTCCGCCGGAATGCTGCCGATGATCAGATCGAGGTTTTCTCCCTCAATGACCTTGGCTGCCTTTTTCTCCATCTGCTCTCCGGAAAGGTGGATCAAAAGATCGCTCACGCCGAATACTGGATCACCCGGCTTGTCTCCGACACTCACTTTGACCACGGTGCCGTCCTTTTTCGCAATGACGCCGTGCAGAGCCAGCGGTAGTGTCACCCACTGGTACTTCTTGATACCGCCGTAATAGTGGGTATCCAGCATCGCGAAATCCGTGTCCTCATACAGCGGATCCTGCTTTAAGTCCATGCGCGGGGAATCAATATGTGCGCCGAGAATATTCATGCCGTGCTCCATGTTCTTCTCACCGATTACGAACAGGGCAAGTCCTTTTCCCATATTGTTTGCATATACTTTATCTCCGGCTGCAAGCTTTGTACCCTCCTCCAGCACGGTATCCAGATTTACGAATCCCGCCTTCTCTGCTTTCTGTGCAAAATAGGTGACGCACTCGCGCTCCGTCTTGCAGTCTGACAAAAACTTACGGTACTCCTCTGCAAAATCAAAAACTTCGTTTCTCTTTTTTCCTTCCGGGTATTTCTCCCATGCGTTCATTCTTTCCATTGCTGTTGTTTCTCCTAACCTATATTGATCTATTCGTCTTCCTCATCGTCGGACTTCTTCGTCAGGTTCTCCTGTACACGGCGGTACAGCTCCTGTGCGGCATTGTAACCCATCTTCTTCTGTCTGTGGTTGACTGCCGCCGCCTCACAGATGACTGCAAGGTTACGTCCGGCGCGGATCGGAAGCGAATGACATACGACTTTATTGCCGAGGAACTCTGTGTACTCCTCCTCAAGTCCCAGACGGTCATACTCGTTATCCTTCTTCCAGTCTTCCAGCTTGATGACCAGATCGATCTGCTGCTTCTCCTTGACGCCCTCGACACCGAACAGCGTCTTCACATCAATGATGCCGATTCCGCGCAGCTCGATAAAGTAACGTGTGATGTCCGGTGAAGTACCGATCAGCGTATGCTCGTTGATCTTGCGGATCTCCACGACATCATCGGTTACCAGACGATGTCCTCTGCGCACAAGCTCGAGTGCTGCCTCGCTCTTACCGATGCCGCTCTCTCCCATAATCAGAAGTCCCTCGCCGTAGACATCTACAAGCACGCCGTGAATGGTGATGCACGGTGCCAGCTGCTCGCTCAGGCAATAGATCAGCTCCGCCATGAACTCGGATGTGCTTCGCTTGGTTCCGAATACCGGCAGATTGCTCTCCTCCGCAATTTTGAGGAACATCTCGTCCGGCTTTAAATCACGGCAGAAAATGACGCACGGAATATCGTAAGCCATAAACTCCCGGTAGATCGCTTCTTTTTTCTTCTCATCCAGCTGCTGCAGATACGTGTATTCCACGGTACCAATGATCTGCACACGAGACTGCTCAAAATGCTCGAAATAGCCGCTCAGCTGCAATGCCGGACGGTTGACATCACGGATCATGATCCGATGTCCTTTTAATTCCATCTGCGGAATAAAATTGCACAGATCGAGAATCTGCGCCACTTTTGCTACACCAACACCACTCATCCCTTACGCTCCTTTGTATGTGATTTACTTTTGTGCAAATTATACCATAGGCACATGGAATCTTCAACTAATCGGACGGCTGGTTTTCCCGTTCTTTCTCCCGGAAAAACCGATAAACCGAGCGCGCTGCCTGCGGGCTCATGCTGTCCGTCTGTGCGAGGTCTTCCTCCGTCGCCTCCCGGATTGCCTCCAGCGACTGATATTTTTTCATCAGCGCCTTGCGCCTTGCCGGTCCGATATCCGGAATGTCATCCAGCACGGAATGTACCTGCTCCTTGCTCCGGAGCGACCGGTGGTACTCAATCGCAAAACGGTGCGCCTCGTCCTGAATTCGCGTAATCAGCTTAAATCCCTCGCTTCCACGGTCGATGGGTATCTCTACATTATGATAGTATAGCCCGCGCGTGCGGTGATTATCATCTTTGACCATTCCACAGACCGGAATATTAAGATGCAGCTCCTCCAGCACTTTGAGCGCAATGTTCACCTGCCCGCGGCCGCCGTCCATCATGATCAGATCCGGAAATCTTGTGAAACTGCCGTACTCCTCCGACAGGTCCTTTTCTTCCATCTCCTCCATCTCACGCATGCCATGCGTAAATCTTCTCGTCAGCACCTCATACATGGAGGCATAGTCATCCGGTCCCGACACCGTCCGCAGCTTGAACTTCCGGTAGTCACTCCGCTTTGGCTTGCCTTTCTCATACACAATCATGGAACCGACCGACTCAAAACCGCTCGTATTTGAGATATCGTACGCCTCCACGCGGTTTAATCCTTTCATATCTAAAAGCTGTTCAATCTCCTTTAACGCGCCGATCGTCCTGCCTTCCTCGCGCTTGATCTTCTCGCGATCCTGCGCAAGAACCATCTTGGCATTCTTCTGTGCGAGTTCCACCAGCTTTTCTTTCATGCCCTTCTGCGGTACCCGGATGTAAACCTTGCTGCCCCGCTTCTCGCCAAGCCAGTCGGCAAGCACCTCCTGCTCCTCGATCTCCTGCGGCAGCATAATCTCTCTCGGAATGAACGGCGTTCCCGAATAGAACTGCTTTAAGAATGTGGTAAGGATCTGGGCTTTGGTGTCCTCCGTTCCGATCTTCACATAAAAATGGTCTCTGCCGATCAGCTTGCCATCACGGATAAAAAATACCTGCACCACCGCGTCGCGGTCATCCGCCGCCAGCGCAATAATGTCCTTGTCCTCGCCGTCCGTGTGCGTAATCTTCTGCTTCTGTGCGATCTGTCTGACACTGTTTAAAAGCTCCCGGTACTCAATCGCCTTTTCAAATTCCAGATTGGCCGACGCCGTATTCATCTTCTCTTCCAGAGACTTTAGCACCGGCGCATAATTGCCATTTAAAAATTCCACCACCGCATCCACGCGCTCACGGTACGCTTCCTTTGTGATATATCCCTGGCAGGGCGCCGTGCACTGATGAATATGATAATTCAGACACGGGCGGTCCTTTCCCGTGTCGCGCGGCAGGTTCCGGTTGCAGGTGCGCAGCTGATAGATCTTGTTCACCAGCTCGATCGTATCCTTGACTGCTCCCGCGCTCGTGTAAGGACCAAAGTACCGCGATTTGTCTTTTTTCTGCTGGCGGGAAAAGAGAACTCTCGGAAAATCTTCCCCGAGAGTCACTCTGATGTACGGATATGTCTTATCGTCCCGCAGCATGGTGTTGTACTTCGGCCGATGTTCTTTGATCAGATTACATTCCAGTACCAGCGCCTCCAGTTCGGAATCCGTCACAATGTACTCAAACCGCGCAATCTGTTTTACCATCTGCGCTTTTTTGATACCCTCATCATGGCTTGGCTGAAAATACTGGTGCACCCGCTTGCGCAGACTGACCGCCTTGCCAATGTAGATAATGGCATCACGGCTGTCATGCATAATATAAACTCCCGGCTGATCCGGGAGTTTTTTAAGTTCTTCTTCAATTACAAACATTACTGTTCCTCATGATCCTGCGTATTGCGCAGCAATACATCATCCATGTTCTGACTCTCTGCGGCAGTTTTTCCCTCCTCGAGTTCCTGACGGGCTTCCTCCGCCTGCTCGAAGAACGTCTTCTTCTCTGCCTCGTCCTCCGGCTCCGGGATTCCTTTCAGTTCACGGAAAATCTTCATGAATTCCTTACCGGTAATCGTCTCATGCTCGTAGAGGTATTCTGCGATATGATCGAGCACCTCCCGGTTCTCCGTGAGGAGACGTATCGCCTCATCATATGCGTGATTGATAATGGCAAGTACCTCCTTATCAATCTGCGCCGCCGTGTCCTCACCGCAGATCAGTCCTGCGCGGTTGTCCAGATACTGGTTCTCCACCGTCGCCAGGCACATCATACCGAACTTATCGGACATACCGTACTGCGTTACCATTGCCCTGGCAATCGCCGTCGCCTGCTCAATATCGTTCGCCGCACCGCTGGTTGCCGACTGGAATACCAGCACCTCCGCTGCACGTCCTGCCATGTAAGTGGTAATCTTCGCTAAAAGTTCATCCTTGGTCTGGAGATACTTCTCCTCCTCCGGCGTCTGCAGCGTGTAGCCGAGCGCTCCCATCGTACGCGGAACAATCGTGATCTTCTGTACCGGCTCGGTGTTCTTCTGAAGCGCCGTCACCATCGCGTGTCCGACCTCATGGTAGGACACGATCTTGCGCTCCTTGTCACTCATCACGCGGTCCTTCTTCTCCTTGCCGCCGACTGCCACAAGTTCAAACGCGTCAAACAGATCGGACTGGTTGACAAACTTTCTGCCGTTCTTGACGGCATTGATTGCTGCCTCATTGATCATATTGGCAAGATCGGAACCCACCAGACCTGCCGTCGCAAGTGCCAGTGCATCCAGATCCACGGTCTCATCCATCATGACGTCCTTGGAATGTACCTTGAGTGTCTCCAGACGCCCCTTCAGATCCGGCTTGTCGACAATGATCTGGCGGTCAAAACGTCCCGGACGGAGCAACGCCTTGTCCAGTACCTCCGGACGGTTGGTTGCAGCGAGAATCAGAATTCCCTTGGACGTGTCAAAGCCGTCCATCTCCGCAAGGAGCTGGTTCAATGTCTGCTCTCTCTCGTCGTTGCCGCCGTAACGGGTGTCACGGCTCTTACCGATCGCATCGATCTCATCGATAAAGATGATACACGGTGCCTGCTTCTGTGCTTCCTTAAACAGATCCCTCACACGGGAAGCTCCGACACCGACGAACATCTCCACAAAATCCGAACCTGCCAGCGAGAAAAACGGTACCTTCGCCTCGCCCGCCACTGCCTTGGCAAGGAGCGTCTTACCGGTTCCCGGAGGTCCCACAAGAAGTGCACCCTTCGGCAGCTTCGCACCGATGTCGCGGTACTTTTTCGGGTTGTGCAGGAAATCGACAACCTCCTGCAGCGATTCCTTCGCCTCATCCTGTCCCGCAACATCCTTGAACGTCACGCCGGTCTGCTTCTCCACATAAACCTTGGCGTTGCTCTTGCCGACGCCCATAGCGCCGCCGCCCATCCGGCGCATCACCACGCCGAGCACAACCCAGATCAGCACCAGCGGAATCAGGTAGCTTAAAATACTGTAAATCCAGGTGGATGTGTTATCCGGAATCACTCCGCTGATATCCACGCCCTTTTCCTTAAGTAACGGAATCAGCTCATCATCCGCCACACGCCCGCAGTAGTAAGTCACCTCGTAAGGTGTTTTCTCATCGGAATTCAGTGTGATGTCGATCTGGTACGAACCGATCTCCACTGACTTCACGCTTCTGCCTTCCCATTTGCCAGTGCCGTTCACCATGTCGAGAAACTCCGAGTAAGACACCTCCTGCGTGCTCATCTGGTTGAACTGATTGGTTACAAGACTCATAATAAACAGCGCAATCAGTGAAATCAGTATAAGTGCCATCAAAATCTGACCATTGTGATTCCCTTTGCCGCCGTCTCCGTTATTCCCTCCGTTTGAATTACCGTTATTGTAATTGTTATTCGATCCCTGATTGTCCATTGAAGTATTTATCCTTTCCAACAGGCTCCGCCAGTTCAGAGTCTGGATTCTTATCGTATATCTTCTATATTATATTGAAAATGGAATTTAAAAGCAATACGTTCTTCGTGAAGTTTTCCTGTCATTTCTAAAATAATTCTAAAATTTCCCGGCATACTATTTTCTGTGTTTTTGAAATTGTGCTGGATTTTCCGGACACTTAGTTGTATACTGTATGGGTTATATAGATCGTATTACTATTATTCACACAACTGTACTTTTATATGAGGAGGAAAACCCTATGCCTGTAAAATATGTCTTTGTCACCGGTGGTGTCGTTTCCGGCCTTGGGAAAGGTATCACGGCTGCTTCTCTGGGAAGACTTTTAAAAGCCCGTGGCTACAAAGTGACCATGCAGAAATTCGACCCGTACATCAACATCGATCCCGGAACCATGAACCCGATCCAGCACGGCGAGGTATTTGTGACCGATGACGGTGCAGAAACAGACCTGGACTTAGGACATTATGAGCGTTTCATCGACGAGAGCCTGACCAAGAATTCCAACGTTACAACCGGTAAGGTATACTGGTCTGTTCTTCAGAAGGAGCGCCGCGGCGATTTCGGCGGAGGTACCGTACAGGTCATCCCTCACATCACAAACGAGATCAAGAGCCGCTTTTACCGGAACTTTACTTCCGAGGAGACACACATTGCCATCATTGAAGTCGGCGGTACCGTCGGCGACATCGAGAGCCAGCCGTTCCTCGAGGCAATCCGTCAGTTCCAGCACGAAGTAGGGCACGAGAATGCCATCCTCATTCATGTAACATTGATTCCATATATCAAGGCATCCGGCGAGCTTAAGACAAAGCCGACACAGGCGAGCGTCAAAGAGCTGCAGGGAATGGGTATCCAGCCGGATATCATCGTCTGCCGTTCCGAGCATCCGCTCGATCAGAGTCTCAAGGACAAGATCGCGCTGTTCTGTAACGTGCCGAACCGCAATGTACTTCAGAATCTTGACGTTGAATATCTCTATGAGGCGCCGCTTGCCATGGAGAAGGAGAATCTCGCCAAGGTTGCCTGCGAAGCGCTTCATCTGGACTGTCCGGAACCGGATTTAAAGGACTGGGAGGCAATGGTCGACGCACTCCGTCATCCGAACAAGGAAGTGACTGTCGCATTAGTTGGAAAATATACCGCACTTCACGACGCTTATATCTCCGTTGTGGAGGCGTTGAAGCACGGCGGCATTGCGGAGCGCGCAACCGTGAATATCAAGTGGGTGGATTCTGAGGACGTCACAACAGAGAACGTGGACGAGATCTTATCCGATGTATCCGGTATTCTCGTACCGGGTGGATTCGGTTCCCGCGGTGTCGAGGGAATGATCCTTGCCGCAAAATACGCACGTGAGCATCAGATTCCGTACCTTGGTCTGTGCCTCGGCATGCAGGTTGCGATCATCGAGTACGCAAGACATGTCTGCGGCTTCAACGATGCGCACAGCATCGAGCTTGATCCAAACACCACGCATCCGGTCATCGCACTCATGCCGGATCAGAACGGCATCGAGGACATCGGCGGAACCTTACGTCTTGGTTCTTATCCGTGTATTCTGGACAAGACCTCCAAGGCATACGAGGTATACGGTGCTGAAGAGATCCATGAGAGACACAGACACCGTTATGAGGTCAACAACGACTTCCGCGCTTCTCTCACCGAGAGCGGCATGAAGCTCTGCGGTACCTCTCCGGACGGCAGAATCGTAGAGATGATCGAGATTCCGGAGCATCCGTGGTTCGTTGCCACACAGGCTCATCCGGAGTTAAAGTCCAGACCGAACCGTCCGCATCCGCTCTTTAAGGGCTTTGTGGAAGCTTCGATCCGATGTAGCGAGAAATAAAGATATGCGAAAAATTAAGGGACTGTAGCCACAGTCCCTTAATTTTTTCACTATTCTTCTACACCATTACTATCTATTACTGCAAAATACCAGTAGTTACATCAAAGTAATAAGTTGCTCCGTCAATCACCGCATTTCCTTTCGCCATCGTTCCATACACCGGATCAAAATAGTAGGTTCCCTGATCTGTCGTCTGCCATCCCTTTACCATGTGGCCATCTGCGTCATAGCGGACCCATTTCCCAGTTCCGTCTTCTCTATCTGCCCACTGTCCGGCTTCCGACTCCTGATAGACATCCTTGCTTACCGCTTTTGCTCCCTGCTGCACGTTGTCTAACCAATACCATGCGTCTGAATCCGGATCATAAATTTCTTTTCCCCGATAGTCTGGGTTATTCGGATCATACCCCTGCAGCACCTCATTCTCATACCAATAGTCTTTTCCGCCAGCAGAAATCCAGCCCGTATAGGCTGTGCTCGGCCATTCATCCGGTCCCTGGGAATTATAAGGTAACGTTGCATTAAAATAAGGATCATTACCTGCTGTTTCTGCCGTGGCATATGAATAGTACTTTTATCATAATTTCTTTCTCCTTGATTTGCCCCGGAAAGCCCTTGTTTTCAAGGGTTTCCGGGGTTATTGTGATATGCTCTGAAATTACAGATTGTGACAAATCAGAGCAGAACCCTGCAAGTTGTTACTACCTGTTAGTAGTAAAATTGGTAGTAAAACGAAGATTCTTACTACTAAGGCATTTTTAGTCTCCCACTGTAACATAATTTCCAAATATATTACACAACTCCTCTGAAGTACTATCTTGGATTCCAAGCAACCTAATTACATAATCAATATAATTTTGCTTTTTCCATCCAAACGCATTTGACACATTTGTAAAAGGCAAAAGGCCTTTATTATTTATCACTCTAAGCGCTGCAAGATAATCTTTATCATCTACAATTTTCTGTAATTCCTTACATGCCTTACTGTACTCTTCTTGCGGTTTTACCTTATCTACTATTTCATATAAAGATGTTTTATAATCATCAATTGTTTGTGTTGATTGGTTACAAACATTATTAATTGTATTTTGACACCTTTTCTTTGTAAACAACAACGCTTGTTCTTCTAAATGTAACTTCAAAAATTCTATTGTTTTTTCTTTCGTTTGTTCTAACAAAACATCTACATTCTCAATACTTTGCTTTCTAGCAACCAGTTCAATAACTTGTGGAATCAAAAATAAATTTTCAATCTCCGCAACAGAAGGTACATATATTTTATCCTGCAATAGCGAGTTTATCTCGCCTTCAGTTCTTCTATCTCTATCAACAATTCCTTTTATTGTCTTGTAATGTAACATTGGCAATTTGTTATATGCTTTTGTAGCTTGTATAACTGACGCACACCCCTCTAAGGGAATAATGTTATATTTAGGAAATAACCTAGAATACAATTTTCGATCAATACTTTTATCCGGTGTTCCTTCCACAAACAATACTCCATGCCTATTACCTAATATCTCAAGTAATAAATCATCTGAAAAATCATTTGAATCTAATAATTCATAATCCCACTTTTGTTTATCAATCATATTTTTTATCCAAACAATTTGTGTATTATTCCTAGTTCTGGCAAAATCCAAATTATGTGTTATATATAAGTATACACAATCCTGTCTTTCAGCCTCTATCTCATTCCAAAGTCTTTCTAATATTGAATTATGCAAATGATTTTCTGGTTCATCTATAATAATTAAAGAATTATCTTTTGCTGAAACTACTTCAGCAATGTAATGAAAAATTGCTCTTTCGCCATCACTCATAGCATTACCATTATATTTATCCGAATTACCATCTACACTTTCAACCTCAATCTTTCCAGCAGAAATTTGTAACCTTCTGTGTGTTATCACCTTTTCCCATATTTTCTTTATCTTTTCCAATTTCGTCTCATTATCAAATTCTTGATTACCTTCCTTGTGTTTTTCTCGGTATTCAATACTTTTTTCAAAATTTTCTGTCATCAAAAATTCCATGAGAGGCTGATAATCATTCAACATATGAGTTTCAGGATTATTTCCCCATCGACTATGTCTTTTTCCATCCTTTTCAAGCCATCTTCTATTATCATCAGTAGTTCCATATAAAAAACGATCCTCCGCCTTTTTTAGTTCAGTTGGGCTTACATATTCTGGCATATCAAGCGATTTTTGTGCTGAAATTCTATGTACATTTAATTCTGGGTTATTTTCATCAATCCACACACTCATTCTAGTTTTTCCCGCTCCATTAGCTCCTAATAAAACTATTGACTGCTTACCTTCAATGAAACTTTCGTTATCATTTATATCGGGAATTCTAATTTTCATAATTGCACCTCCATCAAAGGCTCATTTCCTTTATTTATTATTATATCGTCATTTCCACTTCTTTTCCATAGAAATAACGCCCCAGCCTAAGCCGGAGCGTCATCTCTTTTTCATATTAAACTACATTAAACATCTTCTGCGACATAGATTTCTCTTTTTCTGCTCAACCTCCGCCTGTGCCTTTCTAAACTCTTCCATTCGCTTCAATTCTTCCTCAGCATCATCGAATCCGATATGCGTGTACACATTCATTGTGACCGATATATCTGAATGCCCCATAAGGTACTGCAATGTCTTGGGATTCATTCCCGATTTTACCATATTCGAGCAATAGGTGTGTCTGCATACATGAGGCGTAATGTTTGGCATCTGCACCCGGTAGATGTCATTGTATCTGCCGACCATATGATTGAATCGGTGCTGCCAATGCATTGCCACAAGTGGCATTCCATTATCATCGTAAAATACTATGCCTCTGAGGACATCGAAGAATATCGTTGGGATATTGAAAATGATACGGAATACTGGGATTTTTCCACTAACATTCTTGGTAATTTTACGTTTGATGTTCACACCATGCGGAAAGATCTCGAAAGCCTGTACCGGGATACCCTTGTCATCCTGATGTTCAAAAAATGTCTGGAACGGCTTGACGTTTCCACGGATCTTGCGCAGATCACATGGACGAATGAATTTGCAGATTTTAATTCGTTTCCTATGCAGAAACATCTCGGTAAAATATCAGCTTACCTAAATAAAATGAGTGGCGTAACCATGAAGTTGGGACTGGATGAAAATGGAGAATTGAAGGTCATGCCGGATTTCCATTCTGTTTTTGATGCTGCCCGATTCGCTCTGTCGCAATATGTATCTATCCCTACGGATTACCCCATCGCTTATGCCGACCGTGTGGGCGTTGCCACCTGTGAGTGCTGTGGCCGTCTGTTCATCAAAAATGGAAACCGCCAGAAATACTGTGACAATCCAGAATGTAAAAAGGAACGAAACCGCAGAAAATCCCGCACTGCTTATCGCAGAAAGATACAGGAAGAAAATGATAACCGATGGGCGTGACCACGGCTGTTTTCACACCGGGGCAAGATGTGGCAAGTAATATAGGTTATTTTCTATATAGGCTCTATAAGAATAACCTAAATCATCTGCCACAAGTTGCCCCAACTGTTTTTTCCATAGAAAAAGGGCATCGGTCTACACCGACACCCCATGTCATTTTATCCTTATTCTCCGTAGCGGAATGCTGAATTTCCCGTAAGATTTCTAAGCAGAATCTTTCTCGCTATCTTATACTCTTTTCCGATAAAGCCAAGTCTGAGCAGAAAACAGCGGAAAGCATATTTGTCATTGTCCGTTTCGGTCGGCTTTGATGATACCCTTTTTGCATCTCTTGCCATATCACACAGCCTTGAGATAAATTGCGTGTAGGCTGCAATCTCATCTCCATCCACTGTGTATGGAAACCATGTGAAATTTATTTTTTCATCTGTAATTTCAATCTCTGTGCTGTCCATCCGAAATGCACGTTGAAAAAGTGTCTGCTTATTTGCTATGATCTTCTGCAAATTTTCCAATGCCGTATCCGTAAGACTATCTTTTGGAATTGCTATTGTCAGCTTCTCCTGTTGCACTGGCACTTCTTCGGTTACTTCTGCATCGTCCTGAAACCCACACTCTCGTAACTGCAGAATCAGGTCTTCCACCGTTTCTTCCTCTACTCCCTCCGGGATATGCAGTACTCCCTCTTTGTCCAGTCGGTATCCTGCAATATCATATGCACAGCTTGGTACCCGTTCATAATGCGGTGCTGTTCCAAGTAGGTTTCCAATCTCCTGTGCCAGTTTCGGTCTCTGCTTTGCTTTCAATGTAAATCTAATTTCATTCTTCATAATATGTACCCGCCTTTCTTTTTCGGTAGTACATATATCACTCTGATGGCACAGAATTGCAAGACAATTCGGATTATATTTCTGCCAAAATGTACGCAGAAAAACTGTGATTTTTATGCTGCTTTTTACACGTTTTTTCTGCGTATTTCGGTACTATCCGGCAAAACAAAATCAGCTAAAGTGATGACATTCAGCGGATATTTTCACATCAACCGACCTTGACGGGTATCCCCCCTGTTTAATTCTGCAAAAATTCGCACGAAGGGGACCATCGGTCTAATATAGAAATAGACGCAGAGAATTCTTATCCCCCTACCTTATTATCCATACAGAGTGCCAAAACATATTATATTGCCTTCTTCAAACCTGTTATATAATTTACAAATGAAGCATACATCTCCTCTGTTATAGATTTATGCAACTTTAATTCTTTTTCAGTAGCTACTAACTCTTCAAATGCTATATTATGAACACACTTATTAAAATCAAGTCTTTGCAATACTTTTTTAGTATACGGTCTTTTTGCATCCTGGAAGGATATACTAAGCAAGAATTTTTGTACTCTTGAACTATTTAACAGAAGCATACAAGTATACGCATCTGAATAATTATCAAATGACAGAAAATATGATGTATCATCAACCATAATCGGATGCTCTATTTTATTCTCATTATAAAGTAATGCAAATAACGGTCTCTTATAAAAACCAGAAATCCCCACTTTATATTTTGCATATGAATAATCACCAACTCCAAACATACTAAATGCTGGAGCACCTTTGTAAATACTACTTCTTCTAGAATCAAATACATCTTTTCTATCACATAAATACTTCCATGTTTTTGGTGCTAAAGCTTCAATATAATTGGTTTCTTCCCTTGCCTTTTTTTGAGTAACAATAACATATTTTGTAAAATCCGAATTAATAATCGGTTTTTTAAATGAACTACTTTTCATTAGTGGAAAAACAAGCAAATCTTCTAATTCAACTTTCTCTTTATTCTTATTTTTGTAATTGTTCTCACCTTGCTTCTCTAATTCCATTACCCCCGCACAATCATGCTTAACTCCTTGTCTCCATTCAAATACACTCTCGCCATCTAAATCTAAAACATCATCATCTAAATTACTCAGTTTTCCATTTTGAAAAGAAATTCTTCCAGAAATAGTATTTGGGGTTTCGATGTCATAAACCTCACACTCCCGACATTTTGAATTTGATGTAGACATTTTAATGTATAATAAACATGCTGGTGCACTAATCCCAAAAAACTTTGAAGAATCAAAATTATATATTCTAAGGTCATCAACACATACATCATTTCTATCAAGTTCAAGTAATACATTTCGTGCAACAGATGTTTTACAGAGCATTGCAATAGCAACATTCTTATTAACAGACTTTTCTATCAATTTTAATATTATATATTCACATATATCAAAATTACTTGCACCTGTTATAGCATCAGTTCCGCTTAACCTTTTAAAATTCTCCTTTTCTGGTAAATTAAAATTCAATTTAGAATTTGTCGCCCAAGGCGGATTCCCAAGAAACAATGTTTCCGTTTCCCCAACATATTTCTCTATTTTATATGTAAAAAAGTTATCATTTACAATATGTAACCTATCATCAGATATACGCTTTTTGCATTCATCACAATACTCTGTATTTATTTCTACGCCGACAATTTTTTTTATTGTAGAAAATGTATTCAAAGCAGCTTTAATAAAATTACCCAAACCAGATGTTGGTTCTATTACAACCTCTGGATTTAACTTGAGTTCATTGTAAAGCAAACTGCAAATAGTTTCTGCAAACTGATTTGGGGTTTGATAGTCACCAAATTCCTTCTTCAAATCACTACCATTCATAATTTAAAACCCCATTTACTGTATTGTCCAATGCAATTACTCTTGCATATTGCAATCTCCACTGTAAAGCATTACTAATTGTTAAATATCCTTGCTCTGGTTTATTACACAATATTTCGTCTGCTAAATCGGAATACACTATATCATCACCTGGAACATTTTTATCAACTAAAAAACCAATGATATCTTCTTTATTTGCGCCATCATCTACCATTTCTCTTAATCGTTTTGTAATAGTATAATCAGCGGTTCTAGACTTATCAATAAATGTACAATACTTGAAATCCAAAGTACATGAATTTGCTGTATCTTTCTTATCATAAACAAAGACTAAAATGTTATATCCTAATCCAAATATCTTCTGACGTGCATTTTTAAACGGACAACTACTCTGTGGCTGAACAATACTTGTAACCTTTATATCCGTTTCTATCTCCGCTCCTGGTAGATCAATTCCCTTGGCACTGCTTCCAATCTCAATTTCATATTTACTGGAAATATAGTCTTGAAATCTGTGTTCAACATATGTTCCTACCGCTTTACCATCAGTCACTCCAATAAGTGAAGAATGATTTTCCTTTTTCATAAATTCACAAAATATTTTAGCTTCTTTTTTTAAATCACTTATATCCATAACCTTCATTTCATCTCATCCTCCAAGGTAAATTATGCGATGTTATTGTAACGCATTACTTTCTTTTAATAAAGTAATGATTATATTTTACACACATCGACTGCATTCCAACTATCCTCCCAATTTACACCTTCTGGTAGTAATGCAAGATGCTCTGCCTTTTTTATTGCTTCATCTTCCGTCTCCGCTTCAATCTGAATTGAACCCATTTTCATTATTGTTACATCCCATATTTTCTCCATAGTCATTCTCCTCTCTTAACCTATCAATTGCAAATCTTATTACTTCCGACTTAGTCATATTAAGCAAGCGACAATATGTCTCCAATCTAGTTTTAGTTCTCTCATCCATTCTCAGCGAATACACATATTCCTTATTATTTTTTCCTTTTGGTCGACCTATATTACTCATTTAATTCACCTCATATATGTAGTATACTTTTTGCATTACAAAAAGTCAAGAAGAATCGAACGGTTGTTCGTTGCGTTCGTAGAAAAATACTCCAACTAACCTGCGATTTTCTCACAAATTAGCCGGAGTTGTGTTCAAAGTTTTGTATGTGTGCCATCGCTTAGTAGTCTCTTACTACTAAGGATTTCTCCCAACACCTTTGCCTTTATTCCGATTCCGTCCATGAGCCTTAGTAGTCGAAACCGTAGTATTTCCAAGGCTTTCCGCCATATTCTGCCCCGTGTTGCCCCAGTCTGCAAAGGTATGCATTATCATAAAACTGGAGTGCCGTGGCATATGTATTATAATCCTCCTACGAAGATGCATAGTAAACATCCTTTAAATTAGAGCAATTATAAAATGCTGAAGATCCTATGCTCGTGATTTTGTCGGCAACGAGATTACTTTTAAGTGCTTATTATCATAAAATCCCCCACCACAAATTGTAAGTGAATAATTGCCATCTGCTATCCTTACCCACACAAGCATTGGATCATATCGAAACGCATCATAGTTGATCATTTTTACCCTGTTAGATAAATTTGCACATTTAAGATTCGCACATTTTTCAAATACATTTGCTCAAATCGTTATTCCAGCATTTCCATTACCAATGCTCAAACTCTCAATAGAAGTTCCCAAAAAAGCGCTGTCTCCAATAGATGTGACTGTAGACGGGGTTGTCAAACCGCCCCCAAGGTTACTATCTCCTGAAAATGCATTGCTTTCTATTTCTTTTAGACCTTGAGGTAATATAATCTCCGTAATAGCTGTATCATTCTGAAAGCACATATAACCTATATCCAGTTACTTCGTATGATATATAATCATTTAAATCCAATTTTGTCATTCCGCATCCAGTTAACACCAATATCATAAAACTCAGTGTTATCGTCATCTCAATTTTTCTCTTCATAACCATTCCTCTCTCTGTCTTTTGTTTATTTTTATCATTGACCGTCTTCTTTTCTGTACGTACCTCCCTATCTGCACAGACTAAAATCACTTTTCTTTACTCCAATGGCATTATACTACACGTGATTTCCAGCTTTAATATTACACGCAAAATAATGTGTGTAATTATATAATTCTATTTATTGCACTATATGCACTTTAAATATTACGTGTGATTTTATTGTGTATATTTTACATTATTTAAGCACTAAAATATGATTGTAAAATATCTTACAGGCAGGTGATATCATGAAGTTTGAAATCAAACATCCAGAATATGTAAACAGTACTTACCGCATTCCCAAGGAATTATCCGATAGATTATCTCAAATAGCTCAGCAGAAAAACATCTCCGTAAACGAACTTGTTGTACAATCCTGCCAATTTGCATTGGAGAATCTAAAAAAAGAAGGTAAATAATTTACCCTCTCTATTTTTGAAATTTATTTCATATTTTCTGCAATTCATGCGGTTATTTCATTTCTAATCTTCTGTTCTTTTTACGCCTTAATACTTCTCTTCTGAAAGAAATTCCATTATTCCTTTTTCCATACAATGCCACTCTTTTGCCTGATAAAACGTTTCACTGCATAGAAAACGGATGTGTATCTCTACACATCCGCCTTTTTATATCATCCAAAAATCACAACAGCTACTGCTGAATTCAAGTAGGTTTTATTACATGCTAAATAAATCTGCATGTGTTCCCATGTCAACCAAAGTCAATGTCAGAATACCATCTTCTTTTAAATATATCAGCAGCCAATCTGGCTGAATGTGACACTCTCTGAATCCTTGGTATTTTCCCTTTAAATCATGGTCTCTATACTTTTCTTCTAAAGGAATATTATTCTGAAGCATAGTAACAATGTCATCCAGGAGAGTTATATCCAGACCTCTCTTCCTGGCTAGCTTCAAGCTTTTCTTGAACTTCCCAGTAAGTATCAATTCATACTGCATCAATCAAGTTCCTCCATAGCATCAGAAAAGCTACTGTATCTTTTCGTATTAGGATCCCTACTAATTCTTTTCGCTTCTTCCATAGCCTCAATAACCTCTGGTTTATATTGCGGAACTACTACATCAAATGGAAGTCCCCCTCTCATAACACACTGCCTGAGAAAAATATTCATTGCGCCAGACATATCCATTCCCAACTGTGAAAAAAGTTCTGTAGCCTGTTTTTTTAAATTTTCATCGATTCTTACCTGCGTAGGTACTGTAGCCATACCAACACCTCCCTTATTACATATTTACCTATAGTATACACTCATTTCTTAGTTCATATTATATGAGTGCAATTAGCTTTTGTCAACGTTATGGTTTACATCGTAACGTATGTGTATTGTTTCACATTTACATCTGGTGTCTTACCACCGCATATTCATCGTCCAGCTGATAATACGGACATTCTCTGTAATGTCCCTGCATCAGTCTCGCCGCATCATCCTCATCCATATCCACTTCACAATAGTAGGTCTCGTCATCTTCATCATACACATTGTATACACAGCTGTCACAGCTTGCCTTCGCCATAAGACGTCCTCCTTTTCGCATTTCTGTTCTATTTCCATGTTGAAATCACTTCATCGTACAGCCGCAGCAGAAAATCATGCAGCAATTCCCTCTGGGTATCCCAGTAAACCTCCGTGATCTCATCGCCGTCCTCCTGCGCTTCCGTCACATCCATCACCGCATCCAGAATCTCCGGGTTCAGATCATCCATCGCCTCCTGCACGGCAGCCTCAAAATCACAATAGCTGTTACTGGTCAGATATAAAATAAAGTTCTCGCGGTTCAGGTTTCTCGCCTCATAGCTTCCCGTAAACAGATCGTTCCCGATCGATGCGATCCGCTCAAACTCCTCCTTGACCGTCTCATATTCGACGGTGCAGTAACTCTCTTTAAAAAATTTATCAAATACTTCCTTGTCTATCTTCTGTCCCATTCGTTTCACCTCTTGCAATTTCTCGTGTGCCGTGCTATTTTAACATAAAATTAAGAAAAGAGGAACCCATACCATGAATACACTTCCCAAAGATCCCGTCATGCTCTTAAGCTTTGTCAACACACAGCTTCGTGACCACTACCCGTCGCTGGAAGAATTTGCCGCAATCTACCAGATTGATGTCGCAGAGGTTATCTCTGCATTAAAAAATATAGACTACGAGTACGATCCGGCGACCAATCAGTTTATCTGATCCGTCAGCCCCGCTTCTTCCGGCACGCTAATCCACAGTCTCGTCACTTAGATATTTTCGCACGCGCTTCCAGTCCGGGTAAAACTTCGTCATGAATCCCCAGAAGCGCTGATTGTGGCTTGCCTCCAGAATATGCGTCATCTCATGTACGACGACGTATTCCAGACACTCCGGCGGCTTGGACAAGAGCGCCAGATTGATGTTGATGTGATGCGTCTGCACGTTGCAGGAACCCCATCTCGTCTTCATCTGCCGGATCGTGATTCCGGAGACCTTCACGCCCATCACCGGCTCCCATTTTGCCACAAGACGCTCCACTTCCCGCTTCAACAGCTTCTTTCTGCGCGCGATTTCCGCCGCATCCAGCTCCCTGTTTTCCGAACGGCGCTCTCCGGCTTCTTTGTACTTCTGCCGGTATTTCCGTATCCATTCGATCCGCTCTCCGGCAAATGCCACAATCCGCGCATCGCTCATCTGATGCGGCGCTGAGATCCGCACCGTGCCATCCTCCTTGCTGATGCGCAGGTACATGTTTTTCATCCGCTTTTTCGTGACAATGATCGGTACGCCCTCTATCTTTATCTCATAAGTGCGCTCTCTCATAGTTCCTGCTCCCCGTATGTTTTCAAAATAGTTTCCAGATACTCGCGGTATTCCCGCGCAACGGGCTCCGGCGACTCGATCTGAACTGCCGCGCCAAGCCCCGCCAGCCAGCCGAAAAACTGGCGGCTGACCGCGACGCTCACCCTCACCCGGATTCTCGTCCCGTCATACCGTCGCATCGCAACCTCCTTGCCAAAACGGTCGATCATGACTCCCGTGAGGGCGTCTTCGCAGATTAAGGTCACGGTCTCGTCCTCCCCTGCGAACATGCCGAACGTTTTTCGGGAATATGCCGCCACATCAAAGTTCCCGAACTGCTCCTTCCCCTCTCTGCTTTCCGCCGTAAGTTCGATCTTTAGCATTTTATCCACACGGTAATGGCGGATATCGCGGCTTCTGTCATCGTAGGCGATCAGATAATAGTTTTCGTCATCCCACGAGAGCAGCCACGGGCTCACTTCATAGTAACTGCCGTCCCGCCGCAGTTTCATCTCTTTATTGACCGTCCATTCAAAATACTGAAAACGTATCTTCACATTTTCTGCGATGGCATTGTAAATCATATCTACATTATAATAGATGTTTTCATTGACCGCCTTGCTGCGGTTGGTCACCACGACCTGTCTGTGGAGCTGCTTTGCCTGTTCCCTGCCGCAGAGCGTCTCCAGCTTGGCAATCAGCTCTCTCGACTTCTTCGTCGTGATGAACTTCGACGCCTGCACGGCATCCACAAGCAGCTTTAATTCCGCCAGTTCAAATTTCCGGCTGGCAAGATAATATCCGCCGGGGCGTTCCCTGACCCGTATAATGTCCAGCCCGAAATCTTCCAGTTCCTCCATATCGGTGTACACTGTCTTGCGCTCCGAGCGGATTCCGTTCGCCTCCAGATAGTCAATCACCTCCTGCGTCGTCACAGGATGATCTTCGTCTGTTCTCTCATATAAAAGCTGCGCCATGTAAAGCAGCTTCTGTTTCTGCTTCTCACTTCTTCCTCTTCCCATGACATGTTGTCCTTTCCACGCAGGTGTCCGGCATTTCTTCGCAGTGCAGCGTGAAAACGCTCCGTTTTTTTCACGCTGTCGGGCATTCGCACTATCAGCCACTCGCATATTCTTTGCAATGCATATCGCGCTCCGGCAAATGCCCGGTAAACCTCCGGTTTCCCCGGCTCGCTGGCGCGTTCATATGGAGCAAATTCGTCCACCTCGGTTTCGCAGTGCCGCGTGAAAACGCTTCGCTTTTTTCACGCTGACGTGCATTCGCACTATCAGCCACTCGCAGCGGCGCGTTCTCTGTGCCAGCACAGAACGCGCCACTTCTCCTGTCTGCACTGCTCATTGCTTATTCACATTATACCCTAATTCGTGATAATATGGGGCACTTTCTTGCAAAGTCGGATACGGGATCTGTTTTTTTCAATCAGGTCTTGCATCCTGTTCATTTCGTGTTATAATATAGTTAAATTCATAAGGATTACCGAGAGACATGAGCAAGGTAAGATCAGAGACGATGAGATCGTTTTTGTTTGCCTTGCTCTTTTTGTATTTCAAAGAAAAGGAGAATGTATTATGTATGATGTAGCAATTATCGGTGCCGGAGTCATCGGCAGTGCAATCGCAAGAGAATTATCCAGATACCAGGCGAACGTCTGTGTCATTGAGCGCGAAGAGGATGTCTGTGATGGCACCTCCAAAGCCAACAGTGCCATCATCCACGCAGGCTTCGACGCAGCCCCAGGTTCCTTAAAGGCAAAGTTAAATGTCCGCGGCAACGAGATGATGGATGCCCTCTCAAAAGACCTCGACATTCCGTTTAAGAGAAACGGCTCCCTCGTTGTATGCACCAAAGATCAGGACCGCAGCGGCCTTGATGCCCTTTTAGAAAAGGGTGAGAAAAACGGAGTACCTGGTCTGCGCATCTTAGAGCGTGAAGAGCTGCTTCAGATGGAGCCGAATTTAAGCGACGACGTGACCTGCGGTCTGTATGCCCCGACCGGCGGCATCGTCTGCCCGTTCCACATGACCATGGCTTTTGCGGAAAACGCATACACCAACGGTGTTTCCTTTTTCTTAAATACCAAAGTCACTTCCATTCAGAAAAAAGACGGCGGTTACACGTTAGAGACCATCCACACCGACACAGACACACCGGAAACCTTTGAGGCGAAGGTTATCATCAATGCCGCCGGCGTTCACGCTGACGAATTCAACAATATGGTAAGTGAACACAAGCTTCATATTACCGCCCGCAAAGGCGAATACTGCCTGCTCGACAAAGAAGCCGGAACGCATGTATCGCACACGATTTTCCAGCTTCCATCCAAAATGGGAAAAGGCGTGCTTGTCACTCCTACCGTACACGGCAACCTCTTAGTCGGCCCAACCGCAGTGGATGTCACGAATAAGGAAGCAGTCAACACCACACAGGACGGACTGGATTCCCTCGCAAAGACTGCTGCTTTGAGCGTCAAAAATGTTCCGATGCGCCAGGTTATCACCTCATTTGCAGGTCTGCGCGCACACGAAGACGGCAACGATTTCATCATTGGGGAAGCGGAAGACGCGAAAGGTTTTATCAACGCAGCCGGCATTGAATCTCCGGGACTCTCCTCCGCACCGGCAATCGGAGAGATGGTCGCAGGTATCGCCGCTGATCTTCTTTCCCTTACGAAAAAAACAGATTTTATCTCCACAAGAAAAGGCATCTTAAGACCGGAGACACTTTCCATGGAGGAGCGCAATCAGCTGATCAAAGAGCATCCGGAATATGGCAACATCATCTGCCGCTGCGAGATGATCAGCGAGGGCGAGATCATGGACGCCATTCACCGTCCGCTCGGTGCCCGCTCCCTCGACGGAGTAAAACGCCGCACAAGAGCCGGCATGGGGCGCTGTCAGGCAGGTTTCTGCTCCCCGCGTACCATGGAGATCTTAGAGCGAGAAGTACCAATGAGTATGTTTGATATTACCAAAAACGGCGTCGGCGGCAATATCGTCATCGGCATCAACAAAGAGATTTAAAGGGGGATTCTACTATGAAAAACTATGATTTAGTCATCGTCGGCGGAGGTCCTGCCGGACTTGCAGCCGCTGTATCCGCAAGAGACCACGGCATCGAGAGCATCTTAATCATCGAGAGAGACAAAGAGCTCGGCGGTATCTTAAACCAGTGCATCCACAACGGTTTCGGCTTACATACCTTCAAGGAGGAGCTGACCGGACCGGAATACGCTTCCCGCTTCATCGAGCAGGTGGCAGAGCGCGGCATCGAGTACAAATTAAATACCATGGTCATGGACATCGCTGCCGATGCCCCGTCCGGAAACGTAATCACAAAAAAAGTAACCGCCATGAACCGCGAGGACGGCATGTTTGAAATCCACGCAAAAGCGGTCATTCTCGCCATGGGCTGCCGTGAGCGCTCCAGAGGTGCCTTAAATATTCCGGGCTATCGTCCGGCCGGTATTTTTTCCGCAGGTACGGCACAGCGTCTGGTCAACATGGAAGGCTATATGCCGGGCCGCGAAGTTGTCATCTTAGGTTCCGGTGACATTGGTCTGATCATGGCACGCCGCATGACGCTGGAAGGCGCGAAGGTCAAGGTAGTTGCCGAACTGATGCCTTACTCCGGCGGTCTGAAGCGAAACATCGTACAGTGTCTGGATGATTTCGGCATCCCGTTGAAGCTCAGCCACACCGTCATCGACATTGAGGGCAAAAACCGTGTCGAGGCTGTCACGATTGCAGAAGTCGGTCCGGACCGCAAACCGATTCCGGGAACCGAGGAGCGCTACACCTGCGACACCCTGCTTCTCTCCTGCGGACTGATCCCTGAGAACGAACTGAGCCGCAGCGCAGGCGTTGCCATCAATCCTGTCACCTCCGGTCCAATCGTCAATGACAGCTTAGAGACCAGCATCGACGGCGTGTTCGCCTGTGGAAATGTCCTTCATGTACATGACCTTGTGGACTATGTTTCCCAGGAAGCAACCGCAGCCGGGAAAAATGCCGCCGCTTATATCCAAAACGGCTCCAGCAAAGATGCCGCATCCGTCGAGATTTTCCCGGTGGACGGCGTGCGCTACACCGTTCCGAAATATGTCCGTCCGACCGAGATGGACGACACTTTAACCGTCCGCTTCCGTGTGGGCGCGGTATACAAGAACTGCTCGATTGCGACTTACTTTGATGACACCTTAATCAGCAAGCGCAAACGTCCGGTTATGGCTCCCGGCGAGATGGAGCAGGTAATTCTCGACAAGAAAAAACTTGCTGAATTCCCGGATCTGTCCAGAATCACAATCCGCATTGAAGAAAATTCATAAATAGAATGGAGGAATCATCATGAACACAAGAGAATTGACCTGTATCGGCTGCCCGCTCGGGTGCGCCATCACAGTTACCATGGACGGATCTACCGTCACCGCCGTCACCGGCAATACCTGTCCGAGAGGCGATGCCTACGCCAGAAAGGAAGTTACGAATCCGACCCGTATCGTAACATCGACGGTCCGGGTGAACGGAGGCATCTACCCGATGGCAAACGTGAAAACAGCCTCCGACATTCCGAAAGGCAGGATTTTCGACTGTGTCAACGCCTTAAAGGATATCACCGTCAATGCACCGCTTAAGATCGGCGATGTGGTCTTATCCGACGTTGCCGGAACTGGTGTCGACATCATTGCCGCCAGAAATGTTCCTGCAAAATAAGCGCTTTCAAAGAATCTCACTTTATTATATAATAAGGTCATCATGCGATCGGCATGATGACCTTATTGATTCACCGAATACAGGAGATTGTCATGAAGAAATTATTTAAAGAAGCCCTGGAGGATTCTCCCATCATTGCAGCGGTCAAAGACGACGAAGGTCTTTCCAGATGCCTGACCAGCGACAGCCGCATTATCTTTATCTTATACGGCGACATCGTCACCATCAGTGACATCGTGGAGACCGTCAAATCCGCCGGAAAGCTTGCGATCGTCCATCTGGATCTCATCAATGGACTGAGTTCCAAAGAAGTGGCAGTCGACTTTCTTCAAAAATACACGAATGCCGACGGCATTATCACAACGAAGCCGACACTTATCAAACGCGCCAAGGAGCTGGGGCTCTTTACAATCCTCCGGCTGTTTCTGATTGACTCCATGGCATACGAGAACATCGACCGCCAGGTCAAATCCTCCCGCCCGGATCTGATCGAAATCCTGCCGGCACTGATGCCCAAGGTCATCGCCAAAGTCTGTCAGTCCACCTCCACACCGGTCATTGCCGGCGGGCTGGTCTCCGAAAAGGAAGACATCCTCGCTCTTTTGGATGCAGGCGCGACCAGTATCTCCTCCACAAACGAGAAAATCTGGTTTTTATAAGCACTCCTCTCCTGCATGTATTATGATGCAGTGCCAGACATTCTGTGCTGGACCATATGCGCCACCAGCAGGATTACAAAAATGCAGGCTGCGTTTATTCTTCATATTCGATTCCCCCGCTTCCTGTTTTTTCTTCCGGAAGTGTCTTTACAAAGCAAAAAAAGTAGATGACATGACATACCCACACAACGGATAAAACAATCCGTCCGACGGGCACATTTTTCATACAGATAAATCCGATCGCCATAAGAAGCGTCACAGTGGTGACAATACTGACCTTGGTTTTCATCTGCATACCTTCTTTTCTCACATAGGATTCCAGATTCTTTTTGTAAAGATCGGTACCGGTAAACCAGTCATGAAGGCGCGTTGAACTTTGTGAAAAGCAAAAAAGAACCACTACCTTACGGCAATGGTTCTTTCAACAATTCATGGGCAGAGGTGGATTCGAACCACCGAAGCAATTTGCAGCAGATTTACAGTCTGTCCCCTTTGGCCACTCGGGAATCTGCCCATTTGTCAATGTGTCCTGACAGAGGTAAATTATATCACAGCCTAAGCAGATATGCAAGTTATAAATTTAAAAAGTGTCACCTATTTTCAATAAATGCCCGGAAAACCAAAGGCTTTCCGGGCGTTGCCGTTCATTCAGGAAATCAGAGTTTTCTACACATCAGGATTCCCTATAACATACCATCCTTGATCACATCATGATCCCGGAGCAGCTTCTCCACGACGGTTCCCTTGACCACACGAAGCAGCGGCTTCTTCAATACATTGAGCGGTCCCGGCAGTTCGATCTCAAGCGGAGACTTTCCATCCATCAGCTTCACACTGCTGTCGAGCAGCTCTCTGACATCATAGACACTTCCCCATACCTCAGGAACGCCTCTGTCTACACCGAGCAGTCCGTATACCGCCTCCATTGCGGTTCTGACCGAATATTCCGTCGTGAAGACCGTATCACGCGGTGTGTCCGCGAACTGTCCGAGGAACGCAAAGTTCACACAGCCATCCGGGATGACGTCCGGGCGGTCGCCCTTGGTTCTCGGCATAAAGAACGCTGTGATGTACGGCATCATCGTCGGTACACATACGGCGCTGTTCTCTGCCAGATCCGGGATCTCCTCCACCGGAACACCCAGATGATACAGCCACTCCTCGGTGATCTCCTTACCGGTACACTCCTTCATCGGCTTCTTCACATAATCGCCCGGCACATCGGTGAACAGACCGTATACCCACACGCATACTTTATCCTTATCCTGATCCTTGAACTGTCCCTGGCGGTTGATCGTCCAGCTGAGCAGCCAGCTGGAATCCTTACAGCTTACGATACCTCCGGTCACAACTTTTCCGCTTCTCGGATCACGCTTGCAGATATTCGTGATGTACGGAATGATCTTGTCGTCCAACGTGGTCACGGTTGCAGATTCCCAGTTCGTCTTCGCCACATCCGAGCAGAACTTCTCCGGATGTCCAAAAGACGGATCCTGCTTTGCAATATTCTTCCACAGGCTCCAGCAGCCGCTCGTGCGCACTTCCGCGTCCCCGTTCGGCGCATGGTTCTGATCACCGTAAATCGTACCCTCGGTACAGCTTCCGTTTGTCACGAACACGAGATCATTCTCCGTAAGCACAATACCTTTCTCCACACCGTTGACCTTGCACTCGAGCGCCTTGGCAACCTTCTTGTCATCTTTGATGTCGAAAATGACATTCGTTACCTCGGTGTTAAACTGGAAGTCAACACCGGCTTCCTCAAGGTATCTCTGCATCGGCAGAATCAGCGACTCATACTGATTGTACTTCGTGAACTTCAAAGCGCTGAAATCCGGCAGTCCCGCGATGTGATGGATGAAACGCTGGAAATAGAGCTTCATCTCCAGTGCACTGTGCCAGTTCTCAAAAGCAAACATCGTGCGCCAGTACAGCCAGAACGTAGAATTGAATACCTCGTCGTCGAACACATCCTCGATCGTCTTGTCGTAGAGATCCTCATCCTTTGTCATGAACAGCTTCATGATCTCCATGCAGCCCTTCTGGCTCAGATTGAACTTGCCGTCTGTGTGCGCATCCTTGCCGCGCTCCTCTGTGGCACGGCACAGGGAATAGTTCGGGTCTTCCTTGTTCAGCCAGTAATACTCGTCCAGAACGGAGACGCCCGGCGTCTCAATCGACGGAATGCTGCGGAACAAATCCCACAGGCACTCAAAATGGTTCTCCATCTCACGACCGCCGCGCATCACATAGCCTCTGGTCGGATCATTGATACCGTCGCAGGCGCCTCCCGCGATGTCCATCGCCTCAAGAATGTGAATGTGGGAACCTTCCATCTGACCGTCTCTTACCAGGAAGCAGGCTGCTGCCAGAGAGGCCAGTCCGCTTCCGACAATATAGGCGCTCTTCTCATCCACACCCTCCGGCTTTCTCGGTCTCGCAAAAGCCTCGTAATTACCGTTGGTATAGTAAATACCCTTGCTGTTCTTCTCATGCTTGCCGCGCTCGGTATTGCGGTATTCCGCTCTCGCCTTCTCCTCGA
>UMIT01016482.1_pt1 | contig 28697 bp, 29 predicted proteins | sample 1965911 | NCBI WGS metagenome assembly UMIT01 (sample SAMEA4836131, study PRJEB28245) | human gut metagenome | biome: gut microbiome; material: fecal sample | place: Denmark | collected 2008 | reverse complement strand
GTCAACAAGGGCGACACCGTCAACTCCGGTGACGTTCTGGTTTCCATGAACTAAGGGAGAGGTGACAACCATGGCGAAAAAGCCGATCAAAGTGACCGAAGTGGTCCTGCGTGATGCGCACCAGTCCCTGCTGGCTACCCGCATGACCATGGACGAGATGCGTCCGATCCTGCCCGAGATGGACAAGATCAATTACTTCTCTGTGGAATGCTGGGGCGGCGCCACCTTCGACAGCTGCATCCGCTTCCTGGATGAGGACCCCTGGGAGCGTCTGCGCATCCTGCGCAAGGAGCTGCCCCACCAGAAGCTGCAGATGCTGTTCCGCGGCCAGAACATGCTGGGCTACCGCCCCTACGCAGATGATGCCGTGGAGTATTTTGTGCAGAAGTCCGTGGCAAACGGCATTGATGTCATCCGCATCTTCGACGCACTGAACGATCCCCGCAACCTGCAGACTGCCATCAAGGCAGCCAACAAGGAAGGCGCTCATGTGCAGGGCTGCATCAGCTATACCCTGAGCCCTGTGCACAACAACGAGTACTTTGCAGCCTACGCCAAGACCCTGGAAGAGATGGGCGCAAACTCCATCTGCATCAAGGATATGGCCGGTCTGCTCACTCCCTATACCTGCTATGACCTGGTCAAGAAGCTGAAGGAGACCGTCAGCATCCCCGTTGACATCCACAGCCACTACACCGCCGGTCTGGCTTCCATGTCCATCCTGAAGGGCATTGAGGCAGGTGCTGACATCATCGACACCGCCATGAGCCCCCTGAGCCTGGGCACCAGCCACATGCCCACCGAGAGCCTGGTCGCTGCCCTGCAGGGCACCGATTACGACACCGGTCTGGACCTGAAGCAGCTGAACGTCGTGCGTGCTTACTTTGCTAAGCTCCGTGAAAAGTATATTGCCAACGGCCAGATCAGCCCCAAGAGCCTGGGCGTGGACGCCAACACTCTGCTGTACCAGGTGCCGGGCGGCATGTTCTCCAACATGCTCAAGCAGCTGAAGGATGCCGGCAAGGAGGACAAGCTGGACGAAGTGCTGGCCGAGATCCCCCGCGTCCGCGAGGATGCAGGCTATCCGCCGCTGGTCACCCCCACCAGCCAGATCGTTGGCACGCAGGCCGTGTTCAACGTCATCCTGGGCGAGCGCTACAAGATGGTCACCAAGGAGTTCAAGGGTCTGGTCCACGGCGACTACGGCAAGACTCCCGCTCCCATCAAGCCCGAGTTCACCAAGAAGATCCTGGGCGATGAGCAGCCCATCACCTGCCGCTTTGCCGACACGCTGGCTCCTGAGATGGACAAGCTGAAGGCCGAAGCCGCCAAGTGGGCAACGCAGGAAGAGGACGTGCTGACCTACGCCATGTTCCCGCAGGTGGCACCCAAGTTCTTCGACAAGCGCAATGCCAAGAAGCAGGGCGTGGACGGCGACCATGTGGACTACACCAACCAGTCCCACCCCGTCTGATCTGCTCATCTGAACTGAACAGCGAGCCTCCCGTATACAAGCGGGAGGCTTTTTGTTTTGGCAAAAACAGGAGGATTTCGCCTTTATGCAACTAAAATGCAACAAATACACCCACTTTTTACCAGAAATCTGACACAACTGCATTGACTTGCCACGGCATTCCTTTTATAATTAACAATCATATCAAGTGTTATTCTGAGCAAAGGGGGTTATTGCCATGAGGCGTATTACCGAAGAGCACCTCGCCGACCTGTGTGAAGCGGATTACCGGAACCTGATGGGGGTTACCCGGGAGGAATTCGGCCGCATGCTGCAGGCGCTGGAAGAAGGCTACCGCCGGGAACACAAGCGCAAGCCGCGCTTTACCAAGATCACCATGGTCGACAAACTGATCCTCACCCTGACCTATCGCTGTCAGTATCGCAGCATGGACAGCATTGCAAAGGAATACGAAGTCTCGCTGGACACCATTTCCGACAACATCCACTGGGTGGAACAGACCCTGCTGAACGCAGATCTGCTGGAAAGCAGCGTGACCTGCGTGTATAAAACGAATGCCGGAACAACGGCTCATTGACCCGGAAGCCCTGACGCGATCTTTATTTTCAGGATCGCGCCGGGGCTTTTGTTTCGCACCTGCGCGCAATGCCGTATTCCGGCCCGGAAAGAGCCTGATCCTGCACCTTGAATTTTTCAGAAAAGAATAGTAAAATGATGCTATATGTATCGTAACATGGGCTTGTATACCCAAAGGCGGATACATATGCCGGAAACTGTACGCAAACACACAAAAAAGGAGAACGTATGATTTTAAGCATGACCGGTTTCGGCAGGGGAACCGCAGTGCGCAGCGGCCGTGAGATCACGGTGGAACTGCGCAGCGTAAACTCCCGCTATTTTGAGTATTCCTCGCGCATTCCGCGCACCTGCAGCTATCTGGACAGCCGCCTGAAAAAGCAGCTGAACGAGCGCATCACCCGCGGCAAGGTGGAGCTGAGCATGACCATCCAGAACGTGGATGCCGCCGACACGGTGGTCACCGTGAACATGGAGCTGGCCCGCAGCTATCAGCAGGCCATGCGGGATCTTTCGGAGCAGCTGGGCGTCAAGAACGACATTTCTGCCGCTGTCCTGACCCGCTTCCCGGATGTGCTGGCCACCCGCCACGCCGATGTGGACGAAGAGCAGCTGTGGGAAGATGTGTCTGCCGTCACGGCCCAGGCACTGGACCGTTTTGTGGAGATGCGTGCTGCCGAGGGTGCCAAGATGAAGGCCGACGTGGAAAATCGCCTGAACTTCCTGGAGGAATGCGTCGGCAAGGTGGAGACCCTGAGCGCAGGCCGGGTGGAGGCCTATACCAACCGCCTGTACGAAAAGCTCAAGGTCATTCTGGAGGACCGCGACATCGACGATGCCCGCGTGCTGACCGAGGCCGCCATCTTTGGCGACAAGACCGCCGTGGATGAAGAGACTGTCCGCCTGCGCAGCCACATCTCGCAGTACCGCGGGATCCTGCAGCTGAACGAGCCGGTGGGCCGCAAGCTGGACTTCCTGACGCAGGAGCTGAACCGCGAAACGAATACCATCGGCTCCAAGTGTCAGGATCTGGACATTACCCGCATCGTGGTGGATATGAAGGCGGAGATCGAGAAGATCCGCGAGCAGATCCAGAATCTGGAGTGATCCAGACGTTTTTCGGAGGAATACAATGAAGCTGATCAACATCGGGTTTGGCAATATGGTCAGCGCGGGCCGGGTCGTAGCAGTGGTCAGCCCGGATTCTGCGCCGGTCAAGCGTCTTGTCAAGGAAGCGCGGGAGCGCGGCATGCTGATCGACGCTTCCTATGGGCGCAGCACCCGTGCCGTGCTCATCATGGATTCCGATCATGTGGTGCTCTCGGCCCTTCAGCCGGAAACGGTGGCAAACCGTGCGGCCGGGCAGGAGAGCAAGGGAACAACAGAGGAGGAACAGACCCATGGAGAAGGATAAATTTCTGTTTGTTGTGTCCGGTGCCGCCGGCACCGGTAAGGACAGCGTGGTCAAGGCACTGCGCGAAGCCCATCCGGAGATCGAAAAAACCGTGTCTGCCACCACCCGCAGCCCCCGCCCCGGGGAGCAGGAAGGTGTGGATTACTACTACCGCACCCAGGAGCAGTTCCGTCAGCTGATCGACACCGATCAGGTGGTGGAATACAACTTCTACAACGGCAACTACTACGGCACCCTGCGCGAGGAAGTGGACAAGCGTCTGGAAGCCGGCAAACTGGTGGTTCTGGTCATCGACGTGCACGGTGCTGCCAACATCCGCCGGATGTTCCCGGGTGCTACCACGGTGTTCCTGCTGCCGCCGTCGGTGAAAGAACTGGAACACCGCCTGCGTGGCCGCGGAACCGAGACCGAAGAAAGCATCCGCGAGCGTCTGGCCACGGCCCAGAGCGAGCTGGCCGAGCAGGATAAGTTCACCCTCAAACTGGTCAACAACGAGGTAGCATCCTGCGCAGAAGAGCTGTATCAGGTCATCTGCCGCCGCGCCGGGATCGCACAGTAAATCAAACTGCAAAGGAGCCCGTGCCCATGCCAAAAACGGTGGGTGTTGCCGTAAGCAACGCGACCTTCCATTTTGATAAACTGTACACCTATGCCGTTTTGCCGGAGCATCAGGACAAGGTGCGTCTGGGCAGCATGGTGCTGGTGCCCTTTGGCCGGGGCAGCCGCGCCCGCATGGGGGTGGTGCTGGCCTGTGACGCCGAGCCGGAACATTCCAAGCTCAAGTTCCTGTTCGACGTGGCCCCGGCGTCGGCCTGTCTGACCCCGGAGCTGCTGCGGCTGGTGCACTTTCTGAAGGAACGCACCTTCTGCACCTATTACGAGGCGGTCAAGGCGGTCATCCCCTACGGGGCACAGTACAAGCCCACCGTGGCGGCCGATGGGGTCACGCCCGTGCTGCAAAAGCAGCTGGTCCGTCATACAGAAAATTCCTACCGGTTGGCCGGTACCCTGCCGCAAAAGCCAAAGCCCACCGCCAAACAGCTGGCGGCCGTGGCCCTGCTGGGCGGCGGCCCCCGCACCCTGACGGAGCTGGAAGAAAAGGGCATCAGCCGCGCCGTGCTGGACAATCTCTGTACCAAAGGCGTGCTGGAATGCACCAAGGTGAACAAATCCATCGACCTGTATGCCTCCATCCCGTTGCAGAATGAGCCCATTGTACTCATGCAGGAGCAGCAGGCCGCTTATGACGCGCTGCTGCCGAAACTGGAGGACGCCGCCCCGCATTCGGCCCTGCTGTATGGCGTGACCGGCAGCGGCAAAACGCTGGTATTCTTAAAGCTCATTGCCCGGTGTCTGGAGCTGGGCAAACGTGCGCTGGTGCTGGTGCCGGAGATCAGTCTGACACCGCAGATGATCCTGCGGCTCAAGCGGCAGTTTGGCCGCCGGGTGGCGGTGCAGCATTCGGCCCTCAACCACACCGAACGTCTGCTGCAATGGCAGATGATCCAGGACGGCGGTGCCGACATCGTAGTGGGCACCCGCAGCGCGATCTTCTCACCGCTGGAAAACATCGGACTGATCATCGTGGACGAGGAACAGGAACATACCTACCGTTCCGAGTCAGCGCCCCGCTACTCCGCCCATGAAGTGGCCCGGCAGCGTGCTGCCGAGAATGGTGCCCTGCTGCTGCTGGCCAGCGCCACCCCCAGCACCGAAAGCTTTTACGCGGCCCGGAACGGCCGCACCCAGCTGGTACGGCTTACCCAGCGTTACGGCGGCAATCCGCTGCCCACGGTGCAGATCGTGGATATGCGGGCCGAGCTGGCCTCCGGCAACCCGCGGGAGATCAGCCTTGCACTGGAAGATGCCATCCGCCGCAATCTGGAGGCGAAAAAACAGACCATTTTGCTCTTGAACCGCCGGGGCTACCAGACCATGGCCCAGTGCGAGGACTGCCGCGAGGTACTGAAATGCCCCAAGTGCAGCGTGCCCATGGTGTATCATAAGTCAGCCCACAAGCTGCTGTGCCACTACTGCGGCAGCCAGATGGACCCGCCGCCCACGGTCTGCCCGACTTGCGGCGGCAAGCTGCAATACCGGGGCTTCGGCACCCAGAAAGCAGAGGAAGAGCTGGCAAAGCTGTTTCCGGAAGCACGGGTGCTGCGCATGGATCAGGACTCCACCGCCGCCAAGGACGCTCACGAAAAACTGCTGGCAAAGTTTGCAAACCACGAGTACGACATCATGGTGGGCACCCAGATGGTGGCCAAGGGCCTCGATTTTGAGGACGTGACCCTTGTGGGCGTGCTGGGCATCGACTCACTGCTGTTCGCACAGGGCTTCCGCGCCTACGAGAACGTGTTCAGCCTCATCACGCAGGTAGTGGGCCGCAGCGGCCGTGCAAAGGACCCGGGCTTTGCCATCATCCAGACCACCGACCCCGACAACCCGGTGCTCAACCTTGCCGCCGCACAGGACTACGACGCCTTTTTCGAGCAGGAGATCGCGTACCGGAAACTGGGCCTGTACCCGCCCTTCTGCGGGCTGTGTGTCATCGGCTTTGCCGGGCCAAAGGAAATCGAAGTGGCCCGGGCCGCCGCCCGATTCTCGGCATTGCTGGGGCAGCAGGCGGCAAAACAGCCCGACCTGCCTTTGCGGGTTCTGGGCCCTACGCCGGGCAGCATTGAAAAGATCAACGACAGTTACCGCTACAAGCTCACCGTCAAGTGCCGCAACGACCGACGCTTCCGCGACCTTGTGCGCAGTACGCTGGACTGTTATGAACAGGAAAAACTTCCGTCCAAGGCCACCGTTGTGGTGGACCTGCATTCGGACGGTGATATCTGATAATTTTTGGAGGTACCATTTATGGCAATCCGCAACATTGTAAAAGAAGGCGACCCCATCCTGAACAAGGTGTGCCGCCCCGTTACCAACTTTGACGATCGTCTGGCCACCCTGCTGGATGATATGCGTGAGACCATGATCGCCGCCGACGGCGTGGGTCTGGCCGGCCCCCAGGTGGGCATGCTGCGCCGCCTGTTCGTGGTGTGGGACACCACCGACGCACCGGAGGAGATCCCGGAGGATTACGAGTACAAGTTCATCGACTTTGTGAACCCCGAGATCCTCGCGGTGTCTGAGGATGAGGAGACCGCCTATGAGGGCTGCCTGTCCTTCCCGGGGCACAACGGTGCGGTGACCCGTCCCGCCGCCGTCAAGGTGCGTGCACAGGACCGCCACGGCAACTGGTTTGAACTGGAAGCCGAGGACCTGCTGGCCCGCTGCATCCAGCATGAGAACGACCATCTGGACGGCATCACCATCATGCAGTCCAGCGAGTATTTCTACGAGGACACCGAAGAGGGCAAGAAGGCTGCCCGTGAAGCGAAAGGAAACAACTGATGCGCATTCTGTTCATGGGCACGCCGGACATTGCCGCCGAGTGCCTGAAAGCCCTGTATTCCGCCGGGCATGACATCTGCGCGGTATACACCCGGCGCGACAAGCCTGTGGGCCGCAAGCAGGTGCTCACGGCCCCGCCGGTCAAGGAAGTGGCACTGGAGCACGGCACCCCGGTATTCCAGCCCCGCACCCTGCGGGACGGCAGCGAGGATGCCAACATCCGTGCCCTTGCCCCGGAACTGATCGTGGTGGTGGCTTACGGCTGCATCCTGCCCAAGTCGGTGCTGGAGCTGCCGAAGTACGGCTGCATCAACCTGCACGTCTCGCTGCTGCCGAAGTACCGCGGCAGTGCTCCGGTGCAGTGGTCGGTGCTGAACGGTGATGCCGAGACCGGCGTGTCCATCATGCAGATGGACGAAGGTCTGGACACTGGCGACGTGCTGCGCTGCGAGAAGATCGCCATCGGCCCGGAGGAGACCAGCGGCGAGCTGTTCGACCGGGTGACGGCCGTGGGTGCCCGCGTGTTGTGCGAGGTGGTTCCGGCCATTGCTGCCGGGACCCTGACGCCGCAGCCCCAGGACCATGCAAACGCTACGCTGGCCCCGATGCTGAACAAGGAAATGGCGGAGTTCCGCCTGACCGAATCCGCCGCCCATATCCACAACTGGGTGCGCGGCATGAACCCCTGGCCCTGCGCCTGGTTCGTGACCTCCGGCGGCAAAAAGGTCAAGGTGGTGGAGTGCTGTGCGGTCGCCTCTCAGGGGGAAGCCCCGGGCACCGTGCTGGCAACAAAGCCCCTCACCGTGGCCTGTGCTGACGGCGGCATCCAGCTGCTGCAGGTGGTGCCGGAAGGCAAAAAGCCCATGGATGGCACCTCCTTTGCGGCCGGTCTGCGCCTGAAAGCGGGGGACGTCCTCTGATGGCGGCCAATCCGCGGGCGGCGGCGGTCGCCGCGCTGGTGCGGCAGGAGCAGGACGGCTTTTCCAACCTGATCCTGGACGCCGAACTCAAGCGCCAGAAGCTGGAAGGCCGCGACAAGGCCTTTGCCAGTGCCATTTTTTACACAGTGCTGGAACACCGGGGCACACTGGACTATATTCTGGAACAGTTTCTGCCCAAGGGTCTGGCAAAGCTGGATGCCCCGGTGCGCGAGATCTTGCGTGCTGCGCTGGCACAGGCCCGCTATATGCAGGTGCCGGTGTCAGCTGCCGTCAATGAGGCGGTCAAGCTGACCCGGAGCTTTAAAAAATCCAGTGCATCCGGTCTGGTCAACGCTGTGCTGCGCCGCGCCTGTACCTATGATCTGGACACGGCAGTGTTCAGGGATGACATAGAGCGCCTGATGGTGCTGGGCTCGGCCGGGCGGGATGTGGCAGAATTCCTGCACAAGAACTACCCGGACGAAGCACGGAACATCCTCACCTACAAGGCAGACGGCGGCCTGACCAGCCTGCGGGCAAACCCGCTCAAAGCGGACGCCGCTGCGCTGTGCGAAAAGCTCACTGCACTCGGTGTGCGGGAGGTGCGGCAGGGCGTAGTGCCCGGCAGTGTGTTGGCCCGATTCGAGGGCAGCCCCGCCGACCAGGAACTGTTCCGGCAGGGATATTACCATGTGGAGGGGCAGGCCAGCCAGCTGGCGGCTCTCTGTGTGGAGGCAAAACCCGGTGAGACCGTGCTGGACCTGTGCGCCGCGCCCGGCGGCAAGACCCTGCTGCTGGCCGAGGAAATGCAGAATACCGGCACGCTGTACAGCTGCGACGCGGCGGAGAACCGCGTACAGCTCATCCGCACCGCCGTGGAACGGATGGGGTTTACCAACGTGAAAACCCTGTGCAATGACGCAACGCAGACAAACCCGGCCCTGCCGCAGGCCGACCGCATTCTGGCGGATGTGCCCTGCAGCGGTCTGGGCATTCTGGCAAAAAAGCCGGACCTGCGCTATAAAAAGCTGGACATGGCCCGGCAGGCTGAATTATTGGCCACCCAGGCGGCCATTCTGGATACAGCGGCCCGGCTGCTCAAGGCCGGCGGGCGGATGGTCTACTCTACCTGCACCATCGAGCCGGAAGAAAATCAACTGCAGATCCGCGCATTCCTGCAGCGGCACCCGGAGTTCTGCGTGGCAGAGCCTGCCGTGGCCTTCCCGGCAGGCATGACGGTAACCGAATATGGGGCGCTCTCGGTGCCCACCCGCACCGGCATGGACGGCTTTTTCCTCTGTGCGCTGCAAAAAACGCGCTGAGAGGTGCAATGCCGCCGTGTACTGGTTCGTATTGATCAATAGGAGAACACAATGGAACAAAAACGCTGTATTTCTTCGCTGACGCTGGCGGAGCTTTCCGCTGAGCTCAAGGCGCTGGGGCAGCCGGGCTTCCGGGCCAAGCAAATCTTCCACTGGGTGCACCAGAAGCTGGTTACCGAATTTTCGGCCATGACCGACCAGCCCAAGACCCTGCTGGCCAAGCTGGAAGAAGCCTTCTACATCGCTGCCCCGCAGATCGAGCGCCGTCAGGAAGCAAAGGACGGCACCGTGAAGTATCTGCTGCGCATGGCCGACGGCAACTGCATCGAAACGGTGGTCATGCGCTACCACTACGGCAACACGGTGTGCGTGTCCACTCAGGTAGGCTGCCGCATGGGCTGCCGCTTCTGCGCATCCACCCAGGCCGGGCGTGTGCGCAACCTGGAAGCCGGTGAGATCTGCTCCGAGATCTACACCGCCCAGAAGGACATCGGGGAGCGCATTTCCCACATCGTGCTCATGGGCATCGGCGAGCCACTGGATAATTTTGACGAAGTGATGCGTTTTCTGGAAAATATCACCTCGCCGGAGGGCGTCAACATCGGCATGCGCAACATCAGCCTGTCTACCTGCGGCCTGGTGCCCAAGATCGACATGCTGGCCGAAAAGAAGCTGCAGCTCACCCTGTCGGTGTCGCTGCACGCCCCCAACAACCAGATCCGCAGCAGCATGATGCCGGTCAACGACGCCTACCCGGTGGAGCAGCTGATCCAGACCGTGCGACGCTATCAGGACACCACCGGACGCCGCGTCAGCTTTGAATACTCCATGGTGCGCGGCGTCAACGACTCCGACGCCTGTGCAAAGCAGCTGGCGGACCTGATCCGCGGCATGGGTGCTCACGTCAACCTGATCCCCATCAACCCCGTGGACGGCAGCCCCTACTCCGCGACCGATGCGGCCAATGTGCGCCGTTTCCAGCAGAAGCTGGAAAGTCTGGGCGTCAACGCTACGGTCCGCCGCCGTCTGGGCAGCGAGATCAGCGCCGCCTGCGGCCAGCTGCGCCGCGATGAAATGAACGGGAAGGCATAACAGAGGGAGAAGCCTATGAAACTTGCAGGAAAAACGGACGTCGGGCTTGTCCGGCAGGACAATCAGGACGATTACCGTGCCGGGCAGCTGCCCGGGGATGCGGCTTGGGCCCTGGTGTGCGACGGCATGGGCGGCGCACGCGGCGGCAGGGAAGCATCCCAGAGCGCATGCGATGTGATCGAGCGCTGTTTTCAGGAGCACTACAACAAATGTCTGCCCGGAGAGGAAGAGCTCTTTCTCAAACGGACGCTGGTCAGCGCCAACCGTTTTGTGTTCCAGAAGTCCATCCGGGAAGAGTCTCTGGCCGGTATGGGCACCACGGCGGTGTGCGCACTGGTGCGCTCCGGCAAAGCCTATCTGTGCCACGCAGGCGACTCCCGTGCCTATCTGTTCCGGGATGGCAGCCTCGCGCAGCTCACCCACGACCACTCCTATGTGCAGGAGCTGGTGGACTGCGGCACCATCACCGTGGAGGAAGCCGAGCATCACCCCCAGAAGAACATCATCACCCGGGCGCTGGGCGTGGATTACCGCCTGGACCCGGAGTTCACCAGTGTGGCTGTGCATCCGGGCGACATTCTGCTGCTGTGCTCCGACGGCCTGACCAACGCGGTACCCCGGCCTCAGCTGGAACAGCTGCTGCGTACTGGCAGCTTCTACGCCCTGCCGGATCTGCTGATCCGGGCAGCCAACGAGAACGGCGGCAAGGACAACATCACGGCCTTGCTGCTGGGCGTGGAGCCGCTGGAGGTGCACCATGGATAACCTGATCGGCAAAAAGCTGGATGGGCTGTATGAAGTCAAGGAACTCATCGGCTCCGGCGGCATGGCCAACGTGTACAAGGCGGTTATGCTGGGCCGCAACGGCCCGGTGCCCGCCGGTACTGTGGTGGCGGTGAAGGTGCTCCGGCAGGAGTACACCCACGACCCGGAGCTTGTGCGCCGGTTCAAGAACGAATCCAAGGCCATTTCGCTGCTCAACCACCCCAACATCGTCAAGGTATACGACGTTTCGGTCAACGACCAGCTGCAGTATATCGTTATGGAATATGTGGACGGTATGACCCTGCGGGAATACCTCAACGAGCGGGGCGGCAAACTCACCAGCCGAGAGACCGTGCACTTTATTTCCCAGATCCTCAAGGCGCTGGAGCACGCCCACGCCAACGGTGTGGTGCACCGGGACATCAAGCCCCAGAACATCATGCTGCTGGACAACGGCCAGCTCCGCATGATGGACTTTGGCATCGCGCGCATCTCCCGGGCCGAAAACCAGCTGCTCAGCGGCAAGACCATGGGCAGTGTGCACTATATCAGCCCGGAGCAGGCCAAGGGCGATGAGACCGACTGCACCAGCGATATTTACTCGGTGGGCGTCATGATGTACGAGATGCTCTCCGGTCAGCTGCCGTTTGATGCAGAGGACGCCGTGGAGGTGGCCATCAAGCAGATCTCGGATCAGCCGAAATCCCTGCACGAGATCGCTCCGCAGGTGCCTGCCGCACTGGTGGAGATCACCGAAAAAGCCATGGCGAAGCTGCCGCAGAACCGGTATGCTTCGGCCCGTGAAATGCTGGACGCGCTGGACACCTATGTGCAGAACCCGTCCGTCATGTTCGAGTATCAATATATCACAGAGGATGCACCCGAAAAGGTGGTGAAACGTACCATGAATCAGAACAAAGAACCCCGTCCCGTCCGCCAGCCCCAGTCCGGGGAGCGGTCCGGCTCCCGCAGCCGGAAAAAAGGCGGCAAGCGCAAGCGGCGCACCATTTTTCTGCCGGCACTGCTGGGCATCACCGTTGCCTTTGCCTTGGCCTGCATGGCACTGTGCTGGCTGATCCTGAACGACTCGTCCAACTTGATGAACAACAAGGCCGATATCACTCTGAACGATTACATCGGCATGACCCAGGAGGAAGCCCAGGCCACCGAGCAGGTGGCTTCCGGCCAGATCAGCGTGACCTGGGAGCAGGAATACAACAGCAACTATGCGGCCGGTTATATCTACAAACAGTCGCCGGTGTCCGGCCGCACCGTGCGTGAGGGCCAGGGCGTGACCCTGACCGTCAGCCTGGGCACCCAGTATGTCACCGTGCCGGACCTGACCAACTATGTGCAGGCCGACGCCGAGCAACAGCTCAAGAGCCTGGGCGTTTCTGTGCTGGTGACCCAGGCCGTGGACACCTCCGTGGCCTCCGGCGCCGTGATCCGTACCGACCCGGCAGCCGGCACCCAGGTAGAATCCGGATCCACGGTGGTGGTCTATGTCAGCCGCCCGCAGGTGGCCACCACCACCAAGGTGCCGTCGCTGTCCGGCATGAGCGTGGACGATGCCCGCACCCTGCTGGTGCAGAACCATCTGGGTCTGGGCAGCCAGACCGACCAGTACAGCGACCAGCCGGTGGGCACGGTCATCGGGCAGAACCCGGCGGCCGGTTCCACCGCCAAGCTGAACGGCCGCGTGAACATCACCGTGAGCGCAGGCCCAGAGCCCGCGCCGGTGGAGCCGGAAGCACCCAGCGACAGCGGCAGCGACTGGTGGGGCAGCCTGTGGGGCGGTGACAGCAGCTCCTCTTCCGGCTCTTCTTCCAGCACCGAGACCGGTGAATCCGCTTCCAGCAGCGAAGGCTCCGGCCTTGCCGACTGGTGGTCTTCGCTGTTGGGCTGACGGAGGCAGGCATGAACGGTTATATCGTAAAAGGCATCGGCGGTTTTTACTACGTTAAAACGCCGGATGGCATCGTGGAATGCAAGCCCCGCGGCATTTTTCGCAAGCAGAAGATCACCCCGGTGGCCGGGGATGAGGTAACGCTGGAAACCGAGAACGGTGCTTCGGTCATTGCACAGATCGCCCCGCGCAAGAACGTATTCGTGCGGCCGCCGGTGGCAAACCTGGACGTTCTGTTTCTGGTGGCCAGCACCACCCAGCCTACCCCCAGCACCCTGGTGCTGGACAAGCTGTCCGCCATTGCAGTGGACAAGGGCGTGCAGCCGGTGATCGTGTGTACCAAGAGCGATCTGGCGGAGGCAGAATTCCTGCGCAGTGCGTATGAAAAATCTACCCTGCCGTTCATCCGCATCGACTACAGCAGCGGAGCCGGGCTGGACGAGGTCAAACAGTGGATCAGCGGACGGCTGTGCGCGTTCTGCGGCAACTCCGGTGTGGGCAAGTCCACGCTGCTCAACGCATTGCTGCCGGATGCTGCCCGGGAGACCAGCGCCATCAGCCAGAAGCTGGGCCGCGGCCGCCACACCACCCGGGAAGTGACTATTTTTGAAGCCTTTGGCGGCCGAATTGCCGACACGCCGGGCTTTGCCAGCTTGGAAGCAAACCGGGCAGGCTTTATCCCTAAGGAAAATCTGGAGCACGCTTTCCCGGAGTTCGGACCCTATCTGGGGCAATGCCAGTTCACCGGCTGCTCCCACCGGACCGAGAAGGGATGCGCTGTGCGGCAGGCTCTTGCCGAGGGCAAGCTCTCCCAGACCCGGTACGACAGCTACTGCGCCATGTACGATGAGGTCAAGGACGTCAAGGACTGGCAGCGCCCCAAATTTTAAAAAGCAAGGAAGGTTTGTTTATGGCACGGTGTGTGATCCTTTCGGCCTGCCCGGTCTCTCCGGCGCTGGCCGGTCTGCTGCGGGAAGATGATTTTATCATCGCCTGCGATGCAGGCTACCGCAACTGCGCGCCCCTGCACTGCAAGCCCCATGTGATCGTGGGCGACTTCGACACGGCACCCTGCCCGCAGCAGGAGGACGACGAGATCGTAGTTCTGCCCCATGTCAAGGACGATACCGATACGGAATACGCGGCAAAGCTGGCCGTGCAGAAGGGCTTTGACGAGGTGCTTCTGCTGGGGGGCCTCGGCGGCAGGCGGCTGGAACACACCCTTGCCAACCTGTGCACCGGCCTCGGCCTGGAAAAGCGCGGTGTGCGTGCCACCCTGCAGGACGAGCGCAGCCGTATCACCTTTGTGACGCCCGGCGAGACGCGCCGCTACCCCAAAGAGGATTACTTCTATTTCTCGGCGTTCCCCATGGAAGGCCGTGCAGAGGGCGTCTGCGAGCAGGGTTCCTATTACGAACTCACCGATGCAGAGCTGACCGCAGGCTACCCGCTGGGTGTCAGCAACGAATACGCCGAAGGCTCCGACTGCATCACGGTGTCCACTCGCGAAGGGGCACTGGTCATCGTGGAAACGGTGGCGGACTGATCCTTTTCCGGCAATTCCGGAACATTCCGGCTGTAAACTGCTTATAGTGTGGTATCAGACGGAAAGGTGGGGATCGGGATGCAGGTGATCGTGCTCAAAAGCCCCAGACTGCTGTGCGGTGTGCTGCGCAGACTGTTTGGCATCCGCAGCAACACGCAGGAATAAGCGCAAGTCAGGAAAAGCTCCCGTCGGGCAGGCCCCGGCGGGAGCTTTTTGCTGCATATCTCCCGGCCCGGCCGCATACCGTGTGGTAGAAGCGGACAGGGAAAGGAGCATCTTGCATGGAACTGAAGATCTTTCGGGACACGATGCCGCAGGCGGGCACGGTGTGCACCGTCAAGGCCGAGCTCCCGCTGGAGACCGAGATCCTAGTCTCGGACTATCTGCCGCCGGTGTTCAAACTGGTCAAATGCTTTGCAAAGCCGGTCATCCTGCAAAAGCAGCTGCAGCCGGGCAGGCTGACACTGGAGGGTTATCTGCGCTGTACGGTCTATTATCAGGGCGAGGAGGGTACAGGTCTCTGCCAGACCGAACAGAAACTGCCCTTTACAAAGCAGCTGGAACTGCCGGAATTTGACTTTACGGCCTGGACGGCGGTGGTGGAGGGTCAGACCGAATACCTCAACAGCCGGGTGGTCAACCCGCGCCGCATGGAGGTGCGAGGCGCCGTGGGACTGGTGGCGACCGTGCGCACCCAGAACAAAGCGGAGGTGATCACTGCACTGGCCGATGGCGGCATTGAGCAGCAGCTGGACACCCTGCAGGGCGTGCGCAGCATTGCGGTGCTGGATAAGCTGATCTCGGCCGAAGGAGAGCTGGCTTTTCCCAGCCCGCCGGCGGCGGTGCTGGACATTGCAGGCACAGCCACTGCACAGGAGGTACGGCTGCTGTCCGGCAAAGCGGTGGTCAAGGGCGAAGTACGGGTGCAGTGTGCCTGGCGTGCCGAGCAGGAAACCGAATTGCAGAGCCTGAGCACGACTCTGCCGTTCCAGCAGGTGCTGGATGTGGACGGCCTGACCGAGGACTGCAAGTGTCTTTGCGTGGTGGAGCCGGTAGGCTTCTCCCTGACGGAAGGGCAGCCGGACGCGGCGGGCACCCTGTCGGCCAGCCTGATGCTGCATCTGCGGGCCTGGCGCAGCTACCAGCTGCAATATGCGGCGGATGCCTTTTCCACCCGGTTTGAAACGGAACTTGTCCCACAGGAGCTGGCGGCCGAAGAACTGGTCTGCCTGCTGAATGCAACCACGACGGTTTCCGGTTCCGGCCCGCTGCCGGATGCCGGGGCACAGCTGCGTGCCTGTTTTGTATCGTATGGGCCTGTCAGCATCTCGCAGCAGAGTGGGCAGGGCGGCGGCTGGGCGCTGACAGCCCGCGCCACGGCCACCGCCTTTGCGGAGAACAGCCTGGGAGAGCTGGACAGCTACGAAAAAACGCTGGAGCTTTCCGTGCCCATCCCGGCCGAGGTGCCCGCCGGGATGCAGCTGCAGCCGGAATGCTGGCTGAGTACTGACAGCGTACAGTGTACCTGCACCGGCGGAACTCTTACCGTAACCATCACCGCCCGGGCTGAGGGTGCCATCCTGGGACGCAGTACCCGCCAGGGCATTGGCAGCATTTCGCTGGGCGAAGCCCTGACCCCTGCCGACCCGGAGATCACCTTGCGCATCTACTATGCACAGGAAGGGGAGGCGCTGTTCGATATCGCGCGGCGGTTCCATGTGCCGCCGGCCCAGATGCTGGAGGCCAACGGACTGGACCCCGACACCCGGGTGCTGACGCAGGCACAGCATTTTCTGGTGCCGGGCCTCTGACCCCCAAAGCACAGACATTGCTCTTTCCGGAGTGGTGCCTGTGCTTTTTGTATGCCCGAACAAGCGATCCGGCCAAACGAAATCTTATGTCTGCCATAAAAATTTTTGAGCGTTTTTATCACAAAAAATGTTACAAGGCCCTTTTCTCCGGCCCGGCGGTGGAGTATAATAGACAATGTTTGGAACAGGAAAGGAGCAATTTCAACATGGAAACAAGCAATTCGCTTCTGGATGCGGACATCATCCGGGAGCAGAAGCCTGTGTGGGCCTTCAGCCGAAAGGTGTTTTGTGAGGGCATCCGGGATGGCGTGCCCATCGCACTGGGCTATTTTGCCGTCTCTTTCTCGCTGGGCATTGCAGCCCGCAAGGCGGGTTTTACCCCGTTTCAGGGGTTTCTGGCCAGTCTGCTGAACAACGCATCGGCCGGTGAATACGCTGCCTTTGCGCTTATTATGAGCGGTGCCAGCTATTTTCAGGTGGCCGTGATCACCCTCATCGCCAATGCACGCTATCTGCTCATGAGCTGCGCGCTGGCTCAGCGGTTTGCGCCGGGTACACCCTTCTGGCATCGGCTGGTCATCGGTTACGACGTAACGGACGAGCTGTTCGGCATCACCATTGCACGGCCCGGCAGCCTGAACCCCTGCTATACTTACGGTGCCATCCTGCTGGCAGCCCCGGCGTGGGCATCCGGCACGGCATTGGGCATCGTTGCCGGCAACCTGCTGCCGCTGCGTGCGGTCAGCGCCCTGAGCGTTGCACTGTACGGCATGTTCCTTGCCATCATCATCCCGCCTGCCCGCAAGGATAAGGTGGTGGCTGTGCTGGTGGCCATCAGCTTTGCATTGAGCTTTGCCTGCAACTATCTGCCGGGCATCTTGGCACTTTCGGACGGCACCCGGACCATCCTGCTCACCGTACTTATTTCCAGTGTGGCTGCGGTGCTGTTCCCGGTCAAGGATCAGGAGGCGGAACATGACGCATAACAACTACATTTACATTGCGGTCATGGCACTGGTGTCGTATGCGATCCGCATCCTGCCGCTTACTCTGATCCGCAAACCCATCAAGAACCGGTTCGTTCAGTCGTTCCTGTACTATGTGCCCTATGTCACGCTGGCCGTCATGACCTTCCCGGCCATCGTGCAGGCCACCCAGAGCCCGGTGGCCGGTGCTGTGGCGCTGGTGATCGGCATTGCAGCGGCCTGGTGCGGTGCAAGCCTGTTCCAGGTGGCTGTGGCCTGCTGCGCTGTGGTCTTTGTGCTGGAATTCTTCCTCTGAAAAAATGCAGCTGCGCTCTGAAGCTTTCGCGTTGGGGCGCAGTTGCTTTTCTTACTGCACAAAATATGCTATACTGACAGCAAACAAGGGAGGGAGATAGTACCGATGAAACGCGTTCTCATCACAGGCGGCAGCGGCTTTCTGGGCGCACGCATCCTGCAGCAGGGGCTGGGGGATGCAGAGCTTTGCAGCCTGCCCCGCGGCTTTCTGGCAGCAGCCGGGGAGGCAGAAGTGACCGAGACCATTCAGAAACTACAGCCTGCGGCCATTGTGCACGCGGCGGCTCTGTCGGACACCGGCTATTGCGCACAGCACCCGGAGGAAGCCCATCGTGCCAACGTGGAGCTGCCGGTCTGGGTGGCAAAAGCTGCCTGCGCATCCGGCGCAAAGCTGCTGGCGTTCAGTTCAGATCAGGTCTATGCCGGAATCACGCAGCCCGGGCCGCTGCCGGAGACATTGCCCCTGCAGCCGACCAATGTATATGGCCGCTGCAAACTGGAAATGGAACAGCGCGTGCTGGAACTCTGCCCGGACGCTGTGCTGCTGCGGGCCAGCTGGATGTATGACCTGCCGGGCTACGGGCTGCCCATCCGGGGCAACCTGCCGCTGAACCTTTTGTGCGCCGCCCTGCATGGGACGTCGGTGACATTTTCGGCTAACGACTGCCGGGGCGTGACCTATGTCCGACAGGTGATTGCAAACCTTGCTCCGGCACTGAGCCTGCCCGGCGGCGTGTACAACTTTGGCAGCTCCAATACGGAAAATATGGTGCACACGGCACAGCAGTTCGCGCAGGAGCTGGACATTGCGGTGCAGATTGAAGCCGCCGACTGGCCGCGCAATCTGGTCATGGACGGCAAAAAGTTGAAAAAGGCCGGCATCCGCTTTGATACCACACAGCAGGGCATCCGGCACTGCCTGCGGGATTACGGCTTAGCCAGTCGGTAAAAGGAGAAAAACGATGAGCGAAGAGATTCGGCCGGGGCGTTACCGGCATTTCAAAGGCAAAGAATATGAGGTGCTGGGTGTGGCCCGCCATAGCGAGACCGAGGAGGAATATGTGGTCTACCGGCAGCTGTACGGGGAGCACAGTCTGTGGGTGCGGCCCGCCTCCATGTGGAACGAGATGGTTACCCGCGACGGCAAGACCCAGCGACGGTTCACCTATGTGGGCGAGGAAGCCTGATGTGCGGACAAAGAAATTGTAAAATCTCTGTATCGCACAAAAACTGAAAAAACTCTAGAAAAAAGCAGGGGATTCTGCGCGAAACCAGTCCATTCCGGGTGGAAGCGTGCGCGGAAAACCGCTGCTTTTTTGCTGTCTCCGACCCGGAAACGACCATCGGGCAATGTTGCAGCCGTTCACGGAAAAGTCATACTTTATTTACATTAAATGGCAACTTTGTTATAATGAATCCGCTTTTTGCAAAGCATCCGAAACCCAAAACGTCAAGATTCTGAGGAGAGTGGAATATTTGAAGGAAGTCAAACTTGAAGAGGCTGCTTACCAGTTTGATGGCAAGATGTCTCTGCGCCAGGCCATCCCCCTGGGCCTGCAGCATGTCTGCGCCATGTTCGTGGGCAACCTGACCCCGCTGCTGATCATCACCAGTGCCTGCGGCATTGCCGGTGGTGAATTTGCAGACCTGCAGGTCACCCTGCTGCAGAGCGCCATGTTCGTGGCCGGTGTGGTCACGCTGGTGCAGCTGTTCACGGTCGGCCCCGTGGGCGGCGGCGTGCCCATCATCATGGGTACCAGCTCCGGTTTTATCGGCGTGTTCAACAGCGTTGTCGGCAGCATGGGAGGCGGTGTGCTGGCCTATGGTGCCATCATGGGCGCTTCCATCATCGGCGGCATCTTTGAAAGTGTGCTGGGCTTCTTCCTCAAGCCTCTGCGCAAGTTCTTTCCGCCTGTGGTCACCGGTACCGTGGTGCTGTCCATCGGTCTGTCGCTGATCTCGGTGGGCATCAATTCCTTTGGCGGCGGCAACAGCGCCAAGGACTTCGGCTCGGTGGAAAACCTGCTGCTGGCCCTGTTCGTGCTGGTGGTCATCCTGATCTTCAAGCACTGGACCACCGGCTTCCTCAGCTCTTCCGCCATCCTCATCGGCATTCTGGCCGGTTATGTGGCAGCCTTTGTCATGGGCTTTGTGCTGCCCACCACCGGTGTCACCGCCGACGGCGTGGAGTACACCAAGGCCTGGGTGCTCAACTGGGACAAGGTGGCACAGGCTTCCTGGTTTGCCATCCCCAAGCTGGTCCCGGTCAAGATCGTGTTTGATATGCGTGCCATCCTGCCGGTGCTGATCATGTTCATTGTCACCGCCGTGGAAACGGTGGGCGACATCTCCGGTGTGATGGAGGGCGGCATGAACCGCGAACCCACCGACAAGGAGCTGTCCGGCGGTGTCATCTGCGACGGCCTCGGCTCCACCTTTGCGGCACTGTTCGGCGTGCTGCCCAATACCTCTTTCAGCCAGAATGTGGGTCTGGTGGCCATGACCAAGGTGGTCAACCGCATGGCCTTGGCCTCCGGTGCCGTGTTCCTGATCCTGTGCGGCCTGATCCCCAAGCTGGGCGCCCTGATCTCCATCATGCCGCAGGCCGTTCTTGGCGGCGCAGCCGTGATGATGTTCTCTTCCATCGTGGTCAGCGGCATCCAGCTGATCACCAAGGAAAAGATGACCCCGCGCCAGCTGACCATCGTGTCGGTGGCGCTGGGCGTGGGCTACGGCATGGGTGCCAACAGCGGCATTCTGGCCAATACGCCCCATGCATTCCAGCTGATCTGCGGTGAGTCCGGTATTGTTCCGGCTGCCTTCGTAGCAATCCTGCTGAACGTCCTGCTGCCCAAGAACGATCAGGCAGAGTAAATCTTATCCCTTTTCCCGGACAAGCGCTTCCAGCTGCGCCAGTGCGGCGGGCGTATCGGTGTCGGCCAGCTCTTCCGGCTGTGCGATACAGGCGGTATGTACCAGCGTCGGGTACTTGTGCAACAGGACGCTGCCGCCCTTGCCCTCCGGCAGGGTGAGCAGCTCCGGGAAAAAGCCGTTGCTGAACAGAACGGGGCTTCCCACAAGGGGGTCCGGGCCGTTTCCGGCCGGGGCACCCAGACGGAAGATCACCCGTTCTGTTTCTTTTTGCGTCTGTTCAAAGGCCGTCAGCAGCTGGTCCACCGTAGCCCGGCGCAGCAGGGGCTGGTCACCGGGCAGAAACATGCACCCGGTCAGTTCCGGATGCTGTGCCAGCAGCGCCGAAAGTCCCAGCCGCACGGTATCGTTCCGACCGGGCAGTGCATGCAGGAGCACCGGCACCCCCTGTGCTTTGCACAGCGCCTGCACCTGCGCCGAGCGGGTCACCACGATGCGTGCCGACAGCTGCGGTGTGTCGGTGGCTGCAAAGGCCCGGTACAGCAGGGGCTGACCGTCAAACGGTGCCAGAAGCTTGTTGGAGCCAAAGCGAGTACTCAGACCAGAGGCCATGAGCACACACCCCGTAGAAGCATGCATTTGCATAAAAAAGACCTGCGCTTTCCGATGGGATTTTTTCCATTATAGCGCAATTGCCGATTGAAACGCAATCTGTGTCTGTGTTAAAATAGAAACAGCAAGGATAAAAAGAGAGGGACCTGCACATGATGACGATCCGAGAATACAAACGGGCCGAAAGTCTGGAAGAAGCCTGGCAGCTCAACCAGAAAAAGGCCAACCGCATCCTGGGCGGCATGATCTGGCTCAAGATGGAGACCATCAATGTCGGCACAGCCATCGACCTGTCCGGCCTGGGGCTGGACACGATCGAGGAAACGGATGTGGGCTTTTCCATTGGGGCGATGGTCACCCTGCGCCAACTGGAGACCCACCCCGGACTGGAAGCCTTTACCCACGGAGCCGTCCGGGAAGCGCTGCGCCACATCGTGGGCGTGCAGCTGCGCAACCTGGCCACCGTCGGCGGCAGCATCTACAGCCGGTTTGGCTTTTCGGATGTGCTGACCCTGTTCCTGGCCATGGACTGCTCGGTGGAGCTGTATAAGGGCGGCATCGTGCCGCTGCGGGAGTATGCCGAGCGTCCCTACGACCGGGACATCGTGGTGCGCCTGATCGTAAAAAAGGAAGCTGCAGCCTACTGCTACCAGTCGGTGCGGAACAGCCAGACCGACATCCCGGTGCTGACCTGCGCCGCCGCCCGGCTGCAGGATGGCAGCTACCGGTTTGCGGTGGGTGCCCGCCCGCTCAAGGCTGTGCTGTATGAAGAACCGGCAGCTCCGGCGCAGCAGCTGGCCGAAACCATCCAACAACAGGTGGTCACCGGTTCCAACATGCGCGGCAGCGCCGAATACCGCCGCCACCTGACTGGTGTGCTGGTGCGGCATGCAGCCGAAGAACTGGAAAACCGCGCCGGACAGGAGGAAATCTAAATGCAGATCAATCTGATGCTGAACGGAGTGCGCATCTCAGAGGATGTGGCCCCGGATATGCTGCTCATCGACTTTGTGCGCAAACATGGCTGCGCGAGTGTCAAACGCGGCTGCGAAACTTCCAACTGCGGCTTGTGCACGGTCTTTCTGGATGACAAGCCGGTGCTGTCCTGCTCGGTGCTGGCCGCCCGCGCCGACGGTCACAAGGTGACCACGCTGGAGGGCCTGCAGGAAGAAGCTGCCGAATTCGGTGCCTTTATCGCCGATCAGGGCGCAGAGCAGTGCGGCTTCTGCAACCCAGGCTTTATCATGAATGCTCTGGCGCTGTTCCGGGAAAATCCATACCCGTCTGCCGAAGAAATCAAAGAATATCTTTCCGGCAATCTCTGCCGCTGCTCCGGCTATGAAGGCCAGCTGCGCGGCATCCTGAATTTTCTGGACTGGAAGAAACAGAAGGAGGCGGCTGCTGAATGAACACGGTCAACAAACCGTTCCGCAAAAAGGACGCCATGCAGCTGGTCACCGGCCAGCCGGTCTATATGGATGATGTGATCCCGCAGGACTGCCTGATCGTCAAGCTGCTGCGCTCGCCTCATGCAAACGCCATGGTCCGGACGATCAACACGACCGTGGCCAAGAAGGTGCCCGGCATTGAAGCCATCTTCACCTGGGAGGATGTGCCGCAGGATGCGCCCCGCTACACCCAGGCAGGTCAGACCTTCCCGGAGGCAAGCCCCCGTGACCGACTGGTCATCGACCGCCACGTCCGTTTCGTGGGTGATGTGGTGGCCATTGTGGCCGGTAAGGACGAAAAGTGCGTGGACAAGGCCCTCAAGCTCATCAAGGTGGAGTACCAGGTACTGGAGCCGGTGCTGGATTTCCACACCGCCAAGGACAACCCGGTTCTGGTGCACCCGGAGGACAACTGGGAGGCCCTGTGCCCGGTAGGGGCCGACAACAAGCGCAACCTGTGTGCCCACGATGAGTGCGGCTCCGGAGACATCGACGCAGTGCTGGCGGGGTGCGATGTGGTGATCGACCATGTTTACCACACCAAGGCCTGCCAGCAGGCCATGATGGAAACCTTCCGCACCTATTGTTCCATTGACACTTATGGGCGACTGAACGTGCTCAGCTCCACCCAGATCGTGTTCCATGCGCGGCGCAACATCGCCAATGCCCTGCACATCCCCAAATCCATGGTGCGTGTTTCCAAGCCCCGCATCGGCGGCGGCTTTGGTGCCAAGCAGACAGCGGTCAGCGAGGTATACCCCGCCTTTGTGACCTGGAAAACCAAAAAGCCCTCCAAGATCATTTTCAGCCGGGTGGAAAGCCAGACGGCCTCCTCTCCGCGTCACGAAATGGAGATGCATGTCCGGCTGGGTGCCACGAAGGACGGCATCGTGAAGGGCATCGACCTGTACACGCTGTCCAACACCGGTGCCTATGGCGAGCACGGCCCCACGACCGTGGGCCTGTCTGGCCACAAATCCATCCCGCTGTACGGTAAGGCCGAAGCGTTCCGCTTTGTCAGCGATGTGGTGTATACCAACCACATGTCTGCCGGTGCCTACCGCGGCTACGGTGCGACTCAGGGCCTGTTTGCTGTGGAATCTGCCGTGAACGAGCTGGCCCATAAACTGAACATGGACCCCATCGACCTGCGGCTGAAGAATACCGTTCAGGAAGGGGACCTGATGCCTGCTTACTACGGTGCCGTCAACACCAGCTGTGCGCTGGACCGCTGTCTTGTCAAGGTGCGGGAGATGATCGACTGGGAGCACAAATACCCGGCCCGTGATCTGGGCAACGGCAAGGTGCGCGCCGTCGGCATGGGCATGGCCATGCAGGGATCCGGTATTTCCGGCATGGACGTGGGCAGTGCGACCCTCAAGCTGAACGATGATGGATTCTACTCGCTGATCATCGGTGCAGCGGATATGGGCACCGGCTGTGACACCACGCTGGCGCAGATCGCCGCCGAAGTGCTGGACTGCCCGCTGGACAACATTGCGGTATTTGGTGCCGACACCGATACCTCTCCCTATGACTCCGGTTCCTATGCATCCAGTACCACCTACGTTACCGGCAAGGCCACTGAGAAGTGTGCCATGAAGCTGCGGGAACAGATCTGCAAGCTGGGTGCCGAGCTGCTGGGCTGCCCGGCAGATGCTGTGGAGTTTGACGGCAAAGAAGTGTTTGAAAGCGCCGCCCCGGAAACGAAAAAGACCCTGTCCGAGATCGCCTATGCGTCTCAGTTCGGCCATATGGTCCCGCTGGAAGCCACCGAGACCCACACCTCGCCTCTGTCGCCGCCGCCGTACATGGTGGGTGCCGCAGAAGTGGAAGTGGACACCGAGACCGGCGAGGTCAAGGTGTTGGAATTTGACGCCTGCGTGGACTGCGGTACGCCCATCAACCCCAACCTGACCCGTGTGCAGGCGGAAGGTGGCCTGCTGCAGGGCATCGGTATGACGCTGACCGAGAATGTTACCTATGACCGGAAGGGCTGCCCGGAAGAGAACTCGCTGTTCCAGTACAAGATCCCCACCCGCATCGACATCGGAAAAATCAACGTGGAGTTTGAGAACAGCTATGAGCCAAACGGCCCGTTTGGTGCAAAATCCATCGGTGAGGTGGTCATCAACACGCCGCTGCCGGCCATTTCAGACGCCATTTACAACGCCATCGGCACCCGTTTCTATGAGCTGCCCATTACTCCGGAGCAGATTGCCATGGCCGCCGCTGAAAACCACAAATGATCGTGGAACAGCAGTTTCCGTTTCTGGCGGAAAAAGGCCATTTGGTCTCGCTGGTGGGCGGCGGCGGAAAAACAACGCTGCTGTATGCCATGGCCAGCCATTGCGCGCAGAAAGGTTGGCGGGTGCTGATGTCCACTACCACCCACATCCTGCGCCCGGAAAACTGGCTCTGGGCAAAGACTGACGCCGAAATACAGGAACTCTGGGCCCACGGCTCTTATGCCGTGGTGGGCTCTCCGGCTCCCAACGGTAAGTTGACCGCACCGCCGGAAGCAGACCTTGCCCACTGGATGGCACAGGCAGACGCCGTGTTTCTGGAAGCCGACGGTGCAAAGCATTTCCCGTGCAAAGCCCCGGCGGAGCAGGAACCTGTTCTGCTGCCGCAAAGCGACATCGTACTGGCGGTGGCCGGGCTTTCCGCACTGGGCCACCCTTTGAAAGAATGCTGCTTCCGGTTGGAACAAGCCTGCATGCTGCTGGGCGTTCCGCCGGAGGCCTGCCTGACCCCGGAACTTCTGGCTCAACTGCTGGCAAGTGAGCAGGGCGGCCGGAAACGGGTGGGCAGCAGAGCCTTTTATGCAGTGCTCAATCAGGCAGATACGCCGCAGCGCCAACTGCTCGGGAAGCAGACGCTCTGTGTTCTGCAGGAACGTTATCGTGTGAACGGCGTTCTGACACAATTTGAAGAGGGAGAACGTGCATGAGCAAGGATGAAAAAATCGTATTCTGTACCAGGGGCGGCTGCACGGCAAAGCTGGGTGCCGGTGTGCTGAGCCGCATTCTGGAAAAGCTGCCCCGCGGCGAAAAGGACCCGAATCTGCTGGTGGGATATGACAGCCGGGATGATGCCGCCGTCTACCGCGTTACAGAAGATCTGGCCCTGGTGCAGACGGTGGACTTTTTCCCCCCCATGGTGGATGACCCCTATACCTTCGGGCAGATCGCAGCGGCCAACGCCCTGAGCGACGTGTATGCCATGGGTGGCGAGGTGAAAACCGCCCTCAATCTGGTGTGTTTCCCGGAAAATATGGACCTGAACGTTTTGGGCGAGATCCTGCGCGGCGGAGCCGAAAAGGTAGCCGAGGCCGGGGGCATTCTGGCCGGAGGTCATTCCATTGCAGACACCGGCGTCAAATACGGCCTGTCGGTGACCGGCCTTGTGGACCCGCATCATCTGTACGCAAACGATGCCGGCCAGCCGGGAGACAAGCTGCTGCTGACCAAAGCGCTGGGTGTGGGGCTGCTGTGCACCGCAAACCGCGTGGGCGAGGCGGCCCCGGAACACATGGCAGCCGCCATCAGTTCCATGACAACCCTGAACAAAACCGCTGCGGAGATCAGCCGCCGGTATACTGTGCACGCGGCCACCGATGTGACTGGCTTCAGTTTTCTGGGGCATCTGCACGAGATGATGGGCGGGAAACTTTCCTGCAAGATCAACGCCCGCGCCGTGCCGGTGCTGCCGGGCGCGGAAAAGGCGGCGGATGACTTCCTGTACACCGCTGCCGGGCAGCGCAACCGCAATCATACAGGGCCTTTTGTCCGGTTTGAGGGCGTTCCGTTTGCCATGGAGGAAGTCTTGTTCGACCCGCAGACCTCCGGCGGTCTGCTGCTGGCAGTGGACCCGGCGGAGGCCAGCGCGCTGGAGAAGGAACTGCAATCTGCTGGTCTGCCCGCGAAGATCGTGGGCGAGATCGTTTCCCGAACCGAAACCGAGATCACAGTAACATACTGACCTACTGAAAGGAGAAACGATTATGACTCATGTTGATGCAAGAGGAGACGCCTGCCCGCTGCCGGTCGTCAAGGCCAAGCGCGCTATTTCGGAGCTGAAGGGTGCTGGTCAGGTGGAAATTCTGGTGGACAACGAGATCGCCGTGCAGAACCTGACCAAGATGGCCCAGCAAAAGGGTTATCAGTACAGCGCCGAAAAGCTGGCCGAACGGGAATACCGAGTGCTGTTTACCATTGGGGAGGCCCCGGCGGCTGAAGAGACCCCGGCCGTCTGCATGCCGGACGCCCGCACGGACACCGTAGTGGCCATTGGCGCAAACACTATGGGTACCGGGGCCGAGGAGCTGGGCAAGACCCTGCTCAAGGCGTTCGTGTTTGCCCTGACGCAGCAGGACAAGCTGCCCAAGACGGTTCTGTTCTATAACGGCGGTGCATCCCTGACCTGCGAGGGTTCTCCCATGCTGGAGGACCTCAAGACGCTGGAATCGGAAGGTGTGGAGATCATGACCTGCGGCACCTGCCTGAACTATTACGGCCTGACCGAGAAGCTGGCCGTAGGCAGCGTGACGAACATGTATGCCATCGTGGAAAAGCTGACCCATGCCGGGAACGTGGTCAAGCCGTGATCTATCTGGACAATGCTGCCACCACGCTGTACAAACCGCAGGAAGTAGACGCCGCCATTCTGGACGCCCTGCACACCGCAGGCAATCCCGGCCGCGGTGCCCATGAGCCGACCCTGCATGCTTCCCGGCTGGTGTATGCCGCACGGGAAGCGCTGGCAGAGCTTTTCCACGCGCCGGACCCTGCCTGCATTGCCTTTACGGCCAACGCCACCGGCGCGTTGAACACCGCCCTATGCGGGCTGCTGGGGCCGGGGGATCATGTCATCACCACCGTGTGTGAGCATAATTCGGTCCTGCGGCCGCTGTACCGGCTGCGGACACAGGGGGGCCAGCTCAGCTTTGCCGGGGTAGACGCCAAAGGCCGCCTGCAATATGAAAAATGGGAAGAGCTTGTGCGCCCAAACACCAGAGCGCTGGTCGTGACCGGAGCGTCCAATGTGACCGGCAACTGCACCGATCTTGCAAAGGCTGCGGCCTTCGCGCACCGGCACGGCTTGCTGCTGATCGTGGATGCCGCGCAGACGGCCGGAGCCCAGTCCATCGACGTACAGGCGCTGGGTGTGGATGTGCTGTGCTTCACCGGGCACAAGGCTTTACTGGGGCCGCAGGGCACCGGCGGGCTGTATGTGCGTCCGGGTGTGCAGATCGCGCCCCTTGTAGTGGGCGGCAGCGGCGTGCACAGCTATGACGAGCAACATCCCGCCCAGATGCCCACCGCACTGGAAGCCGGCACCCTGAACGTGCACGGCCTTGCCGGGCTTTGTGCCGGAGTACAATGGCTTCTGACACAGGGCGTGGAAATGCTGGCCGCCCGCGAAGCTGCACTGGCTCGCTGTTTTTACGAAGAAGTATGCGGTATGCCGGGCGTGACTGTATACGGCGACATTGAGACCGCTCTGCGTGCGCCCATCGTCTCCCTGAATATCGGAGACGAGGACTCTGCCCGGGTGGCCGATATCCTGTGGGAGGACTACGGCATCTGTGTGCGGGCCGGAGCACATTGCGCCCCGCTGATGCACAAGGCGCTTGGCACGGTGGAACAGGGCGTGGTACGGTTCAGCTTTTCACACAGCAATACCATGGAAGAAGCTCTGCACGCTGCACAGGCCGTTCGGGAGCTGGCACAGGAGCTGTAAATGCGCACAAAAAAGACCTATATCGTGCTCTCCTTCCGCACAACGGTGGAAGCCATGGCCTGGGAGAAGCACTGCGCCACGGCACAGATCCCCGGGCGGCTGATCCCGCTCCCACGGGAGATCTCCGCCGGGTGCGGCCTTGCCTGGCGCATGACGCCGGAGGATTGGGAACACTGGAACAGCCTGCTGGACCCGGCGGCTTACGACGCGGTGTCGCAGGTGGAGCAATGACGAACAGGAGAACATTTTATGAGCGCATTGGTTGATGCCCTGCAGAAAGGGCAGGTCACCGGAGACTATACCCTTGCGGCGGTGCTGGATGGACCGGAGGTCGGCAGCCGGATGCTGCTGCGCGGCGGGTGCCCGGTGTGGCAGACCCACAGCAGCGGCGTATTGCAGCGCAGCCTTTCCCGTTTGCAGGAATGCACAGCCACCGGGTTTCTGGAACTGGACGGCACGCGGGTGTTTGTGGAACGATTCGGTGCGGTGCCGCAGATCGTTGTCTGCGGC
>UMIT01041994.1_pt1 | contig 29170 bp, 25 predicted proteins | sample 1965911 | NCBI WGS metagenome assembly UMIT01 (sample SAMEA4836131, study PRJEB28245) | human gut metagenome | biome: gut microbiome; material: fecal sample | place: Denmark | collected 2008 | reverse complement strand
GCTTTTCTTTACTACCGATGTACTTGGCCCCATGTGTACCGCAAAGCCGGAGCTGCCGCCCGAGCAGTACTGTGCCCTGCTGGAAAAGCAGGAGAATCTGCTATGGGGTCAGATCTTTGTGAAGAGTTACATAGATTACCTGTTTGAACCGAACAAACCGAAATGCCTGCGGTTGCTGATGGACATTCCCCCGGCCCACCCGCTGCAGGACAGCAGCGTGGCCGCTTACCAGCATGTGACAGCGGCGGCTGTAAGCTACCAGCGCCGCCAGTATAGCGCCCTTTTAAAAAGAATACTGGAACAGATGCAAAAATAGAAAAGAGCAGAAAAAAAACAACGCTTTGCTGTTTGTAATCATAAGATGGTTTACACTTATTTTGTTCTTACATCTATACAGTAGGGCCGTTCAGGAGGAAAAGATTTTATTCTAAATAGTGACCTATGGCATTAGGTCATAATATTAGCGCTGCTTCCACAAAAGCGGCGAAACATACCGCAGCAACCCAGCACGCTCCAATGTTGGCAGCAGACCGCACAAAATACGGCGGTCTTTTTCAGCGATTTGTCCAGTGATGGAGAAATTTTCCGCAATCACCTGTACAGTGTGCAGCTGGGCATAATGCTGAAAATAGCGCTCACGGTCATCCTGAGGAATGGTATCCAGTTTTCGCTGTACGACACGCCGATAAAAAGGGGTGTCACCATTGTTTGGAATGCAGCAGTCATACAAGAACAGTTGCAGGCTATCCCGCAGCTGCGGCTGCACCGGAGAGGGGAAGAGTTGATTCTCAAAATAGGCAAACAATGTGTTCTCCATTGTGTTTCAAGCCTCCTTGTTCTGCTTTTCAGCCGCCTTTCGGGCAGCCAGGGTATTTAAAATTTTATTGGCTTCTCGCATGGCCTCGCGTCGCTGGTCAGATTCCGGAGATTCGGAAGCTTGATCGAGACAGGAACAGAACCGCTGGAATGTGCCTTGGCCAAGTGTCTCATCAAGTGCATCACGGATGTGACTTGTACCTTCATAGAAGTCCTCTCTGATGGAGGCGCTTCCCAGAATATCTGAAAGACTGGCAGCAGCTTCTGTGGCAAATGGGTAGATCCTCATTGCCTGCGCCATCGAAAGTTCTTCGGCGGAAAGCTTGTCCTCGGTAAGATACTGGGTAAGGCCCTCGTTTAAATTTTCGCCCTCATTGCGGTATAGCAGACGTTCACCATCGCGATCCACAATATACTCTTTGGTTCGCAAACCGACCTGGACTGTGTGCAGTGTGCTGTTGTGATGCTTTTCTACAATCTCGTTGTGGTAGGAAGCGACATGTTCATATTCGTGTATGGCCGTAAGACGCATAGTTGAAGGCAGGGCTTTAATGAGTTCTATTTCCGTTTTGCCGTGTTCATAATTATGCGAGCCGTAAACACCATCATTATTATAAGGAACAATAGAAATCGTTTCCTGATGCCCCTCAAGCCGGGCAAGACTGTCAGGCAGTAAATATGTACTGTCCTGCTCAAGGATCCTTGCAATAGCATCGTCACGAAGGTCCTCAGCCTCTTTCACTTCTGACAGCTCTAATGACGGTGCATTGATGTCTGTAATCTCAAAATCATCGCTTTCCCCTATACCAAAATCCTCCTCCAGTGCAGTGCTGCCACTTGGCAGGAGTTCACCGTCGCGATTGGAAAATTCCATGGAAGTCTCTATTCCCTCGAAGGTGTCCGAAAATGATGTGCCCTCGGGCTGCGCATCACGGGTTTCAGAACTGGTGTCATTGGTCTCAGAAAACTCATTCATTGTTTACTCCCTTCTTGCTGATACATCTGGTATGTCCTTGTAATGACGCGCGACTGTTGCTCCGGAACATCGGTGCGGCGCAACAGAAGTCCAAGAAGACAAAGGCGAACGCTTACGCTGGCCTTTACGCCGCATTTATCTAACAGACGGTCCATAGCGCTTGCAATGCATGCGCCATCCAGCGAACTGGCCGCTATGCAGGCAGATAACTCATAGAGCTCAGCGATTGATACCCGGTCAAGCAGCGGATCAACAATGTTTCTTCGGCAGCGCGTTCCACTGCTGCAGAGCAGACAGGCCGCACTGAAATCGTGATTTGTCACAGGCGGATCAATTTTCAAATGAATAAGACCTCGTTCTCCGCGGACTGCCAGCATTGACTCGCCCTCTTGTAAATTGAGAATTTCACGGCGTTGGCGCTCGTTCATATTCATGGAATCAGCCATTAGACTGCGGTCCTGTGCACCGTCCAGTGCATGAACCAGCTTGACGCGCGTCAGTGCCGGAATGCCCTCGGCCAATGCGCTCGGCCTCTGGTCGCTGATTAAGATACTGACACCAAAAGCACGTACTTCTGCTAAAAGCTTTTCCAGAAGGCGGTTATTGGATGCCGAAATCCCGGTTTCGTCTGATGTTTTAGAAAATGTTGTGTGAGCTTCCTCCACAACGACGATTTGCTTTAGTTCGTGGGTCTCCTCCTGCTGCATAAAGTACCGTTGCAATCGGAACAAAAGGACGGTGCTCAAAAATGCAGCGGTCTGCCCGGAGAAATCCGACATTTCTAGAACGACAGGGCCGCTCGTCAAATCTTTTGCCGTCAGACCAGTGCGCTGGCTGAAGAGCGCGGCAAATGTGCCTGTGCAGAGTTTGCGCAGACGCATTTTTGCAGCAGCAGTGATATTTTGTTTGACTTCTGGGCCGTACTGCCCATTTTTTTGCATCCAGACGTCAACATTAGCAAGAGACTCCTGTAACGTTGGCCATGGGCGGTGCGAGTCAAAATGCGCAATGTCGCTGCACCGCCAGCCCTTTTGAAGATAAGTATATTCCAAAACGCCTTCTAATACCTCCGGCAGCGGGTGCTCACCTCCGGAAGCCGCGCATAGGGCCGCTGTTACGGCGGTGATATGTTCAGAAACCGGGGTCATGATTTCCGGCTCCAAAGGATTGACACGAAGCGGTAGGCTATCTATGCCGGAACCATAGACTTTCAGCGATGGAACGACACTTTTTAGAGCGGCGTACTCTTTTTTTGCACCCTCTATGACAAGGAAGGAAACGCCCTTCTTGTACGCATCCAGCAGAAGCGTTTTGATTGTGGTTGTTTTGCCGCTGCCTGCACCGCCGGCCACCAGCATGTGCCCCAGCATGTTTTTCTGCGAAAGCATGACCGGTTCACTGGTTTCAATCGCAGTTCCAATCTTCATTGCAAGGCCGCTGCTGTGGAATGCTTCAACTGCCGGGAAGAGCTGCTCATCACTCTGACCTTCCAACCAGAAGCCAGGATAACTGCGCTGTGGCGGGGTGCAGGCAACTGCTGCATCCTGAAGAGTGTTCAGGCTAACAATGTGCAAGACCTTGTTCTGCTCCACCGCGGTGGGGATAGCCAACGGTCTGACAGTGGGAGACAAAGTGAACCAGCGCACCGGCTCAAAGGAAGCTTCTGTATTTTCAGACTGCATTGCACCAGTCAGCAGCGCCAGAAGCCGACGATACTGTTCTTGTGATGCTGCGCCAAATCGGATGGCTGTATAGGCAAACCCTGTTCCCTGGTTTTTACGGAGGTTATCTATTTCATTTTCCAGGCAGGTTACGGCCTGCGGAATGCTGCCGACCGGCCTTTGCACTACCCGCCGTGTAGAACTTCCGCTAACATAGTCTGCGGTGGCATAGGCGCGCAGCTGCCCCAAAAGTGCCGAATCCTTTTGTAAAAGCTGCTCTACATTTCTGTCCGACAACGGTAAGCTGAGCACAGCAATATAGATGTCCCTTAGGGCTGTGTCGGCCGCAACGGCGTCAGCCAGCCGTTCAGTATGCAGTGTGCCAACTAAAATACCGCTTATCTGGTACGTGGCCGGCGAAAAACATGGAACCAGCTCCATCCGACAGCCGGGCAGCAGTGAGGAAAAAGTGGGCGGCTGTGCACTGCCGTATAACAGAGAAAGATTGTTCTCAGCTTTTTGCAGGTAAAAAACCGCATCACTGCCGTTCAGGGCAGCGGTGCGAAGCCAATGCGCAGCGGCCTGCACGGGCAACTGCGCGTCTTTTTGCGGATCCTCGGTCAACCGCCAGCCACAAAGCTTGCTCCAACTGCGCACCTGCGGTTCGATGGCTTGTGTAGTGCCAAGGTTGCCTGCGTCAAGGCTGTCGAGATAGCGATTGTTCTTGCTTCGCAGAAGCTGATTGGCTGCCTGTGCGGCGCGTTGATAGTCTTCTCTGTACATATGTAAATTCCTTTCTACTCTATTATTTTCTGCGGGGTAGGCACGAACGTATGATAATGACAATTCCAATTAAACCCAGGATGCTGCCGCCAAACGCTGCTAGCAGTTGCCACACCAGCCCCAGCAGAGTAGCAACAGCCCCAAACACCAAAGAAACGATTGCGCCGGAGGTTACGAGCCTGATGCCAGTTACTGCGAGCCAAATGACCACCAAAGCTGCAATTAAACTGAATAACCGAATAAACAGTGCCGGGATTTGCAGCCCGGGCCGTACTAAACTTCCCGTTGTCTTGTTTATGATTTTTTTTGCAATGCGGCGATTTTTTGTGCCGGTACAATGAACTTCCAACTCATCACCGATGGAAAAGCGACCCAGAAAATCACCAAACGCGCAGATATCTATCACGCGGCCGGGAATATTATCTGGACTGATTTCCTCAAGTCTCAGGGTGTACGCCTGCGATTGGTGTGCGAACTGCCAGGGTTCGCCACAAAAAATTGCATTGCACCACTTATGAAATCCGCTGTAAAAGAGACTGCTATGATCGATCTCCAGCACGCTTCCACGTACTACCGTGTGCCCTAATACACCGGCCGTTACGAGTGGCAGAGCTGGGGGAGAAGCTGGAAAATCAAGTAGTTCATCTGCCGTGTGCATGCGGGAGTGGGCTGTATTTTCCACAGGAGTTAATTCAGACCCACAGAACGGACAGAGCTTCGTGTCATCTGAAAATGTTTGCTCGCATTCACAGTATGGATTATTACATTTTTTCATAGCGCTGCCTCCTAAATAATTATCATGATGCCATGATACCGGAACCCTTGAAAAAAAGCACGCAGGGTGAAGATATAAATCGTATGATCGTTTTATATCTTCACCCTGCGTGTTTTCTTCACCAGAATGTTTATACTGGATGATACCGGCCGGAAAAATTCGAAAAAGGAGTCCACTATGAAAAAGAACGAACTTGTCCCTGTTGGAAATGGTGAATCGTTTACCCGCTGCGGATGGATCCGCCTTGCACTTAAGACGTTGTTTGAAGACCCTCATGCATCGTTCTTTGTTGAGACGATTCCGCTGTGTGTTCAACTAAATCTTATTGTGCTGCTGCGGCTTGCCATTGTTGGAGCTTTTTCTTTAGAAATTCCGAGATTGTTTGCAGTGATTCTGGGTTTGTTCATTACAACACTTATTTACAGTACCAGTGTTGCCGCAAAATTATGGTTTCTATCACCGACAAGGCTTCAAAAAATCGGTGTCGTCATTATTCTCTGCGGCGGTTTATTCACGCAGATGAAAATGGTTTTGTTTGCTCCCAATATCCAAACCAGTATCATAAATGAATTCATTTCAACCGTGCCGCCGATGCTTTTTCAGTACCTCATGGTTGGCGCATTTATCGCGTATCTACGGATGTTATGGGAAGACCCGGACAGTATTCTGCACCACTTTATTGAGGATAAAGAAGATGAAAAATAGAAAGTTCTTTTTTCTCTCCACTTCCATAGTTTTCCCCAAAAATCTGCAGTAATATAAATACACCGCAGCGAAAAAAAAGAAACAGGAGGAATGAAAAATGATCAAGTATGTCAAAGAAAAAAGTGGGATTGAAAAGCCGGTTTGGGTTGATCCCCTCTTCCCTGCCTTCCGTGGCCTGCTGGATGCTGTACTCCGCAAAGTAAAGGTTCAGAGTAAAAGCAACCAGTGCGCAGGTGGTTTTATTGAGCGGACCACGCGCGAGGCCACTTTGTATGAGCAGGCAGCAACGACTTATCTACTAAAAACGCTTCATCCGATGAGCTTGGAACTGGAAGCTGCCCGTAAAAAAAGTGCTGCGCCCATGCCGGAACACCAGGCGGAAACAATTTCCACAACCGAAGAGGCCCGTAATGCGCGCCGCGCGGCTGAGCAGCAGGCGCAGGCTACCGCAGAAAAGGAAGCAGCAGAAGAAAAAGCCGCTGAGATGGAAAGCAGCATGCTGGAAATGATTGACCTGACAGATAACGAGGTAAAGGAGGTGCTGACCAAAATCAATATTATGCTATCCCGATACTGTAAGGGCACCAGTTTTCGCGTCATTGCTGAAGAAATCCCACGGTTAACCCCGCATGTGTTTAATGCACAGGCAATTGCGCGCCGCTATGGGCTAAATTACAGCACTGATGCAGCGTGAGTTTTTTCTCTCCACGCTGGTGGCGGGTTATCCGGAAGGGTGATAAATTTATACTTGTCAGCAGTCAAATCGCTTATCGCAAAAGGAGGTCGTTATCATGAATATCTTCGATAAATTGAAATTGCCGTTTGCCAAAAAAGTCAAACAAGTGCCAGTAAGCTGGGTCGAAGAGGGTCCGGAGCACTATTATGTGATCCATCATCTCTTGTTTGGATATAGCGACAGTACCAGTGTTCCGAACGGCTATGCAGATATCTTTTCGGATGCAGAGGTTCACGATGTGCTTGAAAAGGCACGTAAAGCTGTTTCGGATATGAATCTTAGTGTCTCAAGCGCTAAAGCGCTAGACAGGATCACCGAGCTAAAGGCCGCACGATTTTTCTATGAGAAGTTATTGGCTCGGCATAATGCCAACCTGCTGTCTGCATACAGGATTCATTCCGATGTACTACATCAGAAACGTGAAATGGAGTCCTTTCTCCAGCTGCGGCAACTCCAGTTGCGAGAAGTCGAAGAAGAAATTGACAAATTGACCAACCATTGAATGAAGGAGAGAATATTATGTACATTCCACACTACATCAACGCAGCGCTTCCTAAGACAATGAGCCGCACGCAGCAAGTACGACATACGGTCAAGAGCTTCCGTATTTTTTCTCTTCTTACTACGATAGCTGCGGTTATGTGTGACTGGACTCAGCTCAACTATTACACGCAGTTGAGCTTAAATGACACTTTCTGGGGAGGGGTATCTGTCAGTATTATCGTTGTTTTAGGGCTTGACGTATCCATGTTCTTTTTAGGAACTGTTCTGAACCAATACCGCAAGGCTACCGGTACCACAAAAGGCAACTTCCGCTTTATTGGGATTGGTTTGCTTGTCACATTTCTTATCGCATATGTTGTATATCTGCTAATGGCGATTCCTGTTTTGAGTCAACAGGCCAGTGATGGGGATGTTCCTTTCTATGGTCGGCTTCTTATCCCTATTGCGAGCAGCGCCCTTGCATTCTTTACGTCCGTGGGGTGGGATCCTAAGGGTGAACAAATTCAGCGCCTTCTCGATGAAAAACTTAAAATCAGTTCGGATATTGCAAGCGTAAAAAATACCATTGATAAAGTCAATCGCGACTTTGCTCAATTGGACATTATGGAGTTCGAAAATGTCGAAGCTGACCGCGTCTACAATTTATTGATGAGTAAGGTAAATGAAGCAACTAATGAGGCCAGAATTTACCTTGCTGAAGAATTGGGGACGTCTGAAGCCGCTAATGCGCTCTTGGCACAAGCTGGTTTGTCTGACAGTTTTTGGTCTACCGCCCGTCAAAAGATTTCTACTACGTCAAAGGCGCTGTTCCCTGCATGGGATCCGGCTGCGGACGGCAACCTCAACCCCGTCAAAGAAGTACCTGAAGCTTCTCCCACTGCGGATTCAAACTCCATGCCGGGCATTTCGCTTGATTTAACAGCCTGATAGCTTTCCCTGCACAAGTTTTCTCTCCGCTTTTATCGACTGTGATTTTGAATGGTGGTAGAGTGTATGTGTACTGAATGGGGAAACCAACGATAGGGGGATTTTTGATTATGAATGCTATTTCTTTTAAAAAATGGGTCTCTACTATTCTTCTGCTGGCCATCACGATTTCCCTTTGCGGCTGCAGCACCAACCGTACAGCGGCTAGTCAGGATGAACACCTCACAACTACAACGGCGTTTATTGTTCTGAACGGGGCGAACGTACCAGCGTTGAATAGTAGCGCTATTGCCTCGTTTGTGGATACTCCACAAGACGGTGACCGGAGTATTCTTATCGTGCCAGACGGCAATCCGTCAATCACAACATTTAGTTTTGACTCTACCGCCAAAAACGTGACTTATGCAACTGCAGAGTCCAAAAAATGGTACAAAGAAATCTGTACTTCAATCATCGATGCAAGGCCGGACGATGCCGACACAGATTTGCTCTCAGCGATTTTACTTGCGGCTAATGAGCTAAAGGCCTCTGATACACAGGCCCGTCACCTGATGCTCCTTTGTAATGGCTTGAATACGGCACCCATGTTAAACTTTGCCGAGACGCCTTTCTGGAGCGATGCTACCTCCATTGACGAGATCATCAGTCAGCTCCTAAAGCTTAATTACCTTTCGGCGGATCTTCTAGAAGATGTAGACGTCACTTGGGCATACTTAACCTCTACCAGCGGCCTTCAAAAAAGTTTATCTCCCTCCATGGAGAGCCGTCTTCTTTCTTTCTGGCAGGCATATTTCGATGCGTGTGGTGCAAAAAGCGTAGTCTTTAAAAAAGACATGTTAACGGGCCCTGCTGCTGCCGATGACGTTCCCCCCATCCAGGTGGTTAATGTGGAACCTGACGCGGTCGTCCTTCCCGATGCCTCTGCAGATGCAGCTAAGGCAGAGGAACCAACCCTGACCCTAGACACACAGACACTGGCATTTAACGCCGATAGTGCCGATTTTGCCAATCCGAGCGCTGCATGGCAAACCCTGGATGAAGCAGCTGCACAGCTTTGTGCAGCCAGTACCAACGACGGTCAATTTTTGATTGCCGGATCTGTTGCGGCAGTTGGAAGTAACGATTCGGATACGTCCATGCAGCTCTCAATTTCAAGAGCACAGGTGGTGCAAAGTGCTCTGATTGAAAGGGGAGTTCCGCAAGAAGCTATCTCTACAGTTTTAGGGTTATCAACCTTTCCTACGCCGCTAAGGTCGTACGATGAAGAGCAAAACCGAGCTGTGTATATCGTTGACACGTCAACAGCGCTTGCGCAGACACTACTGAGCATTGGAACCATTTCTTCCTAAAAATTCCATATTTTGTTTTGGATGGTGATTTGTGTGTGTGATTTTCCGTTTCATAGTAACAAATTGTTCAAGGGCAATTTAGTAAAACTCAAAATAAAAACAGGCGCTCCAAGAATGAGCTTTTCCCGTGTGACTGAAGAGCAAACACTGGAAATAAGCCGTGATGGCAGCGTTCGCTTTGAAAAATCTAATATTTTAGATACAGAAGAAACGAGAGAGCTTCTTTCTCCAGACGCAACGGCAAATATTTTTACTGCATTCAAAGATTTTTTTACAATGCACACATTGCCAGAGTGCCAGTGCTCAAACCGGCAGTGGTGGGGTATTACTCTTACCACAGACATTGGTGATATTTATTTTTACAATTCCAGTGACAGTGAGGTTTTTTCATCTTGTGGTCAAAACTTGATCCGCCTACTGCAAAAAAATCTGACGATAAACCATTTGTTTATCCTTGAAAAGCCTGAATTAAATATAGAAGCTAGTGATGGTACCTCAGAAATTACACACCACGAGATGGTTTCTGACTTGCTAAAAAGTTTTGAGTTTGATAAAACCAAATATCGCAATATATTGTTTTAGAGGTGAGGCAGATATGAAACCGAACCCTCATCAAGATTGCCAGCCAGGAAAACTTCCGAAAGGAAGTTTTGAGCGGCTATTGGCGAATCTTGCGTTAAGAGAGAAAAACTGATTTATGAGCACAAGATACATTTGAAAAAGGCTTGGTTGCCAATGTTATAACGCCTAAGCGTGTGTTATAATACCTACATGAGGACGATTATTTATTTTTTATTGTAAGCGGCGTAAAAAATATTCTATAACCAACCAACTTGATTTTTTTCTCCACACCTCATGCACTCCTTCCCCGAAAATGCTACCATATCCACATGGAAAGCAACCACAGCCATTCGGAAAGGAGAAGCTGACTATGTGGAATTTTGAAACTGAACTTTCGGTGCGGGATTGCGTGCGTGGTGTTGTTGTTAGCAACAGAGCAGGAGTCTGCCATCTGCTGTTGGAGACAGGGGAGAGTGCTGTCGCGTTTTTTGGTGGCATAAGTGAACAGACTGAAGTGCTCTGTACTGTGTTGAAGCTGCCGCACGATGGAAAAGAACTGCTTGTCAGCATCGACTGTGACGATAGTCTGGCAGCATAATGCCATAAAGGCGAAGAACAAAAAACAATTACATAGAAAAGGAGAAAAATACTATGGATAAAACTTATATTCCCAATCCCATTGATACCTCTGATGTGACGCTGTCCCCGGAGCTTGTAAAGCTGGCCAATCTGTTGAGCGCCAATGTGCATAACGTCTGGGCGGTCGGCCGCATCCAGGAGGGCTGGACCTATGGCCCGGCAAGGGATGACGCCAGGAAGGAAACCCCCTGTATGGTTCCGTTTGAAGAACTTTCCGACAACGAAAAAGCGTATGACCTGAACACGGCCTTTGAGACGCTGAAAGTACTCGTCAAGCTCGGTTATACCATCACCCCGCCGCAGGAAGAAACGGCCAAGTAACGGAAGGAGACGGCTATGGCCTATGTAAAAGAAGAAGCCCTGCAAAAGCGTGAACCGCTTGTGCAGGGGGCAGAACTGAACATCGACGGAAAAGGCGGTAAATTCCTGATTCGGGAGCTGATCGGCGCGGGCGGAACCTCACTTGTGTATGATGCCGTACTGGTTCGGGCGGACGGCAGCCGCGTCACGGGCGTGCTGAAGGAGTTTTACCCACAGGTTACAGCGGGCACGAGCTACAATTTTTCCATGCTGCTGCGCTATATGACCGTGCGCAGAAAGCCGAACGGTACGCTGGCCATCCCCGCGGAGCTGCGGGACGGCCAGCGAAAACGCCTGGAAGAAGTAGACAGCCTTTTGCATGAAATCAAGTCAGAGGGTTTGGGCCTGCGCCATTTTATCCCGAATATGGAGGTTTTTACCTGCGGGAAGGTGCCCTACATATTCACCGCAGAGAGCTATTCCGGAGAGACGCTGGCTCAATTTTGTAAAGAGCAGGCGTGGGCCAATCCGACATCGACCTCGCTGCGGCAGATTCTGAACACGGTTTATGCGCTGGCCTGCGCCGATGCACAGCTTTGTGCCGCAGGGGCCATGCTGCTGGACATCAAGCCGGAAAATATCCTGATGGTCTATCGGAGCACCCCCAACGGCCTACGCAAAGATGCATTTCTGGACACAGTAAGTCTGTTTGACGTAGAGTCTGTTGTGCTGAAAAGTCAGGTTGGCAGCAAAGACCTGATGCTGCCATTCTCTGCAGGCTTTACAGCACCTGAACTTGGCGGATATATGTCCAGCGCACGCCGGAACATTGGAGAGTCAGCGGATGTCTACGCAATGGCGGCTACATTGTTTTATTGCCTGACGCAAAAGCTGGTATGGCTTGACACGGCACAGGGGTATGCAGAGGCTTTACAGAACGGGCCTTTTGGGGCTGTCTTGACAGACGAACAGCGGACAGCGCTGGGAAGTTTGTTGGCACGAGCACTTGTTTATGAGCCAGAGCATCGTATGCAGGCCCCGGAAGCGTTTGCAGTTATGATGGAAAAAGTCCTGCATGCAGCGCAGACTTCCGCGGCAGAACAGCTTGCCGACAGACGCCGCAAAATGCAGGAGCATCTTTCGGATGCGCTGGCGGGGTTGCTGTACAAGTGGCCGCTTTTTGCCTATGGTAATGCCGAAGATCAAGACATCCGCGTAATGATCGTTGCAGAAAAAAGCAACATACTGAAGCAGGCCATAAATGCAGTATTCAGCAGCTGCCATGTACTGGGACATCAGGTTCATGTGCTGGCGGCAGCCCCACAGGCGGAAGCTGTGGTCAGTGACTGGATGCGCGGTATTGACCATGCGGAAGATTGGTTCTGCTACCAGGACAAGCCGCGTCCGTACAACTGGAAAGAGAAGCTGGGAGCAGTGAGCTGGCTGAACATCCAGCCGGAAGCAGAAACCGTCCGAAGAGCAGCTGCGCAGTTTGCACCAGGGTCTGTATTGGTGTTGCTGGACGATGATACGGAAGCAAGAAAAATCGCAAAAGCTGTACCCGCTCCGGAAGCAGGAAAATGTCTGTGTGCCTATACCTGTGTAGAGGGTGGGCAGAGCCTATATGCAGAGTTGGACAAAGGCTGTGTGTTTGTCCGCTTAACCCCAGACGATATTGAAGATGCCTACTCTGCAACCGCGGAAAGGATTGCATTCAATGCGCACTTATTGTATGAACGGCAGAAAAATCCATCCAGCAGTTTGTTAGAGATCAAGCACAATTTTGAAAACTTCTATAATAAATCTGCGTCTTACGACACTGCATTAGCCGTAAAGTGTCGGCTTTTTTCTATCAACGTCCCTTGGACGGATGATCCGGAAAAAGATGGCTATAATTTTGAGAGGGCACTAAAAGAAAAACCAACAGCAGTCAAAGAGCTTGCCTGGGTTGAACACCGGCGCTGGGTTGCCAGCAAGATTCTGAACGGGGCCCGGGCGCTGCCGGAAAAAGATTTTGCCTATCTGAAAAAGGGCGGAGCCAACGGAAGCGGCACAAATTTCAAGAAGGATGGCGTGCTGTATCACGCCTATCTGGTGCCCAGTGCGCTGGACGAGGTGCGCCCGGAAGGCTGGCAGACCGCCGTCGAATGGCGCGACAGCAGCCGGGACGCAGAAATCCCGCAGGATTTGGACGCACTGTCCCACAACGGTGCGGCATTGGCCAGAATGTTTGCTGCGACGGCAAAAAAGAACCGGGATGTGGTACACCGCGGCCTGAAATCCTTTGAAGGAGCGTTGGAAGAACTGACCCTGGAGCTGGACAGCGCGGCAATCAACGAACTGGAAACCCACAAAAAAAGCCTGCTGCACTGCATTCAAAAGCTGCTGAGCCCGGAGGCACGGCAGGCCGATGCCGCTTACTATCAGATCGAGAATGTGCGGATGGAGCATTTCCTGAAAGAGCAACTCCCGGCATCGGACGTGGCAGTGATGCAGCTGGAAATTCTGAACAAAAATCTGTTTGCCATTTTGTACAGCATTTCGCCCGTGGAGCCAAAGTCACTGGACAATGTCCTTATCGAAAACATTGGCTTCCAGCTGCGGGCCAAGCCGATGGTGCTGGCCAAGCTGCTGGGAACGGAGGACCTGCGGGCTAATCTTGCCCCGGCACGGGCTTTTGAAGTCTCCAAACTGATTTACATAGCACAGGCAGATACCGATGGTGCCGCGGAAAAATACATTCATATTGCCGAGGATGCGGCGGCTGCCCTGCATCATTACGGGGCTGGCGCGGATGCTGTGGAACTGCGGCTTATTGCGGGGGCACAGACAGAAATTCCAGCGTGCAACGGCTTACAGGTGAAAATTGTTCCGGCCAACAAAGCCCCGGAAGAAACCATGCAGCAGATACTGCAGGGCGTGGAGATTCTGGACCTGACAAATGGACAAGAAGACTTGTGTACCCTTGCGGGAATCTATGCCGAATGTGATATGATCGTAAAGCGGGACGGAACTTTCCGCGCACTACGAGGGAAGGTGCCCGCGCAGCTGCCAATCCCCCAGCCATGGGATGTGGACGGGTTGTTCCGACTTTCCGGTGCGATGCCGCACAAAGAGGAAGATACGCAGACAAAAATTGACTATGAAAAAGTAAATACTCTGTATCGTCAAATTTTGGAGAACTTTGGCCGCGCAGCGTTTTACGACATTTGCCGGGATTTTGCCGAGGCGTACAGCAAGCAGTCGACAACTTATTTCTCACAGATGGCTGGCCCGGATGCACAAATGCAGACCTACACCATGCCGACAGAACGGTGGGAAGAACTGGAACCGCTGCTGCGCAAGCTGCAGAAATACAAGTATATTCGGAATCTGACGAGCATGGTAAAAGCCGGACAGGCAAAAATCGCGTTTATGGCCGGGCAGAAATGCGCGGCAAGTCTGGATTATGCCCTGAAAAACTGCATTGACGGCAAAAGCGTGCTGAAAGACTTCGGCACGGAGCGGAATGTATTCGTCATCCACACGGAGCCCGCGGTTGTGCGTGTGCCGGTTGCACGGCAGGCCGTTGTGGATTTCCTGCAAACGCAGGGCTGTTTGCAGTCTGCGCTTGTGTACGGAAAGCTGGAAATTTCCGGCATGACACCGGAAATCCCAGCGCTGCTGCAAAAATTCGGCAATGCGCTGGAAGGTGGCGTATTTGCCAATCTGCAGGGAAATACGCGGTTCAGCGATGAGAAGATAAGCTACGAATACAAATGGGGCAGCGGCACGCTCAATGAGCTGGACGTTGTGGCCGTGATGGATAAAGAAAAGTTGGTGCTTATCAGCTGCAAAGCGTGCCGTCAGTTGGAAATCGCGTTTGTGGACGAAATAGCTATCCGTGCTGCCAGCCTGCACGTGGGTGCAATCCCGGTTCTGGTCTGTTCGGAATTGCAGCCAGGCGACAAAAAAGCGTTCCGTGACCGTTGCCGTTCGCAAGGCGTGCTTCTGGTCGATGCTGCCGATATGGGCAAAGCGGCAGAGAAAATCTGCTGTGCCGCAGAAAGCGAGGCGTAAGGCATGGAATCCGAGCTGAAAAAGATACAGGATATTGCAATAAAAGCCTACAATGGTGTGATGGAAGACCGGGAAGCGGACGAAGCGATACGGGAGATTCTGATAAAATACGGAATACAGGAAGAAAAGGCACAAGAAGTTACAGCAAAATGGTTATATAACACGAGACTAATCCATGCGGAGCGGGACACGAAAGATGGTAAAACACAGAAAAATATAAAGGCAAGCGCCGAGGATTTTCTTGTTGCAGAATGGGGCCGTGCCTATGTGTGTTCCGTACAGGATGGGCTTATCGGCAGACTAAAGGAAAAGCTCGGAATGACCGAGCCGACGCTGGATGAACTGGTTGCTGGCGCATTTTTGCTGGTACTGCAGAACGCCTCCACAGACTGGGTCAAAGTGTACATCTACCCTCTGAAAGTTCAAGTGACCTGTGGGGATGAACATAAATTTGGCTATGCCACATCCCACTGGGATGGTTACCTTGTGAAAGAAATTGATGGTAATGAATTGCAAGCAGGCTGGTCAAAAATGTCTGAGCAGTCTGCGGATGCTCCATTGCTGCAGGCAATCAAAGAGTATAACGAACCCATACTGCGGATACTTCTCAGTTCAAAAGATCAGGTCAATGAGTATCTGAATGCAGCGCGAAATTTTGTTGCAAATGGCATAAAAAATGATGAATACACCACGGTAGAAGATAAGAAGCTTGCAAACACAATCAAGAACAATCCTGTTCCGAATTCGGAGACTATACGTGTTGTCAGTGAATTTTTTGGGAACTGGGAATGCGGTTTGGGTTGGCTGGATGCCCCAAACAAAAGGAGTGAAAAGCTACCTTATCGCGTGATCCGCCATCTGTTCTTTCTGATTTTAGGACTGGATGACCCGCTGTACGGTTCTGCGGAGGATATGCGGACACTTCTGATTCAGCTTGGATTTGCGCTTGGAATGAGGAGTACTGAAATTGATGAACTGCTGAAGGACAGTGGGCTTTCCGGGCTGGCATACAATACGAATGAAATTATTTTAGCCTACGCAGCAGATCACTTTGATGATAGCGCCTACCTCCACGCCCGTGCGCTGCAAAAAATTTATGAAGTACAAAGTCAAATTGTTCCACAGAACAAAGCAGACAAGCCAGACATACTAGAATTGAAACAGACTGCATTCTACAGGTACAACTACACAAATTCCGGATGGAGTGAATTAAAACCAGCAGATTTTTTGCAGCAATGCCGTGATGATAACATTGCCTGGCGGCGGGTACAGGACCTGATAAATCCGCCAAAACAGCGGAAAAACTCCAGCCTGCAAGCCAAAGCAGCCAGCGCAGAACTGCAAGAGCAGTCCGAACGGATGACCAATATTGTTGTCTATAGCAGTCAGCTGTTTGAAATACGGAAGATTTTGATTGATCTGTATTTACAGGCAAAGATTCGAATGGCGAATGGTGATGCTGAACAAACTACATACGAAGAACAATATGATAGAATTGACCGTGCTTATGGGAATAAGCTATTGAGCTTGGATCATAACACAAGCTTTAAAAAGGGTAGTAATGGGTGGAAAGAATTTTTGCAGTGGGATAAAGAAATAAAAGATTCTATGGTGGCAAAGTTTGTTGCACTGTACCCTTACGAAGAGCTTGCTGTGATTCAAAATTCTAAGAACGATGGCATAAGTAGACGACAACAGCTCAATAATCGTGTAAAATACGCAGAAGCCTGCTTGCAAGATAGTAAATGGCTTTTGCGGGACGATTTTCTCCGCCTTGCCTTTCTGGATTATCTCGTCACAGAGCCGCCGGAAAATTCCGATAAAGAGAAAAAAGACTCTATGGAAATCATTCGGGATTTTGCCAACAGAGAGGGTCCTATCCTGGAGCGCTGCCGCCTGAAACCATACGATCCCGATAAGGATGCCTTGACGCAAGATTTTGTACGGACTTTGGAAAATAAGTAAAAAAATCAATAAAAGCAATAGCGTCCCGCCGCCAGTGGTATTACATGGCGGCGGGACGCTATTTTAAGGTCAGGACTTTTTGCAATAAGCTTCTACAATCTTTAAATTGTTTCGCATCGCTTCCGCTTCTCTGCGTGCATCGTCCGTATCCAGCTGTGCGGCCAGAGCCTCACCTATAGTCAGTGCCCTTTTTGCAAATAGAAGCGCCTCTTCATATTCTTCTTGCTCAGACAGGATAAATGCATTATTGGTGCAGGCTATCATCACATCTCGATATGCACTGGGTGTGCCAAGTTCAAGACTCAAGCTTTCGCAAATCGCAAGGTCCTTACGGTACATTTTCAACGTGCCAGTAAAATTTCTATGTGTTAGCAATATATCACCCACTCGGCGATAACTCATAGCTAAATCTCTCCGGGACTGTGGTGTGCCAAGTTCAAGACTCAGTTTTTCGCAAATTGCAAGGCTCTCTTGGTACATTTCCAGTGCGCCAGTAAAATCTCTCTGCGCTCGCAATATATCGCCCACTCGGCGATAGCTTACAGCTAAATCTCTTCGTGATTGCGGTGTGCCAAGTTCAAGACTTAATTTTTCGTCAATCGCAAGGCTCTTCCGGAACATGCCCAACGCACCGGTAAAATCCCTTTGTTCTTGCAATATCTCACCCACGTGGTCATAGCTTACAGACAAGTCTCTCTGCGATTGCGGTGTGCCAAGTTCAAGACTCAATTTTTCGTGAATCGCAAGGCTCTTACGGTACATTTTCATTGCACCTGTAAAATTCCCCTGCTCGCGCAGTATACCACCAACTCGGTCATAGCTTGCAGACAAATCTCTCCACGATTGCGGGGTGTCAAGCTCAAGACTCAATTTTTCGCGAATTGCAAGGCTTTTACGGAACATTTCCAACGCGTCAGTAAAATTTCCCTGCTCTTGCAGTATATCACCAACTAGGTTATAGCTTACAGCTAAATCTCTCCGGGATTGCGGTGTACCAAGTTCAAGACTCAATTTTTCGCAAATTGCAAGGCTCTTGCGATACGTTTCCAATGCACTAGTAAAATTTCCCTGCTTTTGCCGTATACGGCCCACTAGGTCATAGCTTACAGCTAAATCCCTTCGTGATTGCAGTGTGCTAAGCTCAGCATCTAGTTTTTCCAGAATGGCAAGATTTTTTTGGTACATCTCTATCGCACCAGAAAGATCCCCTTGGCTTTCTAGAATGTTCCCCACATCACCATAACTTACCGCCAGTGCTCGCTGCCATTCTGCTGTTCCAAGCTTAGCACATAACTTTTCATGGATTTCAAGACTCTTTTGGTACATTTCCATTGCACTGTCAAGCTTTCCTTGTACCTCCAGTCTGTTTCCCATCCGGCCATAGCTTGCTGCTAAATTTCCTTGATTTTTGTCCGTAGGATTCTTTTCCGCAATATCCTGTACGATTGAAAAAGACTTTTCTTCCAACTCTACAGATTGCGCAATTTTTCCGCGCGTGAACATAATATCACTCTTGCGTTTCAGATAATACGCAATAATTCGTTGACTATCTTCATTTGCCAACTTCCTATCACGCTCTTCCGCGAAAGTTAGCGCTTTCTCATAGATTTCCTCGGCCTTGTCATATTTGCCCCAGGTTTCACAGTAATCTCCTGCCTCCCTAACCCTGACATCCAGCGCCAGACTTTCCATAGCCTTTTCCCTGTGGTTCTTCATCATCGGCAAATCCATCAAATGCACGGCCTCCCAGAAAGACAATTCCTCCGGGCCGCGCTCAAAAATGGAGAACAGCTCCGCCGCCAGCTTTTCCGCACCGTCCTTCGGGGAGCAGAAGTAAACGTTTTCGCCTACGCCGCGGGTCAGCCACTCGCGGACAAAGGCGTGGTCAAAGACAAGCGTCTCTTCGTCAAACTCGTTCTTCTCAACGCGCAGCAGGACTTTCAGGCGGGCGCGGAAGTCCGCCAGCTCGTTTTCGCCCCAGTGCATCACGCGGCGCAGCGTCTCAGCGGGCAGCGGCGCGGGAGCACCTAGGATGCAGCTGATGGCAGGCCGCCAGAAAGACCGAAAGTCGCTGTCATTGAAAAACCAGCTAAACCAGCGGGTAAACACTGCATCCAAGCCGTCCGGGTATTCCTCGGTGGCCCCCAGTGTGCCGCGGCTGCGCAGCAGGTCGGTCAGCATCTGCGCGTACAAAAAGATGCCCTGGCTGCGGGCCGTCATCCGCTCCAGCGCATCGTCCCAATGCGGGTCGTCCCCGAACTTCGATTCCAGCTCAAACCGATAGTACGCCCGGATGTCCTTCAGATTGTTCTCGCTTTCGCTGCCAATCTCGATGCGGTATGCCCCTTTTGTGTAAACAGAAATTGCCGGAATGTCCCGCGCCACAAGCAGAATACGCAGCCAGTCAGGAAGGCTGGGCGCAAATTCATCCAGCGTTTTGGCCAACACGTTCTGCTCCGGGCTGCCGCACTCATCCAGGCCGTCCAGCAGAATAACCATCCGCTCGTGATGGCCGTCGATGGACAGGCTGAGCGGCTTGCTGATGAGCTGCTCAAACAGCTCTTTTTCGCTCAGGCGCTCCACCGCCGCGCGGTCCTCTGGCAGATGCAGCATCAGGCTTTGGCGGTAGGCCGGCAAACGGCAGGCCATTAAGTACGCAAGCGTCTGGATGACCGTGCGCGGATCGTTAAAGGTATTCATCTCACTGCTGCAGAACAGCGCCGCTGCCACACTGCCGTTATAATGCGTAAAGTGTGCGGCGTATGCACTTTTGCCCACGCCGGGGGCACCAGTCAACAGGCAGATGCGTGGGGTACTGTCATCCTGCAGCCAGCGGCTGACGGCTGCATCCACCCATTCACGGCCCACAAAAGCATCGCGGAGCAGTTTTTCCTGGCGGCTGGTACTGTAATAAACGGTCAGGCGTTTTTTCAGCTCCGTGATCTGACCGCTGAACTCCCGGTTTTCCTTGCTTTCCAGCACGGCGTACAGCTCCGCCATTTTGGCATCAAACCACGGAGTAAACACATCCTCCCCGGCCGCCATTTTTTCTTCCCAGCCTCGCATATCCAGCCACTGTTTATGGCTGACCGATGCCGGAGGGTTGACATCTTCCAACAGGATGCTGACAATATTTCCACCCTTGACACCCACAGAGATAGCTAGCTCATCCAAGCAGACACCTTTTTCCCGTGTGGAATACTGCGACAAGCAGGCGACAACAGAACCACTCTTCTCAATCCCGTTTGCAATACGCTCCCGCCAATCGTTGCCGAAGCAAATCCGGCGCTCATCAAACCACGGGTCATGGCCGCGATCTTTTAGCGCTTGGTAGATACGGCGGCAGATTTCACTTTCCTTGTGCCCATAAGAGATGAATAGCCGCATGGGCACAAATTCCGCAGGCTCCTGCTGCGGCATGAACCGATGCCCGCACTCACCGCACAGACAGCTGCCGTCTTTTTTCTGGAATACATCTTCGCTTCCACATTTCGGGCATTTCAAATCCATTGCTTTTCCTCCTACAGTGCAAACCTCTGGTAAATTATCTGATACGTCATATATAAATAAGGATGTCTTGGACATGAAAACTCAGATAGCAACTTATGGTGATCTTTTATGAAATATGGCAGTGTTCCTTTAATTTTGTTCGAAGGTCATCATCAATTTGTTCCGACGCACTTAAAAGCGCAAGAGGACCAACGATTTCTTCTGCAAGGCAGTTCTCTCCATGCAGGAAATTTTCTTGCAGAAGGTACTCAACAGGATAAATGTTTAGACTTGCTGCGTAATAATCTGACTTAAAAGCCTTGCGATTTCTGAGAAAAAACTCTTGATCGTGGATTACAAGCGAAAATACAAGGTCATATTTTAAAGCTGCCACGGAAACAGATGCACCGAGAAATTCCATATTGGCCCTTCCATCTTGCAGCATCGCACAAAGCTCCTCCGCATAGGGGGAGTCGACAGCAGCATCTGACAGTGAGGCATGCTCCGGCTTATCGTACTTTGAATCTCCAAATTTGTCTCCGCTGCCCGTTGTTTCGTTGAAGAGCTCTCGTACATATAAATGCAGAATCGCTCGGAAAAAATCAAAATTCTGCTCTTGAATATTTCTGTCATTTTCTGCAGCTTCCGGCTCATCAAAGATTCGGAAACCACCGCATGGAGCAAACTGATAAAATCCGGGCTGTTCCCGAGCGTGCTCAGAACGTTTGACGACCGGAATCCAAAAATGGTTTCCGTCTGCAAAACGGCCTGTATTTCTGTCGCGGCGCTTCATTGGATCCTTTACCGGGAATAGCACCATGAGCTGGATACCTACTGCAGAAGCTCGCGCGGCTCCGCGAAAAATAGCGGAGGTGGGCTCACCTTTGACTGCAGCGTGAATGGATGTGCGCAGTGGACTGTTCTGCGGGGTCAGCGTTCTCTCTTGTGATTCATAGAGCTTTTCTAATTCGTCCCGGAGAGTCAAAGTTGAAAAAACATTCGCCTCGTCCGGACCGACGTACATTTTTAAACCATTGATTTTTCTATTCTCGCTCAAAACTACTTCATCATTCATGAAGTCAAAAAACTTATATGGCATGACTGTGTTGCAGCAACGTTGTGGATGTGACTGCTTCAACTCGTGTAGAAAATTTGCATCTATAGGCACTGTTGGGCTATAAAGAAGTTCGCTATGCTCAGTTATTGAAAAATCGAGCGTATCACGGTCGAAGCCCCGCACAGAGTCATCACTAAACAAAACGACATCCGGAAATTTTTGGCCATTGTATTGCACAAAAGGGAACTCTTTGTACATGCCTTCAAAAAGACGAACGGCAAAGTCAATGTAATCTTTCTGCGTAATAAGATATGCTTTACTAATTTCCTGTGGGGATATATCAAATGCTCCAATAACATCGTTGATGGTGATAGTTCCATCGTAGTGTGGCTGTACGCGTAGAGACATTTCTTTACCAAGGCGCTCCAATAAGCTGATTTCTATTGTGTCAATAACACTAAAGGTCTCTGGATAGTTATCATCACGTGTGATTTCCTGTAATGCTGGAATTTTGTCAATGTTTTTTATCAGTTCGTTAGAGATATAAGGATAGATACGCGGCTTTCCATTCGTCTTGCTGTAACAATCACGTGCTACTTCAAATTCATGGAATGTATAATTGCCTACAGTATTCTTGAAGATAACGATGAAAACATCCGAATTACGGATTTCGTCATCAATTGTTTTCTGATTTCTCTTCAACCATTCTTCAGTCATCTGCTCACAGCGAAAAATTTTAAGTTCTATATTGAATTTATTAAAAATCGGATTCCAAACGGCCAGAATTTTATTCTGAAGTTTGTCCCGCTCTTCCTTTGTATCATCTATGGACGATGCCAAAAAGATGCGAATAATCTTATGCGTGTTCACTTCTCGCATTATATGAATCCTCCATCTATGGGTAATTACGAATCATTTAGACTTTCCGAGTTTGTGTCTAGCAAAGCACACGTAAGCATTTCAACGGCTTCATCTATAATTTTATCACTACACACAATCATTTCCAAGGCGCAAGCGCCTTTATTATCTGTGGCATGCAGTAAATCGTATTCGATATGTACACGGTAATTATTATCAAGTACAAATTTTGCATATTTGAAAGTGTTATTGAGTTTGTTAATGGCAGAAAGCAACTGTGTCTCATGCGCTTTATCGCTTTCGACGAGGTTAAATACATAAAAACTTAGATCATAATCTTTGTTGGAAATCATGTAAAGGGTGTAAGTACTTCCGTCTTTACGCTGAGATGTCACCGAAATGCAGGATCTACTTTCATCTTCTCTTTCTGTGTAGTGAATTTTAAGGTCATCAAGAAAGCTTTTGATCTCAGAAATCGTTTTTGTCATCAGAGAACACTCCTTTTCTGCGCAAATTTATTTTGTGGATTCATTGTACTTTATCAGGAGTAGGGTGGGCAACGAATGCGGAGAGAAAAAACTACAGATGCAGCCTCAAAATCGGCGAAACATACCGCTGCAGATCTGCCTGTTCCAGAGCAGGCAGCAAAATATCTGTGCCTGCAATTTGAATTGACCTGCAGAGCCACAAAAATATAAAATAGATTTTTGCAAAAGACCTCTCCCGGAAGTCTAAAAATTAAAGTGTACTTTTAATTTTTTTATCTCCGTACTTCTATACTTTCCTGGTCTATATCGCTATTGTTTATTTATACAATCCCCACAAAGAATAGGAGTAATGCATATGACAGATACAGAACGATCGATGATAACTCTGCAAGAGCTGCTTCGCTCTACTTCGGTTACTGTCGACCAGTATAAAGAAGCCATCTATTTTTGCGTTGCAACAGATACATCCCAGGTCGATGAATCCAAGAAAGAATCTTACTGTGATGCTTGCGTGACTGCATTGATTCACCTGATGAAGTACACTGCCCCTAGCACAGATGATCCAAAGGCATTTTGTTTGGACCTGATTCAACTGCAGCTTACCTTACATCTCACATTATATCCGAATTTCGTTTCATCGAAATTTGTGATAGCATGCGCAGCTTTAGCTGAACTATATCCCCTTTCAGCAAAAGAGTTTGCCAAACCTGTACTGCAAATGGCTGAAAAATTTCACTCTTTCAACACATTCGATTTGAAGCAAATCGGCTTTGGCAGACGCCGTCAGGTATCCGATTTGCCGAAGTGTCTTCAGGACCTTTGCTTATTTTTTTATAGTGAAATATCTGTGTATTGGTCCTTAGCTGTCACAGCAGAAAGTAATGCTGAACGCCAGTTAATCGCCAGAGCAGCAATTAAAAAGGCCTCAACGCTGGCTTATCTTCCTTGTCATGCTGATATTGATCTAAAGCTGCTGGACCTGATCCACATCGCATATACAGACGGCATACAAAAGAGTGATCTTTATCGTTATGATTCGCAGACGTTCAATATAATTATCTCTGGCGAAACTGGTGAGCTTCTATGCAAATATGATGAGTCTTGATATGTTTCTGCCATCAAGGTTTCAGACTTTCTCATAAAATAAACACATCAAAATGGAAATGAGGCCCCTATGCAATGAATTCTATGCCTAACCGATTGTCTGATTTACAGTTTCAGCAGGTCGGGAATTATGTTCGGGTATTTAATCCTCATAATGGTCGGCGGTATAAGTTGCCGCTAAAGCAGGCGCTGCTGTTGCTCTCTTTAGATGGGGAAAGCTGGCCTGGTGAAAACACTGGACTCAACTTGTCAAAAGAAGAATTGTTCAATGGATTGAAAAAGCTATACCGAAACGGTCTGCTGCAAAATGAGGTACAAAAGCCAACGTTTTTGCATGACGAGCCTGGGACGGCTTTGTTTTTGTTTCCCTGTCCAATTGGGCATAGTTTTCTTCCAATACTTTTTTATAAACTACTGCAGTGGCTGTGGTTTCCGCTTCTTGTTCTTACTGCTGTTGTGGTCACCATCAATGGTGGTTTGTCTTCCCTGCCCCCATTGAGTGGATACTCTGCCTTGCTGCCACCGGCCGCGCTTTTGTTTAATATAGTACTTCATGAGCTAAGCCATGCATGGGCAGGCTCCAGCTTCGGCATTCCTGCGGATGCCTTTGGTGTCGGGGTTTATCGTTTTCTTCCTTTCGGGGCAGCCTTTTTCTCACTTCTCCCTTATGCTACCGTCTCGGCTGATGTGGGAATAAGCGTTGCTGGACCGCTTGCCAATCTTTTTGCGGGATCTGTAGCATTGTTATTGGCAATTTCCTCACAGAGCAGTGACTCGCTGTATCTGGCAGTCTGCTCCTACACACTAGGTTGCATCAATTTATTGCCGATTCCCGGATTTGACGGTGTCTCCCTGCATGACATGTTCCCTCATCAACTCAAAATCGGATTTGGCACCGTGTTATGCGGCCTTGCTGCAAATTGGGCCGTCTTAGCTGTTGGGTATGCCCTCTGCTTCTTACCGTGGTGGGTTTCTTTTCTGATTGTTCTTGTACTAACTGTGATGGCAGCTCTACTGCTTCCCAGTCGCCACAGTGTCTGCTGGGCCCGGATGCTAAGCACATTCTGTCTGCTGCCTGTTATGATAAAATCTCTCGGCTTTGAATTGCTGGCTGTCAGCTTACCAACGGCCATTCTCAACATCGGATTTTGCTTACTTCTGTCGTACTTGACGGCTCCCGTTTTACTTGAACTAATTTTTGTTTCTTATTTGTATCAAAAGTAAGGTTATTGAAATAAGTATCAAATTTTATTGACAGATGCTAATCTGCACCGGTATAATGAAGTATCAAATCAGATGAACGTCAGAGGTGATACTGCCATGTCCGTGTTTGGGTACTGCCGTATTTCTACACCAAGCCAGAATATAGAGCGCCAGGTGCGCAACATTGCCGCCGCTTACCCCACAGCGCACATCATCCGTGAAATTTACACCGGCACAGCCTGCCAGGGCCGCAAAGAGCTGGACAAACTGCTGCACGCCGTGCAGCCGGGGGACACCATCGTGTTCGACAGTGTTTCCCGCATGAGCCGCAGCGCGGACGAGGGCTGCGCCCTGTACAGGGAGCTGTACAACCGCGGCGTGAACCTGTGTTTTTTGAAGGAACCACACATCAACACGGATACCTACAGGCAGGCCCTGCAGCGGCAGCCCGGCGCAGCGCCCCAGACCGGCAGCGATGCAACCGACCGTTTTGTCTGCGGCATCATGGATGCACTGAACCGCTACACTGCCGACCTTGCCGCCGAACAGATCTGCCTTGCCTTTGCCCAGGCGCAGAAAGAGGTTGACGACCTGCACCAGCGCACCCGCGAGGGGCTGATGACCGCCCGGCTGAACGGCAGGCAGATCGGGCAGCAGCCTGGCCGCAAACTGAACATAAAAAAATCTGCCCCCTGCAAGGAGCAGATCAAAAAATACAGCCGGGATTTCGGCGGGACCCTCACCGATGCCGAGTGCATCAAACTGATCGGCATTGCCCGCAATACCTATTACAAATATAAGCGGGAACTGCGGGAGATGGTATGACACCATACTATATGATCTTTGGGCGCGCCGTTTAGCTTTTCTCTGCCCCCTCTATTGTACAGATGCAGGGACAAATAAACATAAATCGGATACCGAATAAAAAGGAGCCGCAAACGGCTCCTTTTTATTTTTTTGTGCGCGGCAGATTTTTTTGAAATCGGTTTTAACATTGCAGAAAGCAGCCCCTATAGTAATGGTGTAAGAAAGATCAGGCAAGCCGGGCAAAACAACCGGCACAAAAACAAGGAGGAATCCAAAATGACTTGTACACATTGTGGTAAAGAGATTGACAACGATCTGGCGTTCTGCCCCTATTGCGGAAGCCGTACAGAGAACGGCGCGGCCGCAGCAGAAAAGCCCGCGAAAAAGAACCCCCGGAGGTTTGCACTTCCGGTTGCGGCCGCAGCGCTGCTGGCAGTCGTCGGCGTCGGGCTTGCCAACCGCAAGCCATCCATTGACCTGCAGCGCTATGTAACGATCACGGCGCATGGGTATGATACCCTTGGCACGCTGGACGTTGCGTTTGATACCGATAAACTGGAAGCAGACTATGGCAAGCGGATCGCGAGCAGCTTCAAAAAGGCGATGGATGCCCACAAGGAGAACACCTATGGCCTGAGCAGTCTTGCCGCCGACCTCTACAACGGCTCGGAGACGGAACTGTTTGTGGACTATTGCGCCGCGGGCAGCGCCGACAAGACGAGCCGACTGTCCAACGGCGATGTTGTCACCTACAGCTGGAACGAGAGCGAGGACGAGGCAGAGATGCTCTTCGGCGTCAGGGTAAAATACAGCGACATCGTCTACACGGTTTCCGGGCTGGAAAAGGTAAACACCTTTGATGCGTTCGATGGCGTGACGGTCGAGTTCAACGGTACTGCGCCGCATGGTACGGCCACCGTGAACAGTCTTCCCACTGCCGCAGCGGGAAGCTGCCTGCACTACAAACTGGATACTGCAGACGGCCTGCGCAATGGCGATACCGTGACCCTGACTGCCAGCAGCAGCCGGGAAGATTTCAGCGACTGCATTGAGAAATACGGCGCAATTCCGGCCAAGACTGAAAAGACGTTTACCGTCAGCGGTCTGGACGAGTACATCGCCGCGCCCGCGCAGCTGACCGATACAGTGCTGGACAACCTGAAGGCACAGGCGGAGGACACGTTCAAGGCTTATGCAGCAAACCACTGGGACGCCGACAGCGAGAGCCTGACCGGAATGGAGTATATGGGAAACTATATCCTGACCCCGAAAGAAGACAACACCTGGGGTAATCATAACATCGTGAGCCTTGTATATAAAATCAATGTACACAACCGCTACCAGAACTTTGCCGATGAGGGGTACGAGGGCGATAACACCTATTACTGGTATATCTCGTTCAAGAATGTCAGCGTGAACGGCAAAGGTACCGTTGCCAGCAGCCTGAACGACTACGAGACCGCTGCGGAACGCGTCACCTTCGATTCCGGCCTGCGGCAGTACGCCTTCAGCGATTCCACAATGAAGTGGTTCTATTACGGGTATGCTTCCCTTGATGATCTATACAGCGCGGCTGTCACCAGAAACATCGAGAAGTATAACCATCAGGATAATGTAAACGCATAAGGCGGCGCATGGAGCCCCTTACCATACCGCGTTATCTTTATCATATAACGGTTTACCTGTTTATAACATGAACGGGCAAACCGTTATTTTTTTCATCTTCTGTTACAGCAAAGCAGGGAATCCAACCTGATTGTTGAATCAAGCGGGATTCCCTGCTCATGATTTCTCTTTTTACAGCGCCTCACTTATTTTTCTGGGGCAATTCATTGAGATATTATGACATGATGTCATAATATCTTTTACAAATCATCGATACAACGCATGGCTGCTTACCCCATCAGCGCTCCGAAATCCGGGGTGTAGGTCAAATCCTGCGCCAGATCCGGCTCGCGCAGGAACATCATCATATAGATGGGATAATAGGTGATCTTGTCTTTTACGCTCACATTTCCGCCGTGGAAGACAACCGCAGCCGGAATGTGGTAGTCCGGGTTTGCCATCACGCCAGACAGGGCATTGTGCCGCGTGTAGTCCTTGCCGCTCTTGATCTCAATGGGCAGCACATTGCCCTCGTGCTCAATGACAAAGTCCAGTTCCCCCTGCTTTTTGCTGTTGAAGTAATACAGCGCATCGGGAACATTTCCAGAACATCCAGATAGCCGACCGGCGCACTGCGAATGTCCTTGAGTTCCACTCCCAACAGCGAACCGCTTAAAATATAGCGGTAGCTGCCCTCTTCCACCAAAAATTTTATGGCAGTTACGATCTCTTTGCACTCCTGCACTTCGTCCAAAAAATCAACGTCTTGCCGGGCACAAGATTCTTCCCCGCCAAGGCCGAGAGCCGCAGCAGAAAATCGCTGCTGTCGGAAGCCGTTTCAAACAGCTTCCGCGCGGCGGTGTTTTCCAAAAAATTCAGTTCTACAAAATTTGGAAAGGCTTCCCGCCCCAACTGGCGGATCAATGTTGTTTTGCCGACTTGCCGCGCCCCGGTGACAAGTAGCTCCTTGCGCGTGCTGCCCTGCAAAAAGGCCTGTATCTTTTTCGCAGCGGTGCGCCACAGAATCCTGCAGTCGCTGGTTTGCATGGCAGATATCCCCCTGAGTGAAATATATTGTCCTGTTCTACAAGTCTATTATACTATATTTTGTCATTTTGTCCGATTATGCAACATTTCAAATCGTATTTTTGTCCGCTTTTCCATTTTTTCTTGCTGTAAAATCGTGAATTGCCATATTGTGCATTGTTGTACATGCGATTGTCCGCCACACATCCCTCCTGCTTATGGTTTCCGTTGTAAAAACATAGAGATATTATGACATGATGTCATAATATCTCTATGGAAATCACTTGTCTTCGTAAAATCAATCGCAATTTTCCTCCTGCGGGCGGAAGTCCTTCATAAACCGTTTGAGCAGGAAAGCGCAGAAATAGGGGAACGTATAAAAATGTTCTTCATGCCCAATATTGCCGGCAGAAAGCTTGAATCCGTACCGGATATCCTCGTATTTGTCCGATGCAATCAATGTGCGCATGGATTTTGCCTGCCCGTTTTTGGCTTTCACTTCCAGCGGAATCAGTGAGGACGACGAGCGGATGAAGAAGTCTTCCTCCAATGTAGAATCCGACCGCTTATAATAGTAGAGCTTATACCCCTGTTTTACCAGAGCCTCGCCGACCATGTTTTCATAGAGCGCGCCCTTGTAGACGCCAAGATTTTTGTTGGCGCGCAGATCCTCCTGTGATTCTTCATCCAGCATCGAGACGAGCAACCCGGTATCGGCAAAATAGAGCTTGAATACATCCGGGTCATAGTTCCCGCCCAATGGAAGCTCCGGAAATT
>UMIT01002784.1_pt1 | contig 31314 bp, 49 predicted proteins | sample 1965911 | NCBI WGS metagenome assembly UMIT01 (sample SAMEA4836131, study PRJEB28245) | human gut metagenome | biome: gut microbiome; material: fecal sample | place: Denmark | collected 2008 | reverse complement strand
CTTTCTTCCGATCAGCTATGGCACTGTCCCTTTTTTCTTCCAGATCCTGTATGGTTTCATTTAGTTCTTTTTCAAGCTTTTCCTGCTTATCATTGTAATCTTCATCAAGCTGCAGCTTTTCTTTTTCGTAATCTTCTTTGGCTTCCAGGTACTTTTTGTCTGCTTCTATGCGCTCATCCGTACCGGCTGTGAACTGTTTTCTGGCAATATCCCAATATTCCATCTCTGCCCTGGCGGACATGGAATAATAGGTCTGGTAGGTCTCCAAAAGGGATTTCTGTACTGAAGCCTGGGTCTTTGCAGCTTCCTCTCTGGCTTTGGCTGCCTCTTCCTGCTTCTCCTGCTTTTCCTCGTAAATCTGAGTGTCCAGTTCCTGGATCTTTTGTGTTGCTTCATACCAGGCATCAGTTCCGCTCTTTAAATTCTTTCGAACGGTGGTCCAGTAATTTTTCTCCTGGGCTAAAGAGGCAGCATGTAATGTCTTGTACTTTTCCAGCCGTTTTTCAGCAGCACTGAGGACTTCAGAATTATAAGTTTCTGCATCCTTAGTAGTTTTCTTTTGATTATCTCCGGATCCGGTAACTTTTTCTTTGGATACGCCAAAATTGTTCTTTATGCTGCTGCTCAGTGCCTTGCTGATCGTGGAACTGCTGTTAAGCTTATTAAGCTGAGCGGTTGCCTGTTTATAGGCTGTGGATCCTTTCACAGCTGTATCGCGTATCTGTTGCCAATACCATTTTTCGTTATCAATAGAAACCTCATGGCTCTTATTGTACTTGGAAATCCAACTGGTTGCGTTTTTCAATACCGAATTAGAAAGTTTTACTGAAGCTGTAACTGCTACTTTTGCGTTCCCAGAAATACCTTTAGCAACACCAGCTGGGATCATCTTTCCTACTTCATCTTGAAATTTTTTAGAAGGTGAATGAATCTGCAATGCACTTTTAAAAGCATTAAGCGCAGAAATGGCAACGGCACTAGAAGCACTAATTACCCTGGACCTGCCAGCTTCAATACCACTTGCCACACCTGCGGCAGCATTATAACCAGCCGTGTAAAAGCTATTCTGATAAATCCGAACTGCTGAAGCCGCCTGGTTTGCCATCGCTCCAGCTTCACTGATCGCACCACCTTTTCCAGATGCTATTCCAGCCTGATATTGTTTCGCGGATTCAGCTCCGGCTTGCTCAAATTCGCTTTTCTTTTCCTCGGCTGCTTTTGCGCCTGCAGAAGCTCCATCTCCACTAGCCTGCTCGATTCCAGATTGCTGATCTTTGATAGAATTCTGCATTCCTTCACCGGCGGCAGTACCAACCTCTTCTCCAGCAGACTGTGCATCTGCTGCCTGCTGCTGGATCAGTGCCAGAAGCTCCTGCATGGCTGATACTGCCTGCGTACCACCGGCATTAATTCCTGCCTGGATTTCTTCCGGAATCTGGATACCCGCTTTATTGGCAATTTCCGCAACGCCCTGGATTGTTCCTTCAATGGTTCCATTCAGCTGATCTATTGCCTGCTGAGGAGTGATTTCACCACTTGCAATTCCCTCTGCAAGTCCCTCTGGGATCTGCACACCGCATTCCTGTGCCATCTGTACGGTCTGCATGAGGGATTCCTGGGTGGCTGCTGGAAGCTCAGCCCAGCCTTCCACTGCTGAAGCAACGGCGTTATCAATGGACTCACGCAAATCAGAAAAATCAATATCTGAAGAACCAAGATCTCCCATTGCCATCTCATAGGCGGTCTTATTAGCTGCCATTACAGTTGCTGTATCTTCTGATATATCCATGGCATCAGTCCACTTTTTGGATATGCCTTTCAACTGTTCTACGCCGTACTCACCCTGATTGTCCAGAGTCCATACCATATGCTGGAGCATATTAGCTGCATCAGTTCCTTGCTCCTGGATTGCCTGGATAAACTCTGCGGAAAAGATCGCTTGCCCGCTCTCATCTGTGGCTTCTTTAAGACGCTGGAGATTCTGCTGATAGTTCTGGATTCCATCAACCCAGGACTGCAGGTTTTCGTTCATCTGTTCTGTGGTAATATCATCCCCACCATCGAATTTATCTGCAAAACTGATTTTATCCTGCAAATCAGCTTTGATAGAATCCATGGTGGAATTGTATTCGTCCAGGATCTGACGCATGGCAGTCTTAGCAGCGTCCGCAGCTTCCTGGGAGCGTTCCATGGTTTTGTTAAAACCTTCCAGAGCTGTGCCAGCTCCTACTGCCGCCAATCCGGTTGCCTGGATTGCATCAGCATTATCTTCCTGAGCCTTTGTATTGTCTTGTGTTGCATCAGTATCATCTTTTTTAGCTTTGGTTAGATTTCCTGCGCTTTCAGCATACTCTTCTTTTGTTTTTTCATTTTCATCCAAGATCTGATTCTGTGTATCAATAACACCGTTTAGCTCGTCTTCCTGATCCTGCAGCTCTCCAACACTGGTTGCAAGTATTCCTGTAGCTTCATTGTGATTCGCATATATTCCACCCAGCGTCATGAAGCGGTTTTCCATTGTCCCATCATTTATAGCTTTTTCAGCCGCCTCATAGTCTTTTAATTCGATTATCCCATCATCTAATGCCTGTTCCCAAAGCTTTAATGCCTCAGCCTTATAATTGATTGCATTTGCAAAGTCTACTTCTTTTCCTGCATCCGCATCTAAGCTCATTTGCTCATTCTGGTCTTTGATTTTGCATATCAAATCAAATTCGTCTTGCAGTAGCTTTAATTTTCCTTCTACAATTTTCTTTTGTTCTTCCGCATTATCCTTGACTTTCTGAGCTTCCAAAGACTGATCAACCAGGTCCTGTGTTGCCTTCAAAACAGCCCGCTGTACAGCCACATCCTGATAATTCTTAACAAGGCTTTCCAGTTCTGTATTGGTAACGTTCAGCTTATCATTTTCCTGATCATAAGCTCCTGCCAGTTCTGGAATGGACTGTGACAGTTTGTCCACGATGGATGCCATTTCCTGTTTCTGAACAGCTGTTCTATCTTCAACATTATTTAACTCTTCCAGTCTGTCAGCCAGAGCGCCTACATTTTCCACGGAATTCAGGGTTCCGGTAAACTGATCGTCAATCGCCTGTACATTATCGGCAACTTTCTGGGAGGATTGTACAACTTCATCGTACATTTCTTCCATTGCATCTTTTTGAGGTGTAATCGCGTCTGTTAATCCGGATACAGCATCCGTAAGCAGCTCCACGCCGCCTTGCAAGGGACCTGAAATGTAATCATACACTGCAATTCCCAGTCCCTCTGTAGCAGAGCTAAGCTCTGTCAGTTTACCCTGCAGGTTATCCTGCATAGTATCTGCCATATCAGAAGCCGCACCTGAACAATTTCTCAGGCTTTCCTCATAGCCAGCCACCTGATCAGCGCCGGTATTAAGAAGCATGTTCAAGCCCTTAATGGAGTCAGATGTAAATGTAGCCATAAGAGCCGCCTGCTTCTGGGCATCTCCCATTCCATCTGTAGCAGACTCTACATCTTTCAATACATCCGTCATGTCACGGAAATTTCCGTTGGAATCCATTACGGTAACAGAAGTATCACCAATGGCAATCTTTCCATCCTTCATCTTACTGGTCAGATCTCGCATTATGGCAGCAAGGGAGGTACCAGCTTCACTGCTCCGGAGTCCGTTGTTTGCCAATGCTTCCAGGAAAGAAGTTGTGGTCTCAATGTCCTGACCGGCGGCATTCATATTGGCACCACAGTTCTTATATGCCTCGCCCAGCTCTGCTGCTGTAGTAGAACTGTTTGCTTGTGCATATGCCATCATATCTGCTAAATGGGTTGACTGTGAAGCTTCCAGATTAAAAGTACTGATATTGTCTGTAACAATCTGGGATGCATCTGCCAGATCCATATTGGAAGCGGCTGCCAACTGCAGAACACCATCAATACCAGAAAGGGTCTGGTTAACAGACCATCCTGCCAAGGACATGTTTGTCATTGCACCGGCAACTTCGGTAGCAGAGAATTTCGTACTGCTACCGAGACTCTTCGCCTTGGATTCCAGTGCTTCCAATTCTGAACCAGTAGCTCCGGAGATAGCCTCCACTTCACTCATTCCGGCTTCGAAAGAGCTTCCTACCTCTACCACATACTCAGCCGCTTCAACAGCCTTATCCTTTAAAGTACCAAGTGCATCTGCCGCAACAGATACACCTTTCATTACAACAGCACTGGCAATTTTTTCACCAATTCCAGTAAATACTTCGCCAGCTTCTCCTGCATTTGTATTTAAATCATCAACTTCAGAGTTTGCCTTTTTTACTGATTTTCCAAATTCATCAATGCTGGTAGCGCACCCATCTGCTGAGTTTTTTGCTTCTTCAAGGTATTTTCCGTTTTCTTCAAGTGCCTTACTGTTTTTGCGCACATCCGTTTCAGCCTGAATTACTTTCTTATTCCAGTCCGTTACACGGCCCTGTGCATTCAACATGTTTGTCGTCTGCTTTGTAAGGGCATTATTCAGCTCTTCAATTGCTTTTTCCTGTTTTTTATAAGAATCGGAGCCTTCCTCGCCCTGCTCCTTCATTTTGTCCAGGGATTTCTGTGCAGTATCAAGCTTTTCCTTAAGCGTTTCTACTGCCTTTGCCTGCTCCTCATATTGCTTTCTTGCATTTCCAAGTCCCGTATTTGCTGCATTTAGTTTCTGCTTAAAAGAGTCCTGCAGCCGGATTAAGTTTTCCTGCTTAGACTGCAAGGCCTGCATGGAGTTTGCGCTTCCTTCAAATTCCTGCGCAAGGCTTTTGGTTTCTGCCTGCAGCATTTTCGTAACCTTTACAGCATTTGAAAATCCCTGTGTATATTCTTTTTCCCCGCCGAGCGCCAGCGTAATTCCAACTTCTTTTTTTGCCATTTTAACTCCTTTTAAGCATAACAAAAGGAGTGTTCACCTTACATGAACACTCCTATGGTAATGCATCAATTGCTGAATCAATTTCTTTCTTCAGCCCATTCATAATTAAATATTCATCATACATCCTGTAAAATTTCCTGGGCGTCATATCCAGCACTCCGGATTCCGTATAATACAATTTTGTCATTCCGATGTAAACTATGCGGGCAATATTCAGCTTTTCATTTGCCCGCTCTTCTGGTTTGGGTCCTCGTCCTCATCTACCTCTGGCATGGATATTCCATAGGCTTTCAGAAGCGCTTTCATAACTTCATAGTAATTGTCAAGCCCGATCATGTCTCCCACATCTGCTTCTGTCACAGTTGAGTATTCAACGCTTGCCTTCATACGTTTATTTCGCTCTGCTTCGTCATTCAGAAGTATGACCACAATATCGCGCATCAAATGTCCATTTCCTGTGTCATTTGCTACATCCTCAAGCACTTCCATTAATGGTTTATCATACTTTTCTTCAATCTGATCAATCATGTTGAGAGTGAAGAGGAAATGTCTTTCCTCTCCATTCAAAACAATTGCCACTCCTCTTGGTTTAAATATGCCCATGTTTTACTCCTTACTTACCGGTTGAAGAATCGGTAACCCCAAGAATTTTATTCACATATGTTTTTGCTTCCGCAAGTGTTTTAAACTCATTTTCGGCTTTCATATCACCATTCTGCAAAGTGTATAAATTACCTTCCATTGTTGTATGTGTAAATGTTACAGTGTCCTGTTTGGTTGCATTCTCATCATTTGGTTCTTTAAACTGTACTTTTAAATAAACCTTTGCTTTAAATACTGTTTCATGTGCCCGGACAGATTTCCCAACAAATCCAATACCTACATATGGCGGAATATCGTTCGCATTTCTGACCATTCCGTCATCTTCTGTCACTGTATGTCCCAGCAGCCATCCTTCATTCTGCATAGTTGGCTCATTCAGTTCCAGTGAAGCTGTACCACCTGTCGGAGATACGTCTGTTTCTACTACATTATCATCACCATAATCTTTTACATCGCTGGTGTTAATATTAAAGTTTGCATTTGCTGCCGGACCAATTACTCTCGCTTCCTTATACTTTGCTGTTGCTTTGCTTACAGACGCCTCTGTATCTAATTTTGCTGCTACAATGTACTCAAATCCAATTTTAGCCATGTTAATATCCTCCTACTATATGTTTATATGTCTATTAAATACTTCCTGCATTTTCTCTGTACATTCAGTCTCTGATCTTTTTGTTGCTCTATCTTCAAATGGGTGAGGTTTCTGATTACCTCCGTTTCCATTCTCCAGATATCCCCACTTTTCTCCGTTTCTTACGCCTTTACTGTCAATTCCAACCGGTCTGACACTAACGTAATGGCCAAACGCATTTTTCTCTGGAGTATCTGGTATCACCGAGCTTGCCAGTTCTCCTGTTGCATATCCGCGGTCTGCCGCGCTGGTTATCTCTTCACGAATGTTCTTTTGAAGGACCTGCGCTCCTTCTGTGAGCATTTCTTCTGATATTGAGTCAACATCTGCAGCATTCTCCAGTGTCTGCAGCAGATCATCCATGGAATCCACCCTGCACTTTGCCATTGCTTCATTGCTCCTTCCTGATGCAAAATGTAATGGTACAAGTTGTATAACCAGTATCCCCTTCATAGCCAGGAATAGAATTCTTGACTGTGAACCCTGCTGTTTCAAGCGCTGCAATAATCTTTTCCTCGGCTGCCAGGTAATTAACCGGTTTCCTTTTGCTCCCGGATGCAGAACGAGAAAACCATGTGATTTCCAGGTGTTGAATCCATTCACTGTGCGAATCATCCCCATAATCCGCCGGGGTTGTCCGTTCAATCATATATACTGCAAATGTATTCGGTTTTTCCTCCAACGGACACGCCAGCGGCCAGATATTTCCTGCTACCAAGTCCGAAAGTGCATTTTCAATTTTCTGGTTCACATTCATCTTCTCACCCCTATGTGCATATGATTTCTATTTTTGCCTTATCTGCCCTGTAGGTTCTCAAAATATCATATACAGCTCCGTCATATTCCAGCTGTGTAGCATATTCCTTTCTGTTTCCCGATAGGTGCGCAGTCTGTTCCCAGTCTTCCAGTCTCATTTCAAGCACAAGCTTAATCTGAATTCCGGCTTGTAAAGCAGCATAATACTCAGATCTTGTAGCAGATTTTTCAGTTACATAAACTGGATATTCTTCTGTGATGCTTTCCTCCGCAAATCCATCTTTATCCTTCGCATTTTTCACTACCAGAAGCTTTGCTTCTTCATCCATCCTGGTTCACCTCTTTTTTACCGTAATCTCCAGAAAGAGCCATAGAATCTCTCAAGGCGGCATATGCCGCCCTGAATGTTGTTTGATCTTTGTCATATCCATAATGCCCCTTGCAATAAAGTTTTAAAGCCTGCTTACACAGGGGTTCTTCTGGATCAGTTACATATACTCCAACCAAGCTAAGATCTACTACACACGCCTCGGCAAGATCCGTGACGTCCAACTTTGTCACCTGAGATTTTCCCCGAACTGTTCTCATAAGGTCTTGTATCAGATTTTCAGAAAACGTCATTCATAAGCACCTCCAGCAGTTCTTCTTTTTTCATTTTAGAATATCCTGGGATTTCTTTTTCCTTGGCTGCTGCTTTTAGCTGTGCTATTGTGTAAGCACTGTAGTCAACAGTATTTGCCGCCGCTGCTGCCCGGCTTGTTATTCCCCCGCCTGAGTTTTCTGATCTGTATCACTTGTGGCTTCTGTCACGGTATATTTCAACAGAGCATGTGCCTTTGTGGAAGTAACACCACCATCCGCGATAGCATATCCACAATAATCAGTGTTTCTGGCTTTTACATGATCCTCAGTCATTACTGTGAGATCTTTGTTTACGTTTGCCTGATAGCCTACATATGGACTGGACATCAGGACTTCACCGTCCTCCATGGAATCATCCTGTTTTACCATCATTCCAAGCACTCTAAATACACCGGATTCAGATGGATCCGGAATGAAAATCGGTTTTCCATTTTTATCTGTTACATTTGCCAGTTCACTCCAAATAGTGGTGGAATTTGCATAAATTTTAAGCTCATTCGCCCCAACTTTTACCTTTGCTCTCGCATTGGTCAAATCCTGGTATGCAAGCTTTCCCTTCTCATAAGTTGTAATCTGTGGAGTCTTATCTTCCTTTTCCAGAGCTGTAACTACCCCCAAAGGTTCTGGCTTGAACTGATCGCTTGCACTTGGCTTTCCTTTACCATGGGTTACTCCATATCCAAGCCCTGCACCAATTTTTCTTGCCAGTTTCCGCTGAATATAATTAATAAAATCATCAATTGCCATCTCTTTCAGTTTCCAGGAAATGGTTACGCATCTGGATAATTCACAGCCATTCAGTGCGAGCTCCTTCAGTGTATCTTTTCCATCTGCAGTTACGTCTGCCTCTTCGTACCATTCGGCAGCAGTGGATTCATCTCCAATCGGAACATTGTAGTTTCCTTTGACATAGGTTTTCTGAATATCGTTCCAGTACGGATACAGCTCTTCTACCATATCCCAGATACCGTCAGCTACTGTTTTTGGAATAACCACTCCAGTATTTTCAGTTGTATGGGTATATGCATTTGCTTTTTCCATGATCTCTGTTTCTTTTGCAGTAAGAGTTTTCCCCATCATGGTTTTAGCCCATGCCATTTTATAAGCATCAGTACTATGCTGATCATTCTCTAAGCTGCCAGCAGTTTCCTGAACAAAACTCATTTTCGCAGTGGCCTCTCCACCACTTGCAGCAGCCGCTGCTACGGAATCATTCAGATCCTGGACGTTGAATGCACGCTGGTTACCTTCCAGGGCTTTTGCAGTTGCCATTGCTTCTGCAGTCTTGTCCCACTCTTCATCCAGAGCTTTTACCTCTTCCATTTTTGCATTTGCTTCATCCAGTTTTCCTTCATTGATAAGACCGTTAGCCTCTGTGATAAGGTTTTTACGACTTTCTGTGTACTCGTTATAAGTCATCTCTCATTCCTCCTGTTAATCCATTAATTTTCTTTCAGCCAAAGATAATAATTCAGCTCTTGCCCTGGCTATTTTTACAGCTTTTTCTTTCTCTGTGCCATCCCCTGTATCAGCTTCCATCATAGCTTTTACTTTCGCCATCTGCTCAGATGATGGCAAGTGGAAATTTACGGCAGCAACGAAAGGTTGCTTTTCTTCCGGCTCCTGAAACATCACCTTGTCAATTAACCCTCGTTCTTTCGCCTGTTCAGCAGTAAGCCAGGTTTCATTTTCCATCATTTCCAATGCGTCCGACTCGGACATTCCAGTCTTTGCAGTGTATGCTGTGCACAATGCCTGATCGGCAGTTCTAAGAACTTCTGCCATGTGCTCCATATCACTGTGATTTCCCCTGGCTCCTGAAGATACACAATGCACCATCATGAGTGCCGTTGGAGACATTTCACAGTAAGCGGCACATGCCACTATAGAAGCAGCACTGCAAGCCTCCCCCATAATGTATATACGCATATCATGTTTTTCCGCAGCGCTCCTGAGTAAGGTATAAATCTCAGATCCAACATCGATTATTCCGCCTGGGGAATTGATATATACCTCAATCTCATCTCCTGGGACTGCTGCCGATAAAACCTTCATTACGTCTCTCGGACATGTACTGTCTTCGCCAAACCAGTCATAATACCATTTATAGTCATTTGGTATCATTGCTCCTCTGACATCAATTCTATGTTTCAACTTTCTTTTCACCTCCATGCATCTCTATATAAGCAGCTTTTAACAACTGCCCCATTAATCCTGCCATTTCGCGGTAATTTTCACCGTTCATTTTGTTAAGCATACTTTCCAGCATGTCCACCACCTGGGTATCCAGTCTCCTGATTGGCTTATCTTCGCCCTCAATAGGTGCCAGATTCAAGATTGCACGCCATTCATTGGGTGTCATTGCTCCTCGATCCACCATGGACTGAAATGCAAGTTTGGTACTCATGCTTGCACACTGGAGGTTGCTGGACTCATATGTTATGTAATTTCCACAGCCTCTCTCTCTTGGTGAAAAGAGCTTTGTTGTAAGCTCTTTCCCAAGCTGTATTGCAACCGGTTCAATTTCCGCCTCATAATATGCTGTCCACTGATCTTCATTCCAATCTGACTGCACAATATGTTTGTTGGTGTTAAAGAAAGAATAAATCCGGTCTGTGATCCGGTCCATCTGTGACGCATTCGGAACATAGTCCTTTGCTTCAATCTGTTTTGCGTCGACCTTAGCATCCACACCAGCTGCTCCGAAAGTATCCGTTTCAATAGCAAGATAATTCTTTACAAACTGTTCTACATTGGTTTTTACATCTTCCGGACGCATGGAACTGGTAAATTTCAGCAGCCAGCGGATAATTCCGGAATTTTTAATTGCCTTCACAATTCCCTGGTCTATGTATCCAACACACTCCATTAGCTGAGCCAGCGCCGGTGCCGGATTTTCTCCGAAGATATCATTCCCCTCATAATCCTGGCGCAAGTGGATAATATCCGAATACCGAAAGGTACCCGTTTTTCCATTCTTGTAAGTGAATTTCAGAAAAAGTTCTTCTGCAGTCCCATATATCGCTTCCACCATTGTTGCCGGAATCGGATACATCTGCTCTGCATATCCATTCTCATCTCGAACGATCAGTGCAAAAGCATTGTTGCTAAGGCATAGCTGATTCGCAAGCTTTTCCTGGAACATCTGCCCTGTCATATAAGGATTCGGGTTACTTAAAAGCATCTTTATACTGGTTTTGGGGTTTACCTTTAACCCTTTTTCGTTTTCCTGTATATGTTTTGCCACAAGTTTTCCGATAGCTTTCACCTTTGGACGAATGCATGCCCGGATGATATCACTGTCATATAATTTTCCATTCCAGGAATAATAATGTTCGCCCCAGGTTGTCACCATCTTGTACTGTTCACTTGTATTAGGCTTATCTGCGGTAGGTTCCCTCCCTCGATTTTTGTTTCTGTTCCAAAATGCCATATATACCTCCTGCTTAAATCAAGCTTATATACTCATCAAATTTATCTCTAAGGACTACGTAGCCATCAACCAACGCCATAGTTCCATCAATTCTTTTTCTTGGATCATCTGTTTTTACAGGCTGAATATTTCCATTTATGTCAGTCCTTACCGCCGTATTTGCCAGGCACATTTTGTCAATTGGATTGTTATCGTAAACGACCTTCTTGGCACTCAGATCCGCCTTTAACTCTTTCATGGGCTGAGAAAGAGTTGCAACGCCCTGCCGGATTGGTATCATTGCAGATTTTCCAAAAGCAGCTTCGAACTCTCGCAAAAGTGAATCATCAATATGCCATGGATCATAACCTATCGCCATCATGTAAATATCCTCTTTTTCCTGTATTTCCAGATACCAGTCTAAGATTACCTTCTTATTCACCTTATAGGTATCAACCGTTCTCAGCAGTCCCTGTTCTTTCCACAAGGTGTATGGTGCATTGTCACGTCCTTGTCTTCTTCCGGAGTTTTCATATTCATCCAATACACGCTGTGGAAGCCAGTACATCTGCTTAACATAAATCTTTTCATCACCCTTGCGCATGCAAAGTACCTTCGCTGCATTCAGATCCACACAATCAGCTGCATCAAACCCGCCAATTCCATACCGGAATTTTTTATCCCCAATTCGTTCTTCATTATTGAGATCTTCCCAACGGAGCCATGCAGTTTCCGCAGTCTGTTTAAGATTAAAGTCTTTTACAAGAACTGTTGGTTTGAATGTAGGATCATCTTTTGCTTTCTGCACCATTTGCCGGAGATAATCGTAAGATTTGATCGGACCAAGGCCAGGATTTGCCTTTTCCCAGCATTCTTCTTTATCCCATTCTTCTCTGTCATCAAGTTCATAAATAAACGGAATAAATCTATTATTCTGTATTTTTCCCTCCAGGATTCCTGCTGCATAGTCATACTGTGCGTCAAATATTCCGTTTCTGATAAATCCGTTTGTTGTAATACAAAAAAGCAACGGTTGCCGTCTGGCTCCCATTGCCTGTTTTACCAAATCATAGATATCTCTGTTTTTTATAGCAGCAAGTTCATCAATAACCCCACCATGAACATCAAGTCCATCAAGGCTGTTGGTGTTACTTGCCAATGCTTTTATAAATCCAAAATTCTGTTTAAAATAAAGGTCGCTTGCTCTCTTTTTGATATGCTTGCTTAACAAGGGACTTTGCTGAACCATTTTGTAGCATGCAGTAAATCCAAGAGCTGCCTGATCGCGCATGGTTGCCACATTGTAAATCTGCGGAGCACCTTCCCGATCATTTACTAAAAGATCAATTTCCACAGATGCAGTTTCCGTTGTTTTACCGTTTTTTCGACCTTCAACAATCAAACATTCATTGTACTGGCGAAGGTTATTGTCATCTACAAATCCATATATTGCCTGAAACCTGGCTTTCTGAAATAACTCCAACTTTAAAGGAGCTCCAATCCTGCCAGATGGAATCTTACAAAATCTTTCGATAAAATCCGTGTGACGTTTTGCAATATCATAGTCAAAATGAAATTCCCCTGGAGAGTAATACTGTTCAAGGAGCATGTCTGCAACTCTTTTCATTTTTTCACAGGCTACAATCTTACCATCCAAAAGGCCGGTGAAATACTGCTCAAATTCCGTCATTTACCCACCGCCCGTCAGAAAGTCTATGAGCTCATCACTCTTGGTCTGTCCTCCTGCTTTTTGAAGCATATCGTCTAGCTGTTTCACGTAAGAAAGATAATTTTTTGCCAGGTTATTATAGATTTCAACCTCACTGCACTTTTTAATCCCCTTCTGATTCGCCCCATTCTGGTACTCTTCCGTGTATCCTTTCAGGTTGATAATGTGCTCTAATTCCATCATGGAAACAGCCATAAACGCTGCAGAATTCATAAGCGATTCCGCATTTTTCTTACGCTTCAAATCCAGATCTTTGTAAATTGATTTTATTTTTTTCAGTTCTTTTTTAATCATTGCTTCTTTATTCAAGAGTTCCCCTGTTTCGGCAAAAATCGGGTTATTTTTCTGCAACGTTCTCACCTCCTACTACACCGGTCACGCGATTTCTTCGTGCGTAAAAATTAATCTCCCCTCCCGGTTCGTGTTCCCCTATGCCCTAATCGTTTTTAGGGGGGCCTAGCACCAGATTGCCCTGTGAATCAAAGGTATATTCAACTAAACCTGGAACAGCTGCTGCCCCATGTTCTGCATTATGGCAAGCATGGCAGTCATATTTCAGATTGCCAAAGCCCATGCTGATGTCTGGATCATTGATGTTCTCTGGAGTAAGATGTATCTTGTGGTGCACAATATATCCAGGCGCTTCATGGCAAGACTCACACATTCCACCATCAATGGATTTTCGGTAAGCTATGTAAGCAGTTCTGCACTTCTGCCACTGTTTTGATTGATAAAATGCTTTTGCAAATTCTCTTGCCATGCTTGTCCTTCCTTTCTGCTGCATAAAAAGAACATCCAGTATTCAACCGGATGTTCTTAGAAAAATATGTATGAGTCGATATCGTACCATTATATCGGCGGCACAACCGAATCTGAACCGGCGGAATCGAACCACCGACCCACTGGTTATAAGCCAGCTGCTCTACCACTGAGCTATGTTCCGGGTTTGCAATCCATACGTGCCGCTATACCAATCGCATGGAGGTTTCCAGGTTCTTCCCTGATTCTTTTTATTTACGTCTGCAACATTATTTAAGAAATCTCATTCCTACCCTCGAAGTACACAGACAGTGTTGCGGCACTTGCATCTTCATCACTCATTAAGGAGAGTTTTGATTTTTCAATACAACTGCCAGGCATTTTACCTGGCAATCATACTTACTTAATCTGTGGGGTTTACTTGAACCGAACAGTGTTCTTTATCCACTTGGTTCAGTTTACATTATTACATATTAAATCGTGACATGTGTGACATTCGTGACATTTTTTATTTTTTTCTTAAAAATCTTTCGAATTCTTTTTTCACAGAATTCTCTGTAGCTTTAGGTCCCAGCTTTCGTGCCACCTGCTGCCAGGTCAATCCATCAAACAGCTTCCACTTGATGATTCTTTGCATTCTCATTGGGATCCTATTCATCCACTGCTCCACGTCTCGTTTTATCCTGTTTGCGTTTTCTTTTCTTTCTTTCAGGAGTTTTTCCTCTTCATCCATGAGATTTCTATCTTTCATGGTTTCTCGCGTTCCCTGGATCCGAAAGTTCTGCGGCTGGTAAGGAAATTCAGGATTACTGCCCCGGACAGAATCCTGAGTTACTTCTTTCCTTTTCCTCAACCTTTGAATCTCCACTTCCGTCTCCTTGATCAGTGCACAAGCATCTATGTACTGTTCCAGAATTCTCTTGTCCATTGGTCTCACCTCCCACGATTCTGTCAATTCGTTCAAATTCAATTACCCATACCCATGGATTTGCTTCCCAGCCGTAACGGTTAAGATCATTTTTCTTGACAGTGCCATTCCATAGGCTTTTCCATTCAGCCATTGCCATTTCCGTATCTCCAGCATGAACTGCCATGGAAGAAAGTCCCTCGTTACGAATTTCGGTTATTGTTATATCCTGCAGTGGTTCTAATTTTACGTTTTTGACCACAAGAAAAATGCGTGCTGCTTTTCTTGGCATATGAATTGATGGATGCCATCTTTCAAATGGCTCTTCATATTCTTGAAATGATGCTTTATATCCATAACATCCATATTCTCTTCGATCTGGATGATAGATCCGGTCCGTTTCCTTATCACAGCATCCCTCTTCTGTATCCATACCACAATCCCAGCATGGACACCAACACCAGGTTTCTCTCACCCATAATATATCTCCAGGTTGATATGGTGGACTCAAATTCGTATAGCCATCCACAAATCCCTGAACATCTGGCATATAGCCGCCCCAAATACATTGGAACATCAAATTTCCATTTTGTGTTTCTTCCTCAATTCTGTATGTTTCTTTTGGAACTTTCTTTGCGATTCTCCTGGTACATGTCTTCCTACCGTCCAATATAGCCCGGATCATTTCTGTGTTAAAAAGGATTGGTAGTATTCTGCTCATTTTGTCAATTCTCCTTATACGGTTCAGGAAATGGTTTCCAGGCAATCACAGTTCCTCCAAGCACTTTCGCTATCATTTTCCACTTTCCATCAATTGTGTATGTTGCTTCTGTAACTCTTGTTCCATCTGGATATTCAACTGTTACAAGAACCTCATCGGATCTCTTTTCAAGCATTGCATTGCTCCAATGTTCTGTGCCTTTCCATTTTGCAAATATAGAATTATGTTCTTCTGGCATTTTCTCAGTAACCGGGATCCACCGTTCCACTTCATCTGTATTTCTGGGATTGTCCTGCGGAAGATCATTAATAGCTTTTTCAATGCAATCATAGCAAAAATTTACAATGTCTCTCGTTGGTTTATCCTCGTAACATCTTAGGCTAGTTTCTCTGTCTTCCTGGATTTCTCTCATAACATGGTTCTTCGATAAACGTTCCATTACTTCTCTGCCTCCTGTAATAATTCTGGATTGTCGAAAATGTTTCCCACTATTTCAACTTGAAATATCGCATCCTCGTCAATCGCGTACAACTCATTACAAACTTTTCCGCCTATATACCATGTTCCACGAGTAAAAACTATTTTTCCAGTGCTTAATTCCTTTTTTTCATAGTACCGATTTTCATAAATTACAAGTACAATATCATTTTCCCAGATTTTCTTCCCATTCTTGTCGCAAAGTCCTGTGAACTGGCAGAGTGTTTCTGGTTCGATTTCAATCTGTACAATTTGATTTGGGAGTCCCCAGTCGGTCATCCTCTCTTGCAAAATATAGTGATGTTCTGGTACTGGTTTCCGTTCATAGTCCTCTTTAAAACAATATGTTGTTTCAGACATTTTGTAATAATATCCCTCAACCCATTCGCCGTTATCAATACATTTGCCACGGAAAAGAATTTCTCTCACTCGGATACCCCCTCTTCAATTTTTACTGATACTTTAATATCAGATTTGACGTAATCCCTTACTCCTTCTTTTACTGCTTCTCTCAAATCCCATTTGCTTATATTTCTTGTAACTATCCTCTCAATATTATTTTGTGCAAAAGCAGTTTTTACTTGCTTTTTAACCTCTTCTTCTAAAAGTTTCTGAGCCATTTCACGAATGGTATTCTTATTCAACCCAGCTTCATTCATCATTTGTCTAATTTCCTGTCTTAATGCAATTTCTTCCACTCTCATTCAGTCCCACCACCCTTCACAATTTCGATCACCTTACCAGCAAGGCAGATTGTGCAATCAGCTTCTATACATTCCTCCCGAAAACAATCTGGGCTGATATTTGATTCCATCATTCTCTTGATCTCTTCCAGCTGCTCCACAACCTTATCAATGTTATAGGCTGTTGGTTGTTCGACAATTCTGTTTCGTGCAAAGTTATATAGTGCTTTATCCATTTTATCTGATGTATTCCATTCTTCTAATCTTTTAAGCACTAAATCAGCGTCAATCAGTCTCATGTTTCTTATCCTCCTTATATGAGTGTTCTGGAAGTGGTTTCCACGCCACAATACTGTCTTCCGCATAATAATACCCAGTTGAACTGTACCATCCACATCCCAAAGGCTGTCCCAATACCGTCACTGGCATCTGGCAGATTCCGTATTCTGCAATATAAACCTCTTTACTCTGCTTGAAAGTAACCAAATACCGCCCATACTCTGAAGGTTTTTCTTTTGCTGGAATCCAACCGTTTTTCTTTTCATCCTCTTCCAGATCTGCTAAAAGCGTATTTACAATATCAAGTGCACTCCCTGGAAGTCCTTGCTTATACTGAGTCTGCTTTTCCAGATCCAGCTTGTACTGCTTAAGTCTTTCTTTTACCCTGCTCACATCTCTCCCTCCTCAACGTCCGCTCCGTAACATGCAAAACAGCAATTCTGTCATGGACTTTGTTCTTATTCCCTGCCTGCAAGGCAATACAACTTCCAGCTTCCAGTCTCTATCCTCGCTTAATGATGTAGGATCTTTAAATTCTTCCGTTGCTTCTCCCCAGAACGGAATAGGAACCATAACGCCGTAATAAATTGATGAATCTGGGTGTTTTTCGCGCATGTAATTAGCAAATTTACCACTTCTAAAATCTGGCTGAATTTCTTTGTAACACTCCATCGTAGTTACTATATAGTTCTTTTCTCCAAAGAAATTCAAACCATTACCGCTATAAACATCTTCCTTACAACTTTTGATCTCATAGCAAGTGAATATACCTTTTTCTATTCCGGATACAGAGTATTGATTTGCTGGGCAAAACTCCATATAATCCACTCGTTTTGCCTTTGATGTCCATGGATCAATGCTAACCTCGCTGGCCCAGTGCGACCCAGCTCCGCCAATACGAGTAGATACAAGTAGTTGTCCAAGGAACTTGGTTGTTTCTGCTCTTGTCATTTCCTTTCTTTTCTCACTTTCTTATATTTGCAATAATGCCAAACACAAATGACTTTATATGCGTTTTTCTTATACTCTTCATTCATGCACTGACCGTCTTTTGTGTCGTATATACATTCCTTACAATATCCAGGAGCATCTGGGTGCAGGATTATCTTGGCGCTCATTTCTTTTTCCTCAATAACTGCTGCCGAATCAGATCATACTCCTGAAGCAGGTTCCGGTCTTTGTTTCTGCTGAGGGTTCGGTCTGTAGCTCTTAGATAATATCTGTCGTTTATCCTTCTTCCTTCAGCTGCGGCACCGTACAAACTCCCGACTGTTCGGTTCAGCCTTTTTGATGCTTCTTCTATGGTTACTGTCTCTTCTGATTCTTTTGTTATGTCTTCTGTGATCTCATATAATGTCATAGCCAATTCCTCCCGAAGATCTTCCGAAACTGTTCCCTGCTGCCGATCTGGTTCTCAAAGGCTTCCTGGCCCTGGCGGTGAAGCTCATCCATTACTGCTTTGTCTCTATGTACGGCATGTTTACCACTCGAATGACACTCCAGACACAAATAAACCTTTAATCCATATTTTTCTGATAGTGTCCGATTCGGACCACCAAATATATGATGTTCTTCAGTATGTCCGTATCTGCCGCACAAGTAGCACCTGCCCTTTCTGCTTCCAAGAATACTTGGTGGGTGGGACATTCTTTTTTTCTTCTTTTCACCTTTCGGAAATTTTAGTCCGCTCATAGTTTTTCCTTCTTACCTTTTCTTTGTTTTCTAACTGAACGGAAGTTCTTCTTCAATTCCGTCTGGAATGTTCATGAAGCCTTCTGTACCTACATCTGGAGATGGCTGCGGAGCATTCTGCTGGCTGCTGCCGGATCTGGAATTTTTGCTTTCGGCAAATTCCTGTTCTTCTACCACAACTTCTGTAGTGTAAACCTTCTGCCCGTCACGGTTTGTGTAGCTTCCAGTCTGAATACGTCCTGCAATTGCAATCTTCGTTCCTTTTCGAAAATATTTTTCTGCAAACTCAGCAGATCTGCCAAAGGCTACACAAGAAATAAAGTCAGCTGTTGCTTCTCCATCTCTTTTGATTTTTCTATCTACTGCCAGTGTGTATCTGGTAATTGCTAAAGAATTTTCTACAGAGGTGTATCTTACCTCTGGATCTCTTGTTAAACGTCCCATTAAAATTACTTTGTTCATCTCTTAGCTCCTTAATCGTCTTTATTATCATGCAAGAGCCAGGCGATTACACCAAAGGCTCCAATCAGCACACCAACACCCATTGCAACAATTACATCTACCATTTATTTCATCCCCATTCCATACATTTTTAAAAGCTTCTGGATTATTCTTTTCATATAATTCTCAACCCGTTACTTATCTTTGCAGATCTTACAGGTTTTATCCTCCATCTATTTTCCCTCCATGGTTATCTTCTGTCCGCACCATTTGCAGTAGCCGGCAAAAACATCACTTTCGGTTAAATAGTTGCCGCATTTCGGGCATTCATATTTTTCATTTGAAACTACAGTGCAAATCTTAATTACCTTTTTAGGTTCTTCTTTATCCTCGCATTCCGCTAACTTTTCGCAAACTTTCTCTAAAAATTCGCAATCATCCTTGGCGCATTGTAGTCCATTGCAAGGATCATTGAAGCATTCAGGAAAATAAGCTCGATCATTTTTGTTTCTTTTAGTTAATCTTTCCACCTACTTCACCTCCTGCAATTTTCTCCTGGCGAATGCTTCTTAACAAATCTTCAATACCTTGGATATAGCCATCATAGAAACTGTTAACGTTTTCTATTTCTCTACACCTTTTTCTTCCAGCTTCTGCCTGGATGTTATCCGCAATTTTCTCAATTTCTTTGTATGTCTCTTTTTCCATTGTCTCACCTCGTTCTGAGGAACCTTGTCAACATACTTTTTCTCCACTGCTGCCATGGTTGCGTTTCCCATTTACTGCAGCTATGGTCATCTCTGATCCAGATTCCTTTCTTGTCACAGAGAAGATCGTCATTGTGCCTGCAGGTCTTACAGGTTCTATCTTCCATCTTGCTATTCATTTTCCATCACCCCTCGTACCTATTCCCTGTTAAATCCCATTTCTTCATAAATGTTATAATTTGCCAGGTTCTCAAACTCTACATCAATGTCCATCTCCTTATGTGCAAGCTCGTAAGCTTTCGCAACTCCAATCCGGTCTACATAATCCATTGCTGCTTTCCAGTTCTTTAGGAATTTTTTGTTTGCTTTTGTAAATCCCCATGAAAACTTAATCGCATACAGGGAAATGATTATATTTGTTATGGTAATATAGTCCTCTGCCCGCTCCAGTTTCTCCTGAGCTTCTCTGATCACAGCGTCTGTTACAGCTTCTGTTTTCTGCTGTTCCATCCTTTTCAAGTATGTTTGCAATATAGAAGCCTGCTGCCCGGTCATCCCTGCTACCTGAGCCACTGTTAGATTAAGGTTCAATGGAACCTGATATTTTTCCTGCATCTTTGCCTGGCGCCTTCTTTCTGCTCGGGTCATACTATTTCACCTCTTCATCAGCAGGCATTACAAATATTCTGATCTTCTCCGGATGCCGGACTGCCACCTGGATTCCGCAGAGTACATGGACTGCTTTGGCTTCTGTACTGTATCCACCAAGAATATCTCCTTCCTTTTTGTCCTTAGTATGTAGCAGGATCTGAAAGGATCCATCTGGCAGGCGGACTGTCGTAGTTACTTTCCCAGTTATGTCTACCAATTGACCACTTTGAGTTCTAATTTTCACAGTTCTGTTTCCTCCATTCTGACAATATCCTGGTTGTATTTACAAGATTATCTGTGTTTTCCTTATATGCTTGTTTTCTCTCAATTCCCAGAAGTATTTGATTGAGTTTCTCCACCTCTGTTTTTGGAATTTCAAAGGAAAAATTAAGGTTGTATGGATTTCCCTTTGGCTTATAGCGTGTTATTCTGCACTTCAATAATTTCAACCATTTGGGCGGATTCTCATGCCAAAGCTCTTTATATTTCTTTTTTCGGATTCTTTTATTCATATCTGTCCCTTTCCTGAAGCGGGGTACAGATCGTCCCCCACTTGTTTTGCTTTACCACTTCTAGCTCTCTTTATAATCTGCAGCCTGGTCAGATCATACTCCAATAGTAGTTTTCGATCCTTTTCTTTACTAAGCTCTACATCCACCGGTCTGATCCGGTATTTTCCCGCGACTTTTCGGCCTTCCATGGCTGCAAGATATAGACTGTCAACCGTTCTTCCAAGAAACTTTGAGGCTTCTTGTATTAATATTGAGGGTTCAACTACTTCTCCCTCTATTGTTGTAATCTCATACAGCTTTTTTCTTGCGCTCATAGCCAGCTTCTCCCGAAGATCTTCCGGAACTGTGCCCTGCTGCCAATCTGGCTCTCAAAGGCTTCCTGTCCCAGTCTGTGAAGCTCATCCATTACCGTCTGGTCTTTATGTACTGCATGTACTCCAAACTGGTGGCATTCTTGGCACAGGTCTACTTTTAATCCGTATTGTTCGGATAATGTTCTGTTAGGTCCGCCAAAAATATGATGTTCTTCAGTCTGTATGTACCGTCCGCACAGGTAACATCTTCCTTTTCGGCTTCCGAGAATGCTGGCCGGATGGGACATCCTTTTTTTCTTCGTTTCTTCTTTTGGAAATTTAAGTCCGCTCATTTTTTTCCTTCTTTCATCTTGTCCGAGTCGGACATTAACTAAATGGCAGTTCCTCTTCAATTCCATCCGGGATATTCATGAAACCATCAGGTCCCACATCTGGTGATTGTTGTGGAATATTCTGCTGACTGCTGCCAGATCCAGAGCCTTTGCTTTCTGCAAATTCCTGTTCTTCCACAACGACCTCTGTAGTATAAACTTTCTGTCCATCACGGTTGGTATAACTTCCAGTCTGAATATGTCCCACAATAGCAATCTTCAAGCCTTTCCGGAAGTATTTCTCCACAAACTCGGCAGATCTGCCAAATACTACACAAGGAATGAAGTCTGCCGTTGCATCTCCATCTTTTCTGATTTTTCTATCTACTGCCAGTGTGTATCTGGCAATTGCCAATGAATTTTCTCCAGAGGTGTATCTTACCTCTGGATCTCTTGTTAAACGTCCCAGTAAAATTACTTTGTTCATCTCTTAGCTCTCTCCTTCCATATTGCGTTAGCCTCCTCTTTGCATCCTCTTTCCATGTAATAATCGTACAGGAACTCTTTCTGCGCTTTTGTGTACTCTCTGACCGAATTCTTTGTCGGATAAGCAATTCCCTGGCTCGGATTGTGTAAGAGAACCCACCCTCTTTCGACGAGCCAGTCTCCTGCTCCAATCAGACCAACATTACATTTTGTCTGCAAGTCAATATCTCCGTCCATTGCTTCCTCCGGGAATTTTTCGTTCATATAATTCTGCGCCCAATCCTGATGCGCTCCCCATTCCACTCCATGAAAAGTTCCGTTCGGTTCTAACCATCCATAGTCCTCTGTGATGTGATCTTCTTTATCCATCATTCGTGCCATGAAACTGTCGAGCGCATCCTGCTGTCTATCCTCCGCAGTCTCTTCTCCAAGTTCCTTTCGTATTGCTCTTTGTGTGCTTTCCGACATGTGGCCCATTGCTACGTCCCATCGTTCGACCATGCGCCGCAGGTTCTCCTCTGCTTTCTTCCGCCTTTCGATTTCTTTCCAGATGTTCATGCTCCGTGGCATCTGTTCTTCTTCTCCCGGTTCGTATATTCCGAGATGATATGTACCTGCTGTCGTACTTCCCTTCAGAGCGGCGCGGCCGAGCAGAATGTCCTCTGCATATCTTCTGATCTGTGCCTCCGGTGTATCTGTTCCGGTCATGCTGTCCATCAGAATTTTCATTACAGTCTCATAGCTTTTCTCGCCTGTGTAAAACCACTCCCTTGTAATCTCTGTAATAAATTCTCCATTAATATCAAATACCAAATTACCCTCTTTCATTTTTCTTTCCTTTCATATTTCTCTCATTCAACTCCACCGCCTCTTACAATTTTTATTGCATCCGCAAGAGAAACAACATTTTCAGCGTATTCTCCGTTTTTAGGATTGTTGTAAAATTCTTTGGATGTCGCCGCAAAAAATGATTTTTCATCCAGTTCTTTTACAGTCTTGTCCAAGTCAAAAGCTGTCGGCTGTTCGTCCACAATATGAATATATCTGTCTATAATCTTCTGCATTGGTTCACCTAAGATGTTTTTAAGTAACATATCTTTTTTCAGTTTGTCTGCATCTATTAAACGCATTTTTCAATCCTCCTTATACGGTTCCGGAAGTGGCATCCAGGCATTGACATACAAATCATGTTCAACAAAACTCTCGTCTTCGTCACCAACTCTAAACGTACCGCCGTCATCATCGTCGACTGTATATCTTCCAATCATCGGTAGCGAAAAGTTAAAAAACGATACCAGAATGTGTTTATCCGGGTCGGGCATCCTCTCACCGACTGGAATCCAACCGTTTTCTTTTTCATCCTCTTCCAGATCATCCAGAAGACTATTTACGATATCCAGCGAACTCCCCGGCAATCCTTCCTTGTACATCGTCTGTTTCTGCAGTTCCTGTTTATACTGCAGCAATCTTTCTTTTATCCTACTTACCATCTTGCTTACCTCACTTGGTTCTGAGAAACCGAATCATAAACCGTTCTTTCCAGTCAGGCTGCCATTTTCTGCAGCTGTAATCATCTTCTACCAGTATGCCCTTCCGATCACACAGCCCATTATCATTATCCTTGCAAGTCTTACATGTTCTATTTTCCTGTTCTCTGGCCTTACGTCTCATTTCTGCCCTGTTCATTTGCTTTCCCTCTGTACTTCCTTTAAGAATTCAACCAATTCGCTTTCACTATTTGGGAATTTATTGTATCTTCCATGCTGTGTCCATTTAGGTATTCCTGATTTTCTTTCCGGTTCAGGTCCTCCGATCAAATGCATGTAATATGATTCTGTATTATCTGATACCCACTGGCTATGAACAGTATCCCGATCATATTCTTCTGCAATAAGTCTTGCGCCATTTGCAAAATCATATTTGTAGTACCTGACGCCAATATGTTCATCTGTATACCAAAGTCCCCAGGCTTTATAATTTCTCAGCCATTCTTTCCTCTGATCATTATTTCTCATCACCGGAAGTGGCAACTGCTCCATGACGTTCTTTCCGTCATCTTTATTTTCATCATCCAGACAATCTCTCACCAGATTCTTGATTATTCTGAGTCCACCGGCAATGAGCTGATATTTCAATATCGTTCTTCCCGGAATTCCCTGATCAGCCACTGAAAGATAGTTTTTCAACTTTTCTTCGGCATCTTGCAGAATATCATCCATTGCAATCATTGATGGAACCGGAATATCTTTAAGCTCCGGTGGCCAAGCTTCTGGTATCAGTTCTATTATCTGCTGCTTTTCGTCCACTATTTTCTTGTTTTCCGCTGCGTTTTCGCAACGTTCGCATTTGTCCGAATCGGACATATCTGATTCTTCAATAACAGGATCTTCCGGTACTATCCGTTTTTGATATTCTGCTGCCATGCGTTCTCTCGATACGTAGCAGACTTTTTCGCCCTGTTCATCGTAAAATACGAAATCATCTTCTTTCGGTCTTTGCACTGCTGCAAACTCCGTTCCCATTACTCTGAAACGCCTTGTATCACCTGTTCCCATGCCTTTATATGCATTTTCCAGGAATACATTTATTATCCTTGCTATGTCCGGCAGAAATACTTCGTTTGCATCATAGTATGGACATTCTTTTTGTGGTTCTGGCATAGGTGCAAGCTTCACCGCTTTTTGTTTCTTTCCATACTTCTCTATCAGTGTTTCAGCCAACTGCTGCCATGTAATCAACTTTTCATCCCCACTACCAGGATTAAACAGGATTCCATTTGATTTTCCCTGATAATTCAAATATCCATTTCTGATCCGCACATCATTGTATATAATGCTGAGCATATAAATGGACATGTTCTTATCCCGCCTTTGAATTCGTTCTGTTGTTGATTTCTTTAAGCTTTCAAAGAATCGTTCGATCTGAATGTCAACATCAATTACCGTTCCATCTTCCGGATGTCTTCTTCGTCCAATTGCTTCATCAAGTGTCAGCTGTCCAGGAATCTGACGTCCTACTTCCTGTTTTTCTTTCAAAGCTTTAACCTCTGGTAGCGTAATTGTTTCATTCTTTCTGTACAACCCCAGAGCCTCATCCTGGTGTTTCTCATCCAGATCTGTCAGTTCCCTTGCCACAGATATATTGATGTTTCCATTTTGAAACTCTTGCATGAACTCCTGACTTAATTTTTTCTGGATTGCATGATATCTTTCTAACTGTGTCCCTGATGTTCCGAGAGTTGCCTGTACCATGCTTCTGGTTGTCCCCTGCAGGTCAACCAGATCACGAAGTTCCTTAATTACCTCTTCTGTGATAAGCGCCTCCTGCATTTTCTCCCAATCACTTTTTTCACGGAACCGGTTCGCCTGGATGATTCCCAGCTTATTGATCAGCTGTTCCACTTTTCCATCTTTATCTTCTGGGAACTTTTCTGTATTCAGATTCACTTTTGTATATTTACAGTTAATCTTCCGGAACTCTTCATGTCCCTCTTCCACAAGCATCCTGCAACACATTGTCCTACAGTGCCCTGATATAATCCTGTCTTTACCATCCACGTCCTCGATCAGAACATCCTGCATAACCCCGAATAAAAGAATTGAGTTTTTCAATCCCTGCAGTTTCTCTGGATCTGTGGAATAGAAATTATCTTTCGATGGCTCCAGTTCAAACACATCCCGATACACTGTATCACTGATATTCTCAGTCTCCGTGGGCTTTTTACGATTATTTACCATGTCGGCCAGATTGAATGCCATCAGGCTTCCCTCCCTTCCGTCCATTTATCCATCATGATTCCTGCTGCCACCAGATACTCTTTTACCAGGCGTTTGTAATCTTTTGCAGCCAACGAACGCGGAGAATACAACGGAATAGGCTTTCTTGCATACGTACATTCAGACACTTTCCTGGAATAACGGATTCTTGTACTGAGAATAGGATATCCTGCTGCCTGTATCAGTTCTGCTCCCTGCTCCTGTGCCAGATTGTTTTTGTCATACTTTGTGATAAAGATCCAGTAATTCTTCAGATCTTTATTCAATTCCTCTTTTGTGTATCCGATCTGATTCACCAGTTCCGGAAGACCTTCTGTGGTATTATCATCAATTTCCACTGGAATCAGAACATCATCACAGGCTGTCAGCGCATTAATTGTGGATATATTAATATCCGGTGCATTATCGATTATGCAAAAATCATACTGCTCCGCCACGCATGCCAGTGCATTTTTGATTCGGAACTGCTGTGGCCGCGTCTGATCAAACATCACTTCCTGGTTTGCCATCAACAGACGCATATTCGCCGGCAATACATCCAGATTGTAATATGCCGTGTGTCTGATCAGCTTTCCCATCCAGTCTTCCGGATGTCTGGCAGTCATAATCCGGTCAATACCTTCTCCATCCTGTGTGCGGCAATTCAATCCTCTGGAAGCGTCCCCCTGTTTATCGTTGTCCACCAGGAGGACTCGGTTTCCCTGCTCCGCCAAAATATAGGCGAAGCTATTGGATGTAATTGTTTTGGCTACACCGCCTTTTAAATTGATTACTGCTATCGTCCTCATACTTTTCCTCTTTTCATCTTTTTATGGTTTTACGGCTCCGTCTATTTCTTTGCTTTCGGTCGGTTTTTTCCATCCACTCCGGCTTTCCACCTTCCGGCTCATCATCAAAATAGATCTCGCCATCATCCCCTCTGTAGTAGTGGAAGTTCATACCAGCTCTTGTTATTGTTCCTATGTATGTCATTGTCCTGGGATCCTGTTCCGGGCGCAGACTCCATCCTTTTCCCCAAAGTTCAGCTATCTCCATGCTTTATCATCTCCTCCTGGAGCCACTGTGAATATGAATGTGTACCGGCAGATGAAGAAACTTCCAGCTTAAGCCTGTCAATAGGCTGGTAAACCTTTCTCCATTCATCCGCATTCTTTATCTCGTTCCCCTTTGTATCCTTAAAGCCACCTGCTGCCAGATCTGATATTCTCAGAACTCTGGATGCCACGAAGGTATCTTTCGTGTGTATACAGATCTCGCAGGAAGAATGAAATCTTGCCAGTGCCTCCGCAAGCGCCTGCAGGTTGCATTGATGATATGTGCTTACCACACATCCAAATCCTTCCCTGGTCACAATCTGTCCATGATGCATGATTTCAATCACGTATCCATATTTTCTCTGTATACATGCCTGGCACTGTTTGTCCGTTTCCAGGTAAATATTCACCTTCATGGTTCTAACCCTCTTCTCTTTAAATTCGTCTGTTTAACCGGATCATTGTGTAATGCCGGTAATTATATCCAGAAACCGGATTCTTTCCCTCATACAGATTCGCTATGTAATAACCTTTCTTCGGCTTTACTTTCTTCGGCCAGCGCTTCAATTCTTTCGGCACTGGTTCCGGGAGCGGCATATTTCTCGAATGGCTATAGCTGCTTTCACTAACTCTTGGTTTTGCCAGGGTACCATCTTTCTTCTTTTCCCTGGTTCTCTCATCCTTAGTGATGTAATCTGCCAACTTTTGAAAATCTTCTTCCGGACAGTTACTCTTTCTGATCTGGGTTACATACACCCCACCGTAGGGCCAGGCTCTTTCTATGAGACTGGCGGTGTCTCCGATATCGTTTATGACAAAATGGATATGCCAGGCTCCCTTGGTTCCTTTTTCAATGTTTCGGATCCAGAAAAGCTCTCTTCCTCTTTTCCTGTAAATCTTTCTTAGCTTGTCCATTACTGCCAAAAACTGTTTCTTTGCCGTGTCCATATCTGGAGGGCGGTTCTCGGGCTTGTATGTGTAGGTGGCCCACAGATCACCTGGGGAAAAATATTCCATTAAGCGGATCTTTGCCTTTTTCGACTTATTCCAGCGGTTTACTCTCTGGATGTCTTCCTGAGTGGTCTTCCTCTTCGGCAATCTCTTCTGCCCCTTAGCTCCATATTTACCATCATGATTCTCTTCCACATACAGGATATCCTTCTTCTGCAGATACCAGGTTTTACGCTTTGTTTTCATACCAAAAGGCTCCTAAGTTTAATATCTTAATCGAGTACCAAACAGGGGAATTTCACCCCTGGTTTTTCCTCGATTTCTTGACTTTTTTGCGGCCCAGTGATACTATGTAATTGGTTGATTACATATGGACCTGAGTCGGTGCACCCCATGCATCGGCTCTTTTTCTTTGGTTTACATAATTTCTGTCTTGGTTCGGTTTTCACGCTACCCCACAACCTTTTCTTCTCATTGCTTCCACTTCCAGCTTGATCTGCTTTGCTCTCCACTGATCGAACTTCTCTGTGTCAAAGAAAATCTTGCTATTCTTCTTTGCTGGATCCAGCTTTCCTGCAAAATCATTGTCCTTGCGGCGGTACACACTCAGTAAGTATTCCTCTGACAGCCCTGTATAGGTTGCCAGATCCGCCAGGGACATAAACGGTTTTGGATATGTCACCTTCCTCACTCCCTTCTTTTATCCCTTTACTCAAATTATCTTCTTCCCATTGAAAGCACAATCAACCCGATTGAATTCAAGAGTGTTGCTGCTGCAATTGCCATTAATGCCATGTTTTCCATATTCTCACCTCACTCTACTACTACCGATATTTCTTATATTGACTTTTTACCTAAATTCTCCTATTCTAGTTTTAATAAACACTTGCTTATCACTACACCCGGAAACGTGGAGGTTAATATGTCCGAAATAACATTAGATAATCGAAGTTTTTCGCTTCTTGAATACATCTACAACAATCCGTACATCTCTTATGCTTCGCTTAAAACTACATTTCCTTCTTATAATGACATTGAAGATCTTGTTCTATCGTTCGATGAGCAACATCTAATCTCACTTAGAGAAGCAAGTTCACTAGAAGCAGACACTGATCAATACGAAACTTATAACCTCGTAGATTCTTCTCACTTAGTGACCATAACTTCCGGAAATGCAATTATTGAACAAGCTAAGCGCCGGACTGATGAGTTTAACACAAAGCTTAAACCACTGTACGATATTGCAGATAAAACAACTTCTTTGGCAGAATCTGCATCTATCCGGGCAGATCTCGCAAAAGAACAAGCCGATAGTGCAAGAAAAACATCTATTTCTGCTAAATTCAAAGCTAATTTATCCTTTATCCTTTCAGTCATTACCGCAATTTGCAGTCTTCTGGCTAATGCAGACAAGATAGTACATAACGTCCAAAAGATACTATCTTATCTAGGTTTGCAATAAATAGAATGAAAAGATTTAACAGGTTAAAATACAAGGCTATTGTGTAGTTCCGATCGATAACTTTGTTGTCATGCTCTATCCGTTCTTCTTCTGTCATATCTCTATATCGTTTTCTTTTTTTCGTATTCTCATCTCCTCTGCAAACAAATTCACCAGGGAACTGATCAATTTATTTCCGGTTCATCAAGTTGATTCACACGCCCTTCTGCAACCAGCACACCATCTTTTGTCCAATACTGTATTACTGTTTGCAGAGGGGTTCCTTTTCCATTTTTCTCCTTTACGGTTTTGACTTTTATCATAGGAACTTCTTTAGCGTATACTATTCCACTATGATGCAACTTCTCTCACCTCGCTCATTTCTGGCGCTCACCAGCTCCGCCAGGGCACTCATCATTTCCGGAACTTTTTCATCTCTAATGGATTTGTCTGAAATTTGAAGTTTCTTCTGGATCCATTTGCAAGTCTGGATTATTGTTTCATCCAATTCTTTATTTTTGTTTTTACCAACTGCCTCCCGAAGTTTAACTACTCTAATTGTTCGTTTTTCCATTCTTCTCACCTCGCTTTCTGTCGATATATCTCGAACGGTATTTCTTGACTCTTGGACCTTCTTCCTATATTCTTGTCTTACAGGGCAACGCCATGCCTGAGTTTTTAGATAGGAGGTGGCCCTATGAACAAGCAACTCTTAATGTCACTTATCAACTGTTCTGATGGAGAATCTGTAAACCTGTCTAAGTTTCTTTCCTCTCATCCAGACACACCAACATTGCGTTCTCAATTAAAAGTGCTTTCTGAAGCTAAGTACATTACTGTCCTTTACTCAGATGACGACATTGAAGAAATCGCAATAAACTCCAAAGCATTGAACCAAAGATAATCCTTGTAAGAAGTGTTGCCGGCTTCTTTCCGGCAACACTTTCTTCGTGTTATTCTGCCTTCTGCTCAAGGTTTGCTTCTTCCCACGCTGGACCTCTTTCGTAATATGATCCATTCGGCTGTCTTGTCTTCTTGAAATTCACAGCATGTGTTACATCCGATGTGTAATGGCATGTAGGACATGAATCCTTTCTCTCTGCATTTTTATAGCATGAGCTCTTTTTGCAGGTTGGTACTTCCCCATCACACAGAAATAATGTTTTTCCCATTTTCTTGCCCTCCTTTCTTTGACCTGCACTCTTCAGCACCAGTAGGTCAGCTCTGGTGGACGGTCATTGCTGACCGTTTCGGCTATTTCTTATATTGACTTTTCTTCTCCGCACTTCTATCCTTTAGATACAGGGCACTGCCATGCCCGAGTATTATGAAAGGAGAAAATATATGACTACTTCTGATAAAATACAGCTATTTGGAATCGTGATTTCAGCTTTAACTTCTATCATTGCTATCTTCATTTCTGTTCACACGCTTAGGCAAAATTCAAAAATGATTGAAGATTCTTCCCGTCCATATATTGGTATCTATGGACTAAGCACCTATATCTGTGACCGTTATTACTACATCATTATCAAAAACTTTGGTCAAAGCATTGCACACATAGAATCTTTAACCTATGATTTCGACCTTGCGAAACTTGCACTTCGTGATGGCCTTGATCCCTTTGGCAACATCGATGGCACCTCTCTTGCTCCTGGTCAGTCTTACCGCTGTGCTATTGATTTTGACAAAGTACCTACAGATGAAATCAGTTCTATCCATTTCCATATCAAGTACTCATCAGGTACCCATAATTACGAAGATGAAATCACTCTCAAAATTGATGGAAATCTTGGAAACCTGGAAGCTCATAAAACTTCAAAGAAAATACCAGCCCTTGAAGTAATCTCTGAAACGCTCCAGGATATGCACATCAAATCTTTATAACCTGATACAGCTTTCATTTAATTTTTCCTTGATTTTGGGTATGATAACATTCTCTATGACCTCTGGCGTCCGTTCTTCCTCCGGAAGTTCTGACGCTATTGTTTTTAAAGCAACAGCAGCCACATAATCTGCTAATTCCTTTTTCTTTCCCCTTTTCTCATTAAAAGTTCGTGTCATAAAATACTTCTTTGGTACCGAAATATTTCTTACTACTGATCTTTCCATGTACATATCCTTTAAATCTTTTTGAAGATTTTCTATTTGTTTATCCCGACTTTGATCAGAAACCCAAATATTTTCTGTTGTACTCTTCCACATTTTGTCTTGTTCTAGTTTCAGTTTTCTAATTTCTTTCTCTTTTTTTCTTGCATAAACTGCAAGTAAAATCACGGAGATTGAATTCAAGAACGTTGCTCCTGCGACTACCAGTAATGCTACATTCACCATTTTTCTCACCTCGCTTCCCTGTTACTTTACCAATCACATTGACTTTTTATTTCTTTTCGGTGATTATCCAAATACTATGTTAATCACTAACGCTGCCACGCTCACTACAGCTGCTGCCAATGAAATAATTATTGATTGGCGGCAATTGCTTCTTATTTTGTCCATTTCATGGTCTTTCTTTTTGAT
>UMIT01006304.1_pt1 | contig 33005 bp, 24 predicted proteins | sample 1965911 | NCBI WGS metagenome assembly UMIT01 (sample SAMEA4836131, study PRJEB28245) | human gut metagenome | biome: gut microbiome; material: fecal sample | place: Denmark | collected 2008 | reverse complement strand
AAGATTCGGAAGCCATTGATGTTTATGCGGCCGCTACCGATCTGCAAAATCGGGCGGTTGATTCTATCAATGTTTTTATTCGTTACCGGAAAGCGGGTTTTCGTCCCCGAAAAGCGGAGGCTCAAGTACGTCGGATGATTGAAGTTTCAGAGGAGTTGACTTTGCGGGCTGATAGCCTGATTAACTCTGTGCATACTATTTCACCCCAATACAAACAGGCTTTACTCAATTTACGCGAATCGATTATGGATCTGGCAATGCAAATCTATAAACATAAGTTATTTTTGGAGAGGTATTATGCAACAAAACCTTCGTTACGAGGGAATTTATTGAGGAGATAGCCAGGTGGCTATCACGGATTAAACACTATTCTAAGAGAGGGAGTACATGTAGAGATATCGGCATGGACTCCCTTTCTGTATAATGATGGAATAAGTCTTCACACAACTGTATGATTGTTTTATTTCATTTTATAAAGTGGTATCTGTAAAATGTATGGTCGGATTGGGCTCTTCTATCAAGGTGATATTTGAGGAGGATTGCGTCCGTTTATTGAAAATCGTTGTGTATCTTTGGGGACGAATAAACAAATAGAAAAATGAAAAACGCAATTATTTCCTTACTCCTGCTTTTGATGGTCACCCAGTATGTGACGGCACAGAAAAAAGTGATTAAGATAGCCTGTATCGGCAATAGTATAACGTATGGTGTAGGTACGCGCAATCCTGCGAAAGACAGTTATCCCGCTGTGCTGGGGCAGATGCTGGGCGACGGTTATGAAGTCCGGAACTTTGGAGTCAGTGCCCGTACCATGTTGATGAAGGGTGACCATCCTTATATGAAGGAGGAACGCTATCGGCAGGCATTGGCTTATAATCCCGATATTGTGACCATCAAGCTTGGAACCAATGATACGAAACCGCAGAACTGGCGGTACAAATCGGATTTTAAGAAGGATATGGAAACGATGATACGGACGATTCGCGCTTTACCCTCAAAACCTGAAATCTACCTGTGTTACCCTATTCCCGCCTATGCTGTACAGTGGGGGATTAATGACAGTACGATTGTACACGGTGTGATGCCTGTTATCGATCAGCTGGCTGCTAAATATCGATTGAAAGTAATCGATCTGCATACTCCGCTGACAGGTATGAAAGAGTGCTTTGCCGATCATGTGCATCCCAATGAAAAGGCCGCTGCCCGCATTGCCCGGGTCATTTATCGGCAACTGACGGGTAAAGAAGCACCTGAACACGTCTCCCAGCCTTTCCCCGGTCATAAAAGCAAGTGGCAGGGATTCGATCAATATACTTTTACCTATCAGGATCGTCAGGCGATTGTTGTTTGCCCCGAACGGGCGGCGGCAGGTAATCCCTGGATTTGGCGTCCTGCTTTTTTCGGTGCTTTTGCTTCGGTAGATGAGGCTTTGCTGAAGCGGGGTTTTCATGTGGCTTATTATGACTTGACCCACCTTTACGGAAGTCCGCGTGCCCGGAAGTCAGGTACCGATTTCTATTGGAATATGGTACAGATGTACGGTCTCTCTCCCCGTGTGACACTCGAAGGCTTTAGTCGGGGAGGATTGTTTGCTTATAATTGGGCAGCCGATCATCCGGATAAAGTGGCTTGTATCTATGTCGATGCTCCGGTTTGTGATGTGTTCAGCTGGCCGGGACGTTCGTCCGGAAATGCCGGATTATGGAAAGGAATGTTGGACGAATGGGGATTGACAGAAGCCCGGATGAATACATTTCCCGGTAATCCGATCGACCGGTTGAAACCTCTGGCGGATGCCCGTATTCCGGTGATTTGTGTATGTGGCGATAGTGACAGGGTAGTGCCGTTTTCCGAAAACTCGGCAGTGGTTCGTCAACGTTATACAGCAATGGGGGCTCCGTTCGAACTTATTCTGAAACCCGGGGTGGATCATCATCCCCACAGTCTGGAGAATCCCACTCCGGTAGTCGATTTTATTGTTCGCCATCAGGCAGGCTATGAAGCCGGACAATGTTATACGCTGAGAGGCAATTATCAGAATTCATATCGGAAGTTTGAGAAAGAACGGGTGGGTACGGTTGCTTTCCTGGGAGGCTCCATCACCGAAATGAAGGGATGGCGGGATATGATTTGCGAAGACTTGAAACAGCGTTTTCCTTATACAAAGTTCACTTTTGTTGCAGCCGGAATTCCTTCGACCGGCAGTACTCCCGGGGCATTCCGCCTGACGGATGATGTGTTGTCCAAAGGCAAAGTCGATCTGCTTTTTGTAGAGGCTGCGGTGAATGATGACACCAATGGATTTAGTGCCATTGAGCAGGTAAGAGGTATGGAAGGTATTGTCCGGCATGCCTTGGTCTCCAATCCGTCAATGGATATCATGATGTTACATTTCATTTACGATCCTTTTATTCCGAAGTTGGACAAAGGGCAGATGCCTGATGTAATTCTGAACCATGAGCGGGTGGCCAATCATTACCTGCTTCCTTCTGTTAATCTTGCTTCTGAGATTGCTGCGCGGATGCGGAGTGGTGAATTCACATGGGAACAGTTTGGCGGCACACATCCCAACCCTTTGGGACATGCCTATTATGCAGCTACCATAAACAAGGTACTCGATGAAATGTATGCCCCTTGCGCTACTGCCAAAGATGCTGCCAAGCCTCATGCTCTTCCTGCCGTGCCATTGGATGCATATAGTTATACAAATGGCAGATTGGTCGATATCCGGCAAGCCCATATAGGTAAAGGTTGGCAGTTGGTTGCTCCATGGACTCCCCGGCTTGCTGCCGAAACGCGTCCGGGCTTTGTCGACGTACCTATGCTTGAGACCAATCGTCCCGGAGCGAAGTTAACACTTGACTTTGAAGGGACTGCTGTCGGTATCTTTTGTGTGAGTGGTCCGGCTGCCGGGATACTGGAATATAGTGTCGATGGTGCCCCATTCAAAAAGTTGGATACGTTTACAGCCTGGAGTGGCGGACTGTATATCCCTTGGGTGTATATGTTCGATACGGAGTTACCGATGGGAAAACATCGCCTGACTCTTCGGATGTCGAAAGACCATCATCCGCAGAGTAAGGGTACGTTCTGCCAGATCAGGCAGTTTGTGGTAAACGAATCATTCTAAAGATTTTTAGTGAAGTTTAAAAACATTCATTGATATATGTTGTTTCTGCTGAAAAAAATCTATCTTTGCAGAACAACAAAATTGGCATGGTCATATTCTATATATCATGCCCTCCTCCGGTAAGGTGAAAATGTGGCAATTGAAATCTAGCATCCGGATGAGCGTAGCCTGTATCTGTATTGGTACGGGCTTACTCGTCCTTGTGCTAGGGGTGCGCCACATACCTTACCTTAGGGATTGAGTAATGCCCCGTACCTTTTCATATAATTACATTCAAAAAACCGTACAGGGGAGATGATTTAACTTTAACCTTTTTCTTGTATGGCTAATTGGATTACTTTACGGCAAGCTGCTGAAAAATACGAGACCACAATAAAGGATATTCTTTCTTGGTCTGAACTTCCCGAAATAACTTTTACCTACATAAATCATACTTTGCTATTGAATGATGATAGTGTGTGTTATTTTATGGAATCGCATAGTCTTCCTGCCGAACCAGGAAAGGAGTATGGTTGCGCTGTTATCTTTGAAAATATCGAAATAATAGCAAAACAGTATGTCAATGCATTGGAAAAGATCAGTTTGTTGGAAAAGCAGATTGAGTTGTCGAATGAATGCATTTCCGAGTAATCGAAACTTTTTGAGTCAATAGAGGAGAGTCTTACGGGGATGTTGTCCTCTATGGAAGATACCGACGTTGAGTGTACAGAGCTTATAAAAGAGGAACCGAAGTTCGGCAGTTTCATGAAAAGAATCCTCCTCTCATACGAAAAATTCATTTCGATCTTCCATCTTCCACCTTTTTTGAAGTAATATGTTGGTGTACAGTAAATTAATAGGGTGAAAGATGCGGTTTTTTAGCCGTTTATCTTCCACCCTCATCTTCCATCTTCCACCCGTTAAATTTCCTCTTTTGAAGGTGTTTTTTTGATGAATACCAATAGGCTTCCTCGTCCTCTTCGTTCGATAACTCCCTGAGATACAAAATGATTCAAATCTTCCAACGCTTTATTTTTCAGTCGTCCCGTCAGCCGGGTGTAGTCCGAACGGGTGATAAAAGCATTTTCATTTAGATACCTTTCCAGTCGAAAAAGCTTTTCTTCTTCGCTGAGCTGCGACGAGCTTCGCGAACCGTATTTGCCTGCACGCTCCACGTAGCCGCTGGTGTGCCTGCGAAACCACATCGAAGCCCTGAAGTTAACGTTATCGAAGTAAATGGATTGGGCCCGAATCTCTTTTTTGTCTTTCACCGGATGTGTTGCCTTCAGGCTGGCCGAGAAATAACCGATTTTGCCCAACTCTACATGATATCCGTCTACCAGATATTTGGAAATCTTCTCGGTCAAGGCACAAAGTACCCCTTCCAGGTCGCCTACCGTAAAGGTGGAGGCTTCCGAGATCTCTTCCAGGATGGTGCGTGTCCGGATGGTTCCACCCGAAACGATGTGAGGGTAAAGCTTAGGTTCTTCTCCATTCCCTTTCTTCGAAGGGACTTTTCTGAAATCATAACGTGCTGCCATAATCTGTTTGTCCTTTAGTTGTTGATAGTTATTTACTTATTTAGTTTTTCTTCCTTCTTTTAGTCCTTTTCCCGAACTCTTCATCTGAGCCCGCATGCCTGGGCTCATAAGCCCGGGTATGCAGGCCCGTCAGCCCGGGCACGCGGGCTCATGGGTTTGGGCATGCGGGCTTAGATAATGTTCCTATAAAGATACATAATATTTATCGTCAAAGCAAGTAAATGGCTCTTTGTATTCAACTAAATATATTTGATTTATTCTTGACTGATATCCTTGCTTTACCCAGAAAGAAAGAGTATCTTTACCATCAGATCAAAAACTGGAAAGACCATGAAAATAACCCTCATCCGAAAGGATGAAACCCTTATAGTGCAGCGTACGGTGAAACTTGAAACCGTGTTGGAAAATATGAAAACCGAAACAAAAACCTCTCCGGTGACTGCTTTGCGGCGGGCATTGAAGTTTGCCGGGGGTAGTGGGCATATTATGGCGGTAGACAAGCTACCTCGGATTTACTTTTCGGTAGAGATGGGCAGAAAGGAAGAAGTTTCGGTGATGAAAGCCTATCATGGGTTGATACTCTTGAATGTGAGGGGATTGGCAGGATTTGATGAAGCTGTCCGCTTGCGTGATAAGCTGGCGGGACTGCCTCAGACGATGATCACTTTTGTCGGATCGAGTGGGCGGAGTGTAAAGATACTTGTTCCTTTCTTGCGGCCGGACGGTTCGTTGCCCGCAACCGTAGAGGAGGCAAGGCTTTTCCATGCCCATGCCTATCAGTGGGCGGTGAACTTCTACAGGGGACAACTCTTGCCGGAGCATCGTGACATCACTCTTGAGAATCCGGTACCGGAGCAAAGCTGCCGTTATTCGTTCGATCCGGGACTCTTTTTCAATCCCGATGTTTATCCGATTCGTCTGGAACAGCCCCTGTCGATGCCCGAAGAAGTCACTTATCGGGAGACGGTGGAGGCGGAAACCGACCCATTGCAACGCATGATGCCCGGTTACGAACGGAGCGAAATTATTTCGACTTTATTTGAAACCTCGCTGTACGAAGCTCTGAATGCGGTAGATTGCGACCGCGAGGAGGGTTCTAAACTCCTGATTGTGGAACTGACTCGGAATTGTTTTCGTTCAGGCATTCCCGAAGAAGAGGTGGTGGGGTGGACATTAATCCATTTCCGGGGTAAAGTGCCCGAGATATTGGTTCGCGAAACGGTTCACAATGTGTATACGGTTGAGAAGCGCTTTGGCAGCAATCCTTGCATTTCCCCCAAGCAGACCATGGCGGTACGTACCGATGAGTTTATGGGCAGGCGTTATGAATTTCGTTATAACACCTTGGCGGGAGTGGTAGAATATCGTGAACGCAAAACGTTTTGTTTCAATTTCCGTCCGGTGACCGACCGGGTGCTAAATACCATTGCTGTTAATGCTATCAGCGAGGGGCTTGAACTCTGGGACAGGGATGTGAAACGTTGGATTAATTCAGAGCGTGTCCCGATTTATTCACCTATTACCGATTTTTTGTATAGTTTGCCCCGTTGGGATGGGAAAGACCGCATCCGGGCGTTAGCCAGCTACGTGCCTTGCGACAATTCGCATTGGCCCGATTTTTTTCATCGTTGGTTCTTGTCGATGGTGGCGCACTGGAAAGGGAATGACAAGCAGTATGCCAACTCCGTTTCACCCTTGTTGATCGGTGCGCAGGGATGTGGTAAGTCCACTTACTGCCGCAATCTCCTGCCGCCCGACTTGAGAGCCTATTATACCGACAGCATCGACTTTAGCCGGAAGCGTGATGCCGAGCTTTATCTCAATCGCTTCATGCTGATCAATATGGACGAGTTCGATCAGGTGAGTGCCAATCATCAGGGTTTTCTGAAGCATATACTCCAAAAGCCGGTGCTCAATGTGCGCAAGCCTAACGAATCGGCTGTCAGCGAGTTGAAGCGTTATGCCTCGTTCATAGCGACCAGCAATCACAGTGATCTGCTGTCCGACCCTTCGGGGAGTCGCCGTTTCATTTGCATCAATATCACCGGCAAGATCCGTAATGATGCCGTCATCAACTATCCGCAACTTTATGCGCAGGCTGTGCAAGAGCTTCGTGATGGCGAACGTTCTCATTTCTCTTCCGAAGAAGAGGCTATTCTGGTGGAGAACAATCAGGAGTTCGAGCTACAGACTCCGGTTGAACAGCTCTTCCAACAGTACTTCCGTTCGGCCCGTGAGGGAGAGAAGTGTGAAACGTTGCTCGCCGTCGATATTTTGGGGCGCATACAAAAGAAGAGTGGCTTTAAGCTGTCGGCTACGAAGATCGTGCATTTTGGCAGAATACTTCGTAAATTGGGAGTGCCTTGCAAGAAAATGAAAAATGGGAATTTCTATTGTGTGGTGGAGTTGTAAGGAGAAACGTCACTATATCTGACTTCAAGAAGATTATCGGTTAGTTGATAGCCGGAAGAATGAACATGTATAAGTATTTATTGCGATATAATCGTTTCTTTTGACAATATAACCCTTAAATTTTGATGTATAGTTGCTAAATGGATTTTTGAGGATTTTTTGTTAGAAAAATAAGTTTTATATTTGGATAATTCGCTGTTTGAATTTTAATTAGAATTTTCAATGCAGCACTGATTGTTAACAAAAATCTGTATTATGAGGTTTATTAATGTCCACACACATGTTTTTACATTCAACCATGTACCACTCAAATTCATTCCATTTATGAATGTTATTTTATGGATTCATAAATACGCACCTGAACTTTTAAACAAAGTATTGCCTGAAAAAATAGCGGCGTTTTTAGAACGGGGAACTCGCTGTGACCAACTCGAAATTTTGAGAGAGCTTACAGATTATTATCCATCTGATGCTTGTTTTGCTATTCATACGATTGACTTTGAGTATATGGAAGCTGGCAAGTGCCGTAAAGGATATGGGTTTATGGAACAATTGGATGAAGTAGCGAGGATTGTGGCGTCTCCGGAATGGAAAGAGCGGATCTTTCCATTTATCTGTGTAGATCCGAGACGGCCTGATATTGCTGAGATAGTGAAAGATTATATCGAAAATAAAGGATTCTGTGGTGTAAAGTTGTATCCGGCATTGGGATATTATCCTCAGGATGAACGTTTGGACGAATTATGGGATTGGATTGAACAAAAAAAGATTCCAGTAATGGTACATTGCAGTAAAGATGGTGCGGTATATAATAAAAAGATGGGAACGCAATATTGCAATCGTTTCTCAGATCCTGCTAATTTTTTGTCGATATTGGAGAAACATCCTGATGTGAAAGTCTGTTTTGCGCATTTTGGAGGGGATAAAGAATGTATTAGATTCTATAAAGACGGTGACAATCAAAAAGAAAATTGGTTTGCATGTATCACCCAACTGATAAGGAAATATAAGGGGGTATATGCCGATATATCATATAGTGGTGGAAATTCTGATTTGATGGCTTTGTTTCATGTTTATGCCCAAGATGTGTATGATGTTAATAAAAAATCGTCTTATCAGATAGGAGATAAGATGCTGTTTGGGTCGGATTATTACATGGCTCATTTGAGCAGGAATGAGCGATGGTTCAGCATCAATATACGTTCCTGTATGGGCGAAACGACTTTTTGGAAATTGATGAAGAATGCTGAGGAATATTTATGGGGATAATGATCTTGAATCTATAACTAAAACTGTTTATTATGGAAAAGAATATGCTGCCTAAGGATGAGGAGAAAGTGTTGGAAATAAATGATGTGGCCTCCTGTTTTAGAAAGTTTAAGGAAGTTCAGAAAGGAATGGAAAAGCTCGAAGCGGATCCGAAACCTTATGTTCCGGGAAAGTTCATTTTCAGAGGGGTGTCTGATGAAAAATACCACGTGTTATCTAGTGCTGGACGGCGATTAAAGGAGTTGAATAAGCAAAATGATTTTATTCGTTACCATGTCAATTTAGTGTCGAATGCCAGAAAAATGGGATATGGCAAATTGGATCTGCAAACCGAACTTTCCGATTTAGAGATTCTTGCAGAAATCCAGCATTTAGGTGGAGCCACTTGTCTGACGGACTTTACTACTAACTTCTTGATTGCGCTTTGGTTTGCTACTTCTCCAAAGGAAGATGCGGATGGTAAATTAGTTTGGTTGGATCTTGGACAGCCTACAAACTTCAGGTTGATTAATTATTGCAATGGGGAGGATGAAAAAAGCAGTATTCAAAAATTGTTGAAAGGACTCGATTTCAGTTTACAAACTAGAAATCAAAATAAGGCTGAGCCTTGTTTCTGGCTGTGGGAACCACCCTGTCTGAATAGTCGTATCATGAAGCAAAACAGTGTTTTCTTATTTGGCTTGCGAGCTTTTCCCACAGTTTCCGATCCTAAGGATGATAACCTTAAATTTGGTACGATTCTTATTCCAAATGAAAAGAAAAAAGAGATTAGGGAAGAGTTAGAACATTTTTTTGGTATAAGTGCCGAAACGGTGTTTCATGATTTTTCGGGCTATTCTCTGAATGCAAATGATGTAAAAGTCCCTGTTAGTGAAAACATTCTCTCCACCAGGAATTGTGTAGCTGCTGCAAAAGAGAATATAAAAAAGAGAGAGTATTCTCTTGCCGTCAATTATCTGGATGAAGCTATAGAGTGCCTCAGGTGCAGAAATAAAGATAACTATGAATGTAAAAGGAAGATAAACGGCAAAAAATTCTGTTGTTATACCTTGGGAGAAATTGCTTTCTGGCGGGGGCGTGCGAATGCAGATCGAGGATATATTGATGAAGCTATCTTAAACTATTATGAAGTTGTTAAGCACTTATTGGTTAATAATGAAAATCATGGATTGATTTATGATGCTTATCGGGAACTTATCTATTTGTACTACGATAAGGATGATTTTAAGAGTGCCATGAAAATGGCCGAATGCTTATGGAAGCTATATCTGGAACATAGAGATTGGGAAAACAATGGGCATGATGTGATCTTTTATTTACTTGAACTGTCTATTTTGACTTGTCAGGAAAAGCTGTTCGACCATTATGTGAAAGAAGGAGAACACCTCAAAGATAAATTTGTAGCGACGAATGGAAGTTTCTTATGGGTATATTTTGAGTCGATAGGTAAAGCCATTTTTTCTAAAGATATTTCTTCTCTGAAAGGGTCTTGTGAAGAGATTGAGAGCATAATCGTAGCTATTCTGAATGATGATGATCATGGAAAAAATAATCTTATCGGGCACTATTATTGGGATTTTGAAGATATGATCAATTGGATTAAGAGTGATAAAAATAATATTGATAAGCATTGCGAGGAATTAATAAATTCTAATATAGACAAATTATCACTGTTTACAGAGAAAGCCAATGAAGCGCAAAGTAGATTGGTGAATCATGTCTTTGCAAATAGCGTGGCATTCAGTGAGGAAATAATCACGTCGGTTACTGAATAAAAACCAAACCTGATATTTTAGGATAAGTTTGAAAATGGGATCAGGGGAGAAAAGTAGATAGGCCATTCCTCTCCTGACCCTATTATCGATCATGAAAGTTTAAACTATTCAATCCGTATACAATCCAGTCCGAATAAAGTGCCCGTCGATAATGCATTCTGTCCGGTCAATTCTATCCTTAGGATAAACTTACCATCTATGGGTTTGTGCATTCCGAGGTTTATGGCACCTGTGGCCTCGACTTCCTGGCTGTAACAGTCCAGCTGTTTACCGTTTTCCTGACGATTTACGTAAAACTTTATATTACCATAGTCGGCTGCTTTGGTACAGAATAGATTCAAACTGTATTCACGGTCCTCAAAACCGGAGAATTCGAATTCGATGTAGTCACCTTCCTTACCGCCATGACACACCAGATGGTCTTTTAAATTCCACTTGCCCGGATGTCCGCTGAGCCTTTGTCTGTCATAACGCAGCCTTTCAGATTTGGAGGTTGGTTGGATTTGACAGAAGTCGATAGCATCGGCTATGCTACAGACGGGGGACTGGGTGGGGGTGGGTAGCAAACCTGCTTCTATTTCTTCTATACCGGAAGAACCCGCTGCCTGAGAGTTTAAGTCTCCATACCAGAATACAGTCGAGGAATAGTCTACTGTGCCATTTTCCCAACCTAGTAATTCAAAATCGAATTTTAGTTGCTGGTTGAAAGGTATGCCGTCCAAACATCTGACTCTGAAGAAACTGTTATAACCATAAAAGTCCTTCATATCTTGTCGGGGCTGTCCGGCAAATGGAGTCTGGCTTTTAAAGTATCCGTCGAAGCTGTAATAGTCTTCGGTACCTGTCCCGAAATGGGAGGGAAACGCTTCGTGATCTACTGTTATTTTTTCATCGCCTTCTCCATACCACTCTGTTGTATGATTGAAAAGAGACAGTAGGTCTCCTCGATAGACTCCTCTGCCGGAGATAGTGGTGAAATTCCAGTCCATGCATTTTTCATGTTCCATCCAAGTGACAACGGGCAGTCCGCGTTCTTGTTTCCAGGCTGTATGGAAATAGAGGGAACGGTTGTCCCACTTGTAAGGTTGTGATACAATATCGATATGTACATCGGTTTTGTAGGGTGAGAGGTTTAAAACAGAGATCTCACAATTCTGTCGATAGGGCATCAGCCATTTACTGCAGACGATTCCTTTACCATCAGAATAGAAGAAAAAACTCCGGGATGCAAATGCTCCCATACCGGAGCCTGCAAAATCGGATAATGGTGCCCATACGGTTTGCTGTCCGTCGAAGCTTATGGATATGATCAGACTGCGCATCAACCGGGCGAAATCATCTGTTCCGGGTTTTAGATCCGGATCCGTTTTCACGTTGAATTGGAGAAGGCTGATCGCTCTTTTCCCTTTGTGGAGGTTTAGTTGCTGCTTTTCTCCTTTGTTTAATGACAGATTTTGCCGGTGGATCAGTGCACCTTTTCCATAGCGGGCCTGTGGATCAACCCCCTTATCTATATTTCTATACAATGTAGCCGATGTCTTTTCGACCGATTGAGGGATACGTTCTGCAACTTTCCGGGAGAAGGTTTCGACCGGAGTGCCTGTAGGATATTTGCGGTAGTTGAATAGAAAATGTCTGTTTGTCCGTTCGGGAGTGAGTTCCTCCATGGTTACTTTGCAACCGTCGGCATAAGTGATAGGTAGATAAATCAGGCTGCCCCTGATCCATTTATCGTCCGGTTCGATTAATCCTTTCTTGAGTCCTCGTACACCGAACTTCTGGAGATCATAAGAGGGTACCACCCAGCCTGGTTCGTCTTTTCCGTCAAAGTAGAAGCGCAAGATTGTATGTATGCTGCCAAAGGTCGTGAGCCATATACGGGTAATGGCGCCGGGACCTTCGTCTTCGAAAAGAACTTTTTCTTTCCGTCCGTCGTGTTCTTCAAGGCGGATAAATCCTTCGCCATCGTCATTGGCAAACCAGCCGGGCCGATCGGGAGAAACGGATCTGCGATCGTAACTGCTCTGCTGCATGCTGCGGTAGGGCAGGGTGGGGTAGCGGGTCATTTTGTCGTATGAAGTCATCTCTTCCAAGAGGGTTTCTACGGTGATCGGTGACTTCTTCTGTCCAAATGAACCAATGCATAGAGTGGAAAAGAGCAAGGTGATGCTCAACCTTATCATTCCTGTTGTAAACTTGGGTTTCGGGAACGATAGTAAGGGGCGTTTTGATTTTGTGTTCATGCCATAATTCGATTAATGATTCGTGATGGCAATATTAGGAAAGTATATCGAATGAGACTATAATAAAACGTACTCAATCGTAGTACTGTGGTTACATACAAACCCTGCGGATAATTTTTCTTTGTGTACGAAAATCAATATCTTGATCGGATAAACTAGGTAAAACAAAAATAAGATGAAAGAAAAAGATTTAATCCGTTTTATGGATCGCATGATTGAAGAGCGAAAAGCGGAATATGCATTAGGTACGGCTCACATTTATCAAGCGAGCAGAAATGCCCTTTCTGCTTTTCTGAAAGCACACGACATTCCGTTCAAAAGAGTAAGGCCTGAGTTATTGAAGCAATTCGAACGGTTTCTCAGACGGCGGGGAAACAGCTGGAACACGGTGTCTACTTATATGCGGGTGCTCAGGGCTGTCTATAACCGGGCGGTCGACCGGCGTCTGGCACCTCACGTGCCACATCTGTTCAAAGCTGTATATACCGGTACTCAGGCCGATATCAAACGAGCTTTGAAAGCCGAAGAAATGGGGCAGTTGCTCGACACGAAGTGCACCCGGAAGCAATCGGAACTATTGCAGAAAACTCATCACCTGTTCGTGCTGATGTTTCTTTTAAGGGGCCTTCCTTTTGTCGACTTGGCTTATATACAAAAGAAGGACCTGAATGGGAATATCCTGACCTATCATCGCAGGAAAACCGGACGTCAGATCACCATTACAGTTACTAAAGATGCCATGAATATCATTCGGGAATATATGGATACTACTACAGAGTCTCCCTATTTATTCCCTATTCTGAGTGCAGAGGGAGGAGAGGATACCATCTATCGGGAGTATCAGCAGGCATTGCGCATCTTCAATTATCAACTGACAAAATTGGGAGAACTGTTGGGACTGACTACCGAATTGACTTCATATACAGCCCGCCATACCTGGGCCACTTTAGCCTATTATTTGGAAGTGCACCCGGGTATTATCCGGGAGGCAATGGGGCACTCGTCTATCAAAGTAACAGAGACTTATCTGAAACCATTCAATATAAAGAAACTGGATGAAACAAATTTAAGTATTATCGGTTATGCCAAACGGTCTTTTGAGGGTTAAAGTGTTGATTTCTGTGGAATTACTTTGTAGGTAACTTTATTGTAAGTGTCCGACAAACATAAACCATTTTTCACAAAAAAGCAAATTAAAAAACATCTTTTTCAAAGACAGAGAGAAAATAATTCATTCATAGACAGATAATAGCTTCTACAGACTTCGGTTTGTTGGGAAGTTATCCAGAGAATTGCATACTTCTCCTTTCCTTGCTTCACACAGAAACAAAGAACTATTCTTTTTTATACCTTATTATAAATAAGGATTCCCTTTTACTGCTATTCCTTTTGGCAAAACGCCATTTGCATCCTTCAATAGCCTGTTTGGTGTTACCTACAAAGTAACTGTAGATAGAGGTATTACATAAGATAGAGGCAAGGCCGTCATCGGCAAGAGAAAACATTGATTTACTTACATAACATTTTTTTTATTAACACTTAAAAACAGAGGTATGAGAAAATGGACTTATCTCGTAGCTGCGCTCTTAGTGGGAGGAGCAACTACAACATTCACCGGATGTATCGATAACGATGAACCGGCGGGAATCGAACAACTTCGCGGAGCGAAAGCGGAATTCATTAAGGCAAAGGCTGCTTTTGAAACCGTATTAACCGAAATCCAAAGAGTGAAAATTGAAAGAGAACAGGTGTCTTTAGAAGCTGACAAAGTGGCTTTGGATCTACAAAAGCTAAACTTAGAAAAAGAACAGGCTTCTACCGCTTGGTTGAAAGACTCTCTTCAGGCACGTCAGGACACCTTGGCTGCTTCACTAAAAGAACAACTGCTAGCTATCCAGAAGAAAGAAGCTGATACTAACGCAGGCCTTCAAGCGTCATTGGCTGCATTAGAAGTGGCAATGGTTACTGCAAAAGACGAAGCGTTCGGTAAAGCTATCAAGGACGTAAAAGAAGCTTTAGCAGGCATTACTGAAGGAGAATTGCACACTTATGGAGCATTAGATTACCTCAAAGATTCTAATGCCCGCTTGCTAAAAGCCAAAAGTGATTTGTTGGACTTCCTTTCAGATAACAAATACCTGGAAGACAAACTGAATGCAGGTATTGACGAAGTCAAAGCAGCCCTTGCTACTCAAGAAAAGGTATTGGAAGATATGAAGACCTTCGCCGCTACTCCGACCTCAGAATGGAACACGAAACTGGCGGAAATCTCTAAGCAGATTGCCGCAGTCAATGCTGATGTGGTAGCGAAGAAGGAAGCTATCGCTAAACAAACAGCGGAGATTCAGCCGGTACTTGCCGATATCGAAAGAGAGAGAGCCAAGTTGAATACGAAAGATAAAAGCTTCACCATACCTGTGGTAGACGCAGCTTTGCAGAACGATCTGGCTGGATTTGTTCAAGGAAGCAACGTTTTAACATCTGGTGAGTTCAATAAAGTATTCAAACAGGATAATGTAACGGGCGAATATACGATGATCGCTGATTTGAATCTGTCTGGCTTGTCATTAAGTAATTATGACGAGGCGAGTCAAATGCTAGAATGTATTAAAATTGCAAACATATGGCGAGGCAGTCAGCTTTTCTCTTATGGTTATATTAACTTATTTAATGTTGCTTATGAGCGTGTATTCTCCTCCAATAGAAATAACAGCAATATTCAACCTACCGATGCCGAAATAGCTAAAGCCAAAGGTGAGCTGGCCAGAATGGCTATCGATAAAGCAGATAAATATGCCATCTTCAAGAAAGACTCTACCGAATGGATGGATGCTTACAAGGCTTATATGACAGCGCTAACTAATTATAAGAACTATCAGCAGACTACCACTTACGATGCTATCGTCGCAAAAGTAGATGCTTATAGAGTATTAGCTTCCGCCGAACAGACTAAGGATAAAGCCAACGCATTGCTCGCCGACTTGAAAGCTTACGGACAGTTGAGAGACGCTGTGGACGGAGCAACGGGAAAAATATACAACGTAGATAATAAAGAAATCAGACTTTATAATGTCACAATCGTTGACGATAGCGAAACTCCGACAGGCAATCAAGTGACACTTAGTAGCTTTAATAATTCTATGAGTAATAGTAATAGTTGGATATTAGGTAGCCAGCAGTTGGTGACTAGTTTCTCCAACAATGCTCTTTCTGATTTCGACGGAGCTACCCAAAAACTGATTCTTGCTTCCAAGACATTGTTTGGAACAGATGATGCCTTGAGCAGTATTGTTGAGCCGAAGAAAGTAGGTGACAAATACTACCTTCCGGAAGACGTAGAAGCCGGAAACAATACATGCAGCTATTACCTGTATACAACAGCTATGGAAAATGTGGCTATCTTTACCAATATCGAGAAATGGATTGCTTTAGACAACAGCCTGACAGCCGATCTGAAGAAATTTGATGATGCCAAGAAACCGATAGCAGACAATATAGCCACACTGCAAGCCGGTATCGCCGACAAGCAAGATGCTATCTGGAAAGCTGAACTGGAAGTGAAATTACTTGACTATACTCAGAATATGAGTAACGGTAATCCTTATTCTGTCAGCAATTCTTCTGCTTGCCAAATTCAGGCATTAAACAGTTTAATGACAACAATCAAGAATGCTATAAATAATGGTGGACAGGTTACTTATGTAACTTACGATCCGGTGAACCATAGCTTCGAAACAGTCAAAGGTACTATTGAGAAATTGATTTCCGACCAGGAAAGCAAGATCGCGATAGCTAAAGATGCCGTTGCTACCGCTGAAGGAAAACTTGAAGCTTACCAGACTTTGGGTAAAGACGATAAGAACAGATTCGAGTCTGATTTACAAGCTGCTATTACGAATGCAGAACAGGAAGTTGCTTTCATACAGGCTGAGGTTGATCGCCTGAACGCTACACTGAAGAAACTTTTGGATGCTTATGCAGCTGAATAATAAAAAACTCTAAAGAAAAATAGTATGATAAAGAAACTATGCATAATCCTTCTGTCTGTATGTACTGTTGCGCCACTCTCGGCGCAGCAATACAGCAGCAGCGATGATGCGTCGTTTGCTCCTAAAAAAGGTCAGTGGCAGGTTTCCATGGTATTCGGTAGTTCGCAGATGTTCAACAACAGTACGGAAGACTATCTGCTGCCCAGATACTGGGATGGGAAGAGTGCCTTGGCACCGAACATAGGAATAGGAAACGGAAGCGGACACCAGTCGGCAGATCCGGCCTACTACCTCACTTTAGGAGATTTGAATAATAACAGTTTGGTTAATATCATAGGTGTTCAGGGAAAGTATTTTCTGACTGACCGTTGGGACATCAACCTGATGTTCAGCATGAATATTGGTGTTACGCCCAAGAAAGATTATATTGAGGGAGACAGAACCGTTCAAGATATGCAAATTCCGGCAAAACAATACCTGGAAGGAAAAATCAAGAACAATTGGTCGATCAATATTGGATCAAACTATTATTTCAATACAAAGAACGAACGTATCAATCTGTACGTAGGTGGGCTTTTAGGTTGGCAAATGGGACGAATCCAGACAACAACTCCTTATACGGGAATTATGGTCGAGGATCCGGACATGAGTACAGACGATGCTGACGCGCCCGGAGGAACTGACTTGAACCCGAGTGAAAACCCGAACTCGCAGGACAATGCGGCGGTAGTCGATGGCAGCGATGTTAACGGCACTCCGTTAGAAGTCTATATCCCTAACACCCGGACCGGGCAGATATTCGGACTGCGCGCAGCCTCTGTAGCGGGTATCGAATACAGCCTTGGTAAGGGACTGATTTTGGGATTTGAAGTTCAGCCGGTAGCTTACCGCTACGATATGATTCAGATATGCCCCAAAGGCATGTCGGCCTACAAGGTGGGGCATCACAACATCAACTTGTTTGCGTTGCCCAACCTGAAACTCGGATTTAGATTTTAAATAAGTCCAGAATATTACGAAAAGATCACCCCGTTCTGCCCTCGGGTACGTATGGGGTGATTTTTTATAACTTATAGGATGATAAAGAAGATGAAAAGGAATTTGACAGGGGTCTTACTGATGGGCCTCATCATGGGAGCCTGTAATCATACGCCTAAAGAGGGGGCCTACCACCTCAGAGGGGTGGTGACTAACGAGAAATTGGAAGGCAGGACGATTTATTTGCGGGACGCTATAGAAGGTGTGGTGAGATATGACAGCACTACAGTCAGTGAAGGACGCTTTGTGTTCAATGGAAAAGTGACTGCCCCGCAGGTGAGGGAGCTCTTTATTCAGGAGACTGACAGTGACCATTTTCCCGTTACTCTGCCCGTGGTTTTGGAACCGGGAGAGATCAACGCAAAAATAGGAGATATCGTACTGGTGGAAGGAACCGGACTGAACGAGGAGATGATGCAAACCTTGATGGCTCTCGACGAATTCAGAGGGCGGGACTTTACCGGGAAAGAGATAAATGAAATTAAAGAGGCTTTCGGCGGATTCGTGCTGGAACAGATTGTGAAACATGCCGGCAGTCCCGTAGGAAACTATCTGTACGAAGCCTATCAGAACAAACTAAGCGAAAATCAACAGGCCGAGGCGCGGAAAACGCTCGGCATCGGTTAGAAAAAAACATACCGGAACACATGCAGGCGGGAGTTTTACCTAGTTCTCTGCCTGTCCGGTACTTTTAGTGTTACACCGGAAGGCTCCGTGAGGAGGTTTCCGGTTTTTTGGTATTTCCGGCATGAATGTACGCTAAAAGAGCGATCAGTCTGATCTCCAATCGGGTGGAGTCCGGATGCCGGTGAAGCCAGTCTGATGGTTATTCCAGTGTCGGTATATCTATTGTTTCGTTCTCTTCTTGCCAGTTATCAATGGTGAATCCCCCGGAAGTTTCTTCCGAGAAGATATCACCCAAGGTTAATGTCAGAGTCAACTTGTTATTAGCTTTTAACGGAGCATTGAGTGGTTGCTGGTAGACTTTGGTATTTCCGTTTTTAAGCTTGATGATCAGCTTGAACATTGGTTTGGCGGATGATGGAAAAAGCATGACCGTGGCATTGCTCATCTGTGTGCCGTCTGCCGACAGTACAAGCGGGAAAGATACTGTTTTGGTTTGGTTGACCGGAGCGGCTGTATACATGTTCAGCTTCTCGGCAATGCCTCCTACATGTACTTCCATGCCGGCAATACTGGAACTTAGGATACCGTTGTTTTTGTTTTTGACGATTACTTTCAGACCGGCAACAACACGTTGCATGGCTGCACTCAGTTCTTCCGTGCCGATATGTGCCGGTTTCACTGTATACACTAAGTCGAATACCGGATAATAGGTCGTATCCGCCGAAACTTTCCGGAGCCCGAAATACTGTTGTGAAAGGTCTCCTCCGATAGTGATTTGGGGGTCGACGACGACCGGGTTGCTGTAAATCGGCTCTTCATATTTCGGAGTACCCCAGTATATCATGTTGTAAGTGCCCACCGGGAGAGATATTTCCCTGTTCTTATCTCCATAGATCTCTCCGTTCTGGAGGTAATACATTCCCGGAAAGGGGGTCAGTTTGCCTTCGATATAATTGCCGTAATAAATGGCACCTCCTGCCTGGCAAGGGTAGGCTTCTAATACACCCGTCATCGGACTCTGTGTATCGGATAGGGTAACGCTCAAATCGGGGGTGACCAAATTTCCATTATCTTCCTTACAGGTTGTGCATGAATCATCATCCGAGCAACTGTAAAATATAAAGGTACTCAAAAGGGACAGTAACATTAACTTCTTCATAAATCTCCAGGTTTAGGTTTTTAATTACTTGCATATAACACTTTACTTCTCAAATGGTTTTATATATCTTTGTGCGTTGAACGCGATATATTTCAATTTATTATGAACGGATTTTTTCTTTTGAAACGTCCTTTTATCTGGTTGGCCCGCTTTCGCCACCGTTGTGGATATGGGGTTCATTCACCATTTGCTTTCGACTTGATAACCAACGTCATTTATGAGCGTACCCCTTACTATGCCTACAGTTCGTTGGAAGCCGAACAGAAAAAAATGTCGGCAAACTCCGGTAGGAAATGGAAGCATGAATCGAAGAAGGTGAACCGGTTGCTGTTTCGGCTGGTTAACTATATTCAGCCCGATACGATTGTGGATGCCGGAACATTATCGGCATCGTCTTTGTATTTGCAGGCTGGACATGCTAAAGCCGATTATGTGGGTGCTTCCGATTTGTCGGAGCTCTTTCTGGAGAAAGATACGCCTGTCGATTTTTTGTATTTGCACCATTACCGGAATGAGGAGTTTGTGGAGCAGGTGTTTGACCTTTGTGCATCGAGAACCACCGGACGAGGACTCTTTGTTATTGAGGGCATCCGCTATACGAAGAAGATGAAAGCACTCTGGAAAAAGATACAGCAGGACGACCGGACAGGCATTACATTCGATTTGTATGATTTGGGAATCGTCTTTTTCGACCGTACCAAGATAAAACAGCACTATCTCGTCAACTTCTGAATCCTTTGATGTGTTAACCTTTACAGAAATAATAAACATACTATCATTATGAAAAAGAGTCTTGTATATACAAAAACGGGTGATAAGGGAACGACCGGCCTGATAGGCGGGACGCGTGTTCCGAAAACCCATATCCGTCTGGAAGCGTATGGAACGGTCGATGAACTGAATTCGAATCTGGGCTTGCTGGCAACTTATTTGATGGACGAGCATGATTTGAATTTTGTGCAGTCCGTGCAGGATAAATTGTTTGCCATCGGGTCGCATCTGGCCACTGATCAGGAGAAGGTGCAATTGAATGATGTCAGTATTATTACTCCCGCTGAGGTGGAAGCCATTGAGCGCGAAATCGATGCCGCCGACGAAATTCTTCCACCTTTACATTCTTTTATTATTCCGGGAGGGAGTCGTGGCTCTGCGGTTTGCCACGTTTGCCGTACCGTTTGCCGGAGGGCCGAACGCCGGATTCTTGCATTATCCGAAAGCTGTACAATCTCAGCCGATTTACTGGCCTATATCAACCGTTTATCGGATTATTTATTTGTCTTGTCCCGTAAAATGAATTTTAATGAAGGAAAAGACGAAATATTTTGGAATAATAGTTGCAAGTGAAATATTTTATTATACTTTTGCCGAAAAATAGAGAGTAGGATTAATATTCACATTTTAAATACGAAAGCTTATGTATTGGACATTGGAATTAGCATCTAAACTGGAAGATGCTCCTTGGCCGGCAACTAAGGATGAACTGATTGATTATGCCATGCGGTCGGGTGCTCCTCTTGAAGTGATTGAAAACCTTCAGGAAATGGAAGATGAAGGCGAAATCTATGAAAGCATAGAAGATATTTGGCCGGATTACCCCAGTAAAGAGGACTTCTTCTTTAACGAGGAGGAGTATTGATACGAACGAATTGATTGAAAATAATAAAATAGTCCCGATAAACCATCCGGTTTATCGGGACTATTTTATTTCAGGTCAGAACATCGGCAGTTGGTAGATGAAGCCTAAAGACAATCGGTTAGTACTGTAATTCTCCTGTCCCAGTACTTTGGCACGATGTGTGAAGTCGTATGAACGCCCTACATAGGTCAGGAAGAAGTGCAAATTAGTCTTCATTGGATAAAACTCTACCCCCGCCAGGTAGCCCCAGGAAGTACGGTAGTTACCTTTTTCAATGCCGTCGGCTGCTTTGGTGACGGAGGCCGTTTCGTACATGCCTTTCACGAAAGCATTCCACTTGGGGAGGAAACGGTAATTGAGCTTGGTCACTACCGACAAGTAGCCGGCGTTAAAAGCATTGTGTCCGCCGGCATTGCCCACAATCCCGGTGATGGTACCGTTACGGTCGATGCCTTCCTGCGAATACATGAAATCGACGAACATATTGAACTTATCCAGATTCAGTTCGTTGCCCACTGCATAATAATAGAGGTTCTTGCCTTTGGCTTCACTCATGACGGAAGCCGACCAGCGGGTCTTGAACACCTCATTAAAGTTACCATTCCAGTTCAGGGTATAGACCAAAGGCATCTTGCCCGACTTGAGGTCCGGAAGTTTGCCTTCCGAGTCTTCGGTGATTCCATACGTCTTGTCGAACGAACTGTTGCGACTGTTCAGGATCTGCAAGTTGAGCTGCTGGGTAGGTGTAATGTTATAACCGATGTTCAATCCGGTCATAAAATTGCTCATATTCTCGATCATGTCGCTGTATTGGTAGATGTCAATCGGATTCAGGTCGAACTCGAAACCGCCGTAAGCGGTGCATTGTTTACCGGCAAAGAAAGAGAACTGGTCGTTCAGCTTTACACCGATACCGGCATAGTCAATCGAAGTCGGTATGTTGTCGATCATTCCTCCTCCCTCATTCGAACGGTTCAGACGCTGGCGATAACGATAGGAGAGCCAGCTGTTGAGGTTGCCCTTGGCTTCGATACGAAGTTGGCGCATCTTGAATACTCCTTCGTCGAAACCGTTGCGGAAGTTGGCATCGAAACTACCTTGCATATTGAGATACAGATTGAACTTATCCGTCTTCTTCTGCACGTTGGTCAGCTCTTCATACAACGATTTATTTTCAAGAAACATCTCTTTCTTTTCCGTCTTTTGGGCATAGACTCCTTGTATGCTGCCCGCAAGGAGCAACATGGCCATTAATTTTTTCATAAGTGTTCAGGTTTTATCGGTCCGATGTCCGGTTAATACTCATTAAAATATTGCTGAATCTGTTTCCAGTCATTGGTTTTGGTCAGTCCGAGAATCAGCAATACACGTGACTTCTGCGGATTCAGTTCCTGAGAAGCAATAAACTGATATTGAGTATCGTCTACTTCGGCATCCATTGTGGTAGGACCGGTAGGTACGCGGGAGGAGCGAACCACGAGGATTCCTTTCTTGCGTGCTTCCAGCAGTACCGGTAAAATGTTTTTGTGGAAGTTGCCGTTTCCTACTCCCGCATGGATGATACCTTTGTAGTCATGATGCAACAGTGGGGTCACCATATCGGGATCGATGTTCGAGTAGCTGTAGACAATGCCTACTTTGGGAAGAGAGTTCAGGTTGGTTACGTCGAAAACAGATTGTGTCGTATGTTTCTTGAGCGGAGCCTGGTTATAGAATACTTTTCCGTTAAAGATATAGCCCAATGCACCGGAGTTGGGTGCCTGGAAAGTTTGTACGTCGATCGTATTCATCTTTATTGCGCTTTCAGCTCCGAGAATCAGTCCGTTCATGGCTATCAGCACACCTTTTCCGATAGATTCTTTGGCTCCGGCAGTGACTACGGCATTGTAGAGGTTCAGCGGGCCATCGGCACTCAGCGCGGTAGAAGGGCGCATGGCTCCTACAAGTACCACGGGTTTGTTACTTTTTACGGTCAGGTTCAGGAAATAGGCAGTCTCTTCCATCGTATCTGTTCCGTGAGTGATAACGATACCGTCGATGTCCGGGCGTTTCAGGAGTTGGTTGATCTTCTTGGCGAGTATCAGCCACACTTCATCGCTCATGTCCTGCGATGCGATACGTACAATTTGCTCACCGGTCACGTTGGCAATATTCTTGAGTTCGGGTACTGCATCGAGCAGCGTACTGATTGCTACCTGGCCGGCCGTATAGTTGGTGGAAGTGGCAGAACCGCCTGTACCGGCAATTGTGCCACCCGTAGCAAGGATGTGAATATTAGGCTTTTGCGCGAAAGCCATCATCGTGGAAAGTAGTAGTGTGACCACTACAAAGCTTAGTCTTTTTAATTCTTTCATGACTCAACTGTTATTTAGGTTAAAAAAATAGATAGTTCCGTTCTTTTAGAATATCTGGATAAAGAGCAATCCGAGCGCGATGGCTACAACGGTCGATACCAGTCCGGGCATCATAAACGAATGATTCAATACGTATTTACCGATTTTTGTTGTACCGGTCCGGTCGAAATTGATGGCGGCCACTACTGTCGGATAGTTCGGAATGAAGAAATATCCGTTTACAGCCGGGAACATGGCGATCAGCATATACGGTGAAATGCCGAGAGCAATACCCAACGGCATCAGTGCACGTACCGTAGCAGCCTGGCTGTAGAGCAGGATGGACATTATGAACAGGGCAATGCCGAACAGCCACGGCATCTGGCGGACCAGTCCTTCGATCGATTCGGTCAGTTGCCCCATGTTGCCTTGCAGAAACGTATCGCCCATCCAGGCTATACCAAAAATAGCGATTACCGCCTGCATCCCTGCCGGAAAAACAGAACCTTGCGTCGCTTTGATACCATCTGTCTTCGTGATCAGCAGGATAAGCGCAGCTGCCGAAAGCATGACGATTTCGATAATGGCAGACATGCCCAGGGTGACTGTTTCGCCATCGATCAGAAATGTGGGGCGCATGCCGTCGAAAGAGCCGAAAAATACAATAAAGGCGGTAGCTAAGATGAAAATCAACACCGATATCATTGCATTGCGCCTATTGTGTACATCTTTAATCTCTATTTTCTTTGAGTTGAAGTATCCTTCAGCCAATCGTTTCTGGTATTCCGGATCGTCTACCAGCTCTTTACCTACTTTCATAGAAAAAAGTGCACCTACCAGTACGCCGATAATGGTTGCGGGAATCGTTATTTTGAGAATATCGAACAGGGTAATGTCGAAACCGGCCAACAGTCCGAGTAAGGCGACCGTGGCTGCCGAGATGGGACTTGCCGTGATGGCTTGTTGCGAAGCGATGACGGCTATGCCGAGGGGACGTTCCGGACGAATCTTTGTTTCGGTGGCTACCTCTGCAATCACAGGCAATACGGAGTAAGCGACATGCCCTGTTCCCGCAACAAAAGTAAACAGGTAGGTCACAATGGGACTTAATATGGTGACATGTGACGGGTTCTTACGCAATAACTTTTCTGCCAGCTTCACCATATAATCTAGCCCGCCGGCTGCTTGCATGCAGGAGGCGGCCGAGATGACTGCGGCAATCATCAACATCACGTCGATTGGAGGAGCTGTGGGTTGCAATCCGAAGGCAAAAGTAAGTATTCCTAAACCTACGCCGCCCATTACTCCGAGTCCGATACCTCCCAGACGGGCACCGATAATGATAGCTGTCAGTACAAAAGCCAATTGTAGAATCATATCTTTCTTTTTTATTTTTGGCAAAGATAATTGAATAAATTGTCTCTGAATCGGTAAATGATATGCTAATCAACAAAAAAGAAGTTAATAGGTTTTTGTCTATTAGTATATTTTTTCATTATGAAGGAGATTTTATTAAAATCCCTGTTGGGAGGAGAGGTTTACAATATGATACATCTATTTGTCTTCATGTATAAAAACTGTTCCTTGTTTAAAGTATGTTAACTAAATTGCGAATATGTATGCTTTCAAAACAATATTGCTTAAGTTTGGTTATTGTAAACACAGTTAAGAATGTAATTGTTAATAAAGATATATTATGAAAGAAGAATTATCGAAAGCAACTCGTACAGAGAGTGATTTAATAGGTGAACGTGAAGTACCCGAAACCGCCTTATATGGCGTACAAACCCTTCGGGGAATAGAGAACTTCCGCATTAGCAAATATCATCTTTGTGAGTATCCCTTATTTATCAATGCACTGGCCATTACCAAGATGGGAGCCGCTATGGCTAACTTTGAACTTGGACTGCTGACCGAAGAGCAGGCAAATGCCATTCTTCGTGCATGTAAAGAAATTCTGGAAGGGAAACATCATGACCAGTTCCCGGTAGACATGATCCAGGGTGGAGCCGGAACTACCACCAACATGAATGCCAACGAGGTGATAGCCAACCGCGCACTCGAGTTGATGGGACATAAACGTGGGGAATATCAATATTGTTCGCCCAATGATCATGTTAACCGTTCGCAGTCTACCAATGACGCTTATCCGACCGCTATTCATATCGGTATGTATTATACGCACCTCAAACTGGTGAAACATTTTAAGGAGGTGATCGATGCTTTCAGAAGAAAGGGCGAAGAGTTTGCACATGTGATCAAGATGGGGCGCACCCAGCTGGAAGATGCGGTGCCGATGACGCTCGGACAGACGTTCAATGGTTTTGCCAGTATCCTTCAAGATGAAGTCAAGAACCTGGACTTTGCTGCTCAGGACTTCCTGACCGTCAATATGGGAGCTACTGCCATCGGAACCGGAATCACCGCCGAGCCGGAATATGCAAGCAAATGCATAGCGGCTCTCCGGAAGATTACCGGACTGGATATCCGTTTGGCCGATGATCTGATAGGAGCTACTTCCGACACTTCTTGTCTGGTAGGTTACTCTTCTGCTATGCGCCGTATAGCTGTAAAAATGAATAAGATATGCAATGACTTGCGCCTTTTGGCATCCGGCCCGCGTTGCGGGTTGGGCGAAATCAATCTGCCGGCCATGCAGCCCGGTTCGTCCATTATGCCGGGTAAGGTCAATCCGGTTATTCCCGAAGTGATGAATCAGATTGACTATAAAGTAATAGGTAACGACCTTTGTGTAGCTATGAGTGGTGAAGCGGCCCAGATGGAACTGAATGCGATGGAACCGGTCATGGCCCAGTGCTGTTTCGAATCTGCCGATTTGTTGATGAATGGTTTCGATACGCTGCGTACCTTGTGTATAGACGGCATCACGGCCAATGAGGAAAAATGCCGGAAAGATGTTCACAACAGTATCGGTGTGGTGACTGCACTGAATCCTGTTATCGGATATAAAAACTCTACCAAGATTGCCAAAGAAGCACAGGAGACCGGTAAGGGAGTCTATGAACTGGTGCTGGAACATGACATTCTTTCAAAAGAAGACCTCGATACGATCCTTAAACCGGAAAATATGATTCATCCGGTGAAACTCGATATTAAGCCCAATCATTGATATCAGGAATATGAAGTATAATTTTCAGTAAGTAGGAGGAAGGAGATGACCGTTCGGGTATCTCCTTCTTTTTTATTTTTAGGGTATAGTAGTACATCGGTTTCAGTAATAATATGTATCTTTCCCGTCGGTTAATAATTTGTACTATGAAAAGACTCCCATTTTATTTTTGGGCATCCCTTGCATTGGCTTCGTGTCAGGGGGGCAAGGAAGCAGTGAATCAGGCTCTGCCTGTGATTGATATGAATGAAGATTATCCCGAAAAGGAGATCGTGTTGCAGGATATTGCTGACATAAGCTATATTCCTTTGGAGACTAACGACGAATTTCTGTTCGACGGTTCGGTTGAAGTGGTCACCGATCAATATGTGATAACCAAAGGACATCGGGGAAACGACGTCTGCTTCTTCAGCCGGCAGGGAAAAGCACTCAACCGCATCCACAGGGTCGGTAACGGCCCGGGTGAATACAAGGATATCGGTTCGATAGATGTAAACCCGGCGAACGGCGAACTTTACCTGAAGGAGATGAACCGTCAGCAGATTCACGTCTATTCTCTGGACGGAAAGTTCAAGCACTCTTTTACTTTCCCTGAAGGGAAACGGATGAGTCGCATGTGCCTGTTCTCTCCCGACTATTTGATAGCGGAACAGGAGTCAAAGGTGCCGGACGATCAGGATGCCAACTTCTATCCTTATCTTTTGGTCTCTACCCGGGACGGGCATCTGGATTCACTGGACTATGTGCAGAAAAAAAATATTCTCGTCAAGCTTATTGTCAATGCGGAAAACCATTCATACGCTTATCTTCTGGAACCCTCTTTGATTCGTAATGGTTCCCGCTTTTATATCGGCAATCCCGACTCGGATACCTTGTTTGCAATGAATCCGGACCGCACCTTAGAGCCATTGCTCGTCCGTACTCCTTCACATTCGGAGGAGGGAAACAAGTATGGTTTGTTTTTACGGGGAGCGGCGGGGGCTTATTTCTTTCTGACTAAGCAACCTATGGAAGTGCCGATGAACAGTATCGAGTCATTGGATCTGAAAAGTGAAGAGTGGCTGTACGACTGTCGCACGCAGGAAGTCTGCCGTTACTTGTTGAAGAATAAAGACGATGCTTCGAAACGTGTGGAAGGTATCATGTTCTTTTGCTATCCCGAAGATTGCGGCTTGGCTGTTCTGAAGTCCGAAGACCTGATGGATGCTTACGAAGCCGGTCAGCTGAGCGGTGAATTGAAAGAGATAGCAGCCGGCCTGAAAGCCGATGACAATCCGGTATTGATGTTGATTCACTTCAAAAAGTAAGGAAGCCTTCCTCGCCGAGGACGCAAGAAGAAAGTCGCGTCGTATGCTCTCGTCCGGCATAGAAAGCTTCCGCTTGCATTTGACATAAAAAAAGAGATGTGCCGTAGATTCTTATTTCTCGGTGCATCTCTTCTTTTTTGGTGACTCCACTTGTGGGGGAGACGGACAAACAACAAAATTATTGCGGAAAGAGTGGGATTCAAACCCACGGAACGGACAAGCCGTTCACCGGATTTCGAGTCCGGCCCATTCGATCACTCTGGCATCTTTCCTTGAAGTACCACAAAGGTACATGGATTTTCGGTCCGTTGTTCCGGAAAAGGTATTTTTTTCTTCTTGCCTGCATCTGAATGTTTCCATCCTGAGACGATAAGGGTATCTTTTAAGGAGAGAAGCTACCGGATGGGCAACCCGGACGATACCAGTTGTGCAACTGGTGTATGACGAGTTGTACAACTGGTACTGCTCGAGTTGCACAACTGGTATATGCTGCCTTAGGAAGATGCTCACACGGGCTTTCCGATAGATGGCATGTGCCTTTATATGAACGTTATCAAAAAACAAAATAGGGTAGCGTAATGTTATAGAATAGAAAGCTTTGCTGAAAATATGCAAACAGATTTAATGTTTTTTTAATTTAAAACTATATCTTTGTCCCGAATTTTAAACACAACTTAGTTATGAAAAAGATTATTAGTGCTTTAATGATAGCTGTATGTATCGGTATGGCTATGCCTGCTCAGGCACAACTTATCAAGTTTGGTGTGAAAGGTGGTGTAAACCTGGCAAAAGCTGATTTTAATAAGTCTGATTTAAAAACAGACAACTTCACCGGATTCTTTATCGGTCCGATGGCTGAAGTTACTATTCCACTGATAGGTTTGGGGGTTGATGCTTCTCTCCTTTTCTCTCAAAGAGGTGTGAAAGTTAGCAGTCGGGATTTTATTGATCCTCTTGCAGATAGTGATCCAATAATAGGAAATCGTACTATCAGGCAGAATGGTCTTGATATTCCAATCAACTTAAAGTATACTATCGGTTTGGGTAGTTCATTGGGTATTTATGTAGCAGCCGGTCCGGACTTTTATTTCAACTTCTCAGGAGATAAAGTTTATGAAAACTATGGACGGTTGAATAAAAAAAATGCTCAGATAGGAATCAATGTAGGTGCTGGTGTGAAGCTGTTGAGACACTTACAAGTAGGTGCCAATTATAACATTCCGTTGAATAAAACGGCAGAATGGAAAGAGGCTGATTTCTCTTATAAGACTAAAATGTGGCAGATTTCCGCAGCTTACATTTTCTAAGAAGACAGAATCATTTTATGATAAACGAATCCCCGGCGCTTGCGTCGGGGATTTTTTGTATCTTTGTCCTCACAATGAAAAAGTATGTAGATGTCATATTACCTTTGCCTCTGCCCCGTTGCTTTACCTATTCCCTTCCGGACGAAGGGGCTGAAGAGGTGCAAATAGGTTGCCGGGTAGTTGTACCTTTCGGGCGGAAGAAGTACTATACAGCCATTGTTCGCAATGTGCATCACTATGCACCGACCGAATATGAAGTCAAAGAGATCTCTACCGTACTTGACACCTCTCCGATACTGCTGCCCGGTCAGTTCCGGTTCTGGGAATGGCTGGCCGATTATTATCTTTGTACGCAGGGTGATGTTTACAAAGCCGCATTGCCTTCCGGCCTGAAGTTGGAGAGCGAGACGATTGTGGAGTATAATCCCGACTTTGAGGCGGATGCTCCTCTTTCTGAACGCGAGCAACTGGTGCTCGACCTGCTTGCCAAAGAACCCGAGCAATGTGTCACCAAACTTGAGAAAGAGAGCGGATTGAAAAACATTCTCACCGTTATCAAGTCGCTGCTCGACAAGGAAGCTCTGTTTGTAAAAGAAGAGCTCCGCCGCACCTATAAACCCAAAACGGAAGCCCGGGTCCGGCTGGCGGCAGACGCCTCCGGTGAAGAGAATCTCCGGCGTATCTTTGACGAGCTGGAGCGCGCTCCGAAACAGTTGGCGTTGTTGATGAAGTATGTGGAGCTTTCCGGCGTGTTGGGGGACGGTGCATCCAAAGAAGTGTCCAAGAAAGAACTTCTGCAACGTGCCTCTGCTTCTCCCGCTATTTTCAACGGATTGGTAGAAAAACAGATATTCGAGGTCTATTATCAGGAAATCGGGCGGTTGAACCGTTTGGTCGGAAAGACGGTAGAACTGAACGTGCTGAACGAACACCAGCAACGGGCTTATCATGAAATCATGCAGAGCTTTCAGGAGAAGAATGTCTGTCTGCTCCACGGAGTGACTTCCAGCGGAAAGACCGAAGTATACATCCACCTGATAGAAGAGACGTTGAGGCAAGGCAGGCAGGTGCTTTATCTGTTGCCCGAAATAGCATTGACTACCCAGATCACCGAACGGCTGAAACGGGTGTTCGGTTCCCGGTTGGGAATCTATCACTCCAAGTTCCCCGACGCCGAGAGAGTAGAGATCTGGCAAAAGCAGTTGACGGAGGAGGGTTACGACATCATTCTGGGGGTACGCTCTTCGGTGTTCCTCCCGTTCCGGAATCTCGGACTGGTCATTGTGGACGAGGAACACGAAAATACGTATAAGCAACAAGATCCCGCACCACGCTATCATGCCCGGAATGCTGCCATCGTGTTGGCTTCGATGTATGGGGCAAAGACGTTGCTGGGTACTGCCACTCCTTCGGTGGAGACTTGGCAGAATGCCACTACCGGCAAGTTCGGGTGGGTGGAACTGAAAGAACGCTATAAGGAAATCCAATTGCCGGAGATTATTCCGGTAGATATAAAGGAGTTGCACCGCAAGAAGCGGATGACGGGGCAGTTCTCTCCGTTGCTGCTGCAATATGTCCGCGAGGCACTCGATAATAAACAGCAGGTGATTCTGTTTCAGAATCGCCGGGGATTTGCTCCGATGATAGAGTGCCGCACGTGCGGATGGGTGCCAAAGTGCAAGAACTGTGATGTCAGCCTGACCTATCATAAAGGTATCAATCAGCTGACTTGCCACTATTGCGGGTATACTTACCAGTTGCCCCGTTCGTGTCCGGCTTGCGAAGGGGTCGAGCTGATGCACAGAGGATTTGGTACGGAAAAGATAGAAGATGATGTGAAGCTGATTTTTCCGGAAGCTTCCGTAGCACGTATGGATCTCGATACTACACGTACGCGGTCGGCATACGAAAAAATTATTGCAGACTTTGAACAGGGAAAGACCGATATACTGATCGGTACCCAGATGGTATCCAAAGGACTCGACTTTGACCACGTCAGCGTGGTGGGGATACTTAATGCGGACACGATGCTGAATTATCCTGATTTCCGTTCGTACGAACGTGCCTTCCAGTTGATGGCGCAGGTTGCCGGACGTGCCGGACGAAAAAATAAACGGGGCAGGGTAGTGTTGCAAACCAAAAGTATAGACCATCCCATCATCCGTCAGGTGATGACGAACGATTATGAAGATATGGTGGCGGGACAACTGGCTGAGCGGCAGATGTTTCATTATCCTCCGTATTACCGGATGGTGTATGTCTATCTGAAAAACCGGAACGAGACGTTGCTTGATGTGATGGCACACACCATGGCCGAGAAACTGCGCGCATTGTTCGGAAACCGGATACTGGGACCGGATAAACCGCCCGTTGCCCGTATTCAAACTTTGTTCATACGAAAAATAGTTGTTAAAATAGAACAAAATGCGCCGATGAGTCGTGCCCGTGAATTACTTTTGCGGGTACAACGTGAAATGATAGAAGACGAACGGTTTAAATCGCTGATTGTTTACTATGATGTAGATCCTATGTAATGAAAACCAATCTTAATATATTACCCTTAAAAAATGAAACCATGAAGCGAATCACGACACTTTTGCTTTCTTGCCTGGTTAGTACAGGCCCGCTTCTTGCCCAGCAAGGAGTGACACAATGTGGAACACCGACCGGACAGGCCCCGTTCCCCATCCAGTCTTATAAAGAATTGCCCGATCCGGTTGCTCCTTCCGAAAAAGAATGGGCGGCAGTCAAAGCCCCTCAGGTACAATGGGGAAATACCGATACCCGGTATGCGAAACATGCCGTACCTGTGATCCAGCCGCAGAAAAGCATTACGCTGGAGGGATGGCGCGGTGAGAAACTCCATGCGCAGGCTGTTGTCTGGACCGGTACCGACCTGAAAGGATTGAACTATTCTCTCTCCGAATTTAAAAACTCCAAGGGAGATGTACTTCCGGCCGATGCATTCAGCGGAGGTTTTGTCCGCTATGTGATGACCGACGAATTGAATAAAGACGGACGTGGCGGCTGTGGTTATCGTCCCGATCACTCCATTTACGACTCTCTGTTGGTTGCCGATCCGATTGACCACTTGCTGACTTCGATGCCTATGGAAGCTAAAAGCACTCAGGCCATCTGGATCAATTGCCAGGTTCCCCAGACTGTGTCACCGGGAGTCTATCGTGGTACGGTCGAGGTGAAAGACGGAGATAACCGTCTGTCTACCTTGAAGATGGATATCAAAGTCTCTTCACGCGTGTTGCCTGCCCCGTCTCAGTGGGCTTTCCACCTAGATTTGTGGCAGAGTCCGTTTGCCGTGGCACGTTATTATCAGGTTCCGCTCTGGAGTCAGGCACACATAGATGCCATGCGTCCTGTGATGAAGATGCTGGCGGATGCCGGACAGAAGATTATTACGGCTTCCATCATGCATAAACCCTGGAACGGACAGACTTATGACTACTTTGAATCGATGGTTACCTGGACAAAGAAAGTGGACGGCACTTGGGCTTTCGATTATGATGTGTTCGACAAGTGGGTAGAGATGATGATGAGCGTGGGCATCGACAAGCAGATCAATTGCTACTCGATGGTTCCGTGGAAGTTGTCTTTCCAATATTTCGATCAGGCTACAAACTGTATGCAGTATGTGAAAACCGCTCCGGGCGAAAAAGCTTACGAAGAGATGTGGGTGGCTATGTTGAAGTCATTCTCTAAACATTTACGTGAGAAAGGTTGGTTCGATATTTGTACCATTGCCATGGACGAACGCCCGATGGAGGTTATGCAGAAAACATTGCAGGTGATCCGCAAAGCCGATCCTGAGTTTAAAGTATCGCTGGCGGGTAACTTCCACAAAGAACTGGAAGCGGATATCTACGACTATTGTATTCCTATCGGAGCTTCTTATCCGGCGGAAGTATTGGCACGTCGTGCACAAAACAATCTTCCTACTACCTATTATACGTGCTGTACGGAAGCTTTCCCGAATACCTTTACCTTCTCCGATCCTGCCGAGGCTGCCTGGATGAGTTATTATTCTGCCAAAGATCATCTTGACGGCTATCTGCGTTGGGCTTATAATAGTTGGCCGAAAGAGCCGCTGCTCGATTCACGTTTTGAGGCCTGGG